>Ga0256404_1001233_pt1 | contig 63576 bp, 44 predicted proteins | sample RumenRJG_01DNA_FD_185990 | JGI IMG/M metagenome (GOLD analysis project Ga0256404, IMG submission 185990) | Bovine rumen microbial communities from Lethbridge, Alberta, Canada - RJG_01 | ecosystem: Host-associated > Mammals > Digestive system > Stomach > Rumen | place: Canada: Alberta | collected...
TTGTCCATCTCGCGGTCGCGCGGCATCTCGCCGTTGCGCTCGCGCTCGGCGGCCTTGCGGGCACGGGTGTACATGCGCTCGCCGCAGAGGAAGCGGTTGTCGCACGAGAGCAGTGCGCCGGCGCACGACTGGTCGCAGGCACGCAGCTCGAGGAACTCCACGCCCTCCACCTCGTCGTTCTCCAGCTTGTCGAGGAAGTCCATCACGTTCTCTATTCCGTCGATGGCGTAGGAGCGCTTGGCGGTGCAGATGCGCCGCTCGCCGTTGGTGAGGGTGGAGAGGATGGCGTCGGCCGAGAGGCGCTGGCGGTTCTGGGGCTTGTACTGGTGGTTCTTGCCCAGTTCCTTTATCTTTTTGTATACCCTGTTGTACAGCAGGTTCATGTTTATCACGCCGTCGATGAGACTCTTCTCCTCGCCGACGGGTGCCTTGACGGCGGCGATCTTGGCGGCGCAGGGGGTGATGTAGAAGAGACCTATCTCCTCACGCGGTATGCCGCGGGAGGTGAGCTCCGCGATGGCGTACATGGCGCTGAGGTCGAGCGGCACCTTGACGGGCATCACATTCTCGGCCAACGAGGGGTACTTGATCTGGATCAGGCGCACGATGGCGGGGCAGAAAGAAGAGATGAACGGCATCTTGTCGGCGTTCTCGCGGGCGTAGCGCTCCTTGGCATCCTTGTAGATCATGGCGGCGCTCTCCACCTCCATGACGTGGGCAAAGCCCAGTTCCTGGAGGGTGGCATAGACGCGCGAGACGCTGATGTCGTCGGGGAACTGCCCCATGAAGACGGCCGGCAGGAGCGCCACCGAGTGGGGGTACTGGCGGAAAGCCTCGAAGTCGTCGTCCTTGATGGCGATAGCCTGGGCGGGACAGACCTCGTAACACTTGCCGCAGTCGATGCAGCGGTGCTCCTGGATGGAGGCTTTGCCGCCATGGATGCGGATGGCCTCGGTGGGGCAGACCTTCATGCAACGGGAGCATCCGATGCAGCGCGGGTCGTCTATCTGTAGGGCGTGGTAAAACATAAATTCAGTTATGAGTTAAGAATTAAGAGCTATGGGTTATGGGTTGAGAGTTATGAGTCGGACAATGCGCCTGCCAACTCATAACTCTTAACTCATAACTCTTACCTGAAATTGACTTCCATCTCGACGGTGGTGCCGACACCGACCTCGGAGGTTACGTTGAGTTTGTCGACATTCTTCTCCATATTGGGCAAACCCATGCCGGCGCCGAAGCCCATGTCGCGCACCTCGGGGCGCGCCGTGGAGTAGCCCTCCTGCATGGCGAGGGCGATGTCGGGGATGCCGGGGCCGCTGTCGGCCACCACCATGCGTATCTTATCGGCGTCGATGTCGACCGACACCGTGCCGCCGTAGGCATGGGCTATGGCGTTCACCTCGGCCTCGTACAGGGCCACCACCACCCGCTTGATGACCTGCGGGTTGACATTGAGCTGCTTGAGGGTCTTCTTGACCGACGAGGAGGCTTTGCCTGCATTGACAAAGTCGCCCTCCACTACTGTATATTCCTGGTGCATTTTCTTCAATTTTGAATTATGAATTTTGAATTATGAACCTGACAACCACGGCAGGCGGAATTCAGAATTCGACTTTCGAAATTCAACATTAGAACAAGGGTTTGAGGCCGGCCTGGTAGAGCAGGCCGCAGGCTTTGAACATCGAATAGGGGCAGCAGATGAGGACCATGTCGTTTTCCTCGGCCAGCTCGATCATGTCCTCGGTGGGCTTCTTACCACGCACAAAGACGATGACCTCGAGGGTGGCCATGTCGCAGGTGCGGATGGTCTGCACATTGCACAGGCCGGTAACGAGGATGGGGGTGTCCTTGAGGGTGAGCACGTCGCTCATCAGATCCGAGGCGAAGGCATGCTCCACCTCCATGTCGAGGCGCTCCTGCCCGAGGGCGACGGTAGCGCCCAGCGTGTCTACTATTTTCTGGAGGGTCATAGATGGGTTTGTGTTAGGATTTGAAAGTGCAAATATACGCACTTTTTTCCAATCCACCAAACCTTTTCTGCAAAAACCAACAAAACACACTAGGAACCAACAGGTTACAAAGACAACAAGCATCTCGCAAAAAAGCCGAAAAAAGGGGCGAAATGGCCCATTTTTACCTGCCTGATAATCAGTATTCTAAAGCGCTCCCCTTTTTCTCCTCTTCTTACCCTCTTCTTACTCTCCTTGGCAACGGGTGGCCGACTGGTAAATTCGAGTATGGTATGGCAAGGGCGGTTTAACGTAATTTAACAATACCCCAACTCGTATTTGGATGAATTTTCGTAACTTTGCATTCAAACATTTTTAGAAAAAAAAAAAACAACTATTTGAATATGAGTGCATTACATAATATATACACGCACATCCGTACACAAAAAAGCATTCTAATTGCCCTCATGGGTCTTTTTCTGCTCTGCGGGACAGGCACGCTGCGGGCCGCCCCTGTCGACGAGGCGACGGCGCGCACCGTGGCCGCCAATGTGCTGGGTGTGCCGGCCGAGGATCTGGTGAACCGCACGTCTGAGCTTGGTTCCAATTACCGGTCTTTGATGTATTTGTATGTGCCTGGGAATGGTGTGGGTTTTGTGCTGGTTTCGGCCGACGACCGTGCCCTGCCCGTGCTGGCTTATTCCACCACGGAAAGTGTCAATGCCTCGCATACCACCGACAGGTATACAGAAATATATTGGTTGCTGGACATATACAAAACCCAATTGAATGACCTGAAAAACGGTAGCTACACGGCCTCACCTGTGGTGGCCGCCCGGTGGGCGGAATTGCTAGACGGTAGACACGTGCCCGCATGTACCCCTATTGCGCCGCTGATGACCACCACCTGGGATCAGTCTGGCGCCTACCAGCAGCTGACACCTTTGCTTAATAGAAACCATTGCCTGGCCGGTTCTGCAGCCCTTGCTATGGCGCAGGTGATGAAATACTATAACTATCCGGAACAAGGGAGCGGTACCATCTCATATACTAATGCAGCAAACACCACACCCAAATATATATATGTCCCTCTCTCTGGTACATACTATGCATGGGACAACATGCCCGACAAGTTGGATTCCTCCACTACAATGGCGCAGGACAGCGCCGTCGCTCTGCTGATTTACCATGCCGGCGTGTCTGTTCAGACGAGGTTTCACACTACAGCCAGTCTAGCTCCTTCCAACGTAGTCACCATTGAAAGTGCTTTGAGGGCCAAATTTCAGTATCACTCCATGATCAATGCAGTTTCTTTAAATTCATCGAATGCTGACAATTGGAATGCGATGCTGATGGAAGAACTCTCCGCTTCCCGCCCTGTCATTTATAGGGTGAGTACTGCCGGTCGCTTTGTTTTCACCATCGATGGCTGTGACGACCAAGGCTACTACCACATCAATTTTGGCCGTGGTGGAGACAACAATGGTTACTATGTTATGGGGTCGCTCAATCCCATCAACTACATTTACACCGGGGGGAACCAAACGGCCATTCGGGGCATTGTCCCACCGTCCACCGATAGTATTTCCATTTCTGTTGAGACCAACAATTCCGAGTGGGGCAGTGTCAGCGGTGGGGGAAGGTATTTGAAATACGATGAAGTAACGCTGACCGCCACGCCTATTCGCGGAGCCCGATTTTCCCATTGGTCCGATGGCAATACCGACAATCCGCGCCGGTATGCAGCCACGGAGGACCGTAACGATACAGCAGTGTTTGTTTGGTATGGTTTTGTCAACGTGTCTGTCGAGCCAAACAATCCCGAGTGGGGTAGTGTCAGCGGCGGCGGGACTTTCGCTGTCTTCGAAGACGTAACACTTACCGCCACACCTGTTCGTGGAGCCCGATTTTCCCATTGGTCCGATGGCAGCACCGACAATCCACGCCGGTATGTGGCCACAGAGAATCGTAACGATACAGCAGTGTTTGTTTGGTATGGTTTTGTCAACGTGTCTGTCGAGCCAAACAACCCCGAGTGGGGTAGAGTCCGCGGCGGTGGTGTTTTCGCTGTCTTCGAAGATGTAACACTTACCGCCACGCCTGTTCGCGGAGCCCAATTTTCCCATTGGTCCGATGGCAGCACCGACAATCCACGCCGATATGTGGCCACAGAAGACCGTAACGATACAGCAGTGTTTGTTTGGAATGGCTTTGTCAACGTGTCTGTCAAGTCTAACAACCCCGAGTGGGGTAGTGTCAGCGGCAGCGGGGTTTACGCTGTCTTTGAAAATGTAACCCAGTCGGCCACAGCTGTGCAAGGTGCATACTTTTCCCATTGGTCTGACGGAAACACCGACAATCCGCGCCGGTATGTGGCCACGGAGAATCGAAACGACACCGCCACATTTGTCTGGTATGGATTCTTCAAGGTATCTGTCGAGCCAAACAACCCCGAGTGGGGCAGTGTCGGCGGCGGCGGACATTTCCTTATCAATGAGACGGCTGTTTTGTCGGCCGTGGCCGCGCCGGGTTACCAATTTTCCAACTGGTCGGACGGCAGCACCGACAATCCGCGCCGTGTGGCCATCAATAAAGATCGGTGCGACACTGCCGTGTTTGTCTATGTCGGCGGCACATTTGCGACGGACACACTGGTCGATTCAGTCTATATCGACGACCGCGAGAACCACAGCTGGAGCTACTACAGCGATTCGAGCAACCCTGTGCGCAGCCTCAATCCTGCGGATGTGAAGATTACCTACTATGGCTACGGAAAGGCCACAATGTACAGTTCTGACGCTGCCAGTCCCGCAGGAAGTCCCGATGTAGATGTAGCGGCAGACCAAGTAGCCATCGGCATTGACGTGCCGGATAAGAGGGCTTTCGTGTACTGGAAGACACTGGAACGCCGCAATGGGGCGACGGCCACGAGCAAGGCGCGTGCGACAGCCCCTTGCCTATACCGCACCATCCCGAACCCGTTCAGCATCCGTCCCACATACGGCAGCGGAAACACCCGCTGGAGAGGATTCTACAAATGGCGGCTCAGGCACATCTCCGGAGGCACCCTATTTGCCGACAAAGCACGTACCCAGATGGTGCCGTTGTGGGGGATGGTGGATGCCGAGCAAGAGTTGTATATTGACCCCGCCGGGGAGTATGGCATGGAGATAGAGTTCGAGGCAATCTGGGCGCGGGCGTTTGTGTTCGAACCCACCTCGCCTACAAGCGGCATCAATAGAACGTCCCTCACTGAATCGAGTTATGCAAGCGGCGTGAACGCCTACGAGCGCAATTTTGTGGTGCTTACGGAGAGCAGCTATGATTTGGTTTCCAACGGGTCTTTAAGTACGGAGACCTACCTTTTCCCAAACAAACGCCCCGCCACCATCACCGCCGTATATCCCGACGGCACGGATGGAAGCAGCACGACACGCCTCTCCGAGGTGCCGGGAAATAGAACACTCACTCAACACTTTTTCTGTGAGGCTGATACCAAGTTCGAATATATCAGCATCACCTCTCCGAAAAAAACATTTACCGGCAACGGGTACAACTTCACCATGGGTCGAGGCATCGCCGGCAGCGGCGGTGGAGTGAATGTGATGTGCCTTGGGGGCAATAGTCAGCTGCGTGCCAGTCGAAGCAGCCGTATCGTCTATATCATAGATACCATCGAGACCACCCACACGACCATACAGGAGACCATAGACACCATCACCACCCCGGACACGACCATCTACGACACCACTTATACCACGATAATCACCGACACGACCATCTATGACACCGTCAATACACAGACTGTCTATAGCATAAATCCCACCCAAAGTACTGAAACTCGCCGCGGTGCCAGTTTCCGGATTGAGAGCGGAGTCTACAAAGATGTGGTTCCGCATTGGTGCGGGAGAAATTCAAGCACCGCGAGTACTGACTGGGACTGCACTCCCTCATTCTTCGCCAGGCACGATGCCGCCTCTCTGACCTTGTTCACCGTGGATATATATACACTTGGGAACTTTACCAGCGGTGCAGGCTACACGACCCTCATCACATTCGGCAACGACTACGACCGCAGCCAAGGGCGTAACGACCTGATGAAAATCACCAACTTTATCGCTGGTAGCTGGAAATGGTGCAGGGGAGACCGAAATTCCGACGAGTACCTCTGGAATGTAAAGAGCGGCGATATGCACCCTGGACGCATCTATGGAGGCTCCTCGGGTGTGGCAACCATCTACATGGGCAGTATCGGTAGTTTGTCGACCTCACACACGACGGGGCGCAGGAAAATCGAAGTGGAGGGTGGTATGATCTCCGGCATCGCCGGCGGCATGAACGATGTAGCCAGTACAACCGACACCAATGTCTGGATCCGCATCCGGGGTGGGCTGGTCCGTGGACCTGTCTTTGCAGCGGGCGACTATGCGTCGGCCATCGGGCACCGCCGCATTGTCATCACCGGCGGCACCGTCAACGGATGGGTGGCCGGCGGTGCCAACGGCAACATGGATGTCGATGGGAAACTGGATGGCGACTCATACATCTACATCGGCGGCACGGCGCGCCTTGAGCCGTCGGGCGACGACCCGATGATTAACTTCTCCAAGGGCGGCAACGTCTTCGGCGCCGGCAGCGGCAACAGCGCGGCGGCGGGGCAGACTGCCACGGTGGGCAAAGTGTTCAACTCGACGGTGGTCATTGCCGACAGCTGCTACATAGCCCGGGACGTGTACGGTGGGGGCAACTATGGCGGTGTAACCAAGAATGGCTCCCGCATCTACATCCTCGGAGGCACGGTGGCGGGCAAGGTCTTCGGCGGCTCGAACCAACAAGGCGGCAAGGCTGTGGAATTGGTAATGCGTGGCGGCCAAGTGGTCGGCGGTATCCACGGCGGCTCCAACCTCAAGGGAATGATTACCGGCCCGGTCAGCGTGCGCATCGAAGGTGGGACGGTTGGAGAAGAGGGCTGTGCCGACGAAATCGGCAATGTCTTTGGCTGTGGCTATGGGTCCAACACTAGCGTTACGGGTGACGTGGAGGTTGTCATCGGTCGCGAGGATGCACGGACGCCCCACGTGAAGAATCCGCTCATCCACCGCAACGTGTACTGCGGAGGCTACATGGGTGCCTACAACGCGACAAAAAAAACCTTCAAGCTAACCACTTACAACGGATGTATCCATGGCAGCATCTTCGGCGGTGGCTACGGCAACACTGCCGTCATCACCGGCAACACCAATGTCAACATCCTGGGCACTACCTATGTGGGCGGCAACGTTTACGGTGGCGGCAACAAGGGCAAAGTAACCGGCAACACCAAAGTCATTATCGGCGACTGATACACATCAAACAATATTAGACCGACAGCGTCGCAATCAGCAATTAAAAAGGACACCCCAAAGGGCGATTACTGCTGCGGGCAATAAAACATGCGCGGCAGCGTTATGCCAGCATGAATACAACAATTCCACCGCTGAAGGCGGGCGACCTGGTGGCGCTGGCGGCGCCGGCACGGCGCGTGAGCCCCGAGGAGATGGCGCCGGCCATCGCCACGCTGCAATCGTGGGGGCTGCGGGTGCGCGTGCCCGAGGGGCTCTACGCGGATGAAGGCCAACTGGCTGGCAGCGACAAGCACCGCGCCGCCCTGCTGCAGGGTCAGCTGGACGACCCCGAGGTGCGCGCCATCCTCTGCTGCCGCGGCGGATACGGCACGGTGCGCATCATAGACCGCCTGGACTTCACACGCTTTGCACAGCACCCCAAATGGATTGTGGGCTACAGCGACGCCACGGTGCTGCACAGCCACATCCACGCCACACTCGGCCTGCCCACCCTGCACGCCACGATGCCCATCAACTTCCCCGCCGAAGGCGACAACGCAGACACGCAGTCACTCCGAGCCGCGCTATTCGGGCAGGAGACGCCGCTGGCCTGGGAGCCGCACCCGCTGAACCGCGAGGGCACGGCGGAGGGCGCGGTGGTGGGAGGCAACCTGAGCATCCTCTACAGCCTGCTGGGGTCGCACTCACAAATAGATACGCGCGAGAAAATACTCCTCATCGAGGACCTCGACGAATACCTCTACCATGTGGACCGCATGATGCAGGCGCTGCGCCGTGCCGGCATGCTGGAAGGACTCAAAGGACTGATTGTCGGTCACTTGAGCGATATGCACGACAACGTTGTCCCCTTCGGCCGCACGGCGGAGCAGATAGTCTTCGACACCATCCGGGATTGCCCCTTCCCCGTAGCCTTCGGCGCACCCATAGGACACTGTGCAGGAGCCAATTGTGCCATCCGACTCGGAGAAAAATACCGCCTCAAATGTTCCAATTCAAAAAATAGTCGTATCTTTGCACTTTGAAATGCTGTTGATCCATGTGCCAAAACTGACCAATCGGCTGGGCTATACGCTCAACGTGGTGTTCCAACACCTGCTGCACGCCGATTTCAGCATCACCACCGACGAGGAATACTTCCTCAACCACGGCGATGCCAAGCTCTGCTATGGCCACAAACGACTGGGCGACAGCCTGTTCATCAAAAGCCAGGGGCTGCTGTTCGAGACCTCGATCGAGGAGCAGGAGCCGCACGCCGAATGCCGCGAGGGGCAGTGGATTTTGTTCCCCGTATACGGGCGCGACCTGGACTTGGACTTCGACCCGCTGGCGGCCACGTTCTACCTGGTTTCCAGATACGAAGAGTACCTCCCGCACCGCGAAGACGAGCACGGACGCTTCGGCGCCGAGGAGAGCCTGGCCTACCGCGAGGGCTTCCTGCAACAGCCGGTGGTGGACCAGTGGGCACAACTCATAAAGCGCAAACTGACAGAACGTTATCCCGACATAACGCTACCCAGCCAGAACTACCGCTTTGTGCAGACGGTGGACATCGATGCCGCCTGGTGCTACCTGCACAAAGGAGCCTTCCGCACCTTGATGGGGCTGGGGCGCGACATATTCTCGCGGCGCGACTGGGAGGAGGTACGGCGACGCTTCCGGGTGCTGCTCCACCGCGAGGAGGACCCTTACGACACCTTCGACTACATCATTGCGACCCAACAGGAACGCGCTCCAGGGTCGCACCTGCTGTTTTTCGTGCTGCTGGCCGACTACGACGAATACGACAAGCCGGCCTCGTACCTCAACCCCCACATGCGGGAACTGGTGCAGCACCTGGACGACTACGCCAAGATGGGCATCCATCCAGGCTACCACTCGCTGGAACACCCGATGGGAGCCGACACCGAAATCAAACGCATGGAAGCCATCATCCACCGCACCATCGTGCGGGCACGATACCATTTTTTGAGACTGAGGCTTCCGCGATCGTACCGCATACTGGCGCATGCCGGCATAAAGCACGACTACACAATGGGGTACGCCGACGTGGCGGGATTCCGCGCTGGCATCAGCGTGCAGTACCCGTTCTACGACCTGGAGCGCGACCACGAGACCGAACTGCTCATCCACCCCTTCTGCGTGATGGACACCACACTGCAGAAATACATGGCGCTGACACCCGCAGAGGGATTGGACAAATACAAAGAACTGATAGACAGCGTGCGAGAGGTGGGTGGCACCTTCTGCTGCATCATCCACAACCAGAACCTTACCGACCTCTACGGCTGGCAAGGCTGGCGCGAGGTGTACGAAGAGATGCTGGAATATGCAAAACCCTGACAACATGATAAATTACAAAGAAAAACTGGGCGCAATACGCGCTTTCGTCTTCGACTTCGACGGCGTGATGACCGACGGCAGCGTATGGACCTACGGCGACGGCGAGACGGTGCGCTGCGGCAACATCAAGGACGGCTACGCGATACAATATGCCGTCAAGAAGGGATATATTGTGGCCGTCATTTCCGGTGCCACCTCCAAGAGCATCGACAACCGGATGGCCTCGCTCGGCGTAGAGCAATGCTACACGGGATGCGGAGACAAGACAAAGACCTTCAACGACTTCCTGCAAAAGAACGGTCTGCGCGAAGAGGAGGTGCTCTGTATGGGCGACGACCTGCCGGACTACCCCATTCTGAAGCGCGCCGGAGTGAGCACCTGTCCTGCCGATGCAGCAGTGGAAATCAGGAAGATGTGCGACTATATTTCCATCCACCCAGGCGGCCGCGGATGCGTGCGCGACGTAATCGAGCAGGTCCTGCGGCTGCACGGACAATGGTTCCACCAAGACGCAGTGATATGGTAGGACTACAGAACATAGCGAAAATACTCCTACTGCTTTCACCACTAACGCTTTGCGGGCAGAACTACTCGGTAGACGACACCGTTACCGAGTACCCCAACAAAGGCACCTACTACCACAACAAATTCGAGGGGCGCAAAACTGCCAATGGGGAGATATTCGACCAGAACCTCTTCACCGCGGCCCACTGGAAAATCCCGTTGGGCACCTACGTCATGGTTACCAACCAAAACACTGGACTGCAGGTAATTGTACGCGTCAACGACCGTTGCCCCAAACATGGGGTATTCGACATGAGCCACCGCGCCGCCAACAGTATCGGAATCAAAGGGTGCCAGCCAGTTACTGTACGGATTCTGCCGCCAAATGAAGAATACATTGCGCGGTGGAAGGCCCAGGACTCCATGTTCGACTCGGTCTACTCCAAATTCGGCGGTCCCAAAGCCGAACCCAAACCCAAGAAAGAGCGGAAAAAAGCAAAGACCGCCAAAGCCAAACCAGACACCCAAGGCGAGCCGGCGCCGCTCAACTTGCCCATCCACAAAAACGAGGCATCCACCTCGCATGCCGTACAACGCTACAACCTGTCGCTCTGCACAGTAGAGAACCATAGCGAAGCCTTTGCCTCGATACAAAAATTACCCCGATACTACCAGGAAAAAATCATCGTCGACAGCTCGGACCATGCCCACATACGCATCATACTGGATGTCAGGCTTCCACAGAAGAGCGCCAACGAATTGAGCCGCGCACTGAGACCCACCTTCCCGCAGTGCAAAACAGTGCCCTCGGAGTGAAAAATGTTAAAAAAATTAATTTTTTTTGCCATATTTGAATTATTATTATTATCTTTGCACAATCAAATTCACACGACAAGGAGGTCGTCGGAATAGGATATAACATCATGTAACACGATAAAAATCAAGCCACTGTGGCATCACTAAATAAACTAAAGACGGGATATTGGACTCGCAAAATAGCATCATTTTTTGTGATGACAATGCTATTTTCCGCCATTGTCACTGCCCAAAACGAGGGTCAGTACACCCACTTTATGTTCAATCGCTTGAGCTATAACCCCGCCTATGCAGGCAGTTCGGGCGCCATTTCGTTCACCCTGCTCTACAACAACCAGTGGATGGGTCTTGATCTCCAAGCCCCTGTCCAAGGTCTGGAGGCCGGCACTACCCCCACCAACTACCTCTTCTCATTCGACATGCCCGTGTCGTTCCTCCATGGTGGCATAGGCGCTGTCTTCAACTCGCAATCCATTGGTTATCACAACAACACCACCATCAACATCGACTACGCATTCCGCATCTATTGGGGACCAGGCAACCTTTCTGCTGCCGTCGAGGCCAACCTGTACAACTTTGCATTCAACACCTCCAACCTGCGTGGTGCAGGAGACCTGACCGGCGACCCGACCAACCCTGGCTCCTCGACCAGCGACCCCAGCATAAGCGGACAGGATGTGTCGGAATTCATGGTTGATGTTTCCACCGGCTTGTACTATCAAGTGCCCGGTGTGTGGTACGCCAGCCTTTCGGTGAAAAACCTTCTCGGCTCGCACAGCGATGCCCTCGGATACCAAAACGCACGCACACTCTACCTCATGGGTGGCTACGAATACACCTTCCCGTTCAATCCCTCGTTCAAACTCAAACCGTCGTTCCTTGCCAAGGCAGCTGATTTCGCCATATACCAAGCCGAGGCAGCCTTGTTGCTCGATTATGAGAACGCATTTTGGGGTGGCTTGGGCTATCGAATCAACGATGCCTTCTCCTTCCTGGCAGGTGTCAACTGGAAGTGGCTGCGTGTCGGCGTCGCCTACGACCTCACCACCTCGAAACTGGGCTTTGCCAAAACGGGTCGCAGCTTCGGCTCGCTGGAACTCTTCGTCAGCGGAAACTTCCGCATAAGTACCTCAAAACGTACACCAACAGTGTCGCGCAACACACGCTTCCAATTATAAATAACTATAGTATAACATATATAAATGAAACTTTTTCTTGAAAAATTCGTTTAGTATACAATAAAACATTGAACAATATGAAGAAGTTGTTTTTCATCCTCGCCGCATCGGCAGCCCTGCTTTGGAGCTGCAAGTCAGCCAATCAGGGCGAAGTAACTGGCGTTGCCAGCCGTCCCTATTTTGAGGACATCGACCTCAAAGGCATGGTGTTCATCAACCAAGGCAACTACACCATGGGCGCAGGTGTGCAGAATCTAACCTACGGCACCCCTCCGCAGCCCCGCAAGATGCAGATTAGCTCATTCTTTATGGATGAGACCGAGATTACCAACAACGAATACCGCCAATTCGTGTACGCTGTGCGCGACTCCATCGCCCGCCGCATCCTCGGTGAGGCCGGAGCAGAAGGCTTCCTCATTGAAGAAGACAAGTATGGTGAGCCGCTTGACCCGCCCATCCTCAACTACAAGACCAAAATTGACTATTCCGACCCGGAAATCCGTCAGTACCTTATTGACGGCGGCTTCTATATCGTTGACATCAACCACCGCCGTGCGGTCGATGTGTCGAAGATGAACTACGAATACTACTTCATTGACTACGTGAAGGCTGCCGAAAAAGAAAACGGTGTGCAGGCCAAGAGCGAGCACCGCGGCACCTCGTTTGCCGTGCGCCCCAAGGGTCTCAACAACCGCAACTCGCAGATTCAGCGTGAATATGTCAACATCTACCCCGACACCCTCTGCTGGGTTCACGACTATGCCTACAGCATGAACGAGGACTTCACCCGCAGCTACTTCTCCTCGCCTGCCTACGACAACTACCCCGTTGTCGGTGTCAGCTGGCGCCAGGCCCGTGCCTTCTGCGTATGGCGTTCCAACATGCTCAACCAGTATCTCGAGGACATCAACTACTCCACCCTCAACGACTTCCGCCTGCCCACCGAGAGCGAATGGGAGTTTGCCGCCCGTGGCGGCATCCAGGCCCAGAGCTATCCTTGGGGCGGCCCCTATGTGCGCAATCCCAATGGTTGCTTCCTCGCCAACTACGAGCCCCTCAAGGGTGCCTATGACGACGACGGCGGCGTGCGCACGCTCATGGTCGGCCACTATGCTCCCAACGACTACGGTCTCTACGACATGTCGGGCAACGTGAGCGAATGGTGCCTCGATGCCTTCAACGAATCCACCTACATCGTCTCCAACGCCATCACCCCCGTATACACCTACGATGCCAAGGACGACGACCCGCTGTCCATGAAGAAGAAAGTGATACGCGGCGGCAGCTGGAAGGATCAGAAGTACTTCATCCAGGTACAGACCCGCGACTACGAATTCATGGACACCGCCAAGTGCTACATCGGCTTCCGCTGCGTGCAGCCCTACCTCGGCCGTGTCAAGGGCGACAACCTCCGCACCGCCTCCAACGTGGCTCGCTAAAAGCACATTATTATAATAAGAATAACACATCACATTAATAAGCAACACAAAAAAAACATTGAATTATGAGCTTCATCAACAATCTCGTCCGCAGTAAAGGCTACAAGACCTTCATGGCATATCTCTATGGCTGGGGTGCCGCCGTCGTTATTATCGGTGCCCTGTTCAAAATCATGCACTGGCCCGGTGCCAACATGATGCTGATTGCCGGTATGGGTGTGGAAGGTGTCATCTTCTTCCTCTCCGCATTCGAACCGCCCCACAAAGAGTGGGACTGGAGCCTTGTATACCCCGAATTGGCCGGCATGATTGATGAGAGCGGCCTAGAAGGCGACATTGAGTACGACGAGAACGGCAATCCCATTGCCAAAGCCGCCAACCTGCCCGTTAGCCAAGACCCCCTCTCGGCCAAACTTGACAAAATGCTTGAGGATGCCAATATCACACCCGAACTCATTGACCGCCTGGGCCAGGGTATGCAGAACCTCGCCGACAGCGCCAACGCCATGAACAACATGGCCAGCGTTACCGCTGCCACCGACAAGTTTGTCTCTAACCTCGACGGCGTGGCCAGCCAGGCCGGCCGCCTGCTCGAGAGCATGCAGGGCGCCCCTGAGGCCGTCTCGACACTCTCCACCATCTACCAGGAGACCTCGCAGGCCCTGAACGGCGAAGTGTCCTACGTCGAAGAGATGAAGAAGATGTCCGCCAGCCTCAGCAGCATCAACGCCATGTACGAGATGCAGATCAACAATGCCTCCACACAGATGAACCTCAACAAGGAGTTCGAGGAGAAGATGGGCACCATGATGGCCAACTTCGCCAACTCCGCCGAAGGTATCACCAAATACAAAGAGCAAGTCGACGCCCTTACCCGCAAAGTCTCCGAGCTCAACAACGTCTACGGCAACATGCTCGCTGCCATGCAGACCAGACTCTAAATCACAGATTTACAAACTAAAACGGGCATCAACACGTAATAACACATTAGACTATGGGCGCAACAAACTGTCCGGAAACCCCGCGACAAAAGATGATCACCATGATGTACCTCGTGTACACCGCCATGCTGGCACTCAACGTCTCGGCCGAAGTCGTGCAAGGCTTCAAGAGCGTTGCCTCTGCCATGCATGAATCCAACAAGAATATCACCGCTAAACTCGACGACACCTACGGCAACTTCGACGCTGCCATGCAGAACAGTCCCGACAAGGTGCGCGAGATGTACACCCGCGCGCAGGAGATTAAAAAACTCTCCAGCGAAATTACCGCCTTCATCGACAGCATGCAGTTCACCTTCATCGGTACCAAAGTGGCCAGCAACGTCAAGTACAAATTTCCTGGCACCGACCGTACCCTTGAACTCATGTTGCGTGACGAGAACGGCAACTCTATCAACGAAAACGTCAGGGCAGCGCTCGACAGTGCTGGCTATGCATGGTTCACCGACAAACAGCTCGAAGACAACCACGCCCCCGCCCAGTTCTTCATCGGCGGCGACGTGAAGAACCCCGACCCCAACCTCGGTGCCATCCAGATCAAGAACAAAATCATAGAGTTCAAGCAGAAGGTCAACGAGGCCCTCGGTGAAGATTCCACCCACGTCAAGATGGCTCTCAACGTCAACGATGGCTACAACAAGGAAGGGAATCCCGTTTCCTGGGAGGTGCTCAACTTCAACGAGGTCATCACTGGTGCCGCACTGGTTACCCTCACCCGCCTCAAAGCCGAGACCATGAATGCCGAGTTCGACGCCGTCAACATGCTCTACAAGAAGGTCAGCAAGGGCGACATGTCCTTCGACCAGATTGCCATGATTTCGCGCCCCACCAAGGGTACCTACATCCTGCAGGGCGGCACCTACGAGACCAAGATCAACGTCGGTGCCTACGACTCGCGCCAGACCTTCCGTGCCGTTGTCAACGGTCAGCAGCTGACCAGCGGCGACAGCGGCGCTGTAGTCTACCGTACCACCTGTATGAACCTCGGTCCCCAACGCGTCACCGGCACGGCATACGTTACCTCGCCCGACGGCGGCACCAAGGAGTACCCCATCAATGACGTCTACTACGTGGCCAAACCTGCTGGTGTGGTGCGTCTCGATGGCCTCCAGGTGGTCTATGCCGGTCTGGACAACCCCATCACCATCTCCGCTGCCGGTATCGACACTCGCAACCTCACCGCTGAAGTCGATGGCGGTGCCAGTGTCACCCGTGGCGAAGGTGAGGGAAGCTACATCATCAAGCCCACTCCCGGATCCAAAACCCTCACTATCAAAGTGAACGCCAATATTGACAAAAAAATAACCCCTGTCGGAACGCAGAAAGTCATCGTCAAGGACATCCCGCCACCCATCCTGAAGATCAACGGTGTAGAATCTGGCGGAAAGATTTCCAAGAAAGACATCACCGACGGCACTGCCGTTATCCCGGCTAAGGATCCCAATTTCTTGCTCAAGATTGACAACCGCATGATCCGCATCGTGAAGATGATTGCTTCCGTCGGCGCGAAAGAAGAGACCTGCACGGGCGCACGCCTGTCGGAGGCTGCCGTCTCCATGATTCGCAAAGGTAACAAAGGCGACAAACTTGTCATCCTGGCCGACGTGATGATGCCCGATGGCAAGACCAAATCCGTAACTTACACTGCAACACTAAAATAATTTGAGATATGAAAAAGGTTTTGATTAGTCTGTTGGCGACGATGGCCTGCTTCTCCGCAGCCAACGCCCAAAGCATCATTGATGCCGACGACCAGCGCAACCCTAACGACTTCTACGTGAAGGTCAGCTCCACTGGTAAGAAGGCCATGCCCTACCCTGCCGTTCGCGAGAGCGACGTGGTGTGGGAAATGGTGGTGTGGAGAGACATTGACCTGAATGAGAAATTCAACCAGTTCTTCTATTATCCCGTCGATGATGAGAAGGATACTCAAGGCCGTGTCAATCTGGTCAACCTTCTGGTCAAAGCCGTGGAGAACGGCGAAATCCCCGCCTTCGAAACCGATGACATGGTCAAGGAGTTCGATCCCGCAGAGGCCATGCGTCAGCTGGCTGGCGAAGCCTACACCAAAGAGGTGGAAGCTACCGACGAACAGGGCAACCAAATTTGGGACGATGAGACTGGTGAAGCACTGATGGTAACCAAAACATTCACCCGTTCCTTCAAGAAAGAAAGTGCCAAGAAACTGCACATCAAGGAGAAATGGTACATCGACAAGCAGGACTCCCGTCAAAAGGTTCGTATCCTGGCTCTGTCGTTTGACTACCTCAAGGAAAACGTCAACAACGAAGAGGTTCCCGCCATCTCGTTCTGGATTCCCATGGATGACATGCGCGTGCGCGACCTGCTCGTCAATGCCAACGCCTACGACGAGAACAACGATGTCCGAGGCCGTTCCTACGACGACATCTTCATCCAGCGCTACTTCGACAGCTACATCGTCCGCGAGTCCAACACCCAGAGCCGAAAGCTAGAAGACTACCTCACCGGCGAGGACGCCATCCTCCAGTCGCAAATTATCGAGGACAAGATTTTCGACATCGAGTCCGATATGTGGGAGTATTAGTCAGTTAAGAGTTAAGAGTTAAGAGTTAAGAGTTTCGTATCATCGGCTCTTAACTCTTTTTTTGTCATGAAACGCCTGCCGCTCATACTCCTCCTCTGCTTCGTCGCCGCGGCCGCCGCAGCCCAGACCGTGCGCCCACCCGACGACTTCACCACCGGCCAGCCCGTCGGCGACCGGCGTCCTCTCGCATTCCCCTTCCTTCGCTATGAGGACATCGTATGGACCACCGACCACTGGCGCACCATTGAACTCGCCGAGCGGTTCAACCAGTTCATGTACTACCCCGACGACCCCGAACACGCCTACGGCAAGAAGAGCCTGGCCTACATCCTTTGGGACGCCATGGCCGCCGGCGAAATACCCATCTACGAGGACGATGACCTCAAAGTGCCGCTCGACAACAAAGCCTTCGTCCGACGCTACACCAAACCCGACACCATCCTCCTTGAGCTCGGCTACGACGACGAAACCGACACCGAAATCTACGAAACCGTCATCGTACCCAAGAACTTCGACGGTGCCGACATCAAACGCTATGACTTGCGTATGACTTGGTTCATCGGCAAACAGGACACACGTCAAGACTTCCGCAACATAGCCCTGGCACCGATGAAAGAGACCTACCGCGAGGTGCCCGGCATCGAGGACATATATCTGGGGTGCCTGCCCATTTTCTGGGTCCCGATGCAGCATCCTGCCGTCCGAACCCTGCTGGCCCGCTACACGGCCTATATCGACGAGAACAACGTCGTGCGCCAGCCCTCCTGGGACTGGGTTTTCCTCAACCAATACTACCACGCCTACACCTCGCGCGAGACCAATCCCTTCGGTCGCACCATCGACTCCTACCTCACCGGCGACGACGCCCTCCTCGAAGCCGCCATAATCGAGGAACAAGTTTTCGAAATTGAAAACGGAATGTGGGAACAATAATTTCCCCCATTTGTTAATGTGAGTATCTTCGACACCGTCTACCTCCACGACACCATCTACGTCACCACCGAAGGCATCGACGGCGTGGATGGCGTGAGCGCCAAGATTTACCAGCGCGGAGGGCAGGCACCGGCTCGGCACGGCGCATCGTCGTGATGAGATGAGAATTGAAAATTGAAAATTGAAAGTGGTTGTGGACCGCGGCAACGCCGCGGTCCACAACTTGTTTTTGTATTGGTTTGGTAGGATGTGGAAGGTTTTGGTAAGGTAGGGTTCCACAAGCTACCACCAGCTACCAGAGCCGAAGTATTCCCCTAGTATTCCCCTACCACTCCCCTAGAGAACCCTGCCAAAAAAAGTGTCTCCGCCAGCTGGCAATACTTTTTGTGATTTTTAAGAATGCTATTCAGTTGTGTCGTGATGGTTGGCGTAGTTGCGCCAGCGCTCGATACAAGCTATCATATCTTCAGGAAGTTGGCTCTCGAAGTGCATGTGGTTGCCCGTGGCGGGGTGCTCGAAGCCCAGGATGCGGGCGTGCAGTGCCTGGCGCGGAAGCACGGCGAAGCAGTTCTCCACGAACTGGCGGTAGCGCGAGAAGGTGGTGCCTTTCACTATGGTGTCGCCGCCATAGGGTGCATCGCTGAACAGCGGATGCCCGATGTGCTTCATGTGGGCGCGTATCTGGTGTGTGCGGCCGGTCTCCAGCTGGCACTCCACCAGCGTAACGTAGCCGAAACGCTCCATGACGCGCCAGTGGGTTACGGCGTGCTTGCCGCGCTGCATCTCCTCGGGCAGTCCCTCTTCGTGGGGGTATACACACATGATGCGGCGGTCTTGCAGCGAGCGCCCCAGGTTGCCCGTGATGGTGCCGCTGTCGCCTTCCATGTCGCCCCACACCAGGGCGTTGTACTTGCGCTCGATGGTGTGGTAGAAGAACTGGCGCGCCAGCACGGCCTGCGCCTCCTCGTTCTTGGCCACCAACAGCAGCCCCGAGGTGTCCTTGTCTATGCGGTGCACCAGGTAGGGCACGGCCTGTGCGCCGGCGCGCGTGGTGCGGCCTTGGCAGTAGTATAGCAATCCGTTGAGCAGGGTGCCCGTGTAGTTGCCCACGCCCGGGTGGACCACCAGCCCCGGCTGCTTGTCGACCACGATGACATCCTCGTCCTCATATACCACCTTGAAGTCAACCTTCTCCGGCAGCAGCTCGAACTCGTGGGGCGGCTCCGGCAACAGGACGGTAATCACGTCCAGCGGCTTCACACGGTAATTGGACTTCACCGGCTGCTCGTTCACGTGGATGCAGCCAGCCTTGGCCGCCAGCTGCACCTTGTTGCGCGACACATTGGTGAGGTGCATTTGCAGGTATTTGTCGATGCGCAGCATCTCCTGCCCGCGGTCGACCACGATGCGGTGGTGTTCGTACAGTTCCTGTATCTCTTCGGTCTCTTCGGCCATAGGCTAGTGTCTGATGATGATTTTGTGCAGCGAAGCCTCTCCCCCGCCCTGCGGCACGATGCGCAGCAGGTAAAGCCCGTCGGGCAATGTGCGAAGGTCGAGGGTGGATTGTCCGATGAGGCTGGCGCAGCGGCGCCCCTGCACGTCATAGAGTTCAATCAATGCCCCAGGTTGGAGGCCGTCGATGTGCAGCCTGCCGGCCGTGGGATTGGGGTATACCCGATGGCTGTTCACCACTACTTCATCCACACCCACTGCTGCCCTCGTTCCGAAACCCGGGCGCAGCATCAGCGAGCCGCTCAATATGCTCTGCTGCCACTCGGTGCCGGTGAGGTACCAGATGCGGTCCGCCGTGTTGAGGCTTCGGTCGAATCCGAGGTTGATGAAATAGTTGTTCTCCTGCTCGAATCCCACGAAGATGCTGTCGTTTACCACCAGCGGTTCCTCGAGCACGTAGCGGTGGTAGCGGTCGAGCCCTTCGGTGTCGGGATAGCGGCGCTCGCTGTCGCGGTAGAGCAGCGTACCAGGCCGCCCGCCCTCGGCCTGCCACACCGCCAGGCGGAAGGGCACCTGCTCGTTCTCGCCACGATAGGTGCGGTTGAAGTGCAGGTCCACAGCCGTCAGCGTGTCCTCCTCGTTGAGGTCGAATCGGTAGGCCAAATAGATACGGCTGGCGGTCGAGGTGAGGCCGTAGCCATTCTCGGCCGTGCCGTCGTCGTAGGCGTAATGGTCGGCAAACACCTGACGGTAGCGCATCGTGTCGTTCTGCGGACGCACGTCCGAGGCATTGCCCTCGCGCACAGTGTGCACGATGGTATAGGTCGTGGCTTCGCGCATGGCGGGAAAGGCGTAGGCGAGAGCCGGTGTGGCATGGCCTGCCTCGCTCTGGTAAGTCTCCGCCGGCAGGAAAGGCGGCGCATTCTCGTAGCCTCCGTCGTAGCGGTACAGCGTGTCGCCCTGCTCGTCCACCACCGCATAGCCATAGTGGGTGGCCAGGGGCGAGGAGTAGAGGTTGCCGATGGTCATCCGCAGCGCCGCGGCCATCTCGCCCGGGCGGTACTGGCGCGCCGGCATGGCACGGTAGTGCCTCAGCAGCGACCCCGCCGGAGCCACAAAGGCCACGTCGCGGAATTCCGGCTCACCGCGCAAAGTGCGTCCATAATCAAGATAGATATAGTCCAGATGCCACATGTCGCAGTTGCCGCTGATGCCAGGCTTGGTGGTGGGCTCGAGACTGCAATAGTTGCGGAAACGGAACCGGAATGCGCTGTCCATATAGGCTGCGTTGTCGATGGCGACGGCCACATACTGCCACCGATGGCCGGTGCGTGCCACCAGGGTGTCCACACTCACGCCGCCCGTGCTCCATACGGCGACCCACGTGCTGTCCTGTGGGCGGTAGAACTCCAGCATAAGGCTGTCCTGCGGGTCGGGCACCTCGCCCGTGCGCTCCCACAGGTTGCCTTCGCCGCCGCCCGGCAGGTAATAGAAACTGAGCACCAGCGAGTCGGCCGCGCGCCGCCCGTCGAGGCGTATGGGTGCCGATGTCAGGGTGTCGGCCGGGAAGAGCGATGTGTTGGCCAGGGCATGGAGGTTGCCTGTGGCATCGATGGCATCGAGGGTGGCCACCCCGATGGTGGGCGGCAGCAGGCGGTCGCCGTTGCCGGCCGTGGCCCCGCAGGGTGCCCACAGGGCGGCATCCATCACGCCTCCACCCTTGGCGAAATCGTCAAAGAACGGCAGCGACACCGCCGCCGGCCCGGTCTTGCGTGCCGGCTGGACAGGTCCGCTCTGCAACGGCAGCAGCACTTCCTGCCCCGCCAGCGCCGCCGGCAGCAGCCAGAGTGCCATCCATGCTATGGCTTTTCTTACCATGTCCAATCGTCTTGTGTCTCAATCTGTTCCGGTGTGGGACGTCCGTCGTCTATCTCGTTGAGGTTGGTGGTGATAATCTTGCTCGAGTCCACCTTGAACTCGCTCACCATGCGGTTCACCTCCTGCTCGTCGGCATCGGTGTACCACAGTTTCACCTCGGTGCCGTAGGGGTATTTGGTTACGCCCGTGTAGTCGGGTTCCTGTCGGTAAACAACAGCTTTGCTCTTGTCTTTCACGCCGCTGAAGTGTTCCTTGCCCACATTGAGCGAGAGGGAGAGGATGTCGCGGCGCGCCTTGTCGGCGGTCTTGCCGATGACGAAGGGCACCACGTTGGCGCCACTGCCGTCGCCGAGGCCCACGGTGAGGTCCACCACCGAGCCGCTTGCCACCTGCTGTCCCGCGTAGAGTGCCTTGCCGCGGCAGGTCTGGTCGATGACGCTGTTCTTGTAGGGGTCTTCCACAAACTTGAGGCGGCCTACGGTGAGGCCAACGCTGTAGATCTCGGACACAGCCTGGCGTACCGAGAGCCCCGCCAACTCGGGCAGCACGGCATCGTCGGCCTTGTATGCGGTGATGCTCACATACACCTTGCGGCCGCGCTTGACGAGCGAACCGCCCTTGGGGTCCTGGGTGAGGATGAGGCCGCCTTCGGTACCATGGCGGTAGATGGAGTCCTGTATCACGTAGTTGAGGTCCAACTGGTCGGCAAGCATTACATCGCTGATATTCTGCCCCACCACGTCGGGCAGTTCATACTCGTGCCCCTGACGGGCATAGATGCGCAGGAATACAAACACCAGCACCACAATCACCACCGAAATGCCCAGCATCACCAGCAGGTGCATCACCCAAGGGTAACGCTTGAAGAAACCTTCTTTTTTCTGTTTTGCCATAATATTACAAGGGATTATTCGTCTATCTCAAAGAGGCTTTCAAACTCCTGCATCAACGCCTCGAATCCGTGCATTTGTGATTCAATCGAGTCCATGTTGCTGAGACCCAATTCATCCAGGAAGCCCTTGGTGAGGTCGGAGCCCACCTCCAGCGCATCCTGCATGTCCCGCATTTGCACCCGCGTGCGCACCTTGAGGTAACGCGCCGCCAAGCGCCCCACCTCCTTCCGCTTCTCCGGGGTAAGGCTTCGAAGGGTCTCCATGTCGCTGTATTTCTCCATGAATTCCTCATACTGCGCATCGGCAGCCGCCCAGTCCTGCTCCGAGTAGGAGGCGCCGTCGGTTTCAGCCTTGTCCACCACCCGCTCAAAGCTGCGGGGAGTGGCGGTGGCGCAGGATGCCGCCAGCAGGGCGGTGGCGAACAGGGCGAATATGCTTTGTCTGATACTCATATCTTTGTTATTTTAAAGGTTCAATCTGTCAATGTTCCCAGCAGCGTGGCGGCAGTGCAGTCGTCGACACGCACACGGCGGTAGGTGCCGGGCTGGGCGTCGGCGCGGTCGAACACGATGACCTTGTTCTGGCTGTTACGGCCGAAAAGGCGCTCCTTGCTGCGATGGCTCTCGCCTTCGATGAGCACTTCGTATTCGTGCCCCACCTCGCGGCGGTTGTTTTCCAGCGCTATCTGGCCTTGCAGGGCTATGATTTCGTTCAGGCGGCGCGTTTTCTCGGCCTCGTCTATGTCGTCGGCCAGGTGCTTGGCGGCGTAGGTGCCCTCGCGCAGCGAGTACTTGAACATGTAGGCGTAGTCGTAGCGCACACGGCGGAAGAGGTCGAGCGTCTGCCGGTGGTCCTCCTCGGTCTCGGTGCTGAAGCCCGCTATCACGTCGGTGGTGATGGAGCAGTCGGGCAGGTAGCGGCGGATGGCGTCGACGCGGTCGAGGTACCATTCGACGGTGTACTTGCGGTTCATCAGTTTCAGCATACGGTTGCTTCCGCTCTGCACGGGCAGGTGGATGCAGCGGCAGATGTTGGCATGCTGTGCCATCACCTCCAGCAGGCTGTCGCTGAGGTCCTTGGGGTGCGATGTGGCGAAGCGCACCCGCAGCGCGGGGTCGATGGCGGCCACCCTCGCCAGCAACTCGGGGAAACCCACCCTATCGCCGGCACTCTCCGCGTTCCACCCGTAACTGTTCACATTCTGCCCCAGCAGCGTTACCTCGCGGTAGCCGCGCCCGAAGAGGCTGCGCGCCTCGTAGACGATGGTCTGCGGGTCGCGGCTACGCTCGCGGCCGCGTGTGTAGGGCACCACGCAGTAGGCGCAGTAGTTCTGACAGCCGCGCATGATGCTGATATAGGCCGAGATGCCGTTGGAGGCCAGGCGCACGGGCTCGATGTCGGCGTAGGTCTCGGTGGTGCTGAGCTCCACCTCGGCGGCCTTCTGTCCGCCACGCACCTGGGCCAGCAGTTCGGGCAGGCGGCGGTAGGCATCGGGGCCGCAGACGAACGAGAGGTTGTCCTCCTCCTCCATCAGGCGGCTCTGCAGACGCTCGGCCATGCACCCCAGTATGCCGATGCGAAGGTTGCGGCGGCGGTTCTGCAGCGCACGCAGCTCGCGCACGCGGTGGCGCACGCGCTGCTCGGCGTTGTCGCGGATAGCACAAGTGTTAATCAACACAAAGTCAGCCCCCTCCACCTCGTCGGCAAGGCCATAGCCAGCGCCAGTCAGTATGGAGCCCACCACCTCGCTGTCGGCGAAGTTCATCTGGCATCCGTAGGTCTCTATGTATACTTTCTCCATTCGTATTTATGGAAATAAAATAAAATGCAAAATTACGACTTTTTTTTCAACCATGAAGAAAAAAATGCAAAATGGAGGAATAAGCATTTTTTGGAGGTTTCGGAAATAGTTGTATCTTTGCAGTGTGAAACGTATACTCATACCACTCCTCATCGTGCTGGCGTTCAACACGATGACTGCCGCCCAGCGGGTTGCCGACTCGGCCTTTCACCCCTGGGTGAAAACGGTCATGCTGCATCCCGTCGGCAGCGAGTTGGAACCGCCGGTCATCGCCCTCGAATCGGGGCGGCGCCTTGCGCTCAGTTTCGACTTGCTGCTCGACCAGCCGCTCGAGCTGGAGTACACCCTCCGCCACTGCGACGCCCACTGGCGCCCCGACAGCCTGGAGGCTTACGAATTCATCGCCGGCTTCGCCACCGCCGCCATCACCGCCTACGACTTCTCCTTCACCACCCTACGACCCTACATCCACTACCGCCACACCCTGCCCGAGCCCTACAGCGAATTCACCCACTCGGGCAACTACCTCCTCACCGTCCACCTGGCCGGCGAGCCCGACAGCGTCGTCCTCACACGCCGCCTGTGGGTCAGCGAGCAGGCCGTCGCCCTCGGCGGCACGGTGGGGCGCCCCTACGACGGCACCGACATCGACCGCCGCCAGGAAGTCGACGCCCTCGTCGACCCGGGCCAAATGCCGCTCAATCCACTGTACCTCACACTCATAGCGCAGCAGAACGGACGCCTCGACAACCAGCGCGCCCTCGCCTTCGCCGGCTACGACCGCGGACGCCTCGCCTACCGCCAGCGGCCACAGAACATCTTCGAGGCGGGCAACAACTACCGCTTCTTCGATGCCGCCAACCTACGCTCGCCGATGTACAACATCGCCCGCATCGAGGAATACGGCGGCGAATACTACGCCATCCTGCGCCCCGACGAGGACCGCTCTCGCAAGCCCTACATCGTCGAGACCACCCTCCAGGGCGGCATGAAAGTCAACGCCTGGGACCGCCGCAACCCCCTGTTGGAGGCCGAATACGTGTGGGTCAACTTCTCGCTCCCCATGGCGCAGCCCTACCTGGACGGCAGTGTCCACATCGTCGGCGCACTCACCGACTGGCGGCTCGACGAGCTGTCGCGCATGGAGTACAACCCCACCTACCGCGCCTACACCGCCCGCCTGCTGCTCAAACAAGGCTACTACGCCTACCAGCTGCTCTTCCTCCCGTCCGGCAGCGCAGAGGGCACCACCGCACGCCTCGAAGGCAACCACCGCCTGGCCCCCAACCGCTACACCCTCTGCCTCTACCAGCGCCTGCCCTCCGACCGCGCCGACCGCCTCCTGGCCGTCAGCACAGTCAACGCACCCTAAGGACGATTCCCCCTACCCAACTCACAACCCACACCCCCAAAGTACCATAAGCTTCCATATCCTTCCAGTGCCTTTGTATTCCCCTACCGTTCCCCTACCATTCCCCTAGTATGTCCTATGCTTTTCCCCTGTATTTTTCAATACAAACATATAGACATAACAAAAAGAACCGGCGTTTTAGTTTTTTTTGCTATCTTTGCAGCTCGAAAAACAACACATACCACCCATGGAAAAGCCCAGCAACAACAGCCAGCAGATATACGGTTTACGCCCTGTGATTGAAGCCATTGAGAGCGGAGCCCGCATCGAACGCGTCTACCTTCAGAGCGGTTTCGGCAGCCACGACGGAGGCCCCAAAAAGGGGCTTGGCACCGACCTGGTCAGCCGCCTGCGCGAGGGCGGCATCCCGTTCCAGTTCGTGCCCGCGGAGAAGCTGGACCGCCTGGCGCGCGGCAACCACCAGGGCGTGGTGGCCACACTGGCAGCGGTGGCCTACCGGTCGGCCCTCGACCTGCTGCCCGCCCTGGCGGAGGAGAAAGCATGCCCACTGGTGGTGCTGCTGGACCACATCACCGACGTGCGCAACATGGGCGCCATCGCCCGCACGGCCGAGTGCACGGGCGTGGATGCCCTGGTGGTGCCCGACCGCGGCTCGGCCGCCATCAACCAGGATGCCATCAAGACCTCCAGCGGTGCCCTGCTGCGCCTGCCGCTCTGCCGCGAGGCCAACTTCAAGACGGTGGTAAACCTGGCCAAACAATGTGGCTACCAAGTGGTTGCTGCCACCGAGAAAGGTGCCGTACACTACCGCCAAGTCGACTTCCGCCGCCCCACCCTGCTCATCCTCGGCAACGAGGAGACCGGCATCAGCTCCGAAATGCTGAAAATAAGCGATATACGCGCCAAACTGCCCATCGTGGGCGAGGTCGCCTCGCTGAACGTGAGCGTGGCCGCCGGCGTCTTCATGTACGAGGCGCTGGAACAGAGAGGAATGTAAGCCTTCCTGCCTGTTAATTTATCTTAAAACATCCGTTTCTGACAACAATAATGGGCAGATATTTGTCCATGTCAGAAAAAATGTGTTACTTTGCAGATTAAAGTAACTGCCGTTATTTACATAAGTAACTGAAAATAAAAAATATATAATATAATAAACGCATTATGAAACTCAGAACACTACTTCCGAGCATCATTTTCCTCCTGGGAGCCTTCAGCGCCAAAGCGCAGGTAACAGAAATGTTCTACCAGGGCTTCGAGACTAGCGAGAACGTAAACTACCGCACCGATGTTGCGGCCAATTTGGGCTACTCGACCACCCTGCAGATGAGCGGGGCGCGCGCCTTGAAGCTCGACCAGTCGTCCAACGGCGAGGTAACGCTCTACCTCGACACGCTCGACTTCACGCAAGACCTGACGCTGAGGTACATCTCGCTCGAGTTCGACCACATCTGCCCGATACGCGAAAACAACGGCGACTACCTGATTGCCCGCATCTTCTTCAAGCGTCCCGACCAGCCGGACAACCCGACCTCGTGGACGCAGCTCAACTCGCAATACTACAACATGACCAACGGCGGTAGCAGCGAGTTCCAGATGACAGGCGCCTTCAACCGCAACTCGTACGACGACTGGCTCGGCGGCAACCCGGACAACGACTGCTGGAAGAGTGAACGCTTCGACCTGAACGACGTCATCACCACCGGCCTGACCACCTCGCAGCGCAAACTGCAGATCAAGTTCGTCATTGCCAGCAAGACCCACAACAGCCCGGCCGGCAGCTGGTACATCGACAACATCAAAATCAACGCCAGCCCGAGCCTGATGGTACGTCCCAACATCAGCATGTTCAAATACCCCGACATGCCGAACTACGCCAGCAGCCGTGGCGCCGACATCGTACTCGATGCCAGGACCACTGTGGCTGAAGGCATCAACGCCGACTCGGTATACCTCATCTACCGCATCGGCAGCAGCCCCCAGCAGTACCGCGTCAACATGACCCCGGTCAGCGGTGTGAACAACCGCTTTAGCGGACACATACCCTTCGAAGGCTACGACACCATGATGTACTTCTACTGCGTGGTGCGCGACGCCACGACCAATGCCAACCGCGTTACCTTCCCCCTGGCCGCCAACGGCTGGGTGGAATACCGCTGTGTGCGCGGTGTGGCGCAACCTGGTATACTGACCCCTGGATTTACCGGCACCTCGACCTACAACTTCATACCCTTCCCCGCCCGAGCCGACAACAAGAGCGAATGGGTCTACGACTCGGCCCTGCTGGCCCAGGCCGGCTATGAACCCGGTTCCATCACCGCCTTCACCATGACACTGGGCGCCAACGTGAACAACGCCATCACACGCCCAAGCTACCGCATCAAGATGGCCAACGTGCCCACCAACTACACCGTCAACACTTCAGCCGCCGTCAGATACTTCACCGAATCATACATGCAGACCGTCTACGACGGCCCCCTGACCATCAACTCCGCCATCATCGGCAGCACACAGACCATCCAACTGCAAGACACCTTCCGCTACGCCGGCAAGGATATATTGATGCAGGCATCCTACGACGACAACCTCAACCGTTCGTCAGCCACCATCCAGATGATAGCTACCGCCACCGGCAAGACCACCCTGTGGTACAACGGCGGCGACGAGTCGGTGGGTGGCAACGGGCACACCATTCGCGAAGCCTACAACACCGAGAACCGCCGCCCCGCCTTTGTGTTCCACCAGGAAGCCAACCTGCCCCTGCTCCATGACATGGGCATCAGCGAATTGGTCTACCCCAACTACGAGACCCCCATGGTCAACCGCCCGGACATACTCACCGTGCGCCTCAAAAACTTCGGCGCACTGACAACCAACGGCATACGTATCAGCTATTCTATCGACAACGGTGCCATCACAGGTCATTACGACTGGTCAGGTTCACTCAATGCCAACCAGACCACTGATGTAACCATCGCCACCAACATCAACCTCCCTGCCGGATTCCACACCCTCACCGCCTGGGTGGAAGACACCCTCACCGCCGGCACACAGCGCCTCCGCGACCACGAGCCCTATAACGACACCTCCAGCTCGGCGTTTATCGTCTGCGACGGCCCCATGAATGGCTCCCGCAACATCGGTGGCACCAACCCCGACTTCAACACCATCGAGGAGTTCCTATATGCCGTCAGCCGCTGCGGAATCAACGACAGCCTCGTCGTCAACATCGCCCCCGGCCGCTACCCCGCCTTCACCGTACCCGCTATCAACGGCCTCACCGCCAACCACTACATCGTCTTCCGTCCCGCCACCACAGGGGTTACGTTCTATTCCGATGCCGACATGAACGTGTCCAGCATTGTAAATCTGGCACAGGCATCGAACATACGGTTCCGCGACATCAATTTCGTGCGCGTGGACGGCTCGCTGACCGACATGGTTAGCCTGGGCGACGGAAGCGACAACTGCCATTTCGAGCGTTGCACCTTCACCGACAGCCTCAACTCCACCCTCCCCACGATGCGCATCGCCTCCATGATCAACAGTGGCTATTCCGATGGCATGGTGGTGGATGGCTGCACCTTCCACGGTGGACGCATTGGCGTAGCCATGACGGGTCTGGCCGCCGACATACTGTCGCTCAACAACAGTGTGCTCAACAGCACGTTCTACAACCAGAATGACAACGCCATCAGCGTACAGAACCAAAGCAATGCCGTGATACAGGGCAACGAGATGTACGACGTAACCACCAACTCGAGCTATGTGCTCCTGCTCTACGAGTGCTACGGTGCCACCCGCGTGCTGGCCAACAAGATATACACCTCGCACGGCGCCGGCGCCATCGGCGTGAGCAATGTTATCGGCACCTCGGCCACCCACGCCTTGATTGCCAACAACATGATAGTGTGCAACGATGACGGCTCGGCCAACCTTATGACCTCACCCCTGAACGTCATCCAGGCTACCTGGACCGACGTGGTGTACAACTCGGTCAAGATGACCGCCTTGACGCGCAGCAACGTGTCGGCTGCCACACTTGGCGGCGGCACGATTGCCAACAACCGCTTCATCAACAACATACTGGTGGCCCTCGACAACAACAACTACGCCTTCAACTACTTCCCCAGCCCCAACAACACGGTGGGGTACAATGTGTACTATTCCACCAGCGGCACCCTCTGCCGCCAGCTGGGCAACGCCTACGCCAGCATCGAAGACTGGATAACCGCCTTCCCCGAAGACGCGAACTCCATCTCTACCAATCCCTACTTCCTCAATGGCTCGCTGGTAGACCTGCGCACCTACAACCGTATGATCAAGGGTGTGGGTATGCCGCTGGCCACCGTCCCCACCGACATGTTCGACAGCCTGCGCAGCACGACTGCCACCTGCCCCGGTGCCTTCGAGTTTGTTTCGCTGGGTTACGACTTCGAGCCCGAGGCGCTTGTGTCGCCCGAACTGGAGACCTGCTACATGCCCTCGAGCGTCGAGCTGGCTGTACGCCTGCGTAACAGCGGTGTCAACGCCTATACCACCACTACGGGTCTCACCCTGGCCTACCAAATAAATGGTGGCATGGTGAACACGGTGAACATCACGGACACCGTTCCGGCCGAAGACACGACAACCATCTTCACCGGCCGCATGCTGACCCTGCCCCCCAATGGTAAACGCGACTCGCTGTACACCATCAAGGTGTGGACCATCTTCGCCAACGACCCGAACCTGACCAACGACACCAACACCTTCTATGTGTTGAGCAGATACCGCCCCGTAACCCCCACCGACATCTATCTCACTCCCGACTACGCCACCACCGCCACCATCACTCCTACCGGCGGCATCGAAAACTGGGCCGTCTATGGCAACACCTCAGCCCCCTCGCGCAGCTCGACTATCTATTGGTATCGCGACTCCACCGATGCCGCACCCTTCCATGTAGGTCCCACTTTCACCACCGACACCTTACGTACCGACACAGTATTCTACATCGCCCAGCGCCGCAACATGCCCATTGTCCGCATCACGCAGTTGGAGTTTGCCCGAAACAACAATGTGTTGGGCCTTACCCCCAACATGCCCTACTGGATGATATCGAACCGCAAGGTGGCCCTGCAGCTGACCAACATCGGCGATGCCACGGCTTACCTGGAGGGCGACACGCTGATGACCATGTCGAACACCGCTAATTTAAACAACAAGGTATACGTCTTTGGCGATGTCAGCATTGAACCTGGCCAGTCACTGGTGGTACAGTTCGTCAACGCTTCTTCTAGCAATCCCACAATGACCGTCACCACAGGGACAAGCAACCTGTCGAGCATAACTGTGCAGCACAGTTCGACCGTTGCATTCGTATACCGTCACGGCGGAGTGGTGGAGGATATGCTGGTGTTAAACACCACCTCGTCCACCTCCAACTGGCCACTCATCGGCCAGCCTTCCTACGTGTGGAGCGGCAATGGCTTCTCCGTCGCAGGCAATACGGTGTGCGGTCTGGTGAGAACCCAATTCTATGGAAACGCCAACGACTGGCGCGCTGCCTCTCCAAGCCAGCCCATGTTCCTCAACACCAACGACCCAGCTTGGATGCGCTACTCCGACAATGGTTGCGACGGCTATTTCGGCAAGGTGAACATCTCCTTGAACAACGCTCCGCTCAACGACCTGCACCTTACCCCGCCAACCCTGCCCGCAACGCAGTGCGCCATGGGCAACGAAGACATCACCGTAACGGTGCACAACTACGGTATCCAACCTGTGGATACACTGACACTCAACTACTGCGCCGGCGGCGACACAGTGAGCGAGACCATCACCACCGGCATCCCTGCCAATGGAGTCATCACCCACACCTTCACTCAACAATTGAACATGGCCTTCGACAGAGATTCGCTGGTTATCGTCAAAGTGTGGGCCGATGCACTTGCCAACGACCAGATACGTTCAAACGACACCTCGTATGCCTCCACCACATCCCTCTACACGCCAGCAGCACCCGTACCGCCTGCCGACCGAACAGTATTCTACGCAGACAGGGATACCATTACAATGGCAGGTTCTGCCTTGAATCTGACTCCCGTCTGGTACAACTACGATATGGATGCCGTCGACACAGGATATACCTATATAACCGACCGTCTGTACATGAACGGCACGATGGGTGTGGCCCATATCGTAACCACGCGTCGTGACGGAGTCATCGGCACCGGCACCACCCAAAGCACCGACAGCGAACCCAACCCCTACAACGTTAAAAACAAGTACGCCCGCCAGCAGTACATTTACAGTGCCAGCGAGTTGCATGCCGCTGGACTGGAGGCCGGTTCCGTGGAAGCAATCCACTTCTACCTCGATGCCATCGGCAACAACACATCACAGACGCTGTACAATTACACCATTGGCATCGGTGCCACCACCGACACAGCCTTCCCCTCCACGTCATGGTACGAAACCCAGACCGTTTGTTCCTACGACCAACTGACCATCACCGGCTCGCAGGCCCAGAACTGGGTACGCCATGCCTTCGACACCCCCTACGAATGGGACGGCACGAGCAGCATGGTGGTTGAGGTGAACTACAACCTGCCTGCCGCCATCAGCAATGGCAGCAAAACGCGCTACACCACCAAAACCAATTCGGTTCTGATGAAGTACAACAGCAGCGAGTTTGCCCCCACCGTTGCAGGAATACGCAAATCCAACCGTCCCAACATCATGTTTGACACGATAACCTATGGATGTACTGGTCCTATCTCCACCTTCAACGTAACAATGACCAATATACCGCCTGTCGACATGGCACTCTACTGGCCTAGTGGCTCGGACACCATCCACTATAATTCTTGCGACAGTATCCCCATCTTCATCAACCTCCGCAATCAGGGTAGCGACGACCGCAGCAACGTAACCATCTACTACTATCTCGACAATGAGGGGCTGGACAGCCTCACAGTTGCAGGAACCATTGCCTCGGGCGACCAACGCACAGAACAACTCTTCAAAAAGGAACTCGGTCCCGGCCGCCACACAATTACCTCCATTGTACACACACCCAACGACTTTACCAGCAGCAACGACACCATCGCACAATCATTCATCGTCCACTTCTGCCGCGGAACCTATACCATCGCTCTCAGCAATGCCGACTACAGCTCGTTTGGCGAAGCCATCGACACGTTGAACGTGGCCGGTATCGAAGGCCCGGTGGTGTTCCAGGTATCCAACGGCACCTATAACGAACAGGTTGCTCTCGGCCACATCGAAGGCTCATCTGACACCAACACCATCAGTTTTGTCGGTATGGGCAACGAAGTGTTGCTGACCGCTGCTACCACCCAAACCGACAACTATGTAATGCGGCTCGACAGCGCATCCAACGTAATCCTCTCCAACTTCAAGATAGAGGCACGTCCCACCGCCACCGGCAACGCTGGCAACCATGCCAATGCACTGGTTATGCAGAACGGCGACAACATCACCCTTGACAGTATGACCATCAAGGTGAAAGGCTCCGCCGATGCAGCCACCGCCGCAGGCGTGGTGCTCAATGACAATATCAGCAACCTTACCGTTACCAACTGCATCATCGACAGTGGATATTACTCCATCAAGACCAACGGCACGGGCTACAGCAACCTGTTACTGACCAACAACATCTTCCGCAACTTTACCAGCCTGGGTCTCAACCTGCGCAACATCACCAACCTGGAAATCCGCTCCAACCAGATAACCTCCGGCACACCCGGCAAGCCCAATCGACTACTGACTGGCATGTATCTGGCCCAAACCGAAGGCACTTTCAAGGTAGAGAAGAACCAGATATACCTCATCGACAACCAGACTGGCGGCAAACGTGGCATACAGCTGGCCAACATAGCCTCCACCAGTACTAACAAGGGGTATGTAACGAACAACATGATCAGTGCCAGCAGCCGTGTACAGAACCCTGCCAACCCTGCCAACAATACACAGGAATCAGCTGGTATCTGGGCCGACTCGACGACCTCCAATGTCAACATCTATTACAACACCATCCGCGTGAGCAACGGCACCACCGCCAGCCAGTCGACCAAGACCTACGGATTCCGCGCAGGCGCCACGGTGAGCGGCCTGCAGGTGATGAACAACATCTTCGCCAACTTCAGCAACGGATATGCCTACTACGTGTCCGAACTGAACACCCTCTCCGCATCGAACTTCAACGCCTACTACAGTGCCGGCACCACGCCCCTCTTCTGGAAGTTTGCCGCCAATTCACTCTCGGCGCTGCAAGCACGAAACGGAGCAGATGGCAACTCGGTATTCGACGAACCCTTCTTCACTTCCGAAAACGATTTGCACCTTCTGATGACGAACTTCGTCGCACTGGCACAATACAACACCGACGTCATTGATGACATCGACGGCAAGATGCGTCCGCCTATACCGGCACCCACCATTGGCGCCCACGAAATGGAGATCAAAACTCATGACATGGCCGTAGTGCGCATCCTCGACCCCTCGATGCCTGTTAGCCTCAATTTCAGTGCCACCAACATGCCCCCCAACATCGAGAGCGACGATGTGCGCATCATAGCCCAGTTCTATAACAACGGACGTTCTACGGAGAACGACGTGACGTGGTACGCCTATATAGAAGGCCACGAGGACGCAACCCGCACTACACCCAAGTCGCTCGGCACGTTCCAACCGGCACAGATGAAACGCGACACCATCATGATGCCCACGGTACTCGGAATAATCGACACAGCCATCGTGCATGTAGTAGTGGTAATTCCCGTCGACAGTGCCGAAAGCAACAACAACATCTCGACCCCGTTCTACCTGGCACCGGCCTTTAACCTCGAGGCCACAAGGATGTCGACCTCCACACCCGGATGCTACATGCACAAAACCGCCATACACATAACCCTTACCAACAAGGGATTCAAGACAATTCCCGCCAATACCGAACTGGCAATCGGATATACGGCCACCCAGATGACCCCGGCCACCATTACCATCCCCACCCTGCCTGCCAGCGACTCTGAAACCATCACACTGGCGGAGGATTTGTACATTGGCAACAACACCACCATCACCTTCACCGACTCTGCCAACCTCTATCCCACCGGCCATGCCTCCAACATTACGGTCAAAGTGTCGGGTTGGTGCAACTATGTCAACGACGTGTCAAACGACAACGACACCACCGCCAATACCAACAGTGCATCGCCCACCATCAACTCCTACTACACACCTGCGCCTCCCATAGGATACGACACTATATTCAGCTACGGAACCTGGGGAGCGGTGCGTGCCTCGCAGGAGAACCAGCGCCCCATCATGTGGTATCGCGACTCGACGGCCGCGCCATTCTACCAGCCAACGAACTACAACGCCTCGACCCTATGGAGCAACACGCCGCAATACTTTGACGACTCGGTATACTACCTCTCCTGTCGCAGCCAGAACAACTGCCAGAGCCACTTCTCACAGGTCCACGTTCAAGTGAACCAGCTTGTGCCCAACGACGTGGCATTCGACGAGGTGCTGGCACCGCTGGGCAGCCGTGTGTACATGGAGAATGACACCGTGCGCATACGAATCATCAATTACGGAACCTCGGCACAGACCAATGTGCCCGTGGCCTACCAACTCAAACGCGGTGCCAATATCATCCAGGAAGTGAGCGAAGTCTGCACTACCCCGATAGCATCGGGGCAGACGGTTGAATACACATTCAGCGAACTGCTCAACATCCCCACCCCCACCCAACTCCAAAACTACTCACTTCTCATCTGGACCGACCTGCCCAGCGACGTAGTGCGCAAGAACGACACCATACGCGTAGCCCACTCCTTCCGCTCGCTGGCCGAGAACAACTATGCTGCCACCAAGTCCAGCAACCCAACATTCGACATCACGCGCATATCCTATAACGAAATCAACCTCGACCTCCCGCCCATGGGCCGCGGCTACACCGAAGCGACCTCCTACAACAATCACGAATATCCTGTGCTGCACGTAACGCGAGGTTCCGGCGACACACTGATTGTAGAGATAACTCCCACCGACCCGATGGCCGAGGACTTCCGCTACAAGACCTGGGCGATGATCGACTTCGACCGTAGCGGAAGCTTTGCCGGAGACGAAGTGGTGGTGAACGGTCAACTGCATTGGAACTACGAGCCCACAAGGGCATATATCACCATACCCACCTCAGCCTCCTATGGATACATGCGCATGCGTGTGTGTGTAGGTTCCAACAATGACTATTCTGACGCCAGCGTCATACCCACTTCAGGCATCGCCGACAACAAGGACGGCCATGCCATCGACTTCCTGCTGTTCGTGGACGAAGAGGGGCCCGAGACCGACCTGTCCATCACACAGATTGTCTCCCCACGCAACCAGCTGGTGCGCAACGACCAGACGGTGGAAGTCAAGTTCCGCATTATGAACAAAGGCACCACGGCACTGACCAACCCGACGTTCCACTTCAGGTTCGACGGCGACACCATCGACCCCACTGCCGAAGGCACCGTCAACTTCACCGGCACCCTGCAGCCCGGCACCAGCGGCGACGTAACCCTGCCGGTCCACACCCTGCCGCTAGGGACCTCGACACTGACCATCTGGCACAACACCGAGGGCGACACCATCCACCAGAACGACACGCTGCGGTACGAGTACCACCGCTTCCATGTGGTAGAACTAGTCGTGGACGAGAACTTCGACTCCATCAACATGTGGTATGCTCCGAAGGGCTATAATGCCTACATGCGCAACTACTGGACCCACGGCACGCCCAACAAGGCACGCATCACCGGTCCCCACTCGGAGCCTTACGCCTGGGTAACCGACCCGCAACTCACCATCTCCACCGGACGCCGCGGCAACGCCAGCTACCTCTACAGCCCCATCATCGACATCTCGCAGGTGAAACCCGACACGCTGTCGTTCTACCTGCGCCGCAACCTGACAGGTGGCAGCTCGGTACATCTGGAGTTCTACAACTATATGAACCGCTGGGTAAAAGTCGATTTCGAAGAAGCCACGAACTGGTACAACAATGCCGACGACCGCGTGTTCGATGGTTCCAGCGGCGGCTCCGACTACAACCGCTACTGGCTGTCGACCAAAACCATCAGCGGTGATTTCCAGGAGCGCCTGCAGTTCCGCTTCGTATACAACACGCCGCTCAGCAACTCCGCCACCGCCTCCTTTGGCGAAGGCTGCGCCGTCGACAACTTCAAGATTGGCCGTGCTCCCATCCCGACGGATGTGGGTGTCATCGACATTACCGAGCCGAGTATCGCGCAGTACGGCCGCACCTACTACCCCAAGGTGGTGGTGAAGAACTTCGGCACCGACACGGCCCGCAGCTTCCAGCTGGGATACACCACCTATGGTACCTTCCTCTCCCGCGAAAGCACGGTTACCTGCCTCATTCCCCCGGGAGGTTCCGACACACTGACCTTCGACGTTCCCTTTGTGGTAACCAACGACTTCCCCGAGAACTTCGACATCATGGCCTTCACCCAGTGGGACCTGGACATCTACCGCGACAACGACACCCTGATCAAGCACTTCTCGCTTTCGCCGCTCGACGACGATATCAGTGCCCATGAGTTCATCTACCCACGAGACAAAGTGGTGGCCGGCGACACATCGGTTCAAGTAACCCTGCGCATACGTAACTTCGGCGTGAACCCGATAGCCCGTGCCACCGCCAGCTACATGGTGAACGATGTCAACCGCGTGGACGAGGAAATCGACTTCACCGAGTACCTCGGACAGCCGCTCCAGCCGCTGGCCTACTTCAACTACACATTCCGCCAGCGCCTGCGTGCACCGATGGGTCTGATGAAACTGACCGGCATCATCAAGAGCGAACAGAACGAATACATCTACAACGACACCATCATCAAGCGCGTCCAGGCCATCTCGCTGGTAACCGACCTGGCTGCCGCCGCTGTAGTGGTCGACACCTCGGACTTTAACAGCGTAATGTTCCAGCTGAAGATAGAGAACCGCGGCTCGACCGGCGCCAACGGATTCCGAGTGGGCTTCCTCATCGACGACGACACCAACACGATCGTAACCGAAACCTACAGCCGCGCCCGACCGCTACCGGGTCTGAGCACCGCCTACCACATGTTCAACGTCCAGCTGCCGCACCGCGCCATGGGCTACCCCAACGTAACGGGCTTTGTCAGCATCGACGGCGACAACGACCAAAGCAACGACAGCACCAAGGTGCTCGAGACACTATACACCGACCTCGAGGCGACCAAGGTCCTTGTGGAAGAAACCGGTGAACCCGACTGCCGTGTGCGCCTGCAGGTAATCAACCGAGGCAACCTGACTGTGGTCAACCGCGGTATCCACGCACGCGTTACCATCAACGGCAACAGCCTCTCGTTCCCTGCCTCCAACCCGCCGACCATCTATTTGCGTCCGGGCGACACAACCCACATCCAGTTCAACCAGCGCATCCCCAAGAGCATGACCCGCTCCTACTCGGGCGAAGGCGACACCCGCTTCCAGGATGCCAACCCCGAGAACAACAAGACCACCGTCGTCGAGGTGATCAACCACTTCGAGGGAGTGCCCACGGTGCTGGAGGACGAGCTGGTGCTCGACCAGAACTACCCCAACCCCTTCACCGGCAAGACCACCATCCCGTTCGTGCTGCCCAACGCCGCCAAGGTGCGCTTCTTCGTCATCGACGCCATGGGCCACATGGTCAACAGCTTCGAGCAGCACTACGATGCCGGCCGCCAGACCATCACCCTCGACATGGGTGAGTACTCGTCGGGCGTATACTTCTACGGCATCGAAGTCGACGGCCAGCGCCGCATGAAGAAGATGATTCTGCGATGATGCTCGACCGCTTCACAGCCAACAACCGCCAGCAGCACCTCCTGCCCACCGACAGGACGGTGCTGCTGGCCGTTAGCGGCGGACGCGACTCGGTAACCATGGCCGACCTCTGCCACCGCGCAGGCATCCCCTTCGCCATCGCGCACTGCAACTTCAACCTGCGCCCCGGCGACTGCGACCGCGACGAGGCATTCGTGCGCCGCCTGGCCGAGAGCTATGGATCCGTGTTACACGCCGAACGCTACGACACCCACGCCTACGCCGCCACGCACCAGATGGGCATCGAGGAGGCTGCACGCGAGTTGCGCTACGACTTCTTCAGCCGCCTCTGCCGCCAGCACGGCTACCCCTGCGTAGCCACCGCCCACCATCGCGACGACAACATCGAGACCTTCTTCCTCAACCTCTTCCGCGGCACCGGCATCGAGGGACTGCGCGGCATCCGTGCCGAGGCGCACATCAACGGCACCCGTGTTGTAAGGCCCCTCTTATGCTTCAGCCGCGAGGAGATAGACCGCTACATCGCCGAGCGCGGCCTGGCCTATGTCGAGGACCACACCAACAGCGAACCCTGCGCGCGGCGCAACCGCATCCGGCTGCAGCTGATGCCGCTGCTGCGCGAACTCTACCCCACGGTCGACGCCACCATGGAGGCCAACCTGCAGCGGCTGGACGAAGCCGGCAGGGTCTACCGGCAGCATGTCGACACCCTGCGCCAACAACTCCTCACGCCTCACGCCTCGCTCCTCCCCTACCCCCACCCGCCGCTGACCGCCATCCGCACGGAAGACCTCCTGCGCCTCGACCCGCAGCGCACGCTCACATACGAGCTGCTGCGCCCCTACGGTGTGAACGCCGCCATGGTCGACAAACTGATTGAGGCGCTGACCACGGACGGCGGACAGCTGTTCCACACCGCCACCCACAGCCTTACGCTGCATCGCGGGCAGCTGATCATAGCCCCGCGCACCGAGGCCATTCCGCCAACGATAGGCACCGCCGAGGCGCCGCTGCCCGAGCGGTGGGACCGTTCGGGACGGGTCATCTACGTAGACGGCGACCGACTGCGCCCACCCCTGCGCCTGCGCCCCTGGCAGACCGGCGACCGCTTCCAGCCCTTCGGCATGCAGGGAAGCCGCCTGGTGAGCGACTTCCTCACCGACCTGGGGTTGAGTCGGCTGGAGAAACAGTGGGTGTGGCTGCTGGAGGACAGCGAAGGGCGCACGATATGGGTCGTGGGTCTGCGGGCCGACGAGCGGACACGCATCACCGAGAGCACAAAAAAAATACTGCAACTGACCCTCCTCCCCACCCATAATTGACCAGTTCACCAGCCAGACGGCAGGGGAACGGTAGGGACTCTCTAGGGATCCTCTAGGGATCCCCTAGGGGAATACATAGGTCCTTTCCCATTATTTCCCATCGATGGGAAATAATGGTTACTTTTTTTGCACCCACCCAACGTATGACACGTATTGGCATACACATTGCCTATTTTTGCAACCGGAATCAAGAAAGGAAAATCTGCAGGGAAAACACACCTAAAGAAAAATTGTTTGGGAAATATGTTAAAAAACGCATCGGTATCAAAAAAATGTGTATCTTTGCACCGTGATTTGGAAGACAACAAATCACGGCAAAATGCATATTGGATAAGTTCCTTTAGTAGAAAATCGCCAGTTTTCGACCTAACAGAAGGACAGATGCCGATGCTTTTTGCCTATATGTGCTGTAATGGCACCTCTATAGGCATAAGACATTCAGGTAAAGTTCCGTCTCTGTTAAAGGTCTCTGGCGATACCTCTGCTAAGATGAATTGAAACCTATGACTTGTGCCTTTTTAGTATTCAACAAATTAAAAAAACGAATTGTATGCCACAATTAATCAACTTCGGAAAAGAGATGCTGCGCGTCTCAGCAAAAGGGGTCGAGCATTCAACCAGCGGCGGACGTTCTTGGATGACGCGCTACAGCGGTTCATCTTGTGGAACATTCCTCGACCTGCTGCTCTATGGCAACGAGCTGCTTGCCGTCACCACAAAAGGTGTGTATTATTCCACCAGCCAAGGCCGCTCCTGGATGTCGCGCTACACAGGCTCGTCGTGCGGCGAGTTCCGCAGCCTCGCCGATGGTGGTCGAGAACTTTTAGCCACCACCAGCAAAGGACTGTATTATTCCACAAGCGCAGGTCGTAGCTGGATGAAAAGAAGTTGAAACAATACATAAATCGGAAAATAGCAAAAACAAAATAAACAGAGATGACAACAATAGAAACATGTTGATAAAAATCAGATTAATAACAAAATCAAACTATAAATCAGTATGTTGTATATTTATGATAATTTAGTTGATGTCATACAGAAGCATCTCGAAGAACGACAGATAGATGCTGACGTAATACCGCATATTGGACGAGCGTGGCATTGCTATAGATTTATACAGGTGGTTCCCAGAGGAATTACAAGCAGTGTCCATTATGAGTATATAAATGGTTATTGGGAACTTCATTTTGAAAATTCATCTGACGATGCCGAGGTTGATGTAATGCGACGCAAAATGATGTCTCAGATTGATTCTGATGGATATCTGGACTGGCATAGTAGAGATGGGTATCAAAAAGGATGCTTGAGTGTTGTTGAAATGGTTGAAGACATTGACTCCTTCTTGTCAATCTTTGATTTTTTATGGAATGAGACATCGGATGTGTTGTTGAAAGACATAGAACAGTCAGTTCCATATGAGCATGAAGAAGGACTTATATCAGAAGACAGTGATATTTCATACGCATACGAGTGTCTGGATGATAGTTTCGTTGCTAATACAAACAATTCGGAACCGAATATCAGATTGGCTTCTGTTGCGGAATTACCTTTTGATCGATTTATCATACCGCCTTACCAACGTCCGTATAAATGGGGAGTGAAAAATGTGAATCAATTGATAACCGATGTGTTAGCATTTTGTGAGAAAGGGACGAATGAATATCGCCTTGGTACACTGGTGCTTCATGAGCAATTTGGTAGGCTCAACATTGTTGATGGTCAACAACGTACAATCACGTTAATGCTGCTATTAAACGAATTGAGGAAAGAGCATGAAGACTTACTGAAAGATATTCCGATTGATTCGTTTTTGAAGAATCCGCAGTTCCATGAACGGACTTCGCGGATGCATATTCATGAAAACCTTAATGCGATACGCTATCGCTTGACTGAGTTCAAGGATGAGCATGTTCAATTCTTGTTGAAATGCTGCAAGTTTGTTATTGTAACGCTTTATGATGTATCAGAAGCCTTCCAATTCTTTGATTCGCAAAATGCACGCGGCAAAGAACTGGAGCCACACGATTTGCTGAAGGCTTTTCATTTGCGTGAAATACCACGGATAACGGAAGCAGACAAAAAGAATGTGACCGAATGGGAAAGCCTTGATACGCCAAGGCTGGCCAATTTGTTCTTGGTACTATTCAGGATAAAGCGATGGATAGAGGGATATGATGGCCGTGAGTTTAAGAGTAATAATGTAGACACATTTAAGGGTCCAAAAGCAGGGAAGGACATCTTACCATACCAAAGGATTTATACAATGGCTGAATGTTATACGGAGCTGTATAACGCAGATTTATCAAGAAGGATTGACCGACAGCATATGGATTATCCTCATCAGATTGACCAGGTTACGATAAACGGCACACTTTTCTTCGATATGATTCGATATTATTCTGAAAAAGAGGCCGTTGTTAAGGAAGTACTAAAGAGGCATTGTCCTGAAATAGATTATGCCATCAATCATTATGCGGAACGCAACAGAAAAGGTGACCTTTACACGCGGAATCTTTTTACCGCTGCATTGATGTTTTATTACGACAAGTTTTCAGAGGATGGATTCGGAAACGCAGTGCCTAAAATCTTTGCATGGGCATTTGGTATGCGCGTCAAACATTATTCGGTACAGTTAGCTACAATGGATAATTTGGCACGAGAACACAACAGTTTCTTTAGAATGCTTCATAGGGCTATATCACCCTTGGATATTCAGAATTGGGTTGTTGAACCGATAAAGAAAAATGAGATACAGCAGCAGGGTAAAATGACCGAAGTGTTCGGAATTCTCAATAAATACAAATACATAGAATCATGAGAGCAGCTAATGATAAACCTGAAATGTTGACGATTCAGTCGCTACTTAGTAAAGACGAGTATCTTATACCTATGTATCAGCGCAATTATGCATGGGAAGAGCCGCATTTGAGCCAATTAATTCAAGATGTCTGGGATTATCATTCGCTTGGTAAAAATTATTATATCGGCACGTTGGTAGTCTATGACAGAAAGGATGGCGCTTATGAAACGGTTGACGGGCAACAGCGTCTTACCACATTGAACATCATACTTTGTGCTTTACGTAATGAGTTTGAAATTGGAGATGTGGATCTGGATTGGTATAAAGGCGTGAATATCTCATACGAATTTAGAGACCGCTCGACACGAACCTTGATGGCATTATACAGTTATACCAACGATGAGGATTTGGATGATGTTGCCATTAAAAACATGTACTATAGTGTGCGTAGAAATATCGAAAGCATTGTCCCAAAGAATAGTCTTACGGAGTTTCTAGATTACTTTTTCAACAAGGTAATGGTTACAAGGGTCATATTACCTGCCGATACGGACTTGAATCATTACTTTGAGATAATGAACAACCGAGGTGAGCAGTTGGAGAAACATGAAATCTTAAAGGCTTTAATCATGCGTTCATCGTCAATGAATCCGCCTAAAAGTTGGTTGATAGGACAAATTTGGGAAGCATGTGCAGATATGGACAGATATGTCCCGCTCAACTTCACAAAAGAATTAAGGAACAGGATTTTTGGCCAACAATGGAATAGTTTTGATTGGAACAGCCTTGACAATCTTGTTGAAGGGACAAGAGACATTCAAAAAACCGCGGAAGTCGAACAGTTTTCTATCGAAGATGTCTTGGAACAAAACACCTCAGTTTCGGTAAAAGAAGAAGAGAAAGAGGGCGATAGGTTTGAATCTGTGCTGAAATTTCCAGGTTTTTTGCTTCAAGTCTTAAGAGTTATCACAGAAGAGGATGTTCCGCTCGATGATAAAAGGCTTCTGCTGACATTTCATCAATATCTCCAGAAGGATGGTTTTGCAGACATGTTTGTATTAAAGATGTTGGATCTGAGATTTTTGTATGACAGGTTTGTTATCAGGCGAGATTATAAGGATGACACTATCAATGGCAAGATGAACCTGTTGACCTTGACCAAGCAGCAAAAAGATAATTTCAGCTACAATAATACATTTGGAGACATCGAAAACCATAGAGTTATCATGATTGAATCGATGTTTCATGTTTCATTACCCAGCCAGAATTACAAGCATTGGTTGTGCGCTGTGTTGAATTTCGTCAATCGTCACAAAGATGGAGATGGCTTAGGAGATTATCTTGAAGGGTTGGCCAAGACCTACATGTTTGGCCGATTCCTTGCTGATGAGAAATCTAATGAGGGTTTCTATTATAGAGCCATTTTCAAGCCAGATCAATTAAAGGTTCAAAAGCCGTGTACAATTCAGTTCCCGAGTTATGAGGATCATATTGATTACTTCATTTTTAACTACATAGATTATTGTATATGGAGAAAAAATAAAAAGGCGTATGATGGTTTTGAGTTTACATCGAGAAGCTCTGTTGAGCATTATTATCCTCAACATCCTCTTTCTGGACCTAAAATGGATGATGAACACTTACATGATATAGGAAATTTATGCTTGATAAGCAATTCAAAGAACTCAGAACTTAGCAATTATTCACCATTAGCTAAAACCGAGCATTATGGCAAGGTTGGTTATGACAGTTTGAAACAAAAAATGATGATGGATGTTGTCAATGAGAATAAGAAAAAATCATCGGATGCTCAGCAGATATGGTGGAATGATGAAGTAGAAGAACACCATAGATTTATAGATACGATACTTCTTTCTAGTTTTGACGAGTTAGGGACCCAATTGCATACCTGAATGATATCATCCGCGATATTGAGCACTACAGAGACTATCTAGAGTCTCTCGATAGTTCAGATCCAAGTTTTTGTGACTTAGTTTTTGACGGGAACGTTTCGTGTCCAAGAGAAAACCAAACGTTACCAATGAAGAACTTTTTCGCCATAGACTTTGAGACGGCTGTATGCCTATTAGCAAGTAAAAAGAGCTTCTCAAAAGGGTATGTCGCGATGTGACATACCCTTATTGTATTTTTGCAGTCGAAATCAAGAAAAGAAGTTAGTTATGGAAACTGAAAGCAAAAAACAGAGTAGGAGCAAGTTGGACTTGCTTACGGCAGTAGAAAACATCGTAGATCTGTCGAAAGACTCCCAGCTGTCGCCGGAGTTCTATCGTAAGGCAAGTCGTTATATAAAACATATTTCTATGCGCCTCGAACTTACGAAAGAACAGAGCGTGATGTTGGCTTTGTTCATCGACCAAAGCGACGACTGCAATATCTATGCAAGCGACATCGTTAAGGCAACAGGTTGCCGTACTACACGTGTTATCCGCTATACCAACGACATAGACGTTCTGGTCAGTCGTGGGCTGATTATCAGAAAATGGAATACCGATAGAGTTTCCTACCGTGTTCCTCTGGAGGTGGTTGATGCCTTTAAAGTTGATGAAGTATTTGCCCCTAGAAAAATGTCTGGGCTGACATGCCGAGAGCTATTTGATGAACTTGCCATAATAGTCGACATGGTTGATGATGATGAAATGGACCTCAAATCTGCACGTGAACGGTTTGTCATGTTGCTTGAAAGTAACCAACATTTATTGTTTGTTCAGGCATTGAAAAAATACTGCCCTAATAGGTATATGCAAGACGACCTGATACTGCTGCTGATGTTCTGCCATCTGTTCGTAAACAAAAACGACGATATGGTTGGTTTCCATGATATTGATTGTATGTTCAGCAAAAGCGAGATGCGTAGTATCAGATCGGAACTGGAAAGAGGAGAGAACGAATTACAAAACATGAAACTGGTGGAGTTCAGCAACAGTAACGGCATGGGTGACCGCAACTATTTCCGTCTCACAATGAAGGCCAAGCGTGAACTGCTCGACGAGCTGCAGCTTGCATCATTGGAAGCCTCCAAGTCGCTCCGCAATATGCTTAAGGCTACCGACATCAAACCTCGCACGCTATTCTATTCAAAGGAAATAACCCACAGCATCGACGAGCTGGCTGGCCTGCTTGACGAGAGGAACTACAGCGATATCCATACCCGTCTGCAGGAGCGGGGGTTCCGTTGCGGGTTCACATGTCTCTTCTACGGTGCACCTGGCACCGGAAAGACCGAGACGGTGATGCAGTTGGCGCGCCGCACGGGACGCGACATCATGCAGGTCAACATCGCCGAGATGAAGAGTTGCTGGGTGGGTGAGAGCGAGAAGAACATCAAAGCGCTATTCGACACCTACCGCCAGCGTGTCGGCGAAAGCAGCATCGCTCCCATACTGCTGTTCAACGAGGCAGATGCCATCATAGGCAGGCGTCAGGAGGGCGCCGAGCGGGCGGTGGACAAGATGGAGAATTCCTTGCAGAATATCATCCTGCAAGAGATGGAAACTCTCGACGGCATACTCATCGCCACCACCAACCTCGCGCAGAACATGGACAAAGCCTTCGAGCGCCGCTTTCTCTACAAGATACGTTTCGACAAGCCCACCGTCGAAGCCCGCACCGCCATCTGGAAAGAAATGCTGCCCACGCTTGACATTGCAGATGCGGAGAAACTGGCCGAGCGTTACGACTTCAGCGGCGGCCAGATAGAGAACATCGCCCGCCACTACGCCATCGACGCCATCCTGCACGGCAACACCGTTCCCACCGCCGAGAATTTGGCCTCGCATTGCGACTCGGAGCGTATCGACCAATCTACATACAACAAACGAATTGGTTTCAACTTTTAAAACATAAAACACGATGAGCAAACAGATGACATTTCGCGCAAGGCAAAGGAAGCTAAAACGCAAGATCCGCAACGAAGAATGGTCTCGGTTGATGGGCAACCACCGATCCGTGGGAATCGAGGAGGCGTGGAATCTTGAGGTATATGCTGCCAAGTACATCGCTCCTCGGCTTAAGCTATTGCGGAAGATAACACACGGATACCCTAACGAACTCAACCAGCAATGTCCGGAAGGCAACGATGCTTTTGAGTGCTGGCAGTCAATGCTCGACAAGATGCTCTTCGCCTTCGAGTACTACGACGACCTCTATGCCCGCCGCCTCGTCACTACCAATGAAGAGCAAATTCGGGTAAAGGAAGGTTTACGCCTTTTCGCCGAATGGTATGAACATTTATGGTATTAACAAAACCATTTGTTATGTATAACGAATTATCAGAAATAAAACAGATTACCAATGCCGACACCCTCCGACAGATGCTTGCCCAATGCGAGGATGAAATGATGAGGCTGGCAAAAAATGCCGGTAGTTGCTACTACTGGCATCTATGAGGATGAGATTGGTAAAACAAAAAATTGAAGATAAAAAGAAATGCTGATTACAACCGTACCGTGATGACAGACAGATACGTAGCAATGTGTAAATACCGAATTAACCCCGAGTGTGAAGAATACCTTCCACCTGAAGGTTTGCCGTCCATATCAAAGATGATTTCCAGCGATGATATTTTCAAGATTATTTTAGGAACCCGAGACCTTAATAAAAGAAAACTTATAAAGAAAGAACTACTATGGGACGATATTTGTGCTGTTAAGTCTAGCAAAGTTCAACGTCTACGAGAGATAAACCTGCAGACGGAAGAAGGTTTGGATGAACTAAATCGATACTCTGCTTATAAGAAAAAGAGTTTCGTGCATAATTTGGTGGAAGAATTAGGCACTTTACATCAAGAGTATTCAAATGGAGAAACCGGAATGAATATTCTCGCAAAGGAGATTGAGGAAGACGGCTTGTACCTACTGGATGAGCCGGAAAACAGTATGTCCTGTGCATACCAACAAAGCCTCGCTCGTTTGATACAATTATCTGCATCGTCTTGTAATACACAATTCATCATTGCGACACACGCTCCGTTTCTTTTGGCCATCCCTGGTGCTAAAATCTATAATCTTGATGCAAATCCCGTATCCATATCCTACTGGTATGAATTGGAAAATATGCAAAAATACTACCAATTATTCGATTCATATTCAACCCAATTCAAACGAGCAATGTCTATCAGGTAGCATATATGTCACAATTCGACACACTCCTTTTATATTTTTGCATCCCGAAAGAAATAAAAACAGTGTATTAACATTAAGCTTAATGATTATGAGTAAAGTATTCAGAATTACACCTAAAGCGGTGCGTAGAGCAAACGGAACAGTACTGACACCTGAAATGACAGTGGTGGTAACGACCCAAATCCACACATCCGACCCCTTCTATAATGGAGCGGCCGAAGTCCAGGAGGCGTACATGAGGCTGTACGGATTCGACTACAAGAAAGCCTGCTGCAACAAAGGCTACTTTAACGTGGAACAATTAGATTGAGCCTTATGACCTTGTATGCAACTAAACCAATCATCACGACATCGGATGATGGCACCATCAACATAAAAGTGCAGTCCCTCACGCCGGAGTATATAGAAACCAGATTAGCGGAACTTGCCGTCTTCGAACAGATAAACTACAACATCGAGGAGGTAGTCAGCACGGTACAAAATTCACCCTCGGAGAAACAGGCAAGCAAAAGATTACGCTCGATACTTGGGATAGAGCCAGCTGAGGCAGATTTTCTTCTTGACCTGTCAATTGAGGAAATGGCATACTATTTCAACCACGAAAATTGCAAGAAAGAAATAGCCAAATAGAAAAAACTGAAAGAGGTACTTGTGCAATAAAATGGCACAAATGACGTTATAGTATACATGGAAAACTTAAACGACAAGATAATCATCTATCAGACTGCAGATGGGCAAACCTCTATTGATGTGCGGTTGGAGAGCGAGACAGTTTGGTTGACAGCCAACCAGATGGCAATGCTATTTGACAGGGATGACAAGACGATTCGAAAGCATATTAGCAACGCAATTAAAGAAGAATTGTCAGATTCTGTGGTTGTCGCAAAATTTGCGACAACCACTCAACATGGTGCTATTTCTGGCAAGATGCAGACGCATGATGTCAGTTACTACAACCTAGATGTCATCATCTCAGTTGGATACAGAGTAAAGTCAAAACGGGGCGTGGATTTTCGCCGTTGGGCCAACCGTGTGCTGAAAGACTTTCTTGTCAAGGGCTATGCCGTCAACGAGCGCATCCGCAAGGAGCAGATTGGCGAGTTGCGGCAGCTGGTGGGTATGCTGGGGCGGACGATACAGAACCAGCCGTTACTCTCGACCGACGAGACCCATGCGCTCTTCAACGTGGTAACCGACTATACCTATGCACTCGACACCCTCGACAGCTACGACTACCAGCGGCTTACCGTAAGCGACACCACCAGCGAGACCCCTTTCCATGCCACCTACGACAACGCCATGCAGGCCATCCGCTCGCTGAAGGAACGCTTCGGCGAGAGCGCCCTCTTCGGCAACGAGAAGGACGAGTCGTTCAAGAGCTCCATCGGACAGATATACCAGACCTTCGACGGCGAGGAGCTCTACCCCAGCACCGAAGAGAAGGCCGCCATGCTGCTCTATCTCGTTACCAAGAACCACTCGTTCAGCGATGGCAACAAACGCATAGCCGCCACGCTGTTCCTCTGGTTCCTGAACAACAACCGCATCCTCTACCGCGAGGATGGCAGCAAGCGCATAGCCGACAACACCCTTGTGGCGCTCACGCTGATGATTGCCGAAAGCCGCCCCGAGGAGAAGGAGGTGATGGTAAAGGTGGTGGTCAACCTAATCAACAAGAACAACCCATGACAACGCTGAAGAAATACATCTGGCTGGTGGAGACCCTGATGCGGGCTGGCGACACCGGCCTCACGCTCAACCAGATTTCCGACGCCTATCAGCACGACGACGAGGTAAGCAACGGCGAGAAATACATCGGACGCACCTTCCACCGCCACCGCAAGGAGGTGAAGGAGATTTTCGGCATCGAGATAGAATGCGGAGCTGACTGGCGCTACCACATAGCCGACAACGGCGACAACGACTATTTCCGCCGCTGGCTTATGGACTCCATCGCTGTGAACCGCATCGTCAGCGACAGCAGGGATACGGCCCAATATATAAGCATCGAAAGTGCCAACACGGAGCACCTCCCGGCTGTACTGCAGGCTCTGAAGGAGCAACACCTGGTGGAGTTAGACTACAAACCCTATTGGGCCGACACGGCCACCCACTATTTCAACTTCCAGCCCCACGCCGTCAAGATGTACGAGCGGCGGTGGTATCTCATAGGCCGGTTCAAGACTGAAATGCCGCACATCATCTTCGCCCTCGACCGGGTCAGCAACTTTGAAATCAAGGAGGAGACCTTCCGCCGCGACCCCGGCTTTGACCTTGAAGAGATGTTCGACGGGGTGTTCGGCATCACCATCGGCGACGGTGAGGTGGAGAGCATCTGGCTGAAAGTGGATGCACGCCAGGCCAACTACCTTCGTTCCCTGCCCCTGCACCGCTCTCAAATGGAGCTGCGCAGAAACGACGAACACTCCATCTTTGCCTTGCGGGTGCGCCCGACCTACGACCTACGCCAGCAAATCCTCTCCCTCGGCAGCACCGCCGAGGTGTTGAAGCCGGAGACACTCCGCGACGAGATGCGCGAAGAGGCCCAAAAGATGGTAGCGAAATATCAAGAAAACGACCTATTCCCCAGCCAGACGGTAGGGGAACAGTAGGGACTCCCTAGGGGTTCTCTAGGGGAATACATAGGCCCTCTCCCATTATTTCCCATCAATGGGAAAATTTGGATACTTTTTTTGCACCCACCCAACGTATGACACGTATTGGCATACACATTGCCTATTTTTGCAACCGGAATCAAGAAAGGAAAATCTGACGTAATGGACAAAATTAATGGTCGAACCGACGAGAAAGCGTGATTTTATCGTTACTTTGACAAAGTCAAAGGTCATGAACAAAAAAAATGTCCGCACTGCGGATGCAAGAAAGTAAAGAAAATCGGGCATGTAAACGGGGTACAGAGATACAAATGCTGGCAATGCGGGAGGCAATTTAACGGAGGGGAGCGCCTGGATGACTCGGTACTATGGGAAGAGTATGTTGTTCGCAAGCAGACTTATGCAGAGATAGGTGCCGCGCACGGGGTGTCAGCCAAAACGGTGCAACGGAGGCTGATGAGATACCAGCCATCATTCCAGGACAAGCAACCGCGAAAGGTGATTGTGCTGATGGATACCACTTATTGGGGAAGAGAACACGGCACAATGCTGTTCAAGGATGCCATCACCAACGAGAACCTGCTGAAATACAATGTCGGCAACGAGACTGTGGAGAAATATTCGGCAGGGATTGCGGAACTTAAGAGCAGGGGGTATGAAATACTCGGGATAGTGTGCGACGGACGGCGCGGGTTATTCAACGCCTTTCCCGACATACCGATACAGATGTGCCAGTTTCACCAGCAGAAGATAGTGACCACGCGCCTCACAAAACGTCCGAAGACAGAACCCGGGAAGGAGTTGCGTTCACTGTCCCTGATGCTCACAAAGACTGACCGCGAATCATTTGAAGGCGCACTTGGACTATGGCACGAGAAGTGGGAGAGCTACCTAAATGAACGCACGACAGACGAGGAAACAGGCAGGAGTCACTATAAGCACAAGCCACTGAAGTCGGCATACTTGAGCCTGAAACGGAATCTGCCATACCTATTTACCTATCTCGACCATATGGACATCGGTATGCCTAACACAACAAACGCCATCGACGGACACTTCTCGGAACTGAAGACCAAGCTGCGCGTGCACAACGGCCTGTCACAAAAACAGAAGCAAAAGTTTATCACTGAGTTTTTTAAGGCATAGCAGTAATGCCCAATGAAACGGGAAAGGACTCCGGCCATTATGGATGGAGTCCAGTTTCATTGGTATAATACTGGCCGATTATTCCTTGACGGGTTGCTCTCCAGCAGAGCCAGTCTCCGCTTCATCGGCGATGCAAAGATACATCTTTGTTTTCAATCGCAGACATAATGACCGAAAATTCAAGCATCATTTTTGTCCTTTAGACCGAAATTTGTAACAATCAGACAATCAACCATACAAATTCTTTGGGCATTTTAAATGAGAAACTTAATTTCAATTGGTTGATTCTCACTATATTTTCAGGGAACCTTATCATAAAAAGCATTGGTATCGAAAAAAATGCGTATTTTTGCATTGCAAAAATAAAATGAAGTGACGACATGTAAGATAACGAAAAACAATAAAGACATAAACATATAATAGCGATTCGTGCTATTCTTGAACGCTAAATTTCCACAATAATCCCAGCTCGGGATGCCAAAATCGAGAATAGGTCAACGAAACGCCGTTCATCGGCGTGGAATGACTTGTTTGATTTTGGAGGGCGTGGAAACCCTAGCGTTCGGACAAAGTAAACGTTCCACGCTATTTTTATACACTCCACGCCCGATGAAACTGATAGAACATAACCCATTCCGAATGCTTGGCATACCTGTGAATGCCAGTGCGAAAGACCTTGCTGCCAACAAAGGCAAGATGAGATTGTTAGACATAGGAAAAGAAGTTGTATTTCCGCTGGATTTGCCTAGTCTTTTGCCTCCTGTCAATCGCAGCAGAGAGTCTGTTGCAACCTCCGAACGCGATATCAACCTTCCGCAAGACAAAATCAGGCATGCGCTGTTTTGGTTTGCGCAACCCTCTGATTCTATGGGTAAATTGGCATACGACCATTTGCTGCAAGGAAATAACGAGAAAGCATTAGAACTCTTTTCTAAAAGTCATTCGTGGGAGGCCTTGCTTTGCCGATCTACACTTGAATTGCAATTTGGTAAATACGGAGAAGCTTTGCTTGACTTCTACTCCATAACGAACGGTCTATACAGCCAGATGTGTCACGCTATTGCCGGACAGACATTCGAGATGAGTGCTACCGACTTGATAAAACTATACCTCCAGACCTTGACAGAAGAGGTAGAAGCGTCGACACTCCTTCAAGAATGGGGGAAGGATACAGTGCTACCTGAAAGTTCGGAAATAATTGAATTCGAGCTACGAAATATTGCAATAGAAAAGCCTCTTGACATTATTGAAAAAGAGATTGTAGCCTGTAAAGCTATCAGTACAGACGATGCTGAAGCACAGTTGGAAGCGGGTAAGAAGCTTGCAAACAATACACATAAGGTACGAATACAGTTACAGAAATTGCTTGGCAACGATGATTCTCGTTACAGCCGTTTGTTAGACAAACTGGCCAACCAGATACTGCAATGCTCCATCAACTATTTCAACAAGATAGAAGATGAGAACAGGGAAATCATAGAGAATGCGTTGAAACTTGGTGAATATGCTCTCAACATTGCAGTTGGCAAGATGGCCCGCGACCATATACAGCACAATGTAGACATTCTACGCAAAAAGAAAGAGAACCTGCCACCAGCAGAGGTAGAAAATGAAGTTAATGCTATTATGAAGGCATTGGCAAAGTTTGTGGATTTGCCAGACAAAATTGAACATTCAGTCACTCTGCTAAACGATACAAAACCTCACCTGAATTCAATTAGGTTAAAACTGGGAAGTACAAACAATTTCTATTTGAAAATATCAACACAGGTTGTAAGCAATGCATTGCACAACATCATTGAAGAAGTGAACCTGGCACAAAGGGAACAACCAGAATCACTTTACGATAGTCAAGCTGATAAAATGCTGCGTCTATTACGCATAGCAAATACGGTATCCGCTGCATGGAATTGCACAAAAAACATGGACACTTTCGATATGGAAAGCGATTTCCGTACAAACAGATATAATCCAAATCGGAACTCACTGCAAAATATGCGCGATCAGCTACGTCAAATCTCATCATTAGCATCAGGCACTCGGTCCACCAGCACCTATTCAAGTAGTTCATATGGTTCCACAAGCAATTCCTCGGAGAATGATACCAACTGGGGCTGTATTATATGGGGAATCATCGGGTTTATCATTTTTATTATCATAATGGCTAATCAATAATACAACATGAAACGTATAATAATTTCAACATTAACGCTATGGATTGGATTGTGCTCAATTAATGCACAAACAATTGACAGCACGGCATTAATCCGTCTTGAGCAGCAAAACAAAGCCCTGCAGGAACAACTCACCAAGTTGGAGCAAAGAACCCACGAGCTTGCGACACAGGTGGAGAGCAATAGCGAAAAGGTAAATCTGCTTAGTGAGACAGTTGAGAAAAAGGTTGGTGGTCTTCACAATCAGATGGACTCTATTGACGAACGCTATGGGGTGCGTATGACGGACGCAGAAATGGCAGTACAGGAAACCTGTACCCGCCAACATAAGTCTGTAGTATGGGGTATAGTGATTGCAGTAGCAATTTGTTTGCTGTTGGTTGCAGCATACTTCATCCTCCGCAAACTTATTGCCAAGAAAGGCGATGACATTGAACTACTTCGTGCCCGTGCTGACGACCTCAACCGTCAGATGGTTGAGAAGATGGACAAAGAAATCGGGGAACTAAAAAAGATTTCCGAAGGATTGAATGCTCCACAATCTAATCAAACCACAAGCGAGCCTGACCACAGCCTTGTCAAAGCTTTGGCTGACCGTATTACATTTATGGAAATGACGCTCTATCGTATGGATAGCAATATTAAAGGTCATAAACATTTAACAAGGAGTGTCAAACAGATGAAAGATAATCTTCTTGCCAATGGGTATGAGCTGGTGGATATGCTTGGAAAAGATTATGTAGAGGGAATGAAAGTGTCGCCATCGTTTAATGATGATGATAGTCTTGAACGTGGCAAACGAATTATTACTGGAATAACCAAGCCCCAAATAAATTATAAGGGACAGATGATACAAGCCGCACAAATAACCGTAAGTCAAAACATATAATACACAAATATATGGCTAAGCTAAAAATGAAATATGGAATTGACCTTGGTACCACCAATTCCGCAATCTGCAAGATGGAGAATGGGGAGCCAACTATCAAGAAGACCGATACCCTGAAAGACACTCTACCATCGTGTGTATCTTTTACTCGGAAACGTCAGGTCCGTGTTGGTGACTCAGCAATGAATGATCTTAAGCAAGACAAGGCTCGTTCAACCAAGACAATGCAAACCGGGTCAAGTAATGTCTTCATTGAGTTCAAACGCACTATGGGACTTGATACAAAGTATGCGAGTAGTAATATGGAGCGCAGCTACAGTAGTGAGGAGTTGTCAGCGGAAGTGCTTAAAACGTTGAAGTCGTTCATTGGCGATGATACTGTCGATGCCTGTGTTATTACCATTCCTGCCAAATTCAAGGCACCTGAAATTGCAGCCACAATGCGTGCCGCCAAACTGGCGGGCATAGAGCATTGCTCGTTGCTGCAAGAACCCATCGCAGCCTCGATGGCCTACGGACTGACCACCGACAACAAGAATGGATATTGGTTGGTGTTTGACTTTGGCGGAGGAACATTTGATGCTGCTCTGCTTCATGTGGAAGACGGTATTATGCAGGTGAAAGACACCGAGGGCGACAACTATCTTGGCGGCAAGAACCTTGATTATGCCATAGTTGACGAGATTATTATTCCATACTTGAAAGAGAATTATGCTATTGATGGCATTATGGCAAATGCAACCAAGCGCGAGATTCTGCGCGATGCTGTTAAATACTATGCTGAACAAGCCAAAAACCAATTATCATTTAAGCCGTCGGTTGACATTATGTCACAGCTGGACGAATTTGGAGAGGATGATGAGGGCGAACCGTTGGAGTTGGATATGGTTATTACCGCAGAACAGATGCAACAGGTCCTGTCTCCAATATTCCAAAAGGCATTAGATATTGTCAAGGAGTTGCTGAAACGCAACAATTTGAATGGTGGCGATCTTAGTTCGTTGATTCTTGTTGGCGGTCCCACATACTCGCCTGTCTTAAGACAGATGTTGAAAGAGCAAATCACGGCAAATGTAGATACCAGTATAGACCCAATGACCGCAGTTGCTCGTGGTGCTGCCCTTTATGCCACAACGCAGGAGTATGATGCCGATGTGAAAGCATCGGCTGAAGAACAACAAGTTGCCTTAGAGTTAGGGTATGAGTCGACATCTGTTCAGCCAAGCGAATACGTGATTGTAAAACTACTATCAAATGAGAGCAAAGGCATAAGTGGCAAAAGCCTGATGTTTGAGGTGACAAGTGGCGACGGTTCGTGGTCAAGTGGGAAACTTGCGTTGACTGCCACAGGCGATGCCGTGGAGTGTATACTGAAAGAGGGTCGTGCCAATGCTTTCACCATTGCTGTCTATGATGAAATCGGTAACAAACTGCCTTGTTTCCCCAACGAGTTGACCATTATCCAAGGAAGTCAGGTTGGTAGTGCCACTTTGCCATACAACATTGGTATTGAGGCTCACGATGCAGTGATGGACAGAGATGTGTTTGTACCTCTTAAGGGATTGGAGAAAAACCAGTCACTCCCCGCCGTGGGTATCAGAAACGGACTTAAAGTACCACGCCAACTCAATCCAGGCAACGAAAACGACCGTCTGATTATACCTATATATCAGGGTGTAATGTTCTCGGAAGGCAGCAGTGCTATCCATAACGACCACGTAACAGATATCGTTATTACGGGAGATGATGTGCCAGCAGTTGTATCCGCAGGGAGCGAAATAGACATAACACTCAAAGTGGACAACTCTCAGGGCTATCATTTGGATGTGTTCTTTATTCAATTGGGAGAAACGGTAGAGAAAGACATTGTTGTAGATAGTCGTAGTGTTATGAGTTACAAGGAATGGCTCAGACGCTTTGCCGAGGCTCAATCCAAGTTGCGTTCACTCAAAAGAACAGCTACTCCAAGCGAGTTAGCAGAGATTGAAGAAAAAATGGTCGACCTTGACCGCAGGAAAGAAAATGAACACAGCAAAGATGACGATATGCAGCACTTGCTTGATGACCTACGTAGAGTGTCTCTTGCTTTAGAAAAGGTTGAGAAAAATCATGAGTGGGAAACTGTAGAAACAGAATTGCGTGACGAATTTGACCGACTGGAACGGGCGAACAATGAGACTTGGTCGCTTCACGACGATGCTGCTGTGGCAGAGATGAGACGAGTGGTTGACCAGACCATCCGAATGCGTGATGTCAAAGCTGCTCACGAAGTGCTCCAAGATTTAAGCAGACTGATTACTCAAATAGCACTGCCAGCTGTTCTCGTGGGATTTTTGCAACAACATCAGCAGCAGTTTGGTCGCTACCAGTGGCGCAATGCTGCTACTGCAAAACAACTTCTCAATCAGGGAATGGAGATGGTGAACAACAATCCTGATTGGGAGGAGGTGAGACAAGTTTGCGTCCGAATAATCGATTTGTTGCCAATTGAGGAACAGGAAAAGGTTCAGCTGTAGTATAATATGTTAGATGATTAATAAGAATAACTTGTTTGTAAGGAGTTGACGATAACGGTGTTTGTACTATTGCTATTAGGGAGACTATATTTTGATTTTAAATGAGTATGTTTACACTTTCTAAACAACAAAAAGTAGGCGACTATACAGTTGCTTTCCCTATCAAGCAGGGCGACTATGCCGAGACGTATCGTGTAAAAGATGCCTCGGGAAGAAACTATTTCCTAAAGTTGATAGATCTTGCCAGGCTGAACGGCAGGCAGTTCGACGAGAACGATAATGTTATTGAATTGGACATTATGAAGGGATTGAAACATCCCAATGTAATGCATCTTGTGGAGCAACAAGAAATAATGCTTAATGGAAGACAAATGGCCTATTTGGTAAGTGGCTTCATCAGCGGTGAAACATTAGAACAGAATATTAATCGTGAGGGAAGCAATCCCTATGAGGTACGCGAATGGGTATGCAATGTGCTCGCCGGGTTGCAATATCTGCATTCCCAAGCAGACCCCATAATCCACAATGAGCTGACAGCGCAGAACATTATGCTTGATGCAACTACAAAACAGGCGGTGATAATAGACTTTGGTCACGCTCGTAGGCTGAGCAACGGACGACGAACGTTCGACAAGAAGGGATTGTTGCCATACTATCTTGCACCAGAGGCAATGAATGGAATCTATTCACCACAGAGCGATTTGTTTTCCGTTGGCGTGATGACCTATCGCTTGCTGTACGGAACACTTCCGTGGCAAGTGAAGAGTGGAAACGATTTTGAAGATCGTTTACAAAGCGAACGGGAGAAGCCATTAAAGGTAATGTCATTAAGCAGAATCGCTGCTCCTGACGGTATGGTAGAGGCAATTGCTAAAGCTCTTGCTGTTGACCCCAAAGAACGTTTTCAGTCGGCAGAAGAGATGGCAAAGGCTATGCGGGGCGAGGTAAAAGTATCTGTAAATACGACAAACACTCAAAAGAAAGAGCAGGGAAAGAAAGCAAAAATCATAAAGACAGGCAACGGAATGGCGGATGTGGCAGGAATGAGAGAACTGAAGGCACAACTGCAGCGTGATGTTATTGATTTGCTGAGTGAGCCTGAAAAATATAAGCGTTATGGCATATCCATGCCCAACGGTATGTTGCTATATGGTCCTCCTGGTTGCGGAAAGACTTTCTTTGCCAAGAAACTGGCCGAAGAAGTGGGATTCAACTTCATCATGCGAACACCTTCAGATTTGAAGAGCCGCTATGTTAATGCAACACAAGAAAACATCGCTGCTATGTTCAAGGAGGCAGAGGACAATGCACCGACTATTATCTTCATCGATGAAATAAACGAACTACTTCCAAAGCGAAACAGCGATGCTCACGAAATGAGCCGCAGCGCTGTAAATGAAATGTTGGCGCAGATGGATCGTACAGGAGAAAAAGGTGTTTTTGTCATTGGTGCCACCAATCTGCCAGACGAGATAGATGAGGCTATGTTGCGTACCGGTCGTTTGGAAAAGAGAATATTTGTTGGCCCTCCCGATGCAGAGGCTCGTCGCGAGATGTTCGTGATGTACCTGAAAGATCGTTATATAGACTTCGGCATCGATTATGAACAACTATCTACTCTGACTGACGGATATGTATCATCGGATATTCGGTACCTTGTTGATGAAGCCGCTCGACTTGCATTGAGTCGAAACGAAAAGATAACCATGGAGATATTGAATGAAAGCATCAAGACTCACCCATCATCAATAAAGCCAAAAGAACCTGAGAAAAAACGTATTGGATTCAAATAAACACAAATCATTATGGATAGAAAGGAAATATATTTAAAGACAGCCTTTTGCTGTATTGCCTGTGATGGCGAGATTGCGCCAGAAGAAGTGGAGAAAATCAAAGAACTTCCTCAGTTCAAAGAAATGGATTTGCAACAGTTGCTTTCAGGTTATCTGACGCAACTGCGGAGTGAAGGCAACAGATTCCTGAAAAGATACCTTGACGAGGTAAAAACTGCTGCATTGACCGAGGAGGAAGAATGTGAATTGGTAAGTATAGCCATCCAGACCATCGAAGTGGACAAATCCATCGAATACAACGAGGTAGCATTCTTTAAAAAGATACGTAAAAGGCTTAAAGCATCAGATGAGAAATTATTGACGGCGATTCCTGAAAACCCCGCAGTTATTGACCAAATATATCCGGAAGATTACCTACTTCCCGATATTACCGACGAGGATGATTTATCGCTCTGGGATGAAGCATTCAATGGTATTGATATTTTGTAATATAATCCATTATAAATTATTCTGATTACTGTAATTTGCAATGTGAAACCGAGAATAATTTAATAGGCGAACTTAAAAGATGGATAGAGAGTTCTGTGATGTAATCTTTTATGGTAATGTGTCGCGATATGGCACACCTTTATTACACTTCGTAGCTGAATCTACAGAAACAGTATGGTTCTGTCAAGTGCAACTTGTTGGGACAAAATTCTCAAATTTAATTAAAATCCCAGTTTGATTGCTATGGCAGCGCAGGCTTCCGCGTCGGCCAGGGCGTGGTGGTGGTGCTCTAGGTTGTAGCCGCAGGCGGCAGAGACGGTGTGCAACTGGTGGTTTTCGAGGCTGGGTAGCTTGTGTCGAGAGGCCTGCAGGGTGCAGCGGAAGCGATAATCGGGCCAATCCATCTGATACACCTGCATGACGGCGCGGAGGCAGCCTTCGTCGAACCGCTTATTGTGCGCTACAAGCGGCAGACCCTCTATCAGCGGAGCCACCCGCGCCCACACCACGGGGAAGGTCTCGGCAGTGTCCGTGTCCTCATGCCCAAGGCCGTGCACCCGCTGGCAGAACCAGCGGTAGTAATTGGGTTCCGGCTTGATGAGGCTGTAGAAGTTATCTGTCATCACTCCATCCCTGACAACGACCACACCCACGCTGCACACGCTGGATTGGCATTCGTTGGCGGTCTCGAAGTCTATGGCTGCGAAGTCTTTCATCTTACATTCTTTAGTTCTTTCAAATTGCAAAAATACAGCCGAGGCTTGTCATTTCCTGTCATAAGGGTGGTTTTATCTGGAGATTCTGTCGCCACAGAAGTCCTTGCGCCTGCATTTGGCACAGTGCGTGCCCTGCCATACGCTGTCGAGGTGGTCGGCGGCGGCATCGACCAATTGGGGCTCGTCGGTGAGGATTCCGGCCTCGAAGTTGCGGTTGTTGTCGCCTTTCATGCCGATGCCGGCACCGGTGAGGTTGGCGGAGCCGATATAGGCTACCGCGCAGTCGAATATCATTATCTTGATTGCTTCCGTCGCCCTTACAGGGCTCTGGGTGGGATGGATTCCGTTCCGTGGGCTGACGCCCACGGCTATTATCCTGCGTCCCCGATGGGGACTTTTTGAGAGGGCGAATGATGATTCGCCCCTACGAGGTGTTCCAGGAGACACGCCCCGTCCGCCTGCGGCGGCCACCTCCTCTAGCTCAGAGGGGGAGTCGTGAGATATGAGTTGTGGATTATTAGTTAAGTACAAGGGGATCGGATAAGCCATTGATAAGTCCTACATTTCTCCTAGTCGGGTCCTGGTCAACTCCTAGTCGGGTCCTAGGCAACTCCTAGATAACTCCTAGGTAGGTCCTAGGTAACTCCTAGTTGGGTCCTAGTGGGAGTTTTGTTTTGGAAGGGGGCGGTCAGGGTTGTTGCTGGCCGTCGCGGAGGGTGATGCGGCGGTCGGCCATGGCGGCGAGTTCGGGGTTGTGGGTTACGATGATGAAGGTCTGGCGGTACTGGTCGCGGAGGGTGAAGAAGAGCTGGTGGAGCTCGCGGGCGTGCTGGGTGTCGAGGTTGCCGCTGGGCTCGTCGGCCAGGATGGCCATGGGGCGGTTCATCAGCGCCCGCGCCACGGCGACACGCTGCTGCTCGCCGCCGCTGAGTGCGGCGGGCTTGTGCGTGGCGCGCTGGTCGACTTTCATCACGTACAGCAGCTCCATCGCCCGCGCCTCGGCCTCTTTCATGGGAGTGCCCTTGATGAGGGCGGGGATGCAGACGTTCTCCAGCGCCGTGAACTCGGGCAGCAGGTGGTGCGCCTGGAAGACGAAGCCGATGTGCTCGTTGCGGAAGCGCGCCAAGTCTTTCTCCTTCAGCTTGGAGACTTCAGTGTCGCCGTAGCGGAGGGTGCCGCTGTCGGGGCGGTCGAGGGTGCCGAGGATCTGCAAAAGGGTGGTCTTGCCAGCCCCCGAAGGTCCGACGATGGAGACCACCTCGCCCTGGTTGATGGTCAGCGAGACGTCGCGCAGGACGTGCAGCGAGCCGTAGCTTTTGTTGAGGTTTTCGGCGGTGATCATGGGTTTTCTTTTTTTCTAGATATTCTAGATATTCTAGATATTCTAGTCTTTCTAGATATTCTAGTCTTTCTAGATTAACTAGTTATTCTAGATTTCCTGGCCATTGAGGAACACGCGCTCGACTTTGTTCTCGCCGTAGGCGTAGGGCATGTATTCGTAGCCGGGGATGTGTTTGGTGATGTAGAAGTTGGCCTTCTTGCCGACGGCGATGGAGCCGACCTCGTTGCTGACGCCCATGGCGTAGGCGGTGTTGAGGGTGGTTGCATTGACGGCCTCCTCGGGGGTGAGGCGGTAGCGGATGCAGGCCATGGAGAGGATGAGCTGCATGTTGCCGGAGGGCGAGGTGCCGGGGTTGTAGTCGGAGGCCATGGCCACGGGCAATCCGGCGTCAATCATCTGGCGGGCCGGCGACAGGGGCAGTCCCAGGAAGAAAGCGCAGCCGGGGAGCACGGTGGGCATCGTGTCGGAGCCCTTCAGGCACTCAATCTCGGCATCGCCCATCTGCTCGAGGTGGTCGACCGAGATGGCATTGTACTTCACGCCCACCTGCACGCCGCCCGAGACGGCCATCTCGTTGGCATGTATCTTGGGCCGCATGCCGTATTTGATGCCGGCCTCGAGGATGCGCTCGGTGTCGGCGACGGTGAAGAATCCCTGGTCGCAGAAGACGTCGATAAAGTCGGCCAGCCCCTCGGCTGCCACGCGCGGTATCATCTCGTTGATGACCAGGTCGACATAATCCTCCTGGTGGCCGCGGTACTCCATCGGTATGCCATGGGCGCCGAGGAAGTTCGACTTGATGGTCATGGGGGTGGTCTCCTTGAGGCGGCGGATGACGCGCAGGAGCTTCAGCTCGCTCTCGGTGGAGAGTCCGTAGCCGCTCTTGATCTCGATGGCGCCGGTGCCCATGTGCATCAGGTCGTCGAGGCGCCGCCGGGCCATGGCGTAGAGCTCGTCCTCCGTAGCTGCCGCGGTGGCCTTGGCGGAGTTGAGGATGCCGCCGCCACGCTTGGCAATCTCCTCATAGCTGAGGCCGCGGATTTTGTCGACAAACTCCTTCTCGCGGGAGTTGGCATAGACGACGTGCGTGTGCGAGTCGCAGAAACTCGGCATCACCAGCCGTCCGGTGGCATCGACCTCCTTTTCCACTTTCCACTTCCCACTTTCTGACTTCCACTCGCTCATCGGTCCGAAGGCGGCAAACTTGCCGTCCTCGATGACGAGGTAGGCATCCTTTATGGTCTCCAGCACGGACATCTCTTTGCCCTGCTTGCGCAGCTGGGGCGTGGACTCGACGCCCACCAGCTCCTTGATATTCTTGATTAGTGTAAGCATAATATTCAAAATAATTCTTGTTGGTTGCCGTTGGTCTTGATTTTGCCCAGGTGTTGGTAGGCGAGCATGGTGGCTTCGCGGCCGCGGGGGGTGCGCATAAGGTAGCCCTCCTGGATGAGGTAGGGCTCGTAGACCTCCTCGACGGTGCCGGCATCCTCGCCGACGGCGGTGGCGATGGTGTTGAGGCCGACGGGGCCGCCGCGGAACTTGTCTATAATCGTGGTCAGAATGCGGAGGTCCATCTCATCGAGGCCGTTGCGGTCCACATTGAGGGCCTGGAGGGCGTAACGTGCAATGTCGAGCGTGATGGTGCCGTCGCCCTTGACCTGTGCGAAGTCGCGCACACGACGCAGGAGGCGGTTGGCAATGCGGGGGGTGCCGCGGCTGCGGCGCGCTATCTCGATGGCGCTCTCGGAGGTAATCTTCACCTGCAGGAGACCGGCCGAGCGGTTGACAATCTTGGTGAGCGTGTCGGCATCGTAGTATTCCAGGCGGCAGTTGATGCCAAAGCGGGCACGCAGCGGGGCGGTGAGCATGCCGCTGCGGGTGGTGGCGCCGATGAGGGTGAAGGGTTTCAGATTCAGCTGCACACTGCGGGCGGCAGGGCCGGACTCGATCATGATGTCGATGCGGAAATCCTCCATGGCGCTGTAGAGGTACTCCTCGATTACGGGCGAGAGGCGGTGAATCTCGTCGATGAAAAGCACGTCGTTGTCCTGCAGCGAGGTGAGCAGTCCGGCCAGGTCGCCGGGCTTGTCGAGCACGGGGCCGGAGGTGGTCTTGATGCCGACGCCGAGCTCGTTGGCGATGATGTTGGAGAGGGTGGTTTTGCCGAGGCCCGGGGGGCCGTAGAGGAGGACATGGTCGAGCGGTTCGCCACGCTCCTTGGCGGCGCGGACGAAGACTTTGAGGTTCTCCACCACCTGGTGCTGACCGGCGAAGCTGTCGAACCCCG
>Ga0256404_1001234_pt1 | contig 63538 bp, 73 predicted proteins | sample RumenRJG_01DNA_FD_185990 | JGI IMG/M metagenome (GOLD analysis project Ga0256404, IMG submission 185990) | Bovine rumen microbial communities from Lethbridge, Alberta, Canada - RJG_01 | ecosystem: Host-associated > Mammals > Digestive system > Stomach > Rumen | place: Canada: Alberta | collected...
AGAAGAACTTCAACTTTGATGGCAACAGTGCGACACAGAGATGGATTCGCAGTCTGGGGGCGTGTAGGAATAATCTTGCCAGTTGATCTCTGTCAAGAAAAAACTCCGCAACAACTTGACGCGGTCGAATATGGCTGGTTTCTTTTCTTGTTCACATTTGTATGATAAAATAACTCCGATTCGGCAGAGAACTGCAGAAGACGCGAAACTCTGCCATTGCATTTAAAAAGAGGTATTCTCATGGGACTCATGGCGAAATTGTTCGGAAGCTATTCCGATAAAGAACTGCGGCGCCTGCAGCCGCAGGTGGATAAAATACTTTCCCTGGAACAGCCCTACGGCGAGCTGAGCGATGCCGAGCTGCGGGCGAAGACCGATGAATTCAAGCAGAGGCTCTCCGACGGAGAAACCCTGGACGACATTCTGCCGGAGGCCTTCGCGGCGATTCGCGAAGCCGCTTGGCGTGTTGTCGGCATGAAGCCGTTTCCGGTGCAGCTGCAGGGAGGGATCGTCCTGCACCAGGGCCGTATTGCGGAGATGCGAACCGGCGAAGGCAAGACGCTTGTCGCCGTGCTGCCCGCATACCTGAACGCCCTGAACGGGAAAGGCGTGCATATCGTTACAGTAAACGACTATCTGGCTAAGCGCGATTCGGAATGGATGGGAAAGGTCTACCAGTTCATGGGGATCTCCGTCGGCCTGATTATCCACGAAAAAAACGCCGAAGAACGCAAGCAGGCATATGCGTGCGACGTAACGTATGGAACCAATAATGAAATGGGGTTCGACTATCTGCGGGACAATATGGCGGTTTCCCCGGAGCAGCTGGTGCAGAGAGGCCACGAGTTTGCCATCGTTGACGAGGTCGACTCCATTCTGATCGATGAAGCGCGCACGCCGCTGATTATTTCCGGACCGGGGACAGAATCCACGGCGCTGTACCGTCAGGTCGACAACTTCGTGTCGGGGCTTACCAAAGTCGTGTATACCTCTACGGACTCGAAGGAAGAGGAAGACGAAGACCTGGATGCGGACTATATTGTAGACGAAAAGCTTCGCACCGCCACGCTGACGGCACGCGGAATCGCAAAGGCGGAGAAGTATTTCGGCCTGGAAAACCTCGCGGATATCGATAATGCAACGCTGAACCATCATATTAATCAGGCACTGCGCGCCCATGGCATTATGCGGCGCGACATTGACTATATTGTCAAAGACGGTGAAGTTCTGATTGTCGACGAATTCACCGGCCGCATCATGCTGGGCCGGCGCTATTCGGAGGGGCTGCATCAGGCGATCGAGGCGAAGGAGCACGTGCAGGTGCAGAAGGAAAGTCAGACGCTTGCGACGATTACCTTCCAGAATTATTTCCGGCTCTATGAAAAGCTTTCCGGCATGACCGGAACGGCGCAGACCGAAGCGTTGGAATTCGGGGATATTTATAAACTGGATGTTATTGAAATTCCGACAAACAAGCCGATGATCCGGGAGGATCATCCGGACTGCATCTATAAAAATGACAGCGGGAAAATCCGGGCGATCATCAACCAGATCCAGGAGTGCCATGCCAAAGGGCAGCCGGTACTGGTGGGTACGGTTTCCATCGAAAAGAGCGAACGGCTTTCCTCCCTGCTGAAAAAGCAGGGCATCGCCCATAATGTCCTGAATGCGAAGCAGCATGAGCGCGAAGCGGAAATTGTGGCGCAGGCCGGTAAGCTGGGAGCGGTTACCATTGCGACCAATATGGCCGGGCGCGGCACCGACATTATGCTGGGCGGCAATCCGGACTATCTGGCAAGACTGGATCTCAAGAAAAAGGGCTACAGCGATGAAGTCATTGCCGAAGCGACCGGATACGCGGACACGGACAACGAGGATGTGCTGGAAGCCCGGAGGCTCTACCAGGAGCGGCAGGCGCAGTATAAGGTAACGACCAGCGCGGAAGCGGAGAAAGTCCGGCAGGCCGGCGGCCTGTTTATCCTTGGGACCGAACGTCACGATGCCCGGCGCATCGATAACCAGCTGCGAGGCCGTGCCGGGCGGCAGGGAGACCCGGGGGAAAGCCGCTTCTTCCTTGCGACGACGGACGACGTCATGCGGCTGTTCAGTTCCGCGAATATTCAGGGACTGATGGAAAGAGCAAAGTTTGACGACGACACGCCCATCGAAAACAAGATGGTGACCAGTGCCCTGGATCAGGCGCAGAAAAATGTGGAAGGCCGCAACTATCAGGCACGGCGCAGCGTCCTGGAATTCGATGACGTCATGAACAAGCAGAGAAATATAATTTATACCGAGCGCCGCAAGGTTCTGGACGAGCAGGATATCAGCGGGGAGATTCAGAGCATGCTCGAAGAGTATGTGTCTTCCACCGTGTTTGCCGGACTGCCGGAAGGTTTTGCAAAATCCCAGCAGGAACTGGATGAGGCTCTGAGTCCGTTTGAACGAATCTTTCTGCCGCGCGGCACCGTACGGATAGAAAGCTTCGGGGAGGAGCCCTCCGCCGAGAAGATTTCAGAAGCCGTTACCGAGCTTGCCCGAAAAGCTTATGCGGAAAAAGAAAAGAAGCTGGGCTCCGAGATGATGCGGAAACTGGAGCGCTTTGTTCTTCTGCGGGTGGTAGACGAGTACTGGATGGAGCATATTGATGCCATGGACGACCTGCGGCAGGACGCCCACCTGCGTGCCTATGCGAACGAAAAGCCCATAGAAGCCTATACCCGGGACGGCTACCAGATGTTTGAGGAAATGATTGCGGGCATCCGCACCGAAACGGTACGCCGGATGCTCACTGTTCAGGTCCGGAGCGAAAAATCTCTGGAGCATAAGACCGTAAACCGGAAACTGACGGCTTCCAGCGGAGGAAGCGACGGCACCGTGAAGAAAGAGCCCGTGCGCAGGAAAAAGAAACCCGGCCCCAACGATCCCTGCCCCTGCGGCAAAATGAAGGCGGACGGGTCAAGGCGTCTGAAATACAAGGAATGCTGCGGCCGCTTCCAGCGGTGATACGGACGGGAGGAAAGATGAGCCGATTATTCCGAAAAAAAATCCTGCCGCTTCTGCTGGCGGCCCTGCTGTGCTTTACCGCAGGCTGCGGAGGAAACGGCGGCGGAGATGACGGTACGAATTCTGCCTCTTCCACGGCGGTTATCGCAACGCCGGTGCCTGGAGACGGCACGTTCGGTCTTTTCTACAACCCGAACAGTTCCATGAACCCCTATGACGTGACCGATGCCAATAATCTTCTGATCTGCGGATTCGTATATCAGAATTTCCTTACGGTGAATAACGATTTTCAGCTGGAACCGAACTGCGTTTCAGAGTGGTCTACAACGGACGGCAGGGTCTGGTCCCTGAAACCAAATACAGAAAAGGCCTTCCCCGACGGAAAAGCATTGGATGCAAACGATCTGGATTACTCCTTTCAGTGCGCCATCGGAAGCGGAAGATATGAAAGCCGGTTTGTCAGCCATGTAGATGCGACCTATGTTACGGAGGACGGACGGCTGGAAATCACGCTCAGTTTCGTGGACTATCTCTTCCCCTATCTGCTGGACATACCCGTTGTGGAAAACGGAACGTACAGCGCGGCGCATCCCTCCGGAACCGGACCGTTTCAATTCGCCTCCGACGGAAATTCCCTGGTGGCGAATCCGAAAAGCGAAGTCGCCGAAGACCTGCAGCTGAGCCAAATCCACTTTGAAACCTACAGCAGTACGGACGAACTGAATGAAAAGTTCGAATCCGGGACCGTGGATATGATCCTCAATGATCCAACCGTTGCGTCTACGCTGGGCCTGAGCAACAGCAATGAGCTGCGGGAATACAACACGACAAACCTGCATTACATAGGATTCAACCTTCTGGAGGATGTGTTCTCCGACTATCGGCTGCAGCAGGCGTTTGAAAATGCTGTGGACCGAGACTATATGGCGGATACCATTATGGAAGGCAACGCCATGGCGGCCTATACCCCGATTCACCCTGCAAGCCCGCTCAACAATAAAACACTGGAATCCCAGCTTGCCTACAACCTGACTACGTTCAAAAGCGAGCTGGATGCCATGGGTGCGAAGGACACCGACGGAGACGGGGTTCTGGAATATCAGTCTGTACCGCTGTCCTTTACGCTTCTTGTCTGCAAGGATTCATCAGAAAAGCTGCGCTTTGCGGATAAATTTGCCTCGGACATGAAAAACTACGGGGTGGAAATCAAGGTCAACGCGCTGGAGTGGAGCGCGTATCGCGAGGCGCTTTTCGCGGGGAATTTTGATATGTACTATGCCGAGATTCGGATTCCGGCTGATTTTGATCTGTCCTGCATTCTGGCCGGCGACGGAGCGGGTGCTTTCAATCAGAAATATGACGCGCAGAATTCGGCAAATCTCAGCGCATTTCTGGCGGCGCCGGACGACACCCGCCAGGCGGCGTGCAACACGATGTGCCAGCATATCATCGATACCGGGTGCATCATTCCCGTCTGCTTTGAAAAGCATCAGATCATTTTCCGCTACGGAACCGTAAAGAACATGTCCCTGCAGGTCAATGGGCCTTCCGTAAATATCAGCCAGTGGGAACTGCACCTGTAGAATGAAGAGGAAAAAACGGCGGCGGAGCCGCAGCAGAGGATGTAGAGTAAACGGAGGAGGAAGAAATCATGACGGACAGAGAATTAATGGACCGGGCGAAGGAAGCGTGGAAATTTGCCTATATCCCCTATTCCCACTTCGGCGTCGGCGCGGCGCTGGAGTGCGATGACGGCACGGTGTACACAGGGTGCAATGTGGAAAACGCCGCGCTGGGCTGCACGATCTGCGCGGAACGGACGGCCTGCGTCAAAGCAGTCAGCGAGGGCCACCGGCGGTTTGTGCGCATCGCCATTTACGGCGAGGGGGAGACCTACTGCATGCCGTGCGGCCAGTGCCGGCAGTTTCTTGCTGAATTTTCGCCGGAAATGGAAGTTCTCTGCGCCAAGGCGGGGGGACGGTATGTAAGCTACAAGCTTCGGGAACTTCTTCCGCATACGTTCCGCCTGTAACTGCTGCCATGGAACTGGAGCAGATTCAAATATTTGCAGCGGTTGCAAAGCATTTCAGCTTTTCGGCGGCGGCGGCAGAACTGTTTATCAGTCACTCCACGACATCCCGAACCGTGAGCGCCCTGGAACAGGAACTGGGCGTGCGGCTGCTGGAGCGCAGCGGCAACCGGATTTTCGGTCTTACGGAAGCGGGACGCGTTCTGCTGCACGACGGAAGCCTTCTCCTTGCCGAATGCGATGCGCTGAAGAGGAAGATCCGCGACATCGGAGGGACGCGGGAATAAACCCGTGGAGCGCTTCCCGCGGAATCAGCAAACCATACAAAAACGACCATTAAATTTCTACGTTTGATACAAAACTCCCCCTTGACATCAAAGGGGAGTTTTGGTATTCTTTTAGAGCGCCTGCAAAAGGGCGTATCATGCGATGAAGCGGGAGATTGCTCGAAAGAGGTAACTTCCGTGGAGTATGTCCGGTATTGCTCCGCTGAGCAATACGCAATCGGGCGGCTGAGGTTTTCTGCGCATGGCGTATATCGTCTGGGCGGATGGGAACCGGCTCCTGGGCCGGTTTGTTTTTCGGACAGGGTCTGATACGCACGGTAGAGTGTACAGAAAATTTCATCCGTACGGAACCGCAGTCCCAATGCTGCAAATTACGTACGAACAGGAGGAAAACCACATGGCAACCGTGAATTCAAAAAACGGGAAGAAAATTATCCGCATCCGTCTTAAATCCTATGACCATCAGCTGCTGGACAAGGCAGCCCAGAGCATAGTAGAGACGGCCAAGCGCACGGACGCTCAGGTATCTGGACCGATTCCCCTTCCCACGGAGAAGGAAGTCGTCACCATCTTGCGGGCTGTACATAAATATAAGGACAGCCGGGAACAGTTTGAGCGCCGGACGCATAAGCGCCTCATCGATATTCTGAACCCAACACAGAAGACCCTTGACGCGCTCAATACGCTGGATCTGCCTGCGGGTGTTGAAATCGAAATCGTTCTCTGAGAACGCGGCACCGCACTCCGGGGGAGTGCAGCAGGAAGCTGCCGGAGCGGCAGCGCGACAGCTAGGAAATAACCCAAGTCCTGCACATCGAATGCGGGCGGGTTAAGTTGCCAGCCTCTGGGCGGGACCTATGCGAGGCAACCAATAACCGAAGGAGGAACATATATGAAGAATGCCATTATTGGCAAAAAGGTCGGCATGACGCAGATCTTTGACGAAAACGGCAAGGTAGTGCCGGTCACCGTCATAGAAGCCGGTCCTTGCGTTGTCGTACAGAAGATGACCGAGGAGAAGGAAGGCTACAAGGCGGTCCAGCTGGGCTTCGAGGAAGTTCCCGAAAGAAAGCTCAGCAAACCCGAGCAGGGCCATTTGAAAAAAGCGGGCGTCGGCATGATGAAGAATCTGAAGGAGTTTCATCTGGATGATGCGGACAAGATGAATGTCGGCGACGTCATCAAAGCGGACGTCTTCAAGGCAGGAGACAAGGTCGATATTACCGGAACGAGCAAAGGCCACGGCTATCAGGGCGTTGTAAAGCGCTGGAATGCGCAGCGTACCCCGACATCCCACGGCGGCGGTCCTGTGCACCGGCACCTCGGCTCCATGGGCTCCAGCGCGGATCCCAGCCGGGTTTTCCCGGGCCACATCGGCGCAGGCCAGATGGGCGTAGATCAGGTTACGGTACAGAATCTGGACGTCGTTCAGGTTGACCCGGAACTGAACCTGCTGGTTGTCCGGGGCGCGGTTCCCGGACCCAAGGGCGGCATTGTCTACGTACGCAGCACAGTCAAGATGCAGAAGGTCAAACAGGCCGGCGGAGCCGTCAGCGTCAACCCGCAGAAGGAATCCGGTCGAACCAACCCGCAGAAAGCTTCTGCCCGTACCAACCCGCAGAAGGCCTCTGCGCGTAACAGATAAGGGGGTTCGTCGAATATGCCAAAAGCGAATGTATATAATATGGAAGGCGGAAAGGTCGGAGAAATCGAACTATCCGAGACCGTCTTCGGCATCGAGCCGAATAAAAATGCACTTCATGATTCCGTTAAGAATCATCTGGCGAATCGCCGCCAGGGCACGCAGAGCGCGCTGACCAAAGGCGAGGTAAGCTACACCACCCGCAAGCCCTGGAGACAGAAGGGCACAGGCCGCGCCCGTGCCGGCTATGCCGGGTCGCCCGTGTGGACTCACGGCGGCGTCGCCTTCGCTCCCAAGCCGAGAGACTACAGCTACACGCTCAATAAAAAGGTTCGGCGCCTGGCAATGAAGTCCGCTCTTTCCGCAAAAGCGCAGGAAGAGGAAATTCTGGTTATCGACGGGCTGAAGATGGAGGAAATCCGTACCAAGACCATGCAGAACCTTCTGGATGCGCTGGAAGTCAAGGGCAAGGCGCTTCTTATTACGGAAGCCGTGGAAAACAATGTGGTGAAGTCGGCACGGAACATTCCGGGCGTGTCCACCACAACGGCAACCATCCTGAGCCCCTACCAGATTCTTACTTCCGGAAAGCTCATCGTGGATAAGAATGCCCTGAAGAAGATTGAGGAGGTGTTTGCATAATGGCAAGAACAGCCTATGACATCGTGATCCGCCCAATCATCACGGAGCAGTCCATGGAAGACCTGGACATCAAGAAATACGCGTTTGAAGTGGCAAAGGATGCCAATAAGATAGAAATCAAGAAAGCAATCGAGGAAATCTTCGACGTTACCGTCATCAAGGTAACTACAACGACAGTGCACGGCAAACGGAAACGGCAGGGCGCGTATCCGGAAGGCCGGACGGCTTCTTGGAAAAAGGCGGTTGTCAAACTCAGCGCAGATTCCAAGAGCATCGAGATCTTCGAAGGCATGGCTTAAGGGAGGATGAAAGATGTCTATTAAGATTTACAGACCGACCACTCCCGGCCGCAGACAGATGAGCGTCTCCGGCTTTGACGGAGTAGACAAGCATGCTGTCCCTGAGAAGAGTCTCACCCAGGTGCTGAAAAAGCACGCAGGAAGAAATTCTTCCGGCAGCATCACCGTTCGCCATAAGGGCGGCGGAAACCGGCAGAAATACCGTGTGATAGATTTTAAGCGCGACAAGCTGAATGTTCCCGGCACCGTGCAGCGCCTGGAGTATGATCCGAACCGCTCCGCATATATCGCTCTTGTAAAGTATGACGACGGAGAACTTCGCTACATTCTGGCCCCGGTGGGTCTGAATGCCGGAGACGTAGTCATGAGCTCGGAAACGGCGGATATCAAGCCGGGCAACTGCCTGCCGCTGAGCAACATTCCAGTCGGCACTGTTATCCACAATATCGAGCTTTACCCCGGCAAGGGCGCCCAGCTGTGCCGCGCCGCCGGAACCCAGGCCCAGCTGATGGCCAAAGAGGAAGGAATGGCTACCATCCGCCTCGCCTCCGGCGAATACCGCAAGGTGCGGCTGGACAGCAAGGCCTCCATTGGTCAGGTGGGCAATGTGGACTACGCGAATATCCATCTTGGAAAAGCCGGCAGAAAGCGCCATATGGGCATTCGCCCGACGGTCCGCGGTTCCGTTATGAACCCCAATGACCATCCCCATGGCGGCGGCGAAGGCAAGGCGCCTGTCGGACGTCCCGGCCCGGTAACCCCGTGGGGCAAACCGGCAATGGGCTATAAGACCCGGAAGAAAAAGAATCGCACGGACAAGTTTATTGTCAAGCGCCGCAATGAGAAGTAAGGAGGAATCAAAATGAGCAGAAGTGTAAAAAAAGGTCCTTACGCGGCTCCCGAGCTTTTAAAGCGCATTGATGAAATGAACAAGAGCGGCAAGAAGCAGGTCCTGAAGACCTGGAGCCGTTCCTCCACGATATACCCCTCCTTTGTAGGGCACACCATTGCCGTGCATGACGGACGGCGGCATGTTCCGGTGTACATCACAGAAGATATGGTCGGCCATAAGCTGGGTGAATTTGCCCCGACGCGGACGTTCCGCGGCCACTCCGGCGTCAAGACGGCGGATGCGGCTCCGGCAGCCCCCAGCGCTCCGGCACCGGCATCGAAGTAAGGAGGAGTAGAAAATGGACGAAGAAATCAAAACAGCCAGAGCGGAGGCCAAATATGTCCGTATCGCTCCCCGAAAAGTTCAGATTGTCTGCGACATGATTCGCGGCCAGAAGACGGATACCGCCATGGCGATGCTGCAGAATACGCCGAAGGCAGCCTGCGAAGTCATGGCAAAGCTCCTCAAAAGCGCCTGCGCCAATGCGGAAAACAATTTCGCACTGGATCCGGACAGCCTGTATGTTGCGGAAACCTACGCCGAAGCAGGTCCGATCCTGAAGCGCGGCAGACCGGTATCCAAAGGACGCATGCACCGCATCAATAAACGCACCAGCCACATCATCATCGTGGTTGCAGAGAAACAGTAAGGGAGGAGGCTGAAAGATGGGACAGAAAGTAAATCCCCATGGCCTGCGGGTAGGCGTTATCAATGACTGGAACTCCAGATGGTATGCCAGACCGGACAAGGTCGGGGACCTGATTGTAGAAGACAATAAGATTCGTAATTACCTTAAGAAAACCCTTTACTCGGCCGGCGTTCCCACAATTGAGATTGAGCGCGACAGTGCAAAGGTCCGCATTTACATTCATTGCTCCCGCCCCGGTGTCGTCATCGGAAAAGGCGGCGCGGAAATCGAGCGCCTTCGGGGAGAAGTCGAGAAGCTGATCGGCAAGCCGGTCGCTCTCTCCATCGTTGAAGTGCGCACGCCGGATACCAATGCTCAGCTGGTTGCGGAAAACATCGCACAGCAGCTGGAAAAGCGCATCGGATTCCGCCGTGCGATGAAAAACGCGATCGGCCGTGCCATGCGCATGGGTGCTCGCGGCATCAAGGTGAAATGCTCCGGCCGTCTCGGCGGCGCGGAAATCGCCCGCAATGAGCAGTATCATGAGGGAACGATCCCCCTGCAGACCCTGCGTGCGGACATTGATTACGGTTTCGCGGAAGCTGCGACGACATACGGACGCATCGGCGTAAAGGTATGGATCTATAAAGGCGAAGTCCTGAACCAGACGCTGCGCAGCACGCCTCGGACCATGGATCTGAGCAAGCCGCAGGACAGACGCCGCAGAGATCGGCGCGGCGGTCCTGGTGGAAATCGAAGCGGCTACCGCGGCAGTGACCGCGGCGGCTATCGCAGCGGCGATCGGAATGACCGCGGCGGCGAGCGGAATGATCGCGGCGGCTACCGCAGCGATCGCGGCGGACGTCAGGGCGCTCCGAGCGGACAGAGCGGATACAGCCGTCCTCAGGGCGGATACAGCCGCAGACCCCGTCCGCAGCAGGATCGTCCCGCAGCCGCAGAACCTTCCGCTCCTAAGGAAGGGGGAAATGAATAATGTTAATGCCGAAAAGAGTTAAATACCGCAGAGTCCAGCGCGGCCGCATGAAGGGCAAAGCAACCCGCGGCAACACGGTGACGTACGGTGATTTTGGCCTGCAGGCCCTGGAACCGGGCTGGATTACCTCCAACCAAATCGAAGCGGCGCGTGTCGCTATGACCCGCTACACCCGTCGCGGCGGACAGGTCTGGATTAAGATTTTCCCGGATAAGCCGGTTACGGCGAAGCCCGCAGAAACCCGTATGGGTTCCGGCAAAGGCTCCCCGGAATACTGGGTTGCCGTTGTCAAGCCGGGACGCGTTATGTTCGAAATTGCCGGTGTCGGTGAAGACGCCGCCAAAGAGGCTCTGAGGCGCGCCAGCTACAAGCTCCCCATCAAGACCAAGCTGGTCAAGAAGGGCGAAGAAACCGAGAAGGCGGGTGAATGACATGAAGGCAAACGAAATACGTTCCCTGTCTGTAGAGGAACTGAATACGAAGCTCGGCGAGCTGAAAAAGGATCTCTTCATGCTTCGTATGCAGCATGCGACGAACCATCTGGACAACCCGACACAGATTTCCGCTGTGCGGCGTGACATTGCAAGAGTCAAGACTGTCATCCGCGAAAAAGAGCTGGAACAGTGAGGAGGTAAGTGAGAATGGATATGAACAGAACATCTTCCCGCAAAACCCGTGTCGGAAAAGTCGTTTCGGATAAAATGGACAAAACCGTTGTGGTCACGGTTTCGGACCGCACGGCACATGCGGAGTATAAGAAAATCATTGGACGCACCTACCGCCTGAAAGCCCACGATGAGAACAACGAGTGCCGTGTAGGCGACACTGTCCGCGTCATGGAAACCCGTCCCCTTTCCAAGGACAAGAGATGGCGCGTGGTGGAAATCGTAGAGAAAGCTAAGTAAGGAGGCGGCATAATGATACAGGAAGAAACCTATCTCAAGGTCGCTGACAATACCGGTGCGAAAGAAATAAAATGCATTCGCGTACTGGGTGGTTCCAAGCGGAAATACGCCGGAATCGGCGATGTGGTCGTGGCTTCCGTCCGCAAGGCGGCGCCGGGCGGCCAGGTGAAAAAGGGCGATGTTGTCAAAGCGGTTGTTGTCCGCACGGTACGACCCGTCCGCCGCGCTGACGGCACCTATGTCCGCTTTGATGAGAACGCGGCTGTTCTGCTGGGAGACGACAAGAATCCCCGCGGCACCCGCATTTTCGGGCCCGTCGCCCGTGAGCTCCGTGACAAGGAATATATGAAGATCCTGTCTCTGGCGCCCGAAGTGATTTGATGGAGGGGACGAAAATGGATATAAAGAAAGACGACAAGGTTATGGTCCTGTCGGGCAAAGATAAGGGTGCAGTCGGGAAAGTGCTTCATGTGGTTCCCAAAAACGACAAGGTTGTTGTTGAAGGCGTGAATATGCACTCCAAGCATCAGAAAGCCAGAAAGCAGGGCGAAGAAAGCGGCATTGTCCGCGTCGAAACCCCGCTCCATGCCTGCAAAGTGCAGCTGGTCTGCCCCAAATGCGGCAAGCCGACCCGCATCGGCCACGAGGTCAACGGAAAGAATAAGATCCGCATCTGCCGCAAGTGCGGTGCGGAAATCTGAGAAAGGAGCGTGAAAATACATGCCTGAAATTCCCGAAATGAAGGAAAAGTATCTGAAGGAAGTAGCTCCCGCTCTGATGGAGAGGTTCCAGTATAAATCTCCCATGCAGATTCCGCGGATCGAAAAGATCGTTGTCAGCGTCGGCTGCGGGGACTGCAAGGACAATGCAAAGGCTCTTGACGCGGTCATTAAGGACATCTCCGCGATTACAGGACAGCATGCCGTTCCGACGGTCGCGAAAAAATCCGTCGCAAACTTCAAGGTTCGCGAAGGCCAGAATGTCGGCGTGAAAGTGACGCTGCGCCAGAACCGGATGTGGGATTTCCTGGACAGGCTGTTCAATGTAGCACTGCCCCGCGTCCGCGACTTCCGCGGCATTTCCTCGGAAGCGTTTGACGGCCGCGGAAACTACAGCCTCGGCCTGCGGGAGCAGATCATTTTCCCGGAAATCGAGTACGACAAAATTGAGAAGCTCCGCGGCATGAACATTGCAATTACCACAACCGCGAAAACCGACGAGGAAGCCCGTGAACTGCTGCGGCTGATGGGCGCACCTTTCAGAAGCTGAAGGAGTATGCTGTATGGCAAAGACATCAATGAAAATTAAACAGCAGCGTCCTGCCAAGTATTCCACTCGCAGGTACAACCGCTGCAAGATCTGCGGCCGCCCCCATGCGTATCTGCGCAACTACGGCGTATGCCGCATCTGCTTCCGCAATCTTGCCTATAAGGGCGAGATTCCCGGCGTGCGCAAGGCAAGCTGGTAAATAACGGCCCGATCCCCCGTGAGGGGCTGGGATAAACCTTTTCCGGCTTCCCGCGAAACCGGAAGGATAGCGAAAGGCCGTGACCAATCATGCATTGGCGCGGAACCTCGCTGCCTGAACCGCCCTGTGCGGTAACTTCGAATGAGGAGGAACATTCCATGCAAATCACAGACCCTATTGCAGATATGCTGACGCGCATCCGCAACGCCGGAATCGCAAAGCATGACACAGTAGACGTACCGGCTTCGAAGATGAAGAAGTCCATCGCCGAAATTCTGAAGGCGGAGGGCTACATCAAGAACTATCAGATCATCGAAGACGGAACCCAGGGCACCATCCGTATATCGCTGAAGTACCTTCCCGGCAAGCAGAAGGCCATTCAGGGCCTGCGCCGTGTTTCCAAGCCGGGTCTGCGGGTGTATGCCGGCGCCGATGAGCTTCCGAAGGTTCTTCGGGGTCTCGGCATTGCCATCATTTCTACATCCAAGGGCGTCATGACCGACAAGCAGGCTCGCAAAGAGCATGTCGGCGGCGAGGTCCTGGCATTTATCTGGTAAGGGAGGAACAGAACATGTCTAGAATCGGAAGAGCTCCCGTAACCATACCGGAAGGCGTAACCGTAACGGTGGACGATCACAACACCGTCACCGTCAAAGGGCCCAAGGGCAGCATCAGCCAGACCTTACACCCGTCCATGAAGATCAGCCAGAAGGATGGTGTTCTGCAGGTAGAGCGGCCGGACGATGAGAAGGAAACGCGCTCGCTGCACGGCCTGACCCGCGCTCTGATTCACAATATGGTTATCGGAGTTACGGAAGGATTTTCCAAACAGCTGGAAATCAACGGCGTTGGCTACCGTGCCTCCAAGGAAGGCAAGAATCTTGTCATGAACCTGGGCTTTTCGCATCAGGTCGTGGTACCGGAAACCGAGGACATTCAAATTGAAGTCCCGGACGCAAACCACATTGTTATCAAGGGCATTGACAAACAGAAGGTCGGCCAGTTCGCCGCGGAAGTCCGTAAGAAGAGACCGCCGGAACCCTACAAAGGCAAAGGCATCAAGTATGATTACGAACATATCCGGCGCAAAGTCGGCAAGACCGGCGCAAAGTAAGGGGAGGTGTGCCTAGATGATTAAAAGACCAGATACGAAAGGACAGCGTCTGAAACGCCATGCCAGAGTACGCGGCAAGATCTCCGGCACTGCTGAGAGACCCCGTCTGTGCGTATTCCGCAGTGAGAACCACATTTATGCCCAGATTATTGACGATGTCGCAGGAAAAACCCTGTGCTCGGCCTCCTCGGTAGAGAAGGATTTCGACGGCAAGGGCAGCAACGTTGAGGGAGCCAAAAAAGTCGGACAGGCCCTGGCAGTCCGTGCCAAGGAAAAAGGCATCGAAGACGTTGTGTTTGACCGCGGCGGCTATATTTATCACGGCCGTGTGCAGGCCCTGGCGGAAGCAGCCCGTGAGGGCGGCCTGAAATTCTGAGAGAGGAGACGAATTTATGGCATACAACAATGACAGAAGAAATCGTCGGGGACGGGACGAAGAGCAGTCCGAATTCACCGAAAAGGTTGTCTCTCTCAATCGTGTTTCCAAGACGGTAAAAGGCGGCCGCATCCAGAAATTCTCCGCGCTGTGCGTGGTAGGAGACGGAAAAGGCCGTGTGGGCTTCGGGCTTGGCAAAGCCGGTGAAGTTTCCGAGGCAATTCGCAAGGGACTGGAAGACGCAAAGAAGAATATTGTAACGATTACCCTTTACGGCAGCACCATTCCCCATGAAGTCATCGGCGAGTTCGGTGCGGGACGCGTTCTGCTGAAGCCGGCTCCCGCCGGTACCGGCGTGATTGCCGGCGGCGCTGTCCGTGCCGTTGTGGAAGCGGCGGGCATCCGTGACATTCGAACGAAATGCCTGCGCAGCAACAACCCCGCCAACGTCGTAGCCGCTACGATGGAAGGCCTCAAATCTCTGCGCGATGCCGCACAGGTCGGCGCCGTCAGAGGCAAGACTCCGGAAGAAGTCGTACGGTAAGGAGGTCTCGTCATGGCAGAAAAGAAGTTAAAGATAAAGCTTGTTAAGAGTCTCAATGGCAGGCTGGAAAGCCACATCGCCACTGCGTACTCTCTGGGCCTGCACAAGGTCGGAAATGAGACCGTGCAGCCGGACAATCCCCAGACCCGCGGAAAGATCGCCAAGATAGGCTATCTGCTGCAGGTCACAGAAGAATAAGGAGGGCTTGAGAATGTATATCAACGAACTTTCTCCTGCCGAAGGTTCCACCCACGTGGCCAAGCGCAAAGGCAGAGGCCACGCAACGGGAAACGGCAAGACGGCCGGCCGCGGCCATAAAGGTCAAAAGGCCAGAAGCGGCGGCGGAACCCGGATCGGATTTGAAGGTGGCCAGATGCCTCTTGCCCGCCGCATCCCGAAGAGAGGATTCCACAATATATTTGCAAAACCGCTGGAAGCTATCAACGTATCGGCTTTGGAACGGTTCGAGGATGGCACGGAAGTGGATGCGAAGGCCCTGCTGGAGGCCGGCGTTCTGTCCAAGTGCGAGTACGGCGTTAAGATTCTCGGACAGGGTGAAATCACCAAGAAGCTGACAGTTAAGGCAAATGCATTTTCTGCCTCCGCAAAGCAGAAGATCGAAGCTGCCGGCGGAAAGGCAGAGGTGGTCTGAGTGTTTAAGACATTACGTACTGCCTGGGGTATCGAAGAGCTGCGGCGCAAGATTCTCTTTACGCTGCTCATCATACTCCTCTACCGTTTGGGTAATGCAGTGCCTGTACCATATGTTGACACTTCCCTGCTGGCCGAGTATTTCGAGAGCCTGCAGAACACAGTACTGGGCCTTTACAACGTAATGTCCGGCGGTGCGTTTTCAGAAGCAACCATATTCGCTCTTTCCATTCAGCCCTACATTAACGCATCCATTATCATCCAGCTCCTTTGTGTTGCCATTCCTGCTCTGGAACGCCTGAGCAAGGACGGCGGAGAAGCCGGAAAGAGAAAAATTGAAGCCATCACCCGCTATACAACAGTCGGCATCGGCCTTCTCCAGGGCTTTGCCTACTACATGCTGATGAAGAACAACAACCTCATCGTCAGCGAAATGACCAGCAGCTTCTGGGCGGCACTGGTGATTATTCTCACCTTTACGTCCGGCTCCGCCATCATTATGTGGATGGGCGAGCAGATAACGCAGTTCGGCATCGGCAACGGCATTTCGATTATTCTGTTTGCCAGCATTGTTGCCCGCATCCCGAACTCCATTGTGACCAGCATTCAGAACATCACGGCAGGTTCCCTGCAATGGTACACGCTGGTTCTGATCATTCTGGGTGCACTTGCACTGGTCGTACTGATTGTCATCGTAAACGATGCGGAGCGGAGGATTCCGATTCAGTATTCCAAGCGCGTGGTCGGACGGAAGATTTATGGCGGTCAGGCAACGACGCTTCCCATGAAGGTCAATATGTCCGGTGTTCTGCCGATTATCTTCGCGCAGTCCATTGCGGCACTGCCTGCTACGATCTGCGCCTTTGTGCCCAAATGGCAGGACAGCTGGCTGATGGTGCACGTATTTGATACCACAACATGGCCTTATGCGATACTCTACTTCCTGCTGATTATTTTCTTCTCCTACTTCTACGCGGAGATTCAGTTCAACCCCGTGGAGGTGGCGAACAATCTGCGGAAGAACGGCGGCTATATCCCCGGATATCGTCCGGGCAAGCCGACAAGCGACTTCCTTGCGAGGGTGCTCAACAAGATAACGCTCTTCGGAGCCATCTACCTTGGCATCGTCGCCATTTGCCCGATTATTATTACGATGTACAGCAATGTGGCACAGGAAATCGGACTGAGCATCGGCGGTACGTCCATTATTATCGTAGTCGGCGTTGCCCTTGAAACGGTTCGCGCACTGGAAGCACAGCTGCTGATGCGCAACTACAAGGGATTCCTCAGCTGAGGGGGAGGAGGAGACAAATGAAGCTAATTCTTTTGGGAGCGCCGGGGGCCGGCAAAGGGACCCAGGCGGACATCCTGAGCAGGATGCTCTCCATCCCCACCATTTCCACAGGAAATATCCTGCGGGCTGCGGTAAAAAACGGAACGCCGGTGGGCTTGAAGGCGAAGGAATATATGGACCGCGGTGCGCTGGTCCCGGACGAAGTCATTATCGGGATTATTGCGGAGCGCCTGCAGCAGCCGGACTGTGCCGAAGGGTATATCCTGGATGGCGTGCCACGGACCATTCCGCAGGCGGAAGCCATGGCAGCGAACGGCATTGCCATTGACACGGCACTTTCGATAGAAATTGATGATGAAACGATCATTCAGCGGATGAGCGGCCGGAGAACCTGCCCCAACTGCGGGGCATCCTTCCACGTGGCTTCCAATCCGCCGAAGCAGGAAGGCATCTGCGATGCCTGCGGCAGTGAACTGGTTGTTCGTAAGGACGACGCACCGGAAACGGTGAAGGCACGTCTGGAAACGTACCACAGGGAAACGGAGCCGCTGAAGGCCTACTACGAAAAGCAGGGCAAGCTGAAAACCGTTGCCAATCAGCCAACCATTGAAGAAACGACAGCGGCGATAAGGAAGACGCTGGGGATCTGAAATGGGAGAAGTCATTATCATCAAATCGGAGGCGGAGATTGCTTGCCTGCGCAAAGCAGGACGCATCGCGTCGGAGGCAAGAACCATTGCCCGCGAGGCAATCCGAGCCGGAGAAACAACCTATGCCGTGGATCGGGAGGTTCGGCGCTTTATTGAAAGCAAAGGCGCACGGCCTACGTTCCTCGGATACGGCGGATTCCCCGCATCGGCCTGCATTTCCGTCAACGAAGAGATTATCCATGGAATTCCCGGCCCGAGAAAACTCCAGAACGGCGATATCGTGTCGGTGGATGTGGGAGCGACCTTTGCCGGTTTCGTCGGCGACTGTGCCGGCACTTTCCCGGTAGGCACCATCTCTGCGGAAGCGCAGAAACTGATAGATGTGACACGGCAGAGCTTTTTTGAAGGCATTAAATTTGCACGCGTGGGATATCGGATTTCCGATATCGGACACGCAGTGCAGCAGTATGTGGAGTCTTTCGGATTTTCCGTTGTGCGGGACTATGTCGGGCACGGCGTCGGCAGAGAAATGCACGAAGCCCCTGAGGTTCCCAACTACGGAAAGCCCGGACACGGACCCCGGCTGCAGCCCGGAATGGTCATTGCCGTGGAACCGATGGTCTGCGAAGGACAATACGAAGACGAAATTCTGGATAATGGCTGGACCGTGATTACGGCCGACCATTCCCTGGCGGCACATTATGAAAACACCATCGCAATCACCGACGGCGATCCGGAAATTCTGACCCTGTCAGACGGATTTGACGCCTGAGGATCTTTCGGACTGGAGGAAGAAACTTGGCTAAAGATGATGTTATAGAAATCGAAGGCACTGTAGTAGAGTCTTTGCCCAACACCATGTTTCTGGTCGATATCGGGCATGGCCACAAGATTATTGCCCATATCTCGGGAAAACTTCGGATGAACTTTATCCGGATTCTCCCCGGAGATAAGGTTACGGTCCAGATGTCTCCCTACGACTTGACACGCGGCCGGATTACTTGGAGAACGAAGTAGGAGGTAAAAAAATGAAAGTACGTCCTTCCGTAAAGCCTATGTGCGAAAAATGCAAGGTCATTAAGCGCAAAGGCAAAGTAATGGTAATTTGCGAGAACCCCAAACATAAGCAGAGACAGGGCTGAACCGAAATTCCGCCCGTCAAAATAATCCAATCCCGCACGAATCGGAGGCTCCCCTCCGGCGGGAACAAGTCTCCGTTTCCAACAGTGCGGAATAATAATCATTGAAAGGAATGATCAAGAAGTATGGCACGTATAGCCGGCGTTGACCTGCCCAAGGACAAGAGGATAGAGATAGGCCTGACCTATGTCTACGGAATCGGCAGGGCCAGTGCAGATAAGATTTTAGCGGCGACCGGAATTGATCCGGATACGCGGGTTAAGGACTTAACCGATGAGCAGGAGGCAAAACTCCGCGAAGAAATTGACCACGGATATATCGTGGAAGGCGACCTGCGCCGTCAGACGGCGCTGGACATCAAGCGTCTGACCGAAATCGGATGCTATCGGGGCATCCGCCATCGGCGCGGACTTCCGGTCCGCGGCCAGAGAAGCAAAACCAACGCCCGGACCCGCAAGGGACCGAAGCGGACCATTGCGAACCACAAGAAGTAAAGGGGGGATATGAATTATGCCAGCAAAGAATGCATCGAAAACGAGAGTTCGCCGCAAAGAGAAAAAGAACATCGTGAAGGGACAGGTTCATATCAACTCGACCTTCAATAACAGCATGGTCACAATCACCGACACTCAGGGCAATGCCATTTCCTGGGCTTCCGCCGGCGGAATGGGTTTCCGCGGCAGCAAGAAGTCCACTCCGTTTGCGGCGCAGACGGCGGCGGAAACCGCAGCCCGTGCGGCTATGGAACATGGCCTGAAGACCGTGGAAGTCTTTGTCAAGGGTCCCGGAAGCGGACGGGAAGCCGCAATCCGTGCTCTGCAGACAGCAGGTCTGGAAGTAACGATGATTAAGGACGTAACGCCCATCCCTCACAACGGATGCCGTCCTCCGAAACGTCGTCGTGTCTGAGTGAAGGAGGAAGTGCGTTATGGCAAGAAATACACAGCCCATTGCAAAGCGCTGCAAATCTCTGGGAATTACGCCAGCGTCTTTGGGATACTATAAAAAGGAAACCACCCGCAATCCGGGCGGGCAGGCCCGGAGAAAGAAATCAGAATACGCCATGCAGCTGCAGGAAAAGCAGAAGGTTAAATTTATCTATGGCGTACTGGAAAAACAGTTCCACGGCTACTATGAGAAGGCGACCCGCATGCCGGGCAAAGCCGGCGACAACCTGCTGATTCTCCTGGAGAGCCGGCTTGATAACGTCGTCTACCGCATGGGTCTGGCCATGACCCGCCGCGAGGCGCGTCAGATGGTGAACCATGGCCACTTTACCGTAAACGGCCGCAAGGTCAACATCCCCAGCTATCAGGTAAAGCCCGGAATGGTCATTGAGCTGAAGGAAAGCAGTCGGAATATCGCACGCTTCAAGGAGAATGTTGAAGCCAACTCCCACCGGGCGATCCCGGCGTGGATGCAGTTCGACGCAGAGCACATGGTTGGCAGAATCAACGCCGTTCCGACCAGAGAAGATATTGATATGCCGATTGAGGAGCACCTCATCGTTGAGCTCTATTCCAAGTGAGTTAACCCTCTAGGCGGTACACTTGAACTCCTCTTGCACTGTACCTTTATAATTAAAGATTCAAGGAGGGTCTTTTTATATGATCGAAATAGAAAAGCCGCGCATCGAGTGCATCGAAACCCCCACAGCGGATTCGTACGGCAAATATGTAGTTGAGCCCCTTGAACGCGGATATGGCACTACACTTGGGAATTCCCTTCGCAGAGTCCTCCTTTCGTCGCTGCCCGGCACAGCAGTAACCAGCATCAAAATCGCCGGGATACAGCATGAATTTTCAACCATTCCCGGAATTAAGGAAGATGTCACAGAGATCGTTCTGAACGTCAAGAACATTATCGCAAGACTGCATTCCGATTCACCGAAGACGGTTTACATCGAAGCTTCCGGCGAAGGCGTTGTTACCGCCGGCGACATCAAGGCCGACGGCGAGGTTGACATTCTGAACCCGGAACAGCCCATTGCTACGCTGGGGCCGGATGGAAGTCTCAATATGGAGCTTGTGCTGGACCACGGAAGAGGATACGTCACGGCAGACAGAAACAAATTCGGTCAGATGCCGATCGGGACGATTCCGGTGGACTCCATTTTCACACCGGTCCTCAAGGTCAACTACACCGTTGAAAATACCCGTGTAGGAAACCGGACGGACTACGACAAGCTTACCATTGAGGTCTGGACGGATAAAACCATCAGCGCCCGCGATGCGCTGAGCCTTGGTGCGAAGATTCTTGTAGATCATTTTACGCTGTTCACCGATCTTTCGGAGAACGTAGGCAATGATACCACCGTAGTTGAGCATGTGGATGAAACAAAAGACAAGGTCCTGGATATGACCATCGAGGAACTGGATCTTTCCGTCCGCAGCTTCAACTGCCTGAAACGGGCGAATATCAACACCGTCGCGGACTTGATTTCCAAGTCGGAAGACGAAATGATGAAAGTCCGGAACCTCGGCCGCAAGTCCTTGGAAGAAGTCGAGCACAAGCTCGCGAATATGGGTCTGTCACTGGCGGATGAGGATAACAACAATACCCCGCAATAATGCGCATAGAAATTAGGAGGTAACCGAAATGCCTGGAACCAGAAAACTCGGCAAGACGACCGACCAGCGCAAAGCCATGCTTCGTCAGCAAGTTACGGACTTCCTGGACAAGGGAAAGATGGAGACAACGCTCTATCGTGCCAAGGAGATTGCGCCTCTTGCCGAGAAAATGATAACGCTGGGCAAGAAGAAGGATTTGGCGTCCTACCGCAGAGCGCTGGCCTTCATTACCCGCGAGAACGTAGCGAAAAAGCTGTTTGACGAGATTGCGCCCCGCTATGCGGAACGCAGCGGCGGCTATACGCGCATCACCCGCACCGGCTTCCGCCGCGGCGATGCGGCCGAAACCGCACTGATCGAACTGGTCTGAATATCCGCCCTTTCGGGGCGAAAGTGAATAATAAGATCTGTAAACGCAGGCAGACAATAAGTGCTTCCTGCGTTTACATTCTGTATTGAGGAGTCAGCTGTGTATAATGATTTGACAGAGCAGGACATCCGAAAGATGCAGGAGGAAATCGACTACCGCCGCATCGAAGTGATGCCCGGCCTTATAGAGGAAGTAAAGCGGACGAGAGCCTTCGGAGACCTGAGCGAGAACTACGAATACAAAACGGCAAAACAGGCGCTGAATAAAAACAAGGGCCGCATCCGCTACCTCGAAAACATGATAAAAACAGCCCACATCATAAAGGATCGCTCGGCGGAAGACCGGGTCGGTCTTTATGACAGAGTTACCATTTTCCTGCCCGAGGACGGCGAGGAGCAGGTCATTCAGGTCGTGACCACCGTCCGGACGGATCCGTTTCAGGGATTCATCAGCAAGGATTCCCCTCTTGGCAGGGCGGTACTTGGCCGCAAGGAGGGAGAAACGGTGTCCGTGCAGGTGAATGCTTCCGTGAGCTATCCCTGCGAAATCCGCCGCATAGAAAAGGGAAGCGACGACGGAAGTGCTCCGCTGATGCGCTACTGAAGACTTGTAATAGCAGGCACTTTTCGATAAACTGAAACTGCAGCGGGAGAAGGCTCCCGACAAAGGAGAAACAGGGCGTCGGCCCGGAACGTGGAGGGAAACGAATGAATGCAGTCATCAAAATACTGAGTACGCAGAATTACGGCTCTCCACACGGAAATACCCTGGAGCTAGTAACGGACGGAGAGTACGAGTACGCAAAGGACCTGGTGAAAATCGTCTATCAGGAAAGTCCGGTTACAGGCATGGAGGGGACGACAACAACCTTGCAGATTACACCGCAGGATGTGCGACTGAACCGGGAGGGAAACATGACAAGTTCCACAGTCTTCCGGGAAGGACAGCGCAGCGATTTCCTCTACAGCACTCCGTACGGGACAACGGTACTGGGTGTGGAAACGAGGCGGATTACGCGGTTTTTCAATGAACATGGCGGGCATCTGGGCGTGGACTATATCATTGACATGGATCATGCTGTTGTCGGACGCAACAGCTTCCAGATGAATGTTTCAGAGCGGGAGGACGCATGAATCTGATACAAAGCGCAAAAGACAGCATCTCGGAGCTGCTGGCGCAGGCTGCACGCCGTGCGGCGGAAAAAGGAACCCTGCCCAGTGCGGAGATTGCGGGTCTTGTGGAAATTCCCAAAAACGATGCAAACGGAGACTTTGCGGCAAACCATGCCATGCATTCGGCCCGAACCCTGCACATGGCACCGCGCAAAATCGCGCAGGCGCTGGCGGACGAGCTGTCTCTGGAAGGGACCTGGTTTGCCAAGATGGAAATTGCCGGGCCCGGGTTTATGAATTTTACGCTGGGCGATCGCTGGTACCGGGATGTTCTTGCAGCCATTTCCGACGAAAAGGATCGTTATGGCAGAGTTGACATCGGAAAAGGCCGGAAGGTCATGGTGGAGTTCGTCTCGGCCAACCCGACAGGGCCGATGCATCTGGGCAACGCCCGGGGCGGCGTTCTGGGCGACGCGCTGGCGTCCGTCCTGGAGGAAGCCGGGTACAGCGTCTGGCGCGAATTCTATGTGAACGATGCGGGCAATCAGATCGAGAAGTTTGCCCAGTCCATCCGCTGCCGCTATATTCAGCTATTCCGGGGAGAAGACGCCGCAGTGCTTCCGGAAGACGGCTACCACGGAGACGATATTCGGGAGCTTGCGGAAAAGTTCCGGGACCAGTACGGAGACAGCTACCTGGATCGGCCGGAGCAGGAATGCCTTGCCGCCATGGCGCGATTCGGACTGGATACGAATATCCCGCAGATGAAAAAAGACTTGGAAAAATACGGAATTCATTATGATAAATGGTTCCTGGAATCCAGTCTGCACGAATCCGGCTTTGTTGCCGATACCGTTCAGCGCCTTGCCGATCTGGGCTATACCTATGAGAAGGACGGCGCCCTGTGGCTGAAGACATCGGAGATCCTGCGTGAGGCATACAGGAAACAGGGAAAAACGGACGAGCAGATCGAAAAGCTGGAACTAAAAGACGATGTTCTGCAGCGTGCCAACGGATACTATACCTATTTTGCCGCGGACATCGCATACCATCGGAATAAGCTGGAGACCCGCGGATTTGACTGGGCCATCAATATATGGGGCGCGGATCACCACGGTCACGTATCCCGCCTGAAGGCGGCACTGGACGCACTGGGGCTGGACGGCGAAAACAGGCTGACAGTGGTTCTGATGCAGCTTGTGAAGCTGATGCGGGGCAATGAGGTTGTCCGCATGTCGAAGCGTACGGGAAAAATGATATCGCTTTCGAACCTTCTGGATGAGGTTCCGGTGGATTCCGCCCGCTATTTCTTCAATTCGAAAGCGGAATCTCCGGTGGAATTCGACCTTGATCTTGCCGTGCGAAACGACGGGGAAAATCCTGTATATTATGTGAAATATGCACACGCCCGCATCTGTACGATGCTTGAGAACCTGCGCCGGGACGGCTATGAGGTTCCCGCCTTCGAAGCGATTCAGCCGGAGGTTCTGCGTATGCCGGAAGAGCGCAGCCTGATAAAAAAGCTGGCGGAGTTTCCGGACGAGATTGCCTCGGCGGCACAGGATTTGGATACCAGCCGCCTGAACCGCTATGCAAAGGAGCTAGCGGGAGATTTTCATAAGTTCTATACAGACTGCCGGGTCAAGGGTGCCGAGGAGAGTCTGCTTCTGGCACGGCTTTACCTGTCGGATGCAACAAGACAGGTCCTTGCGTCTTCCCTGCGGATGATCGGAATTAAGGCACCGCAGAAGATGTAAGTGAAAACGGCAGAAAAGCCGGAACAAGAACATGGAAAAAGGGCTCTATTCGACGGAAACGCATCGAATAGAGCCCTTTTGGAGCCGACGGGCAGACCCGCGGCTTAAAGGTTATTTGGAGACGCCGGTGTCGGACTTTTTTGCACTGGCATGATCCGCGATTTTCTGCACGATCGGGGTCAGCAGCAGTGCTCCGGCCAGGCCGACGAGGCCCTGCAGCAGATTCGGAATAACGCCGACGGCGGCGGCTTCCGCACTTTCCAGCAGGAAGTACTCGAAGAAGTAGTATCCGCCGACCATGACGAGCTCTCCGGCAACGCCGGCAATGCAGGCGGCAGGGACGAAGCCCATGTGCCTGCGGCAGAGCCGGTACAGTGCTGCGGCTGCCAAGGCATCCAGACCTTTAATGATCAGCGTGCCAGGGGCATAGGCGGCATAGCCCAGAATCAGATCGGCAAGGCAGCTTCCGATGGCAGCGGCAGCGGCACCCAGAGAAGGCCCCATGAAAAAGGCGCAGGTCAGAAGAACGATATCGCCTGCATTTGCATAGCCGCCGCCCGGAATCGGTATCGGGATAATTGTGGTTGCAATGCAGATCAGCGCCGCGAAGACGGCAGCGCGGGTCAGATTTACGAGTTTCTGATGCGATTTCATAATTCTTCTCCTTCCTTTCAAGACCTGCAGAGGGGTGCAGGAAATCCTCATTTTCGCGGGGAACTCAGGTGTGCCATTTCCAGTTTGCAATTTCCGGCATATCCACTCCGTACCGCCGAATGTACTGCTTGTGCTCCAGCAGCTTATCTTTCATCTGCTGATTCAGAGCGGCGCCCCGATTTCCGAGAACCGGCAGATGCTTGAGGGCAAGCATGACCAGATCATAGCGGTCAATTCCGTTCAGAACCCGCATATCAAAGGGAGTTGTAATGGTTCCCTCCTCAATGTAGCCCCGCACATGGATATCCTTATTATAACGCCGGTATGTCAATTTGTGAATGAGAGACGGATAGCCGTGAAACGCGAAAACAATCGGCTTATCCCGGGTAAAGAGCGAATCGTAGTCGGAGTCCGACAGTCCGTGCGGGTGCTGCGAATCGGATTCCAGACGCATCAGATCCACCACATTGACGACCCGGATTTTCAGCTCCGGGAAGGCGTCCCGCAGAATCGTCACCGCGGCCAGCGTCTCCAGCGTCGGTGTGTCGCCGCAGCAGGCCATGATCAGGTCCGGCTCTTTTCCCTGATCATTTGATGCCCAGTCCCAGATGCCGATTCCGTTCGTGCAGTGGCGAACCGCCTGATCCATGGACAGCCACTGATGGCTGGGGTGCTTGGACGTTACCAGTACATTGACATAGTTGCGGGAACGGATACAGTGATCAAAACAGCTCAGAAGGCAGTTCGCGTCCGGCGGCAGATACATGCGCACGACATCGGCTTTCTTGTTTGTGACGTGATCCAGGAAACCGGGATCCTGGTGCGTAAATCCGTTATGATCCTGCTGCCAGACATTGGAGGACAGAATATAGTTGAGCGATGCAATCGGCATTCTCCAGGGAAGCTGATTGCAGACTTTCAGCCATTTCGCGTGCTGGGAGAACATGGAATCCACGATGCGGATGAAAGCTTCATAGGAACAGAAGAAGCCATGCCGACCGGTCAGCAGGTAGCCCTCCAGCGTCCCTTCGCACATATGTTCGCTGAGCATGGAATCCATAACCCGGCCGTCTGCGCTCAAGCCGTCGTCCGCTTCATTTATTTCCTCCTGCCAGTCCCGGCTTTCCGCTTCGAAAACCTTGGTCAGACGGTTGGAAGCGGTTTCATCCGGTCCGAATATGCGGAAATTGGTCGGATTGTCCCGATAAATATCCCGGACAAACCCGCCCAGAACCGTCATGTCCTCTGCCTGGACGGAACCGGGCGACGGAACCTCTACCGCGTATTCCTGAAAATCCGGAACGCGCAGGCTGCGCAGAAGCTTTCCGCCGTTTGCATGCGGATTCATCCCCATGCGCCGGTCCCCTTTCGGTGCGATCTCCATCATATCCTCAACGGGAACCCCGTTGGAATCGAAGAGCTCTTCCGGCTTGTAGCTGCGAAGCCAGGTTTCAATAATGTGAATGTGCTCCGGCGTATCTGCCTGCACGGGAACCTGATGCGCGCGGTAGCTTCCCTCTACGGGCTTGCTGTCGACGACTTTCGGACCGGTCCATCCCTTTGGACTGCGCAGTACGATCATCGGCCAGGCGGGGCGGCCGTTCTGCTCTCCGCTGCGGGCAAGCCGCTGAATTTCTGAAATCCGATCCAGAACTTCATCCAAGGTATCGGCCATCTGCCGATGCATCACGGCGGGATCGGATCCTTCCACGAAGTGCGGGTCCCAGCCGGCGCCCCGCAGATACATCGTCAGTTCCTCCTTCGGAATTCGTGCCAGAAGGGTCGGATTTGCAATTTTAAAACCATTCAGGTGGAGAATGGGAAGCACCGCGCCGTCGTGCACGGGGCTTATAAACTTATTGATCTGCCAGCCTGCGGCGAGAGGACCCGTTTCGGCTTCTCCGTCTCCGACGACGCAGGCCGCGATCAGACCGGGATTGTCCAGCACAGCACCTAGTGCGTGAAACAGGGAATATCCCAGCTCTCCGCCCTCATGGATGGAACCGGGCGTTTCCGGAGCGACATGCGAGGGAACGCCGCCGGGGAAAGAGAACTGCTTGAAGAGCTTCCGCATGCCCTCTTCGTCCCGGGAAATGTTCGGATAGATTTCGGTATAGGAACCGTCCAGCCAGTCCTGGGCGATCATCGCATTTCCTCCGTGCCCCGGGCCGGACAGATATATCATGTCAAGATCCCGATCGCAGATGGCACGGTTCAGATGCGTATAGATAAAGTTCTGCCCCGGGACGGTGCCCCAGTGCCCGACAATTTTCTTTTTCATCTGTTCCGGCTTCAGACTTTCCTTCAGAAGAGGATTGTCAAGAAGGTAAAGCTGAGCAGCAGAGAGATAGTTGGCTGCCCGCCACCAGAGATCCATTTTCCGGATTTGTTCGCTGCTTGCATGAAATGATGCCATTGTACATCCTCCTGTTTGTCCGCCGTGCGGACTCGACTTTTTTTGTTCTATACTAAGAGCTGCAGCCTAGGAGGCTGCAGGCTTCATGGGCGGGACGCTGACGGCTTCAAACCACTGAATTTCCGGAAGCTCCAGCCGCAGCGCAGCGGCGGCCGCCGCCGCACAGTCGCGTTCTTTAAACAGACCGTAGACGGCCGATCCGGAACCGGTCATGACCGCACCCAGCGCACCGTGCGCAAGGATGCGCTGCCGGATGCGGGAAACGGTTTGCACCCGTCGATCCGGAACCTCCTCGAAAACGTTGTAGAGACGGTGGGAAATTCCCTCCAGATCTCCTTCCCGGAGCGCATGGAGTACGCCGTTCGTATCCGGATGGTTGCGGCTCTGAACCCGATCGTATTCCCGATACAATACCGGCGTGGAAATGCCGAAGTGAGGCTTACCAATCACAAAGCAGCACGGCGGAAGATCGGGAAGAACTTCCAGATCTGTTCCGCGGCCGGTTGCAAGCTGTGTGCCGCCCCGTATGCAGAAAGGAACGTCCGAACCGACGGCGGCTCCCAGCTCCTCCAGCTGCCGTACGGAAAAATGGCCGGGATAAAGGCGGCTCAGTCCCCGCAGCACGGCAGCCGCGTCCGCGGATCCGCCAGCCATGCCCGAGCCGATAGGGATGATTTTATCGATGCGGATCGACACGCCGCCCTGAATACCGCTGCCGAAAAAAATCTGCGCAGCCTTTACGGCAAGATTCTGGCTGTCCGTGGGAATCCGGCGGCAGTTTGACTGCACGGTTATGCCGGAAGAGGTCCGGACAAGATCCAGCCGATCCTGCAGGGATACAGACTGCATAATCGTAACGAGATTGTGATATCCGTCCGGGCGCAGTCCCGTGATATCCAGCGTCAGATTCAGTTTTGCCGGGGCCAGTTCCTGCAGACGGTCCATAAAAACTCCTTTGCCTTTGGGCGGCTCCGCCCCCTTTTCGCAACAACGATACTATATCACAAATGGGACGGAAAAGTTCGCTAAAAAAACCGCCTGCTGTAGCATGCGCAATAGTAGGATAGCCTAAGATGTGTTATGCTTTGGCCGTAAAGACAAAAAAATATACGAAAAAACGATTCTGAGGGGGGAGTTTATGCTCGAACTTAAAAACGTTTCCTTCGGCGTGAATACAGAAGAAGGCGAAAAAGAAATTATCCGGGATGTCAGCATGACCGTGGAGGACAATCAGTTTCTGGTCATCACAGGCCCGAACGGCGGCGGCAAATCGACTCTCGCAAGACTGATTGTGGGAATCGAGAAGCCGGACAGCGGGAAAATTCTCTTCAACGGAGAAGACATTACGGATCGATCCGTCACGGAACGGGCCCGCATGGGAATCAGCTTTGCCTTTCAGCAGCCGGTCAAGTTCAAGGGCATCCAGGTTATCGACCTGCTCCGCATTGCGTCGGGAAAGCAGCTTACGGTTTCGGAAGCCTGCGAGTATCTTTCCGAGGTCGGCTTATGCGCCAGAGACTATATTGAACGGGAAGTCAACAGCAGTCTTTCCGGCGGGGAAATGAAGCGGATTGAGATCGCAACGGTAATTGCCCGGGACACGAAGCTTTCCGTATTTGACGAACCGGAAGCGGGCATCGACCTGTGGAGCTTCAAGAATCTGATACAGGTGTTCGTCCGGATGCAGAGCAGGAACAAAGGGTCGATTATCATTATCTCGCACCAGGAAAGAATACTGAACATCGCGGACAAGATTGTCGTCATCAACAGCGGCCGGGTCGAGAAATCCGGACCCAAGGACGAAATTCTTCCAAGTCTGCTTGGAACGAGCTCGGCTGTCAATGCATGCCAGCAGCTGGAGAGAGGGGGGAGCATCTGATGCTGGACGAGATACAGAAAAGACTTCTGAAGGAGGTTGCGGATCTGGACAAGCTCCCGGTTGGAGCCTTCAACATCCGTGCAAACGGAAAGGCGGAAGCAAGAAATTCCACCGCCCATATTGAAATCACGCCTAAAACGGACGTAAGCGGCATCGATATCCGGATTAAGCCGGGAACGAAGAATGAAAGCGTGCACATTCCTGTAGTGATGAACCAGAGCGGACTCAAGGAAATGGTATACAATGACTTCTACGTCGGCGAGGACTGCGATGTCGTCATCGTTGCCGGCTGCGGCATTGATAACTGCGGCGGCAAGGATTCGGAGCATGACGGAATCCACCGCTTCTACGTCGGAAAAAATTCAAAGGTCAAATACATTGAAAAGCATTTTGGAAGCGGTACCGGAAAAGGGAAAAGAATCCTGAACCCCGGAACCGAGGTGTACCTGGATGAAAACAGCGTCATGGAAATGGAAATGACGCAGATCAAGGGCGTGGACGATACCGTCCGGACCACGAAGGCGGAACTTAAGGAAGGCGCCCGTCTTGTGGTTCGCGAAAGGCTGATGACACACGGCGATCAAAATGCCGACAGCAGCTATGCCGTTTCGCTTAACGGGAAAAAGTCCAGCGCCGACGTTGTTTCCCGCGGCGTTGCCCGGGACCGTTCCCGGCAGAAGCTGGAGCTGAAAATAACCGGAAACGCGCCCTGCTCCGGTCATACCGAATGCGATTCCATTATTATGGATGATGCAAAGATCCTGGCGGTTCCCTCTCTGGAGGCAAACGATCTGGATGCCGCGCTTGTGCATGAGGCCGCCATCGGAAAGATTGCCGGGGATCAAATCATCAAGCTGATGACCCTTGGCCTGACCGAAGAAGAAGCCGAGGAACAGATTATCAGCGGTTTCCTGAAATAGTAATTGAGAGAAAAGACAGAGCAAAAAGGAATGGCCGGCTGCCGTAGCGCGGAAGAGCGCTTGCAGCGGAAATAAGAGAAAACAGGAGCATATCCGCGGATGTATCCCGGATATGCTCCGAATTGTATTCCATTTCGGCCGGCGTCAGCTGTAAAGGGCTCCTCCGCCGATGAACTCCCGGATCATGGCGTCCGGCGCGACGTACTTTTCATCAATTACACCGAACAGCTGAAGGGCGGGAAGGACCGACTTCAGTTCTTCGTAGCGCTCAATCCCTTCGGGAACCGTCTGGAACAAGTTCGTTGCGGTCTCATTCATGACGGCAAGCTCATAGGGGAAGGACGTATCAAACTGGTAATTGGCTTTATGCTTGAAGGGAGAAATGTAGAGCTTCTCGCCCCTGCGGACATTGCTCCACATCCCCATCGTTACTGCCGGGTCGGCGCCCCGGAAATTATAGTCGCGGACAAGACGGCGAACCAGGCGGAACCAGGTGCTCTTGAAAACGACCTTATCCTGAAAGACCACATTGCTGCGTGCGGAGAGATAGAGCTTGAAGGCCTCCGGATGGGCTTCCGTGATCCGGTCATTCAGTGCATGAATCCCCTCGAAAACCACGATTTCATCCTTCTTCAGCTGCACGCTGCGGGAGGATTCCGTCACCCGCATCTGCCGGGAAAACTCATATTTCGGCACATAGATTTTTTCACCGCGGGACAGCTGATCAAAATGCTTATTGAGGAGATCAAAGTCGAGGCAGAGGGGAGATTCCAGATCAATTTCACCCTCCGGAGTGCGGGGACTGGTTTTTGGATCCACCGTTTTGAAATAATCGTCCAGGCCGATGTAGTGCGTCCGGACCCCTTTTCGCTCCAGCGTCTGAGAAATTTTCATGGAAGTCGTTGTTTTGCCGCTGCCGGAAGGGCCGGAAAGCAGGACGATGGGACTCTGTGCCAGATTCCGGATAATCAGGTCGGCAACATGATCCACGCGCTTATCGTAAACAGCATCGGCTTCCTCAATAAATTCCTTCGGATCCGCCACCGTTCGAAAATTAATTTCTTCCAGACTGAATGCCATTATAGAACTCCTTTATATTTTTCTTTTTTTCGCAGATGTCTGCAATGTTCCGGATATATTCCTCCGGGTATTTCGGGTTTATTTGCCGGAGATTTCTTCCGTCTCCCGGCGCGATCAGCTTGGTGGAACCGCCGCCGCCGGCGGCAAGCACGGAGCAGAGCTCCTCCATCATGCAGATGTTGTATAGATTTTCTTCCCCGGGCAGAGTCCAGCCGGTGTTTTCAAATCCTCCGAGCATATTTTTCTGCCTGTAAAGATAATAGGGACGGTAGCCGCTGTCCCGCAGGCTGCGGTAGGCTTCCCGGAGCATCCCGCCCACCGCTTTGCCATCGGGCAGAGATTCCCCCTGCTGCCGGATGAGACGGGATCCCTTTTTCAGAGACAGCGTATGAACCGTTATATTTTCCGGACGGAAGGTCAAAACTTCCCGCAGGGAGAGAGAAAATCCATCCGGCGTGTCCTCCGGCAGCCCGGCAATCAGATCCATGTTTACGGAAAAACCGGTCCGCTCCCGGACAAGAGCCAGCGCGTGTCGTATGTCCTCCGCCGTGTGCCGCCTTCCGATGGCACGCAGAACGGCGTCCGACATGGTCTGCGGATTTACACTGATGCGGGTTGCTCCGCATTTCTGCAGGGCTTCCAGCCGGTCCACCGTAATCGTATCCGGCCGTCCCGCTTCTACCGTAAGTTCACGGCAGTGCTGCAGATCGAAATCGTCATGAAGACGGGTCAGGAGGATTTCCAGCTGCTGCGCGGAAAGCGTAGTAGGCGTTCCGCCTCCCAGATAAACGGATTCCACTCGCAGGGAAAGCTGCCGGCAGATCTCCCCGATGGAATCCAATTCCCGCGCCAGCGCGTCCAGAAACGCCGGGACCAGCTCCCTATTCTTCTCTACGCTCTGGCTTACAAAACTGCAGTAGGCACAGCGCGTCGGGCAGAAGGGGATGCCGATATACAGGCAGACGCTTTGCGGCTGCAGCAGGCGCCGCGCAGATCTTGTGCTTTCGGCGGTTTCCCTGCAGAGTTCCGCCCGCAGAGGATCGGCACCGTAGCGCCGGCAGAAAGCCGTTTCCGCCTGGCTTCCGGTACGTCCGCTTTCCAAAATCGGGACCATCAGCTTCCCCGGCCGCACACCTGTAACCGCGCCCCAGGGCATCTGCGAATGGCCTGCGTGCCGGGCTGCCCGGTAAATTGCGTCCCGGAGGAGCCTCTGTTCCCCGCGTTCCCGAAGAAGGGGAGTCTGCAGCCGGTCCAGCGCTGCGGACGCGCGGCCGAGACCCCGCTTTCCCTCTTTACGGAGGACCGCCGTCGCGGTCAGATAGCGCTCGCCTTCCCGCAGCGAAATTTGGATTGAATCCCCGCCGCAGGCTCGGTCGGTATAGGTCAGTTTCAGTTGCGGATATAAGGTGAATAAAGCCTGCTCAATCGCATAGCGGCTGTCCGTACCGTGAAGAACAACATCCAAAACCGTTTGGAAACCCCTTTCCAAGGAAAATATAGAGGCAAAACCTTAAACAAATATTACAACAAAAAACGGTCCGTCACTTTGCGCCATTTGCACAAAGTGTGCGGAAGGAATCCGGAAAATTTCAGCAAAAGTTCCAAAAAACTGAAAATTAAAATTCATTATAACACACAAGAACAGCACATGACAAGTATTTTCCTCTGAAAAATTGACCAAAAAACAGCGATTTCGGCGTTTTAAATTGAAATGTAATAGAAAATGTGTTAAAATAGCCACAGTTTAGGAAAGGGTAATGGAGTTATGGACGGTTAGAAACAAGGTGAATTATGTACAGTATCGGAGACAAGGTAATTTACGGTGAGAACGGGGTCTGCGAAGTAAAGGACATCGGCCCCCTGGAGATGAACGGACTGGATCAGAGCCGCCAGTATTACACTCTTGAACCCATTGTGGGCAATGGCGTTTATTATACGCCGGTAGACAGCAAAGTGTACATGCGCAGCTGCATGACAAAGAAGGAAGCGGAAGACTTTCTCAAAAACATTGACAAAATTGAACCTGCCATCTGCCATGACATCCGCTTTACGCATGTGGACGCATTTTACAAGGACCTGTTTCAGAAGCATACCTGCACGGCGCTGGTTGCGCTGCTCAAGGGCATCTATGCACAGGAGCGGAACACCCGTTCCAGCCGCATTGACATGGTGACAAAAAGAGCGAAGGAAATTCTGAACGGAGAGCTGTCCGTTGCATTGGACATTCCTTATGAGGAAACAGAGCAGTATGTGGCAAAGCGCATACAGAAGGCCTCCTGACGGAGAAAGCCGAATATGCTCGCGAAAGCCGGGGCACAGAACATGTGCCCCGGCTTTCGCGATACTGTGCCCGGCGAAGCCGCGAATCCTTCGGAAATCTCCGAAAAACAGGAAGCGAGATCGGGAGGAGTACGCGGCGGGCGCCAGCATTGCGGGAAGGTTCGGCGCCTGCTACAATGGAGGACGGAGGGGAGGGAACAGCATGAAAAAGATTCTTCTGCTGGCCACCGGAGGAACGATTGCCTCCACCCGTACCGACGAAGGCGGACTGGGCCCGGAACTGACAGCGGAAAAACTGCTGGAATGCGTGCCGGATCTGGAGCAGCACTGCCACGTGGACTGTCGGGAGCTATTCCGTATAGACAGTACGAATATGACCCCGCAGCACTGGCTGGCCATTGCAGATACCATCCGTCGGGAATACGATGCCTATGACGGATTCGTAATTACGCACGGGACCGATACAATGGCTTACACAGCGGCGGCCCTGAGCTATCTGATTCAGAATTCCCCGAAACCGATCCTGCTCACCGGAGCCCAGAAGCCGATCGGTACCGAAACTACGGATTCCCGCATCAATCTGCGGGATGCTTTTCTATGTGCGTCCAGCGATACCGTTTCCGGCGTATGCATTGTTTTCAACGGACTTCTGCTGCTGGGAACCCGGGCAAGGAAGACCCGCACGATGAGCTTTCAGGCATTTTCCAGCATCAATTTTCCGGAACTTGCGGTGATTCAGGACGGGCGAATTCTGCAGTACATTTCTCTCCCAAAATCGGGACCGCCACAGTTTTCCGACCGGATCAACCCTTCCGTAGGGCTGCTGAAGCTGATCCCCGGCATCGATATCGAGCTTCTGGAATTCATGCTGCAGCGCAAGAGCGCCCTTATTATTGAAAGCTTCGGCGTCGGCGGCCTGCCGTCGTACGACGACGGGCGGTTTTTTGAGGTTCTCCGCAGAGAGGGTACGGACAAGGGCAAGGTCATTGTCATGACAACCCAGGTGCAGAACGAGGGATCGAATATCGGCGTATACAATGTGGGGCACCGGCTGAAAAACGTTCCGTATATCCTGGAAGCCTATGATATGACAACGGAAAGCGTTCTGGCGAAGATGATGTGGATCCTCGGGCGCACGGATGACTGGGAGGAGATTTCCAGGCTCTTTTACACGCCGGTGGCCTGGGACATTCTGTACCGGGACTGAATGGCAGGAAGGAAAGCGGAGAGAACTATGCGGACCATTATAGTTGTCGGGGGCGGCGCTTCCGGCATGGCGGCGGCGATCGCCGCCGCGGAACAGTCGAACACGGAAGTAATCCTGCTGGAGCGGCAGCAGAGGCTTGGAAGGAAGCTTCTGAGCACGGGAAACGGACGCTGCAATCTGACGAACCGGAATGCCGGACCGGACTGCTATCACGGGGAAGACCCGAAATTTACGGGCCCCGTTCTTGCTGCGCTGCCTCCGGAAAAAATTCTGGAGTGGTTTGCCCGGCAGGGCCTTTTGACCCAGACCGAGTACGGCGGCCGGGTTTATCCTTACTCAAATACCGCAAACAGCGTGGTGGATATTCTGCGCCTGGCACTGGAAAGAACCGGGGTACAGATCCATACAGCGTGTCCTGTAGAGGAAGCGAGGAAGGAAGGAAAACGCTTTGCCGTCCGCAGCGGGACGTTGCGGCTGGAAGCGGACGCTCTGATTGTCGCCTGCGGCGGGCTTGCGGGCGGTAAGCTGGGGGGTGTGCCGGACGGCTATCGGATTCTTTCTTCTCTCGGCCACAGCCGTACGCCGCTTGCGCCGGCGCTGACACAGATTACAACGGATCCGACGTACCCCAGAGCGCTGAAAGGAATCAGGGCGGAAGCTTCCCTGCAGCTGACCGGCTGCGCAGGGGGAAAGACGAAAGGCGAAATTCTGTTTACGGAGAAAGGCATCTCCGGTCCGGCAGCCTTCGATCTTTCCCGCGCCGTCGCGGTAGCGGGAGAAGGGGAAAAGCAGATCCATGCGGATTTCTTCCCGGATTGGAGCCGGGAAGACCTGTTTTGCTGGATCGCGCGGCGGCAGAAGACCGCCCCGCGGCTTCCCGCGCAGGATCTGCTGCTGGGTCTTCTGCACAATAAACTCGGGCGTATGCTTGTACGCTATGCCGGACTGCCGGCGCAGAAACCGGCAGAGGCGCTAGCGGAGAACGATCTCCGCTGCCTCTGCGATGCGGCGAAGGACTTTGCCCTTCCCGTCCGCGGCACCGGCGGGTATGACGGCGCGCAGGTCACGGCCGGCGGCGTTCGAACCGGGGAATTTGATCCGGCAACGCTGGAAAGCCGGCGGGTTTCCGGACTGTATGCCTGCGGCGAAGTGCTGGATGTGGACGGCGACTGCGGAGGATACAATCTCCAATGGGCCTGGGCGAGCGGCATTGCGGCAGGCCGCGCGGCGGCAGAGGAAAGGAAGCGGCAGGCATGATTGTTGTGCGCAATCTTACAAGCCGGAAGGCGCTGACCGAAGCGCAGCTGCGGCAAAAAACCGCTGACCGGCTGCATTTGCCCCGGGAGGCTGTGCGGGAACTTGCGATTCTGCGCCGTTCCCTGGATGCCCGCCGCAGACCGGATATTCTCTGGGTCTACTCTGTCGCCGTCGGGCTTTCGCCGGAGCTTGAAGCGAAGATGCTTCTCCGCCGCAGCGAGTATACGCCTTACGAGCCCTATTCCTACCGGATTCCGGAAGTGCGAATGCCGCAGCGGCCGGTCGTCGTGGGCTTCGGTCCGGCGGGGATTTACGCCGCGCTGGTCTTCGCCCGGGCGGGAACCCGTCCTATCGTTCTGGAACGCGGCCCGGACGCAGATGCCCGGGCGGTGCAGATGAACGCCTTCTGGAACGGAGGCGCGTTTTCTTCGGAAAGCAACGCCCTTTTCGGGGAAGGCGGGGCCGGAACTTTTTCTGACGGAAAGCTTTATACCGGCACCCATGATGAGCGGATTCGCTGGATGCTGGAACAGATGGTCGCTCACGGTGCGAATCCGGAGGTGCTGTATGAAGCGAAGCCGCATGTCGGAACGGATGTGCTCCGAAGCGTTGTCAAGCGGTTTCGGGAGGAAATCCGGTCACTGGGAGGCGAAGTCCGCTTCCGGCACCGGATGACCGATCTGCGTCAGGAGAACGGCCGTATTTCCGGCGTTTCGGTGGAAAGTCCCGAAGGGACTTATTTTCTTCCTTGCGCAGATCTGGTACTGGCCCCCGGACATTCGGCTCGGGATACGTTTACCAGGCTGCAGGATCTGCAGATTCCCATGGAAGCAAAAGACTTTTCCATAGGTGTGCGGATTGAGCATCGGCAGGAGGCCATTGACCGGGCGCAGTACGGGCGGCCGCGGGGGACGCTGCCGCCTGCGGACTATTTTCTGCGGGCGCGCTTTCCGGACGGCAGCAGTGCCTATACGTTCTGCATGTGTCCCGGAGGATATGTCCTCTGCGCGGCATCCGAAGACGGAGGGGTTGCAACGAACGGAATGAGCTATTCCGGACGAGCCGGGGAGAATGCCAACGCGGCGGTGCTGGTGACGCTGCGGCATGAGGAATTTCCCATCCGCGGAGTTCTCGGAGGAATGCACTGGCAGCGGCAGATCGAGCAGGCAGCCTTTCTCGCCGGCGGAAGCGGCTACCGCGCCCCGGCGCAGCGCCTGGTAGATTTTCTGATTGGAAAGCCAAGCAAAGGGCCGGGCCGGATCCTTCCAACCTACCGCCCGGGCGTCGAATGGACAGAGCTGCACGCAGTGCTCCCGGCGCAGATTTCGAGGGTCTTGGAACAGGCGTTTCCGGCCTTTGACCGCAAGCTACAGGGCTTTGCGGATCCGGACGCCGTTCTTACGGCACCGGAAACGCGATCGTCTTCGCCGGTGCGGATCCTTCGAGGAGAAAACCGGGAAAGTACCGGCGTGCGGGGACTCTTTCCCTGCGGGGAGGGAGCCGGCTATGCGGGCGGCATTACCTCAGCTGCGGTCGACGGAATGCGCTGCGCCGAAGCCGTCCTGCGGAAATATTCGGAAAAATAAAAAATTTTTTCTTCCCGGGTGCGGACCGCGGGAGGACGCTGCATCCCCGTCCCTATGCGAATTGGTTGCATTTTCTTGCAGTTATGTAACCTTAATGAGACATATCAGTGTGCGGAAAATGAGCAATAAAGATCTGCAATACCACAATATATAGTGGTATTGGCACTTGACAGCACAAATTATTGGGGTTATTATGATGGTCCAGCCCCCTTTCGGGGAAACTCAAAAAATAACCCGAAAGAGAGGGGAAGACCTTGATACTGACCGGACTGCAGAAACTGACGCTGCTGGACTATCCAGGCGCCGTGGCGTGCACGATCTTTACCGGCGGCTGCAACTGCCGGTGCCCGTTCTGCCACAATTCCTCTCTGGTTCTGCCGGACCGGATAGAGAGCCGGCTTACCGAGGAGGATGCGCTGCAATTTCTGCAGAAGCGCAAAGGTCTGCTGGACGGCGTCGCGATCAGCGGCGGAGAGCCGCTGCTGCAGCCGGATCTGGCGGATTTCCTCCGCAGGATAAAAGACCTGGGATATAAGATAAAGATGGATACCAACGGCTTTTTCCCGGACCGGCTCCGGAAAGTAGTCGAGGAAGGTCTCGCGGACCGGATTGCGATGGATGTGAAAAACGCACCCGACCGATATCCCGAAACGGTCGGGCTCGCCAACCCGGATATGGGCGCCGTGACGGCGAGCAAAGAGTATCTGCTTGCGTTCGGCGGAGATTACGAATTTCGCACTACGGTCGTCCGGGGACTGCATCGGCGGGAAGACATTGCCGAGGCTGCCCGCTGGATTGCGGGAGCCAGGGAATACTATCTGCAGCAGTATGTGGATTCCGGGGATATTCTGCAGGCGGAAGGACTGGAGGCCTATACGCCGGAGCAGATGGAGCAGTTCCGGATTGCCGCGGCCCGCTATGTGCCGTCGGTACAGTTGAGGGGCGTTGAAATAGTTGGAAAGAAAAATCCTGAAGGGGTGTAATAAACAATGTATGACGTAATCAAAAGAGACGGAAAGCAGGTAGAATTCAATCTGCAGAAGATTTCGGATGCGATTCGGAAGGCATTTGATGCCACGGAAACCGAGTACAACGAGGACATTATCGATTTCCTTGCACTGAAAGTTACGGCCGATTTCCAGCCCAAGATCAAAGAGGGAACGATTGCCGTTGAAGATATTCAGGACAGTGTCGAAACCGTTCTCAGCCGCGCCGGCTACGAAACCGTTGCGAAGGCGTACATTCTGTACCGTAAAAACCGCGAGAAGCTCCGCAATGCCAAATCAACCTATCTGGACTATGCGCAGACGGTGAACCAATACATCAACGCTTCCGACTGGCGCGTGAAGGAAAATTCAACGGTCACGTATTCGGTCGGCGGCCTGATCCTTTCAAACTCCGGAGCTATTACGGCAAACTACTGGCTGAGCGAAGTCTACGACGAGGAAATCGCCAATGCGCACCGCCACTGCGACATCCACCTGCACGATCTTTCCATGCTGACCGGCTACTGCGCAGGCTGGAGCCTCAAGCAGCTGATTCAGGAAGGCCTTGGCGGCGTCCCGGGAAAAATTACTTCCAAGCCGGCAAGCCACCTGTCCACGCTCTGCAACCAGATGGTAAACTTCCTCGGCATCATGCAGAATGAATGGGCCGGAGCCCAGGCATTCTCCTCGTTTGACACGTATCTTGCGCCGTTTGTGCGGGTAGACAACCTGAGCCAGAAAGAGGTCAACCAGTGCGTACAGTCCTTCATCTACGGCGTCAATACACCGTCCCGCTGGGGATCGCAGGCACCCTTCTCCAACATTACGCTGGATTGGGTTTGCCCCCCGGATCTGAAGGACCAGAAAGCCATCGTCGGCGGCCGGGAAATGGACTTTACCTATGGCGACTGCAAGAAGGAAATGGATATGGTGAACAAGGCGTTCATCGAAATCATGCTGGAAGGTGACGCCAACGGACGCGGATTCCAGTACCCCATCCCCACCTACTCCATTACCAAGGACTTTGACTGGTCGGAGACGGAAAACAACAAGCTTCTGTTTGAAATGACCGCAAAATACGGCACACCGTATTTTTCCAACTACATCAACTCCGATATGGAACCGTCCGATGTGCGTTCCATGTGCTGCCGTCTGCGGCTGGATCTTCGCGAACTGCGGAAAAAATCCGGCGGATATTTCGGCTCCGGCGAATCGACCGGCTCCATCGGCGTTGTTACGATAAACCTGCCGCGGATTGCCTACCAGGCGAAGGACGAAGCGGATTTCTATCGGCGTCTGGACCATATGATGGATATATCTGCCCGATCCCTGAAAACCAAGCGGACGGTCATTACGAGGCTTCTGGAAGCGGGACTGTACCCGTATACCAAGCGGTACCTGGGAACCTTCAACAATCACTTTTCCACGATCGGCATCCTCGGCATGAACGAGGCGTGCCTCAACGCAAACTGGATCCGCGAGGATCTTACGGATCCCAAGGCGCAGACCTTTGCGCAGCAGGTCCTGCACCATATGCTGGAACGGCTGAAGGACTATCAGGAAAAGTACGGGGATCTGTACAACCTCGAGGCAACGCCGGCAGAGTCGACTTCCTACCGGCTGGCAAAGCATGACGTGGAACAGTTCCCTGACATCATTACGGCAGCCCGTGCCGGCGGCACGCCCTATTACACAAACTCCAGCCATTTGCCGGTAGGCTATACGGAGGATATCTTCAGTGCCCTGGATATTCAGGATGAACTGCAGACTCTCTACACTTCCGGCACCGTGTTCCACGCGTTTCTGGGCGAAAAGCTCCCGGATTGGAAGGCGGCGGCGGCCCTGGTGCGGAAGATCGCGGAAAATTACAAACTTCCCTACTATACCATGTCCCCGACATATTCCATCTGCCCGGAGCATGGCTACCTGACCGGAGAGCAGCACGTCTGCCCGGTCTGCGGACAGCCGGCGGAAGTCTGGAGCCGCATCACCGGCTACTATCGCCCCGTGCAGAACTGGAACGCAGGCAAGACGCAGGAATTCAAGGAACGCAGAACCTATGATCTCAGTCGTTCCACCCTAACGCACAAGGGTCCTCTGCATCCGGACGCGCAGCCGGCGGAAGAACCCCGGAGCACAGCCCCGCAGGCGGAGGGCAGGACGGAGAAGGCAATGCTGTTCGCAACGCCGACCTGTCCGAACTGCCGCATGGCAACGACCTATCTTGACAAGGCCGGCTTTGCCTACGAAAAGCTGTACGCCGATGAGAACGCCGACCTGGCGCGGCAGTATGGCATTAAGCAGGCACCGACGCTGGTTGTGCCCGGCGCGGACGGCGTAACCAAATATGCCGGGGCACCTGCCATCAAGCAATTTTTGAACCAGCTTTGAAATACGAAAATCTGGGATAGCGGGATTCACTTCGTGCCGGAAGACGCGGAGTGAATCCTTCCTTCATTGCTGAGGAAGAAGGAGAGAACATGGCTTATGACGTTTTGGTTGTCGGCGGCGGCATTGCCGGCCTGACAGCTGCCCTGTATACCTGCCGGGCGGGAAAGACCGTTCTGGTTCTGGAAAAGGAAAATCCGGGCGGCCAGATCAACTGGTCCCCCTGCGTGGAAAACTATCCGGGCCTTGCGCATGTCAGCGGATCGGAAATTTCCGACCGGCTGCTGGCACAGGTCCTGGATCAGGGAGGCGAAGTGGAACTGGAAGAAGTAACCGGAATCGAGGACGGCCGAGTAAAGAAGATCAGGACGGCTTCCGGCACGGTGTATGAAGGGTACAGCCTGATCGCGGCGGCCGGCGCTCTGCCGCGGAAGCTGAACCTTCCGGAGGAAGAGAAATATATCGGGAACGGGGAATGCTTCTGCGCCCTGTGCGACGGGGCCTTTTATGCGCAGGCGCCGGTCGCTGTCTGCGGCGGCGGAAACGCGGCGCTGCAGGATGCTCTGTATCTCAGTGATACCTGTTCCCGCGTATATCTGATCCACCGCAGAAGCCAGTTTCGCGGGGAAGCCAAACTGGTTGAACTTCTGAAGAAAAAATCCAATGTTGAATTCGTCCTCAATTCCCGCATTGCGGGCCTTTATGGAGAGGAATCTCTCGAGGGCATTACAGTGGAGGATGCGGAAGGCGGAAAAAAACCACTTGCCGTGGACGGCCTCTTCGTTGCCATCGGGAGAGTTCCGGACAACGGAATATTCGCGGAGATTCTTGACCTCGATGAATCCGGATACATTGTTGCGGGAGAGGACTGCAAAACCTCCGTACCGGGGATCTTTGCCGCCGGCGACGGACGGCGGAAAGCCGTACGGCAGCTGGTGACGGCCGCCGGCGACGGAGCGATCGCCGCAACAGGAGCCTGCCGCTATACGGACAGTCTCCGCTGAACCTTGCTGTCAAGACGCGGAAGACCGGCGCGGGGAACGTGTCGGTCTTCTTTCCCGCCCTTCGGCGGAAAAAGAATGCCTGCGGCCCAACTGCAGGCAACGGCAATCCGGAAGGGGAATTTCGCAGGGCGGATTCGTTGACACATTGTTTTGCCGTACCTATAATAAACGAGGCGGCAGAAAGACCGCATGGAAATGGGGATTATATAATATGGAAGACGGCTGCGGAAGAGAAATAAACTATCTGCGGATATCGGTTACGGAGCGCTGCAATCAGCACTGCGTGTACTGCATGCCGGCAGTTCCGAAGGGCAGGCCCTGCGAAGGAATGCCGGCGGAAGATATTATTGAAGTGGTTCAGCAGGCGGTGCCGCTGGGATTTACCAAGTTTCGCCTGACCGGCGGAGAGCCGCTCATGCGCCCGGATATTCTTCGGATCTGCGAAGGGATCGCGGAGACGGACGGCGTACAGGAACTGACAATGACCACAAATGCACAGAAACTTGGGGAAATGGCAGCCGATTTGAAGCACGCCGGCTTACAGCGCGTCAATATCAGTCTGGATACGCTGGATTCGAAAAAATACCGCAGAATCACCGGCGGAAACATCCGGGAGGTCCTGCAGGGCATGGAAGCGGCATACCGCAGCGGCCTTACGCCGATCAAGATAAATGCCGTTCTTCTGGGCGGCATCAACGACGATGAAATCTATAAAATGGTGGAACTGACGCGAAGCTGCCCGCTGGAGCTTCGATTTATAGAGCTGATGCCGATCGGACCGGCGGCGCATTTCCCAAAAAACAGATTTTTGCCCTGCTCGGCGGTTTTGGATGCCGTCCAGGACCTCATTCCGGTTTCCGGGGGGGAGACCGGGGGGGTGGCACGGATGTATCAGCTTCCCGGAGGCAAGGGAAAAGTGGGGTTAATCAGCCCGCTGAGCTGCGAATTCTGTGACCGATGCAACCGAATCCGTCTCACGGCAGACGGATGCCTGAAGCCGTGCCTGCACTCCAATGAAGAGATCCGGCTCCGCGGTCTCCGAGGGCAGCAGCTTCAGTGGGCCCTGAAGCTCGCCATTGCCCATAAGCCGGAGCGGCACGGGGAGCTCGATGCACAGCATCCGTCTCCGGCAGCCCGCGCAATGAACCAGATCGGAGGATGACATGGCGGACTTTACACACTTCAACGCGGACGGCCGCGCCCGCATGGTTGATGTTTCCGAAAAACAGGAGACACAGCGCACGGCGCTTGCCGCGGGCACCGTGTTTGTCAATGCGGAAACCTTTCGCCTGATTGAAACCGGCGGCACGGCGAAAGGGGATGTGCTTGCTACAGCCCAGATCGCCGGGATCATGGCAGCAAAAAAAACGGCGGAGCTTATCCCGATGTGCCATCCGATTCCGCTTGCCCATGTGGACCTGCAATTTACCATGAACGCGGAAAAGCGGACGGTGGAAATTCTCTCGGAAGCGAAGAGCGTCTGGGTTACGGGCGTGGAAATGGAAGCGCTTACGGCGGTTTCCATTGCTGCACTGACAATCTATGATATGTGCAAAGCGGTTCAGAAAGATATAGAGATCGGCAATATCCGGCTTCTGAAGAAAACCGGAGGAAAGAGCGGCACGTTTACGCGGGAGGGCGATGATGGCGGAAGTCGAAGCGATTAACATCAGTGAGGTCCGCGGAATACAGAAGCATGAGATCCCGGAAGCGTATCTGCGGGAAGACTGGGGCATCGAAGGGGACGCCCACGCCGGGCACTGGCATCGGCAGGTCAGCCTTCTGAGTACGGAAAGCGTTGATACCATGCAGAAGAAAATCGAGTTTCCATTGCAGCACGGAGCCTTTGCAGAAAATATTCTTATCCGCGGGATGAAAGTGCACGAGCTTCCGGTAGGGACCCGGCTGCAGATCGGCGAAGCGCTTACAGAAGTTACGCAGATTGGAAAAGAATGCCACCAGGACTGCGCGATCCGCAAGGCTACCGGGGATTGCGTCATGCCCCGGGAAGGCGTATTTGTTAAGGTTCTCCGTTCCGGCAAGGTAAAAAAGGGAGACCCTGTGATTCAGGTATCCGGAGAAATGAAATAAAACGAATCAAAGAGTCAAAACGCGGAGAAAAAAGAGCTGTAAATTTGTTAAATGCGACAAAAAACAAAATATGTACAAACAAACAGCCAAATTTATATTGCAAAAAAGGACGGGGCGTGCTATATACATAGGTGGATGTCGTGATCCATATGTATAGGCTGCGTCCCCCCGCAGTCGAGGAACCCCGGTCAGCAGACCGGGGTTCTGATTTATCGATAGGTTCCGCGCATTCCCGGCCGTCCTCTTTCCGCGTCTCCCGGCAGAAAAGGCTTGTAATGCGGTCTCCGCAGTGCGAATATAGGAAAAGGATCGGAAAGAAAGAAGGGTTTCCCATGAAGTTCAGCATCCGCCCCTACCGGAAAGGCGAGGAACGGTACGTTGCCGAAGCGCACCGCCGCGTTTATTCGGACGAATATCGCTGGAACTCCGTCTTCACGGACTATGCGATGTCCATCCCCCTGCAGTTTGCTGAAAAAGAACCGGACTCAAGGGAGGAAATGTGGGTCGCCGAGAATGAAGACACGGCGGAACTTCTGGGGAGCGTCATGCTCTGCTCGACCGAAGATCCGCAAGTCGGACAGCTGCGGCTGTTTCTTGTGGAAAAAAGGGCGCGGGGCTGCGGGATTGGCTCTGCTCTTGCCGATACGGTATTGGAAAGAGCGGAAAAGGAAGGATATCGAAAACTCATTCTTTCTACAGCGGATGTTTTGAAAGAGGCCGTTCGGCTGTACAGACGCCTGGGATTTGCGACGGTGCGCGAAGTCGAAAACAATACGTGGAGCCTCGATGGGGAAACCTTTCGGGAAATTACAATGGAGAAAAACCTTCTCTGAAGCAATGGGCTCGATAGAGAAAAAGACGGAAAGACCGAAGAGAAAGCCAAGAGAAATTTCCTTTTCGGCTTGTTGCCTCTGCCGGAAAACTCCTCTATAATAAACGCGAAAGAAATACGTACGAAACGGACAGAACAGGAGGAAAATATGCTGGAAACCGGAATCAAAGGGCATAAGGAAACCGTAGTAAATCATAATAATACAGCCGTATTTGCCGGCAGCGGAGAGCTGGAGGTTTTTGCGACTCCCGCCATGGTTGCACTCATGGAACAGGCCTGCCAGGAATCGGTTGCCCCGCTGCTGGAAGAGGGAAAAGGTACGGTTGGAACGCATCTGAATATCTCCCATGATGCGGCAACACCGGTCGGCATGAAAGTCTGGGTAGACACGGAGCTTGTGGAGATCGACCGCCGACACCTCGTCTTCTCCGTGAAAGCCTATGACGAAACAGGTCTTATCGGGCAGGGAACGCACGATCGCTTCATTATCGATAATGAAAAATTTATTGCAAAGGCAAATGCGAAAAAAGCCTGAAAAGCAATAATATAGAAAACTGCCCTTCGCTTTGGAATAGTTCGAAGCAAAGGGCAGTTTCTTTCTTTTCCGGCAGCGGGCGCCCAAACAGAGAACCGCTTTAGAAAAGCCACACAGGAACCTGCCGGAAACCGTCCGTACAGAGTTCTTCAGGGCATCCAGCGAATTTCCGGCGGCCTTCGCTGCGGAATGCGGCGGAAAGGGTACTCCGGATATCCCGCCATCATCACGCCAATGATCCGCTGATGCCTTGGAAGGCCGAAGGAGCGGAAAAACATCGGATCGAGGTCCGCAAGAGTCTCCAGGGTGCCGGACCAGCAGGTTCCAAGCCCCAGGGCATTTGCGGCGAGATCGAAGTAAGCAAGCGCCGTGATGCAGGCGTCGTGGGTCATTCGATTCCGTGGATCTCCATATGTAATAACCAGGGCGGGTGCATTATAGAGAATCGTATCGCGGCCTTCCTTCATCGCTTCGCTCATTTCTTTGTATTCGTTTGCAAGATCCACGCAGTAATCCGGGCAGCTATCGTACATTTTCCGCGCCTGGGCGGAAAAGATGCGGCCGCTCCGGAAAAGATGCGGATAGAGGATGTGCAGAACTTTGGCCGCTCTGCGTGCGATTTGCTGTACCGCCGTCCGATCATTAATCACCAGCCACTTAACTAAAGGCCAATTCTGCCCGGATGGAGCATAGGCGGATATCGCAATGATTTTCTGCAGAAGTTCCTTGGAGGGCGGCGTTTCCGCATAGCATCGGCAGGAACGCCGGCTTTTCATAAACTGCTCTACCTGCGGGACGCTGAGATTCCAATCAGAAGAAAGCGCAGTCTGCCTGGAGGGGCCTCCCGAGGGAAGGGAAACGGCGTCGACCGGACAGAGCGCTACGCAGTGACCGCAGTCAAAACACAGCGCATCGGTTCTCACGCGGGGAACCTTTCCCTCACGAAACTGAAAGATGTGACGGGGGCAGTTTTTAACGCAGATGCCGCATTGCGTACATTTTGAAGAATCAATAACCGCCGGAGTCGGGTTTTTCGGCTGCAGCATGACACCACCTCATAATTCAAATTCCCTTACGGGCAGATTGCTTTCATGGCACGTAATGCAGTCAATACAGTCCGGCCTTTCCGCAATGGAGGCAACCCAGCGCAGGGAGTCCATCATATCCTTTTCATCGTGAACGAGAGTGGGGCGAATTCCCTTCTCCCAGCTTTCCCGCCGGAAACCGCAATCGGCGGCAAGCAGCAGGCATTTTCCATTATTTTGGATCAGCACATTCAGGAGACCTGCGGTATGCCCGGGAACATGGACCAATTCAATGGTTCCGTCTCCAAAGAGATCGTAGGACTTTTTCCGCGGCCCATACGGGGAATCCTTGAAATAAAACGGCTTTACAGGGACACCCCTCCAGCAGCGCCGATCGTAAACAAGCCAGTTCTTGGGAAGATTTGCTTCCCACCATTCGGACTGGCTGACGATTATTTTTTTCGCTTCGCGAACGGACTGCAGTCCTCCGGCGTGATCAATATGCAGATGGGTTAAAATCACATAGTCAAGATCCGCGGGGCGGATTCCGCGGGCGAGAAGCTGCTCCTCGACCGCCTGCCCTTCCGGAAGGGAAGGGGCGTCGCAGAGCCGCTGCTGCATCAGCGTAAGAACGGGATGCTTCCGGACGTTTTTGGACCAGCCGGTATCCACCAGAATCGTTCCCTTCGGATGCTGAATCAGAAAGGCGAAGACCGGAATTTCCACCCGCGTATCCGGACGGCGGTTGTTAAACAGAGCTGCGTCCCAAAGGGATCCGCCTGTATTAAAAAGCTGGTTTTTTGCAACGATAACGCTTCCGCACTGAAGGACGGATACTTTTATTTTCTCTGACATCTGGAATACCTCCGCAAATGTAAGCAGGTGCTGGAGCGAATTGCTCCAGCACCGGTTTAATTCAGATCGCACGGGCGACATCATTCGCCTGCTGCACCGCGGTCATGATGATTCCGGGAGAGTCTGCATCCCCGATTAAATGCACATGATCGCCCATGGACTCCTTGAGCGCATCAAAAAGTGCGCGATTCGGCGTGAGACCGACGGATAATACGACTGTATCGCACGGAATGAAGCGGTCGCCGACCCGCTTGGTTGTCACCTGCACACCGTCTGCAGTAAAGGAAGCTGCCTTCGAACGCAGAAGGATATGGACATTTTCGCGGAAATTCAGGACCTCTTCCATATAGGCAAGATTCATGGCAGGAGGCTGAATGTCTCCGCCGGTCATGATGCCTTTCGTCATTTCCACAATTGTGACATCGGTGCCTTTGTCCTCACTGAGCCAGAGAGCGACTTCACAGCCGACCCAGCCACCACCGAGGACGACCACTTTCCGCCCGGCTTTTTTCCTGCCCCGGAGCAGGTCTTCCGCGAAAACAGCATTTGCGCTTTCAATCCCCGGAATCGGCAGCATCTTCGGGGAAGTTCCGGTCGCGACGATCACTTCCTCCGCGCCCAGGGATTTTATCGCTTCTGCGGACATTTCGCACTGGTATTTTATTTCTATCCCCAGATCCTTCATCTGTTTCAGATACCATTGGATCAGTCTGCGATCGCCCTGCTTGAAGTCCGGAGCGGAAGCGGCAAGGAACAGACCGCCCGCCTCGCTGCTTTTTTCATAGATCGTAACATCATGGCCACGGAGCTTCAGGACCCTTGCGGCTTCCATTCCGCCGATGCCGGCCCCGATTACAGCAACTTTCTTCGGCGCTGCGGCAGGGAGAAGCTCCTGACTGCGCTCCCGGAAGATATCCGGATTGACCGCGCACATCAGAGGCTGCGCACTCATGACACGGCCGATGCAGCCATTGTTGCAGCCGATGCAGGGGCGGATATCCTCGGCATCCCCTTTATAAGCTTTGTTCGGCCACTGCGGGTCCGCAAGCAGCGCCCGGCCCAGGGCAACCGCGTCGATTGTTCCGTTCCGAATCGCTTCATTGGCCATTTCGGGCCGGAGAATGCGGCCGGGACAGATAACGGGTACGTTCATCTGTGCGGTAAACGGCCGCACGTCGTCCAGCCATTCACCTTCCGGAAGATACATCGGGGAGTACTGCCAGAACAGAGCGTCATAACATCCATTGCCGATAAGGAAAGCGTCGCAGCCGGCCTTTTCGAAGATTTTGCCCAGCTCGATGCTCTCCGGGACGTCCCGTCCGATCTCCCGATAGGGCTCCCCCGGGACCTGCCCGTGGTGAATGGCAGGCATATGGTGGCGCGTTGTGAAGCGGCATGTTACGGGAAAATCTCTGCCGCAGCGCTCCTTAATGCCTTCGATGGTTTCCACGGTAATGCGCGCTCGGCCGTTGATGTCGCCGCCGTATTCATCGGTACGGTGGTTAAACAGGGCAGTAGAGAACTGATCCCCCATGTATCCGCCGTAAGCGGCAACGATATTGACGCCGTCGGCACCGCACTCCTTGCAGACTTCCGCCGCGTCGATATGCGCCTTTATAATTCGACGGACTTCTTCCGTCGTCATTGCCCGGTGCTGGATTTCGGGGTCCCATAGGTTCGGGCCTTCCGACGGGGCGACATAGTTGTTCATTCCAAGAGGGAACGCGATGCGCCCGAAACCGGACCAGAGCTGGATAAACAGTTTGCAGCCGTACTTGTGGCAGGCGGCCACAAGCTTTTTCATCTGCCGCCGGCACTCTTCCGGCCGGTCAAACGGCGACTGCAGCAGCGGACTTTCCTCTACCTTATCCAGAGCGGGGCAGGCGTATGTGACAATCAGCCCGGCGCCGCCTTTCGCCCGTTCCTCGTAATAGGCAATCGTATCGTCGCCCCAGATCATATACGGCTCCTGGTGCTTTGTGTCCATCGGCGACATGACGATGCGGTTTTTCAGCTCCAAACTTCCAATTTTTAAAGGTTTAAACAGTTCCGGATATTTCAGTTCCGCCATTTCATCACCTTTTCGGCCGCTCTTATCTGCTCCTCTGCGGCCGCCTTTCCAGAAAAATCTGAGAGAATATTAAATAGAAAAACGGGAAATACGGGAAAACACGCGGCAAATTCAGTACTCCAGAGAACCGTCCATGCGTTTCAAATTCTGAATCACATTGTAGGTTCCCATCAGCTTCATGGCACGAATCAGATTTCCCTTGAATTTCATTGATCCGCCGACAAGCGCGGTCGCGTTATCCAGCTCTCCGGTCATGGATTTTACCGCCGTTTCATAGGGAGCGGTTACGACAAAGTCCGCGTCGGCGGGAATGGAATCCTCGCTGTACCCATGGCTTACCTCTTCCAGTACGCCTTCTTCCAGCTCATAGCAGTGCCAGAAGCTTTTTCCGTCCAGCTGGGGAACGTCGGAATAGCATTCCACAAGGGATACGGTAATTGAAGTCGGCGTTTTTCCTTCCGTGAAAGTATCCTTCAGGCTCTTTTCGAATGCTTCGCGCCATTCTTCCGATAAAAATTTCATGAAAATCCTCCTTGCTGTGCGACTCTGATGGTTTCAATCCTGCTTGTTAATACCTTATCAAAGAGGACCTTGAAGTAAATGGGATGGAAATGGTATAGTGTAGTAAAAATGGTACAATGTATGCTCTTTGCGTAGAATTTTTTTGGAGATGCGATGGCGAAATATATTGAAGAAATCCTTGAAGCCGAACTGCGGCGCCTGGCGGTCACGGAAGGAATGAACGCGGTTACGGTGACTGGTCTTGTCAAGAATACCGGTATCAATCGAAAGACTTTCTACAATCATTTTTCGGGAATCGGAGATATGCTTCGGCGCATGCTTCGGAGCGGCTTCCGCCAGACGGTGAGCGGAAACACCAGTCCGTACACGTGGGATATTGCGGTCCGCAGCTGCATGAATGCCATGCGGCAGAATAGGGACTTCCTGGAAGCCGTGTTTTCTTCGAAATACGGACCGGAAGCCCGGGAAACGCTGCGCCGGGAAATCGACCTTGCGACGGCCGGCTTTGTGCAGCAGGCAAAAAGAATTCTTTCGGAGAGGTCTGGACGCACCTATATTCTGTCGGCGGATCAGGAGGGCTACCTCGTCATGTTCTACTCCGCAATGCTTTCGGCTATGATGCAGCGGTGGTTTGCCGGAGGGATGAAGGAATCCATCCAGGAATTCGTAACGATGATCGGAACCTTGACGGAAGATACGATATACGCAGGAATCGCCGCATTCGACGCACAAGAGAAATGAAGAACTCTGCCCGGACTGCAATCGTCCGGGCAGAGTAAAATCAGTATTTGTGTGCAGGATTGGAAACGGGCTTTCGGTTCCGGCGACGATTCCCGCGGTTAGGGCAGACGGCTGCCCTGCGCTGCACCGGCTTCCTGCTGGTCGGCGGCTGCCCGCTCTTTTTCCTGCTGCGCCTTGGCGCGCTTGTTGGTATCAATACTTTTTCCGAACACATAGAAGCGGTCATAGAGAAATTCCAGGATAAAATTACAGATCATATTCAGAAGCGTGACCAGGATGTCCGGCCAGCCGACCGTTTCTGCCAGGTAATTTCCCAAAATCGTCGATACCGGGGTGAAAATCGCGTAAAAGAGCAGAACTTTCATCATGGCAACCGGCACGTTGCTTGCCGATTGGAAGGTATACTGCCGATTCAGCGTGAAATTCCAGACTACGGAGGCAACGAGGGCAATAAGATAGCATGGCCAGTAGGGCCAGGGCGTCCATGCGTCAAGCGCCGCGAAAAGCCCCAGCTCAATAACCCCTGCGGAAATGGAAAACAAGGTAAATTTAATTGCCCGCCAGAGTTCTTTTTTATCCTTCTTCACGGAGCGTCGCTCCCCTTTCCATCGCCGAGACGGCAGAATGAATTAATTGTTCATAATCTTGAACAGCGCGGCATTGGCCGTGTGCAGACGCTTGAAAACACTGTAATTTTTATCATAGATATTCTTATATTCAGGGTTCGGTGAGAATCGCTTTGCGGCGGGGATGAACTTTGCGGCATCCTCCAGGCTGGGAATGCGCCCCAGGCCTACGCCAATCAGGGCGGCGGCACCGACGGCCCCCGCGTTCTGCGGCGCGGCAGCGACTTCAATGGTGCGGCCGGTAATGTCCGCAAGCATCTGACTTGTTACATCCGACAGTGCGCCTCCACCGGCAAAGCGAATGGTGCGGGAGGTGGAAATTTTCCGATCTTCACATTCCAGCATCCAGCGCAGGTGATAGCAGACGCCCTCAAGGACGGCCCGAAGCAGCTCGGTTTTTCCCGTTTCCAGTTTAATATTAAAGAAAATCCCGGCGGAATCCGAATCCTCGAAGGGGCACCGGTTTCCGTGCAGCCAAGGAGTGAAGAGGACGCCTCCCGCGCCGGGGGGAATGGTATCCACCACTTCGGTAAGATAGTCATAGAGGCTGACATATGCCTTTTCCGTGCCTTCCCGTACGTCATGCTTTTCAAGATAGATGCCGATTTCATCGAGCGCCAGATGGTCCCGGCACCATTCCAGGCATTTTCCAGCCGTCTCCATTTCCGCGAAGTAATTATATTTTCCCTTCTGTGCACCGACGATCGCCGCAATCATGTTCTGCGCGTCGACGAGCTGCCGGTCCACAATGGTAGAAACCCATCCGGAGGTGCCGCTGTAGATATGCGTCTGTCCGGTCTCTACACAGCCGCTTCCGATTCCGATCAGGCTCGCGTCGCCGCCGCCTCCGAATACGGGAACGCCCTGCGGAAGGCCCAGTTCCGAAGCGGCGGACGCAGACAGCGGTCCGACACAGTCCGTGCTGCGAAGGATTTCCGGAAGAAGCTCCATGCGTACCCCGAACATGCGGCAGAGCTTCCGGCTCCATCCTTCGTGTCCCCTGCGGGTATCGTACAGAAGCGTCGCATAGGCGGAATCCTCCGTCATGATAAAGCGGCCGGTACAGCGATGGATCAGATACTCCTTCACATCCAGCCAGGCGTAGGCACGCTGGAAATTCTCCGGTTCATGCGCTTCCAGCCATTTGTATTTCCACAGCGGATCCTTTACCGAGCTGGATACGGCGCCGGTAATCTGCAGGCTGGGAAGCAGCTTCAGAATGTTGGCGCCTGCGATCTGCAGGCCGTAAGCGATTCCCTTGCGGATTTCCGCTTCCGCTCTTTGATCCATATAGCTCATGGGATGGTGAACCGGAACCCCGTCCTTATCCGTCAGAACAAGAGCCTGCATCTGGGAGCAGAAGGACATCCCCTGAATTTGCTTTGCATCCATCCCGGAAGCGGCCAGGACTTCACGGGTTGTCCTGCACATGGCCTGCCACCATTCTTCCGCATGCTGCTCGGCGCCTCCGTTTTCCAGAATGTAGAGCCGGTAGCCCTGCGAGGCGCTGGCTTCCAGCGTGATGGTGTCCTGAATCCGAAACAGGCAGGTCTTTACGCCTGTTGTTCCGACATCGTAAGCCAGGACGTAGGTTTGTTCCATGAACACTCCTTATCTGCGTGCAGAAATATTGTAGCACGCGCCGCGAAAAATTCAAATAATTGAACTAATTTCCTTCCGGCTCCTTCAGTCCCAGACCGCTTTTGGCAAAGGCGACAACTCCCTTTATGAGCTCCTCGTCGTCCGCATCGCCGCAGTAGACTTTTCGCCGGGCGTCATAATAGGGCCAGCATCCGGTCAGATGAAGCATCATCAGAAGATTGTCAAAGCAGAAAGAAAGAATTCTCGGGGATACATCGCTGCGGATTTCTCCGGCTTTCTGCGCCCGCTCCAGCAAGGCATTGTATTCATGCGCGGAAACGGCTTCAATGCGGCGGGCGAAAATGAGAGTCTCCTCCGGATCCGAGGATCCGGTGATTGCGTAGTACATCCGGATATATTCCGGATGCTCCTCCGCAAACTTCAGGCTGACGCGGGCAAGCCGCTCCATCCCGTCGGCAAGACTGGTGCTCTGCGCACTGGCGCTGAGGATGGTATCGCTGAGGAACTTCAGGGAATGATCCAGGCACGCTTCAAAAAGTGTTTTCTTATCCTGATAGTATTTATAGATGACGCCTACGCTGACCCCGGAAGCTTCGGCAATGTCCCGGATGGTGGTTCGGGCGATACCCCGGGAGCCGATGAGCTTGATAGCGTTTTCCAGGATCGACTGCCGCTGGGTATCTGTAAGTTTCCTACACAATGTTATCCCTTCCTTTCATTTTTCAGTTTTGAATATTTCTGGAGATATATGGCATGCTCAAGAATTCCTGCAGCCGGCAGGACCCGCTGCGCCGGCGCACCGGCCTGCGCCAGCAGGGCGGCCATGGCGGCCTTTTCCAGAACCATGCACAGGGCGGCGGCGTCGTCTTCGTCGCGGCCCCGGCAGACCGCGCCGAGTCCTTTCAGAAAGACCGCGCCCGGTACGCCGCCCAGGGCTTTTCCGACGGCGATCTCCGAAGCCTTGGCCGGCAGGCAGGAAACCCGTATGCCGACCATCTGCGCGAGGTCGTCAATATAGACCGGCATGGACACGCCCAGCGAGCTGTACTTGCGCACGAATGGCGTTGCCGTGTCAATGACGCACCCGACTCCCGGCTTCTCAAACGCGGCGTAATGCTCGGCATACTGTTCGCAGACCTCTGCGTGCAGCACCCGGTAATAATAGCGGTCCGGCTCCGCACGGTCCGCGCCGTCGGGAAGAAGGCTGCCCACGATCCGGCGGTACTGTTCGGCGGAAGCCTCTTCCAGCGCCTCGGCTACGGCAAAGGCGGCAGCGTCCTCCTCGGCGAAGCATACAGCGCCGTGATTCTGCATCAGGACAGCACGGCAGGCGGGTACGGCTTGTGCGGCGGCCCCGACATTTTCCGCGAGCGTTTTCGTCGAGGACAGCCCATACGCCGCCGTCGGAACGGTTTGGCCCAGGACCGGCTCCAGCGCCGGACGAACAGCGGCTATCGAAAGGTCCTGGCCCAGAATGCTCAGGGCGGAGGCGTAATTCTGATGGGTGTGCACGATAAAGTTTACGTCGGGCCTCTGCCGGTAGAGAACGGCATGCATGCCTTTTTCGCTGGAAGGTCTCCCTTCCGAAAGCGGCTTGAGCGTCTCCAGGCTCACAGGGACCAGATCCTCCGGCGTGAGAGACTCGTAGGCTCTGCCGCTGGGCGTGATGAGAAAGCTGTCCGCGTCCAGACGGGCGCTTACATTTCCCCAGGTACGCGCAATCAGACCGGAGGAGACAAGTTTTCTGCAGGCTGCCAGAACTTTTCCGGCGGCATCCTGCCTGCTATAGGCCATCCGACCGCCTCCTTTCTTTTTTTCTTATCCTTATTCCCCCAGCTTGCCGCATTTGCTCAGCACGCGGTCAAAGCGGGAGATGACGTCATCAATGGATTTCTCGTCGTACGCGGCGCTGGTATACAGACGGGAGCCGGCGAGCGTCACAATGCCCTCGGCCATGTAGGCAGCCCCCATGTGTTCCATTTCCTTCTGCCGGGCACTGGTCTGCTTCAGGATGGACGGGACCTGCCAGAGCTTGTTCCAGTCGATGTGGAAGTGCATGGTTCCGGCGTTGTCCAGATGGCAGATGGAGCCCTGGTTGAAAGCAACAAAGGGGAGGTTGTATCTGCGAATGGATTCCTGCAGTCCTTTCGTCAGGCGGTCGCCCATCCGGCCGGCCTTTTCGCAGGCGTTGGTCCGTTCAATTTCGCAGATAGTATAGTAGCCGGCACAGCAGGAAATAGGCGTTGCCGCCATGGTGCCGCCGCAGAGCGCCTTGTGGACTTTCTTTCCGGAAGAATCCAGCCCGGCGCCGAGATAGGCCATGCAGTCCCGATGGCCGCCGACGCCGCCGGCGCCGGGGTAGCCGCCCGCGATGACTTTGCCGAATATAGTAAGGTCCGGATCGACGCCGAAGAAGCCCTGGGCGCCGTGAATGCCGATGCGGAAACCGGTTACGACTTCATCAAACACAAGAAGGGCGCCGTATTTATGCGCAAGTCTCTCCGATTCCCGGATAAACTCTCTGGAAACCGGGCGGGTACCGGATTCCGGTCCGACCGGCTCGATAAAGACGGCTGCGGTGCCGCCATCCAGCTGGTGCAGTTTGAGCTTCCGCTCCAGATCCTCGATATCATTGGGGAAGAATTCATCCGTGTGCTTGAAAACAAAATTGGGAACGCCGCGGGACTGCAGCCCTCTTGTTCCGGGAATGCGGATGCCGTATGCCATCTGATCCGACCATCCATGGTAGGCTCCGCCCATTTTCAGAATGTTTTTATGACCGGTTTTCAGACGGGCAATACGGGCGGCGCACATGCACGCCTCGGAGCCGGAGCCCAGCATCCGGAACATTTCCACCGACGGCACGCAGTCGGAGATTTTCTTTGCCAGCTTATATTCGAATTCATGGAACAGACCCGTGGACGGCCCGCAGGTATTCAGCAGGTCAATCACCTGCTCCCGTACAGCAGGGGGATTGCTCGCCAGCACCGTGGGACCTCCGGCCTGCAGCAGATCATAGTACTCGTTTCCGTCAATATCTGTAAGCTTGCAACCCGAAGCTTTCGTGACAACGATGGGGAACGGATAGTTGAAGGCAAGATTATGCTGCACGCCGCCGGGAATCACGTTTTTTGCCTTCTCAATCATTTCCTTCGATTTTAGGCACTTTGCATAGAAGTAATTCTGCTCATATTCCTCCAGATCCTTTTTCCGAATCGTGTAGATGGGCTGCCGGATCAAGGCATCCAGCTTTTTTGTTATTTCATCCGCGTCCAGATAATGATCCGCATCGATCGCGTAACCGTTGTAAGCCATTTTGGTATCCTTTCCCCCCGCGCAGCGGAGATTTGCGATTCTGCCCAGCAGTGAACTGCCGTTATGAACAAACGTTCATAGCAAATCCCATTGTGTTCCGCTCTGCAGTAATTGTCAATTGATTTGTCTGCCTTTTCGAAATTACGGCAGGATGCACCACAGAGGCACCGAAAAATTGGCGACTATTTCCAGTCGAGGTGTCCGGTTTGCGCGCAGCCGAACAGCGAGGCGGCGATGCACTCATACATCAGGTGCTGCCCGATTTCCGTAGGATGAATTCCGTCGGCGCAGAGAAAAACGTCGTATACGCCGCCGCGCAGAAAGGCGTGGCGGATATCAACGCACCGGACCTTCTCCCCGGCTGCGATTTCCGCTGCCGCGAGGCTGTAGCCCCGGTGAAATTCGTGGATATGCTCGATATCCTCCTGCAGCCAGCGTACGATATTCTCTTTTTCCGATTCGCTCATCGCCGCGGAAAAATGGGCAAAGTAGCGCTGGGAGCTCATAGGGGGAAGATTGAGAACGACCGGCTCGATGCCCCGGTCACGCAGGAACCGAAGAAGCTGCACATATTCCTCCCGGTACCGATCCGATGGAGTGTTCGCCTCATGCGGACGATCCGGGTCCTTTGCAATTTCCTGCCACTGAAAATCGGAATCGTTTCCTCCGACTTCAATCAGAGCCAGGTCCGCATCCTGAATTTTTGCCGCGTGCCGCTGCACGATTTTCAGCGTTTTCGTAATTGTGGCGCCGAAAGAGGCGATGTTTGCGACGGAAACGCCTTCCAGGCGATCCAGTTTCTGCGCGAAGCTGTTTTCGCAGGGGCGGTAGGCGCCGGTTTCCCGGTCCAGAAGGATTCCGCGGGCAATAGAATCTCCGATGACTGCAATTTTCATGATTTTCCATCCTTTATGTTAAATAGCATTTCCCGACCATTATACACCGCCGTGACGGGTCACGGCAGGGAATACGAGTAGAAATTTGCATCCTTTTGCGCTATGATAGCTTTGCAAATGGGGATAATAGGCTTGCTTCGGAAGATAGGAAAGGTGTGAGTCCGCTGAGTTTCTCGGATATCGTCTCACTTTTAGGCGGCATTGCGCTGTTTCTCTTTGGGATGGCCCTCATGGGGGACAGCCTGAAGAAAGTTGCCGGGGATCGTCTGGAAGTGGTACTGTACCGGCTTACCAATACGCCGCTGAAGGGATTTCTACTGGGGGCGGGAGTAACCGCCGTGATTCAGTCGTCCTCTGCGACATCCGTCATGGTAGTTGGATTCGTAAACTCCGGTATGATGAGGGTCCGGGAATCCATAGGCATTATTCTGGGTGCAATTCTGGGCACCAGCGTGACAGGCTGGGTTCTGACCCTGAGCAGCATCGGCGGGACGTCTACCGGCTGGATGGATATTCTCTCCACCAGTACGCTGACGGGCGCCATTGCCGTTGTCGGAATTATTCTCTACTCTTTTTCCAAGAACCAGACAAAGAATAACGTGGGCGGTGTTCTTCTCGGCTTTGCCGTGCTCATGTACGGCATGTCCGCGATGTCCTCTGCAGTGGCGCCTCTGCGGGAAAGCGAGTCTTTCATTGCGTTTCTCACCAGCTTTTCCAATCCTATCCTGGGCATCCTGGTCGGTCTTCTGTTTACGGCCATTATCCAGTCGGCTTCCGCGGCGGTCGGCATTCTGCAGGCACTGTCCGTAACCGGAGCCATTACGTTTTCCGTTGCGTTTCCCATTATTATGGGCATTGCCATCGGCGCTTCCGTTCCGGTGCTTCTCAGCGCCATCGGCGCAACAACAAACGGCCGGCGCACTGCGTTTATCTATCCCATTTCGGAAATTCTGGGAGCCCTTGTTCTGGGGGCTCTGTTCTACATCGTGAACGCGTTTCTGCCGTTCGCTTTCATGGGCACGGTAATGGACACCGTTACGATTGCGCTTCTGAATACGGTCTACCGGCTGCTGGAGACTCTGATGCTGCTTCCCTTCGTGGGACAGCTGGAAAAGCTCGTTTCCGCCCTCATCCCGGATACGCCGGAAGAGAAGTCGCAGCAGGAGGCGTTCAACCTGCTGGAAGATCGCTTCCTCGAAACGCCGCCGCTTGCGATTGAGCAATGCCGCATCACCATTAATCAGATGGCGCAGCAGGCGCAGGACAATCTGCTCCGGAGCCTAAGCCTTCTGGATCATTATTCCGAGGAGGAATTTCAGGCGGTCAGCTCGTGCGAAACCGTGATTGACAACTATGAAGATAAACTCGGGACGTATCTCATCAAGATTACCGGCAAAGCGCTTTCCAAGGAGCAGGCGGAGAGCACGACCAAATACCTGCATGCCATCAGTGACTTTGAGCGCATTTCGGATCACGCTCTGAACATCGCCGAATGCGCGCAGGAAAAGTACAGCAAGGAGATCTCCTTCTCCCTGGGAGCAGTCGATGAGCTGAACGTTCTGCGCAGCGCCCTGCAGGAGGTCCTGAAAACGGCGATACAGGCCTTTATTGACAACAACATTGAACAGGCCTATCATGTGGAACCGCTGGAAGAGCTCATCGATCAGCTGTGCGATGAGATGAAGCTCCACCATGTGGAGCGGGTGCAGAAGGGCATCTGCTCTCTTTCCCAGGGATTCGTTTTCAATGATCTTCTGACGAACTTCGAGAGGGTTTCCGATCACTGCTCGAACGTGGCGGTGGCCATGATCGAACTGGAATCCGATGAATTCGAAACGCACAGCTACCTGGACGGGGTAAAAGCCATGCGAAGCCACAACTTTGACCGCTACTATGAGGAGTATAGGAAAAAATACAGCCTTCCGGACGTATATATTCAATGACCGCGATGAAAAAAACCATCGAAACGTTTAACGGATTTACTGACAGGACGCAGCAGTTTCTTGAGGAGCTGACGTACAACAACAACCGGGAATGGTTCCGGCCCCGGAAGGAAGAATGCATGAAGGAAGTCATGCGGCCTCTGGAGGCACTTGGCCGGGAAACAAAGGAACGGCTCGCGGAAGCCCATCCGGAAAGGGAAATCTTCCTGCACGTCTGCCGCATCTACCGGGACGCGCGCCGTCTCGGAGGACGGGGGCCTTATAAGACGGAAGTCTGGTTTACACTGAAGGAAACAGGCGGAAAAGTCCGCTGCCCTACTTTTTATTTTTCCCTCAAATGGACGGAATTCACCTACGGCATGGAGTGGTATGCCGCCTCCGCCAAGCAGATGGAAATATTCCGAAAAGCGATCGAAAGCGCGCCGCGTACATTTACGGCGCTGCTGGATTCCATCGGCGCCGGAACGGAGCTTGACGTGATGAACGTCCCCTACCAGCGCAGGAAAAAAGACCTTGGCGAACGGCTGAATCCCTGGTATAACTGCCGGTACCTGGATGTGGGCTATGTAGGGGACTGGGTCGAAGGCGAGCCGGTTTACGATCCCGATCTTCCGCTCCGGCTGGTGGAAGCCTATGAGAAACTGGATCCCTTGTACCGCTATATTCTGGATCACTGCCCCCTGGACACCTATCGCGACTGAGCCCTCCGCGGAAATCGGCCGCCGGTAACGATACGGTTCTTGACAGAGCCAGGAGGCTGTATTAATGTATTAAAAAATTAATACAAACTCCCTCCCGCAAAACGCGGAAAAAACAGAAAAACTTCCGCCGGCGGAAATCGGTGCTACGGCCTGGGAATGCCGCCCGGAGGACGGAGAACGAATTATGGAAAAGAAAAAACACAAGAAACTGTATATCTGGCTTGCAATTTTGGCGGTCGTTCTGCTTGGCACGGTGCTGTTCTTTCTGAAGACTTCCAGAAATGCTAATACCGAAACGCAGGTTCCGGTCCAGAGGGCGGACGTTCAGGATCTGTCCCAGTATGTAACAGGGAGCGGTACGGTTCGCAGCCAGAATGTTGTTTCCGTGACCAGCGACCTGACGGCAAAAGTTAAGCAGCTGAACGTAGCGCTGGGCGATACGGTGAAGAAGGGGCAGGTGCTCTGCGTTTTTGACTCTTCGGACATAGAAGATCAGATCCAAGTGCTGGAAAACCAGATCAGCGAGGCGCAGTCCGCCGCCGATACGCAGCGGCAGAGCGCGCAGCGCGCACTGGATCAGGCGGTAAGCGAACGGGACGCCACGCTGGAATCCGATCAGCAGGCGATCAATTCCGCGACGGAGGACCTGAATATGGCGAAGGCAGAACTGCAGGATGCACTTGCCGAGGAACCGCAGAATTCCGCAAGAATCACGGCGGCGCAGCAGTCGGTCAAGGACGCGCAGAGCGCACTGAGCGAGGCGCAGCAGACCTACAAAGCGGATGCGCAGAGCCTGAACGCCAATGTACAGAGTGCGCAGAGCACGCTGGACAGCATTGCGGCGTCCGATATTTCGCAGACTTCCGCGGAGCTTGACAAGCTCCGGCAGCAGCTCGCAAAAGTAACGGTCACGGCACCGCAGGACGGAATTGTGACAAACCTGAACATTTTCGTGGGCAGCGTGCCGGCAGGCGCCCTGATGACGATTCAGGATCCGAAGGCGCTGCAGGTCACCGTCAACGTCGGGGAAAAGGACATCCTGAAGCTTGCCTCGGGACAGAAGGCCCTAATTTCCTCGGATGCCCTTCCGGACAAGGACATTCAGGGCACGGTGGTTCGCGTGATCAATTTCGCATCTGCCGATTCGTCTTCGGGACAGGGGATGAACACCGGCGTCAGCACTTCGGCGACCTACAGCGCGGATATCCGGGTGGAGGGACAGGACAGCGGACTTCTGCTGGGAATGTCCGTCAGCGCGAAAATCTATCTTTCCGAAAGCCAGGAAAAAAAGCTGTCGGTTCCGTATGACAGCGTGGCAACCGCGGAGGACGGAACCCAGTACGTATATCGGGCGGTGCAGCAGGACGACGGATACCGGATTGAAAAAGTCACTTTGGAAACGGGAACCGCAGGAAGCTACTATGTGGCCGTTGAGAATTCCGACCTCAAGCAGGGAGACCTGGTTGTCACTGCGCCGGGGACCGTGACGGAAGGACAGATTGTCCAGATTGAAGACGTCGGGCAGGAAATTGCCGCGTCTCTGGACTCCGGGAGCACGGGGACGGAAGACGGCAGTGCGTCGGAGGGCGGATAATGTCCATGGATAAAACCGACTGGATTGTGGATATGCGCGGCATAGTCAAGCGCTACTACGTCGGCCGGCCGAATGAGCTGCAAATCCTGAACGGAATCGACTTTCAGGTTGCACGCGGAGAAATGGTTGCCATTGTCGGCGAATCCGGCTCCGGCAAAAGTACGCTGATGAATCTGATCGGGCTGCTCGATACGCCGACGGAAGGGCAGTACCTTTTCCAGCAGACGGACGTGGGGAACTGTACGGACAACAAGCGCAGCGAACTGCGAAACCGCAGGATAGGCTTCGTCTTTCAAAATTTCAATCTTCTGGCTCGCACGACGGCGCTGGAGAACGTGGAACTGCCGCTCCTTTATGCCGGCGTAGGCAGAAAGGAACGCCGGGATCGCGCCATGGCGCTTCTGCAGATGGTGGGCATGGAGGATCGCGCATCCCATAAGCCCAATGAGATGTCCGGAGGCCAGCAGCAGCGCGTCGCCGTCGCCCGGGCGATGGCAAACAATCCGGAGCTTCTCCTCGCGGATGAGCCAACCGGTGCGCTGGATACCAAGTCCGGCCACATGGTCATGGATCTTTTTCACCGGCTGCATGAGGAGCAGGGAAAAACCGTGATTCTGGTTACCCACAATACGGAACTTGCGCGGGAGACGCAGCGGGAAGTTATCTTACGGGATGGGAATCTCGTTGCGGAAGACGGAGGAGGTGCGGAGGAATGCCGCTGAAAGAATGCATCCGGCTTTCCCTGCGGAATGTTTCGGTCAACCGCCTGCGCTCCGTCCTTACAATGCTGGGAATCATTATCGGCGTCAGCGCCGTCATTACGATTACAACCATCGGTGCGTCCCTGGAACGGACACTCCTGAGCAGCATGCAGTCGATCGGGAATACAAATCTCATTTACTGCTATATTGCGGAGCAAACGGAGGAAGGCGAAGAATACGGCAGAACCGGACTGGAAACCCAGGATGGAATAAGCCTGGAAATGCTGGAAACGCTGCAGGCAACGCATGAAGATACAATCGAATCCATTGTTCTGAATACGGGAGGCACACAGGCAACCTGTCCCGGCCGGAAAAAAGAACAGCAGGTATTTGTTACCGGCGCGACGCCCGGCTATCTGGGCACGATGGGAATGGAAATAATCGCCGGCCGGGATATTTCACGGGAGGACAACCGACAGCAGAAGGCAACGGCGGTGGTTTCCGATACTTTTATCAAGGCGGTCTTCGGCACGGACACCGACCCCATGGGGAAGAAAATCGTCCTGCAGGTGACGGACAGCGGAAAAGCCGTGGAACTTTACATTGTAGGGGTCTACCATATGCGGTCCACCCTGCAGAGCGGCGGAAGCACGACATCTGTCATCATACCCTACAGTCTATACAATGCCAGCGGCTTGGACCCATACAGCGATGCGGATCACGTCTGGGCCTTTCAGGTCATAGCTCGGGAAACGGCGGATCCGGAAGCGGTTTCCGCGGAAATCAGCAGCTGGTTCAAGCAGCAGTATTACCGGGATTCTCCCGTGGAAATCCAGACGGAAAGCATGGCTTCGCAGCTGGAGGAAATCCACCGTGTTCTGCAGATCGTGACGATCGCAATCTCCGTTATTGCCGGCATTTCTCTGCTGGTCGGAGGCGTCGGCGTTATGAATATTATGCTGGTCAGCGTAGTCGAACGGACCCGGGAAATAGGGATCCGGAAAGCCGTAGGTGCAAAAAGCGGCAGCATACGGATGCAGTTTCTGATCGAATCGGTGGTTATCTGCCTGATTGGAGGCCTTATCGGAATCCTTTTCGGCGTTCTCAACGGGTATCTCTTTTCCGGCATCGGCGCAACCCTTTTGTCTTCTTCCGCACCGGAGCTTGCGAATCTTCTGGAAATTACCGTAACGCCGTCCGTGTCGGCGATGCTGATTTCCTTTGGTTTCTGTGCGCTGATCGGTATCCTCTTCGGCCTGTATCCGGCAAACCGGGCGGCAAAGATGTCCCCGATCGACGCACTTCGCTACGAGTGAAAGCGTCCGCGAATGAAAAGAGGTTCTTTGTCAAATGTTGGGGTAAATCCCAAAAGAAAAGAATATAGGTGTTAAATTAATGGATCACGAGCTGGGTGTATACCTGGCTCGTGTATTTTAGTCGCAGTTACCCCGTAGTTATATT
>Ga0256404_1001235_pt1 | contig 63525 bp, 57 predicted proteins | sample RumenRJG_01DNA_FD_185990 | JGI IMG/M metagenome (GOLD analysis project Ga0256404, IMG submission 185990) | Bovine rumen microbial communities from Lethbridge, Alberta, Canada - RJG_01 | ecosystem: Host-associated > Mammals > Digestive system > Stomach > Rumen | place: Canada: Alberta | collected...
AGCAGGAGGATAACAGGAGGACAACAAATGAAGAAAGTTCTTTCGATGTTGTTATCCGTATGTCTGGTTCTGACCATGATCCCCGCGATATCCTTCGCGGCGGAAGGCGACCAGGCTTCGGGTGACGGGGATGTGATTCCGCCGACGGAATCGCAGGAAGAGATTACTGGGACGGAGACTCCGGAAACACCGGCGGGTGTTGAGGCGCCTCAAGCAGATGCGGCAGATCCGACGGAGGACAATGCTGTATTGTCTGAAGAAGAGGAAGTCGTCACAGAGGAGCCGTCTGCTGCGTCTGAAACAGATGGTGAAGAGGGCACTGTGCAGTTATTCGAGGTCGAGCAGAGTTACCAAAACCAATGGGTGCAGGATGAAAAAGGATGGCGTTACTACAATAATGAAGGCGTGTATGTGACCAGTATGCTGCCAATAGGGGGAGCAACGTATCTGTTTGATTCTCAGGGGTATATGAAGACAGGTCTTCAGGTTTTTGACGGAAACAAATACTACTTTAACCCGAAGGGTTCAGCGCCTGGTGTAGCGGGCAGCAGCCTTGGTGTACGGATGACAGGATGGGTTACAGTTCCCAATGTCGGTAAGTGCTACTTTTATCCGATGATGAAAAAAGGCTGGCAGACGATCAGTGGCAAGAAGTACTACCTGGATCCGAGCACCGGCGTGATGAAAACCGGTTGGCTGACCATTGGTACCAGCAAGTACTACTTAAACGCTTCCGGCGTGATGCTGACCGGCTGGCAGACCATCAGCAAGAAAAAGTATTACTTCAACCCGAGCACAGGCAGAATGCAGACGAAGTGGGCGACCATCGGCGGCAAGAAGTACTATTTCAAGGCTGACGGTACGGTTACAAAAGGATGGGCCAGCATCAGCGGCGCGAAGTACTATTTCTCAGCAAAGACCGGCGTGATGTTGACCGGCTGGATCACTCTCAGCAAGAAGAAGTATTATCTGAATAAGTCAACCGGCAAGATGGTCAAAGGCTGGGCGACGATCAGCAAGAATAAATATTTCTTTAATACGAAGACCGGCGCTATGACCAAAGGTTGGGTGAAATATGGTAAGAAACGTTATTATACGAACACGAAGACCGGCGTCATGGTCACAGGGCTGAAGAAGATCAGCGGAACGTACTATTTCTTCAACAAGAAGACCGGCGTTATGAAGAAAAACGCAGGAGAGAAGATTTCCGGTAAATTATATTATTTCCAGAACAGCGGCAAGGCCCGCATGGCCAAGGGCTGGTTCAAGGGTAATGACGGGAAGAAGCGCTACAGCCTGGGCAAGGGTGTGGTTGCTACCGGAACGAAGAAGATCGGCAGCACATGGTATGTGTTCAACACAACCAACGGTGCAGTCACAAAGACAATCGGCGATGATATCGATAAGAAGGTCCAGAGCAAAACCAGCAGCACAAGCAAACTGGTTGTTGTGTACCGCGCGAAATACCAGGTACGGATCTACAGCGGCAGCAAGAACAAATGGACCAAGGTCAAGAAGTTCGATTGCGCCATCGGCAAACCGGCAACACCGACTCCAGCCGGAACCTTCAAGATCACCAAGAAGGGTGAAAAGAATGTCTATACGGTCGACGGTGTGAAGACGCGTTATTGGTTCTGGTGCTACTATAATGGCAAACAGGGAATCCACAGCGGTCTTTACTATGAAGGTGGACCGAATAATGGCAAAGATTACGATACCAGAGTCAATGTCAAGAGCACCAATGGCGGCGTTCGCGTGAACTACGGAAACGCCCAGTGGATCTACAACAATGTCCCGGTAGACACAACCGTTGTCATCTACTAATGGGAGCAGAGCAGAATCGAAAGGAGTAAGTTATGACTCGTACGATACAAAACTATATCATGGCGATCATCCTTGCCGGGGCGATGCTCCTGACGCTGGGTGTAACGCTGCAGACGGTCTACGCGGAAGGCGAAGGATCGACAGCAGAATATAATGTCGATTACAGCATCGACGGAATAGCGACAAACGGATGCGTGCTGGCAGATAACGACTATACCGTTCATGCTATTCTGAAACAGAACGGGCAGGAAGTGGAACTGCCGGAAGGGGCCACTGTGAAATGGTCGTATGGGGTTATGGATACAGAAACCATTCCTGCAGATTTCACAGTAGAACCTGCGGACAGCGCGGATCCGACAGTTCATTTCCCGGCGCTTCCGGAAGGTGAGAAAGAATGGGTCGGCTGGATGAAAGTTGAGATCACAATAGACGGCAAAACGATAGAATCCGATACGAATCAGATCGGTATCTTTCCGGATTTCTATGAAATCGTCATGCCGGTCATCGAGCCGTTCATGTGGGTAGGTGACAAGACGACCGATCAGAAACTTGGTGTGCTTCATCATACGGTAGTAGATGGAGAAGTAGTTACGGAGTCTTGCGACTTCACCTACGCATGGAGAGGTGACGATATCTTCGACGCGCTGGATATTGGCGGGACGAATAAACTTCAGGACGATGGATTATATCATCTGACGATCACTAGACTCAGCGCAGATGCGGAACTGGATTTCGCACTGTCGATCCGGTATACCGATGCCAAGGGAGAGAAGCATACCGAAACCATGAACTACTGGTTGGCGGAGTTGGGTACGGACCTTTCGAAGAGTACGATCCAGATCACCAAGGGCAGTAACTTCACAGTCTACGAGGACAACTGGATCTTCGTGGATGATGTGAACGCAGATCCGGCGAAGGGCGTATCAGAAGAGAACATCAAGATCGTCAGCGGCGAACTCGAGCAGCAGTTCGATCCGGAGATCTTCGAAATTACAGGAGTAAAGAAATATACCGGATACAACGAAAGTACCGGAGACGACATCTGGGTGGACGCGTCCTTCCCGCTGACCTTCGATAAGAAGGGAACGAAGGACCGCAACGGCAACCGGACCGACGGCACATCGGTCTATCAGTTCAAAGTCAAGGCCAAGGACGTCGAAGGCAACCGCTGGACCGGTGAAACCGAAGCGATGTATCTGTTCGTCAACAGCAAGTACAGTCTTTATAATCTCAAAGACTACTTTGTCGGTACTGTCGAGTTTCCGAGCCTGGCCAGATATCTGAAATCATGGACGCAGGATCCGTATGAACGGTACAATCTGCCCAAGTCAAGCAAAGCCAAGAGAACTCTGGTCATCAAGATTGGAAAGGACAAACTGACACCGGGCAAGCAGGTCACCGTGAAGTATGTCAATGACAAGACGAAGAAGTCGTACAGTTCCTTCCCGACGGCACTGGGTGAGTACACTGTTGTCATCACCGGTAAGGCTCCGTATTTCGGAACCGATAAGTCGACTCACCTGAGACTGTGGGCAACGAACCCGCTGAAGGTCAAAGGCAAGACCGTCAAGATCAAGAAAAAGAAGATCAAGAAAAAGGCGAAAGTTCTTGCCGTAAGCAAAGTCATCAAGACGGTGAAGAAGGGCCAGGGCAAGGTCACCTACAAGAAACTCAGCGGCAACAAGAAGATCGTCGTTGCCAGCAACGGCAAAGTGACCGTGAAGAAGGGCCTGAAGAAGGGCACGTACAAGGTCAAGGTCAGAGTAAGAGCGGCCGGAAATGACAAGTACAACCCGATCACCAGGAATGTAGTCTTCAAGATCAAAGTCAAGAAATAAAAACAGTAAGCAAAGGCCGCAAAGCCTGTGAAAACCCGAAAAACTCCGGACTTCCGGAGTTTTTCGTTATATTGCGAATTACTTGTTGACAGGATGCATAATAAAACGTATACTTACAATTGTTAATGTATAAATATTAATTTTATTCATACGCAAATACGTTTTATGCAAAGGAGAAAACATCATGACTCAATTTACCATTGCTGACACAATCATTGTCATCTGCTATATGCTTGTCCTCATCGGGGTCGGCATCTGGGTCGCGAAGAGAACCAAGACCACAGAAGACTTCATGGTTGCCGGCAGAAACATCGGAATCTGGCGGTTCACGGCAGCGATGGCTGCCTGCGTCATCGGCGGATCGCTGACTATGGGAAGCTCGACACTGGCGTATACTTACGGTGTCGGCGCCATCTGGCTGGGCGGCATTTGCGCAGTAAGCATTTTCCTCATGAGCCTGTTCCTGCGTACGAAGCTGGCGGACATGAGAATTCTGAGCGCCGCTGAGGGCTTCGGTATTTTCTACGGGCCCTTTGCCCGTGTACTGAGTGCAGTGGTCATGATGATCTATATGTTCATGGTCGGTGTAGTACAGGTCGTCGCAGTCGGAACCATCATGAACATCATGTTCGGCTGGTCCACACAGGTATCCATGCTGATCGGCGGCGTCGTTGTACTGGCGTACATCGTCATCGGCGGCATGTGGGCGGTCACCTATACGGATATCTTCCAGTTCCTGATCATGACAGCGGGCGTCATCATTCTCTGCCCGGTCCTGGCCATCCACGGCGTCGGCGGCGTTGGTGCGTTTATTGAACAGGCACCGGCAACACATCTGGATATAACGAGCCTTGGCGGAGCGAAGATCCTGGCATACATCCTTCTGTATACTCCGGGATTCCTGGTCGGTCAGGACATCTGGCAGCGTGCGTTTACCGCGAAGGATCCGAAGACAGCGAGAAAAGGAACTGCCCTTGCGGCACTGTACATTTTCCTGTATACCGTAGCGCTGATCATCATCGGCATCTGCCTGATGATCGTCATGCCGAATCTGGAAAACCCGGATCTTGCTTTCGCGACAGCAACAACGACATTTACACCGGTAGGAATCCGCGGCGTCATCATGGCAGCGGCTCTGGCGGCCATCATGTCCACAGCATCCAGTGAGATCATGGGAACCGCGACCGTCGCCTTCAACGACCTGATCCGGAACGCGAAGCCGGATATTTCGGAGAAGAAGGGCATTCTGATCACAAGAATCATCGCGGTCATCGTCGGATGTCTGGCAATCATCTGCGCGCTGTGGATCCAGAGCGTACTGGTAGCGCTGGATGTGGCATACGCCTTCATTTCGGGCTGCATCTTCGTACCGCTTGTATTCGCCTTCCTTCTCAAGAAGGTCAGCGCAAAGGCCGGACTGCTTTCACTGCTCGGCAGCTTCGTGACCGTCGTCATCTTCCTGATCAAAGACGGACTGACTGCGACAACGCCGATCATGTTCGGCATCCTGGTCAGCGCGGTGATATTCTTCGTCGTAACACTGATCGACAGAACGAAGCATGTCGTCGACATCCACGAGGACGGTACCGTCTATGTGGACGGCGTGCTGCAGGAGACCAAGAAGAGAAAGTCAGCAGAGGTATTAGGCCACTAGGCTTTTGGCGGGACTGAATGTATCATCATTCGCAGGGTTCCAAGGCTATTGGTGATAGTTTCCCCGAATAATCAGCTCAATTGAAATAAACATATCACGATTTGAGTTGCACAAGCTTGAATCGTGATAGTTTTTTCTTCGTGTTTGATGAAAAGCCTTCATCATTTAGGCAAACTATCATGATTCAGTAGATCCTGACATTCAATCGTGATACATTCTGCCTTTAGGTTTGCATTGGAGTGAATATGATAGGAAAAGAACTGATCGAAAACATCGACGTGATCCTGGACGCGGCACGCGACGACCTTCTCATCAGCGATGGGGAAGGAAGGATCATTGCAGTCAATTCCTCATTTGAGGAGCGATATGGTCTGACCCGTGAGGAGACGTTAGGGAAGACGGTTTACCAACTGGAAGAAGCAGGGTATTTCAAGCCGTCTGTGGTATCCCGCGTGTTGAAAGAAAAAGAGCGAATCAGCCTGCAGCAGGAGAACAATGTCGGCCGTGTCATTCTGGTCACTGCTACGCCTGTGTTTGACGATAACAGAGAAATCCGCTTTGTTATCAGCTACTCCAGAGACATTACCGAAATGGTGCAGCTGCAAAAGCAGGTCAAAGAGTACAGTGAAGAACTGAACCGGCTACGCAGCGGCAGTGAAGACAATCAGATTATCGCCGAGTCAAAAGAGGCGCGCGATATGCTGGAAAGCGTCAGCACAATGGCTGCATATGACGCGAATGTCATTCTGACAGGTCCGTCCGGTTCGGGCAAAACCATGTACGCCCGGCAGATCCATCAGCTGAGCGAACGAAGAGACGGCCCGTTCATTGAAGTGAACTGCGCGGCGATTCCGGAAAGTCTCCTCGAATCGGAACTGTTCGGCTACGAGCGGGGAGCTTTCACGGGAGCATCCGAGAAGGGCAAGGCCGGGTTTGTGGAACTGGCCGATAAAGGCACCCTGTTTCTGGATGAAATTTCCGAGATGCCCCTGCCTTTGCAGGCGAAGCTGCTGAAGGTCATCCAGGACAAGACCGTCACGAGGGTCGGCGGGACAAAAGAAAAGAAAGTGGATTTCCGTCTGATTGCAGCGACGAATCGAGACCTGGCCTCTCTGGTCAAAGAAGGGGTGTTCCGGGAGGATCTGTACTACCGGCTGAACGTGCTCCATCTGGATGTTCTGCCGCTGGCAGCGAGAAAGGACGACATTCTGCCGCTGGCGGATCACTTCCTCCGAAACTTCAATGAGAAATACGGTCAGCACAAAACCTTCGGCGCGGAGGTGCTGAAACAGCTCCGTCAGTACAAGTGGCCGGGCAATGTCCGGGAACTGTCGAATGTTGTAGAGCGTTCGGCGATGATGACCCGGGAGGACACCATCGACGAGGTCGCCTTCGGGGATATGGACGTAACGGATTCTATGCAGATCATGGATGTCTTCGAGGGAATCGACCTGAACGCCCATCTGGAAGCGGTGGAAGGGACAATTATACGAAGGGCATGGGAGCAGTACAGAAGCTCCACGAAAGTCGCGAAAATTCTGTCCATCAGTCAACCGACCGCCCACCGAAAAATTAAGAAGTACTGTCCTGATTATTCAGAACAGAATCGTACTATTCAATAATAAATAAAATAGAGTAGCGAGCGGAATATTTATTCACATATGAATAAAATCGTTTCGTTGATTTTGCAAAAACGTTGAAATTAAACCGTTTTCACATTGGCACAAAAGTTGCTCTAATATGATTCAGTAACAACTTTTGATGCATAGGAGGAAGATAGTATGGAATATCATGTACAGGAACATTTACATTACGCAGGTCTGGCTACCTGGAATCACTGTGAATGCACACAGGACATCGAAGGGGCGGATATCGTATTGCTGGGCGTCCCCTTTGACGCAGGTACGACCTTCCGGCCGGGCGCGAGATTCGGCCCGTGCGGGGTCAGAGACCAGAGCCTGATCGCCTGCTGTTTCAAATACCCTTGGGAGTATGAACTCAAGAAGGAAGCCAAGGTCATTGACTACGGCGATGTCGGCTACTGGGTCGGCGCTTACGCCACGGACTTTATGATCAAGGATACCTATGAGACGGTGAAGAAGGTTCTGGACGCGGGCGCGTCCCCGATCATCATCGGCGGCGACCACACCATCCCATACGGACCGGTCCGTGCGCTTTCCGAGAAATACGGGAAGCTGTCCCTGATCCACTTCGATTCCCATCAGGATTCCACGCCGAGCCAGAGAACCCCGGACGGGAAGAAGAACCTCTCCCACGCGAACTTCGCCTATGATCTGCAGGAGGAAGGATGCATCGACCCTGAAAGGTCCGTGCAGGTATTCTGCAGAACGGAGTTCACAGAGTGCGGCTACAACATCATCCGTTCCATGGAAGCGCTGGACATGACGCCCTATGAACTGGCGGACAGGATCCGCGAGATCGTTGGTGACAATCCTGTATATCTCACATTCGACATCGACGCGCTGGATCCGTCAGCGGCGCCGGGAACCGGCACGCCGGTCGTCGGCGGACCTTCCACGGACTTCGCCCGCAAGGTGCTGATCGCCCTGCGCGGACTGAATATCGTCGGCGCGGATATGGTAGAGGTCCTGCCGGACAAGGATTTCAGCAACATCACATGCATCGCTGCCGCGACGCTGGCGCAGGATCTCATGTATCTGCTGAATGAAAACAGAAGAAACAACAAAAAATAGTTTAGAATTACAATTCTCATAGAGGAAGGAGTAAAGGTAATATGAAAGTCAAGAAAATGGTCGATCTGAGCTGGGAAATCTCCGACACCACCCCGATCTATCCGGGAGATCCGGAGCCCCATATCGAAACGACACACACCATCGAGAAGGACTACTACAATCTGTCCGGCGTCTATGTTGGAACACAGACCGGAAGCCACGTGGACTCCCCGTACCACTTCAGAAACGACGGGGACACCATCGACAAGATGGAACCGGATTTCTTCTTCGGTCCTGCGGTTGTCGTCAGAGTGACGGATAAGAAGGCGGAAGAGAAGATCACCATGGAAGATATGAAACCCTACATGGACAAGATCGGACCGGGCACCATCGTGCTGTTCAACACCAACTGGTACAAGTACCGTGGAACCGAGCAGTTCTACTCCCATCCGTTCGTGGCCGGCGAGGTTGCCGAGTGGATGGTGGAGCAAGGCGTACGGTTCATCGCCATCGACACGATGAACGCGGATCAGTCCAACGGAACGGAATTCCCGGTGCACGACCTGTTTGCCGACAAGCGCCTGATGATCGGCGAGAACTGGGCGTATCTGGACCAGATCGACTTCGAGAACGTCTGGGTCGCGGCGTTCCCATGGAAGATCCAGGGATGCGACGGATCTCCGGTCAGAGCGATCGCCATGGAAATCGAAGAGTAATCGATCATAAAAGGGTCAAACAAAGGTTATTATCATATTAGGAGGAGAAAACAATGCAGAACGCACAACAGCACGACTTTAACGCCAAGCTGCCGTTCAAAGTCAAACTGAGCTACGGATTTTCCGGGTACTGCAGCTTCATTACCTGGACGATCTTCAGCTACTACGGCCTTTACTTCTTCACGGAGAACGTAGGCCTGTCGGCAGCCTTCGCGGGGGCGATGATCTCCCTGGGAACGCTGTGGGACGCAATCACAGACCCGCTCATCGGCACACTTTCCGACAACAGCAAAAACCCCAAGGGCAGAAGACGTCCGCTCATGAAGATGATCGCGATCCCGTTCATTCTGGTATCCATGCTGCTGTTCACCAACTGGGGATTCAGCGAAGGCGTCTCGAAGGTCTACTTCGTATTCATCATTCTGGTGTACTACACCTGCCAGACCGTTGTAGACATCTCCGCTTCCTCACTTGGCTCGGAGATGACCAACGACTACGATGAGAGATCCTCGCTGGCAACCTATAAGAACTACTTCGGTCTGACCCCGACGGTCATCGTCGGCCTGTCCCTGACACTTTCCACAGCATTCGCGGCTGTATTCGGACCGCGGTTCGGATGGACCGGCGCTGTCGGCGTGTTCATGGTCATCTGGGCGATCCTGATGTTCTTCCTCTACAAGAACACTGAAGGATACGAGAGACCGCGTCAGGAGGGAGAAGAAACACAAGGCATCAAGCCAAAGGATATCGTCGACCTGTTCAAGAACAAAGCCACCCGAATCGTCATGATGATCTTCGGTCTGGGCATTCTGGTCAACACGATCAACTACTCCATCCAGGTGTTCTACTATACGGAGTATGTCGGTCTGAACGACGCGCAGGTCGCGATGGCCACCATGGCCTTCGGTATCGCCAGCGTCGTCTGCGCGTACTTCTGCGACATTATCATGCAGAAGAAGGATAAGAAATTCGCGTGGATCATATCCGTTGGTTCGGAAGGTCTCGTACTGATCCTCGGCGTCGGACTGTTCGTTGGATACAACTCCGGCAGCACCCTCTCCATGATCATCCTAATGATCCTCATGGGACTGGGCAACGCGGCGATCTATCAGGTGCCATGGGCGATGATCCCGGACTGCGTAGACGTCAATGAGCTGGCTTCCGGCAAGCGTACCGACGGCATCATCTTCGGCGCGGTCGCGTTCGTGCAGAAGGCCTGCGGCGCGCTGGGCGCTCTGATCCTGGGACTGCTGATCACGGCAACAGCCGGATCCCCGTTCGCTTACAGATACGTATTCGGATTCCTGGTCGGCGGCGCGTACCTGCTGACCTGCCTGATCGTCCTCAAGTACCCGCTGTCCAAGAAGCGTCATGATGACGTTATCGAGGCGATCGATAAGAGAAAGAACGGCGAAGAAATCGATCTGGCGGACTTCCACGATCTGATTTAAGCAAAAGCAATAAAACGGAGCTGACCATGACAATCATAGATTTGACACATTCGATCCATACAGGAATGATGGCGTATCCGGGCGATCCTGAGATCTCTCTTTCGGAAGCGATGACCCATGAAGCGGACTACTGCCATGTGGACTATCTGCAGTGCGGTTCTCACGCGGGCACCCATATCGACGCGCCGTATCATTTCCTGATTGACGGTAAGCATATTACGGACTACCCCGTCTCCCGCTTTATGGGAGAGGGGGTGGTCTGGGACCTCCGGCACAAGAAGGCCGGGGAAGCGATCTCGGCGGAGGACGGGCTGCCTTTGCACGGCAAAGTCCAACGCGGTGATTTTGTCGTATTACAGACCGGCTGGTTTGAGAAGTACGGCACCGAAGACTACTACGATCATCCGTATCTCAGCAAGGAAGCGGCAGAGCTGCTTGTGGAGCTGGGAGCATCCATTGTGGCAGTGGATTTTCTGAACGTGGATCCGACCCGGTGGGAACAGTGGGACGCGCATCCGGTATTTCTGGGAAACGAGTGTCTGATCGTAGAAAACCTCAACAATTCCACGAGTCTGGATGCAGGCAGGCGGTATTGCTTTTGCTTCGCTCCGCTGAAGCTGCAGGGCTCCGACGGGGCGCCGGTCCGCGCGTTCGCCGTCGAAATGGAGCAGGATTCGTAGTATAATGAATTTAATATTGACAGTTAGAATACATGACAGGAGGAGGCAATGAGTAAAGTCAAAGTTGATTTCAGCCGGTGCAAGGGATGCTTCCTGTGTACCAGCGTTTGCCCGAAAGGCGTGTTGCTGCCGTCCACGGAGCTGGGCGCCAAGGGATTTGAAATCGTGCAGATCGATGAAACAAAAGAATGCATAGGCTGCGGCGCATGCTACAAAATGTGCCCGGACTACTGCATTGAGGTTACAGACTAAAGGAGGCAGAACATATGGCAAAAGTATTGATGAAGGGCAATGAGGCCCTGGCTGAATCCTGCCTTCGTGCCGGATGCAGGTTTTTCAGCGGCTACCCGATTACACCGCAGACAGAGATCCTGGAATATCTCTGCTGGAGAATGGATGAAGTCGGGGGCGACTGTGTACAGACAGAATCGGAACTGGCAGGCGTGAACATGCTCCTGGGCGCTGCTGCAGGCGGTATGAGAGCGCTGACGACGACAGCGGGACCGGGATTCTCCCTGAAGCAGGAGGGCATCTCCTACCTGTGCGGCAGTGATCTGCCGGCCGTCATCGTCGATGTGCAGAGAATCGGATGCGCGCTGGGCGACATCTTCATGGGGCAGGGCGACTACTGGCAGCTGACCCGCGGCGGCGGTCACGGTGACTACCGCACCATCGTACTGGCACCGGAAAGCGTGCAGGAGAGCGTCGATCTGGCGTACGGAGCCTTTGATCTGGCGGAAAAGTACCGTCATCCGGTACTCATCGCGACCGACGCGACCATCGGCCAGATGATCGAGCCGGTGGAACTTCCGCCGATGATCGAACACGACGTGGATACCTACGACTGGGCGCTGAAACCCCGTGAAGAGGGAGAGCCCCAGAGAGCCATCTGGAATCGCTATTGGGACTGGGAAGACGGCGGCCGCAAGTATCCGGCGTACTGTCTTGAGAAATACAACGCGATGGAAGCGGATGAGCAGCGCTGGGAGTGCGTGCAGACCGAGGACGCGGAGATCGTCATGGTCGCTTACGGAACCAGCGCCCGTGTCGCCAAGTCCGCCATTGCCATTGCCCGCAAAGAGGGCATCAAGCTGGGACTGCTCCGTCCGATCACCCTTTGGCCGTTCCCGAAGAAGGCCTTCGAGCAGCTGGAGGCCGGCGGTAAGGTCAAGGCTATCCTGGATGTGGAGAGAAACATCCTCGGACAGATGAAGGACGATGTGATCCTCGCGACAGGCAACAGGATCCCGGTGGAATTCTACGGAGAGTACTGGGACAACATGAACGAGTTCAAGATCGTCGAGTACGTTAAAGAAATGTTAGGCAGATATTAAGGAGGTGCTGCAGATGAATTTCACAATTCCTAAAGATATAGATATGAACCAGCAGGCTTCCTGGTGTCCGGGCTGCGGACACGGGATCATCTGCCGTGTGATAACCGAAGCTGTGCAGGAACTGGGCGTCAGCAACAAGGTCCTCACCGTCGATGACGTTGCCTGCGGACAGTTCGGTCAGTTTGCAATGAAGTACAACACCGTGATGGGAGCCCACGGCAGGACCATCGTTACAGCCGCCGGACTCAAGCACGCGCGGCCGGACTGTCTGGTCATTGCCCGCCCGGGCGACGGTTCCGCTTACAGCATCGGCATTGAGTCGACCCTGTACAGCGCTATCCGCAACGACAACATCCTGGCCATCGTTATCAACAACAGCGTATTCGGCATGACCGGCGGTCAGATGTCACCGGCGTCCCTGCCGGGAATGAAGACGGCAACATCACCGTTCGGACGCGACGAGAAGAAGAACGGCAGCATGCTGGACATCACGAAGATCCTGGCCAATACGGACATGGCGTACCTCGCCCGCGGCGCAGTGAATACGCCTGCCAATACGGAAAAGACCAAGAAGATGATCAAGAAGGCCCTGCAGAAGCAGATGAACGGCGAAGGTTTCTGCCTCATCGACGTGCTGAGCATGTGTCCGACCAACTGGAAGATGTCGGAGATCGACGCCTGTGAATACATCAAGACGACCCAGAGCAAGTATCTGCCGCTCGGAGAGTTCATCGACAAGGGAGGTGACAAGTAATGATTGAAATAATTTGTTCAGGAATCGGAGGACAGGGCGTCCTCGTAGCCGGTATGGTTCTGGCGGACATCGCCATGGAAGACGGCAAGAACGTATCATGGTATCCTTCCTATGGATTCGAAATGCGCGGCGGCGCGGCGAACTGTGAGGTCAAGATCGGAGATGAGGATCTGCAGAGTCCGTACTGCTACGAGCCGGATATTCTCCTGACGATGAGTGAATCCGCGATCGATACGTTTGAAGAGCGGCTCAAGCCCGGCGGCGTGCTGCTGGTCAACAGCAGTCTGGTCAATCCGGACCGCAAATACCGCGATGACATCAAGGTCATCAAGGTACCGGCTACAGATATCGCCAACAAGCTGGACAACCACCGCGGCACCAACATCATCATGCTGGGAGCGCTGGCGGGCGCGTCCGACATCTACGATGTAGACCACGTGCGGGACGGCATGAACCATTACTTCGACAAAAAAGGAAAGAACAACCCGAAGAACGTTGCCGCCTTTGACGCAGGCGCGGAAGCGGCAGCGCAGCAGGTATAAGCAAGAATAATTGGAGGCAGGCAATATGGAAACAAATACACTTCCTCTCGAGGGAGTCAAGGTTGTAGAAATGAGTACCGTCGTAGCAGGACCGACCACAGCGCGGATGCTCTGCTCCTACGGCGCGGAGGTCATCAAGGTCGAAGGCCTTGACGGCGATGTCATGCGTGTCGGCGGCGTGCATGAGTTTACGCCCTACGACGATGATCTGAATCCGCTCTTCACCATCCACAACAGCGGCAAGAAGTTTATCTCGCTGAACTACAAGACGGAAGAGGGCAAGAAGATCCTGCTGGATCTGATCGATGACGCGGACATCTTCGTCACCAACGTCCGTGAGAAATCTCTCGTCCGCAACGGACTGGATTACGACACGGTGAAAAAAACGAACCCAGGGCTCATCTACGCCCACTTCAAGGGCTACGGAGACAAGGGCCCGTCCGCCAATGATCCGGGATTCGATATCAGCGCCTTCTGGATGCGCTCCGGCCCTCTTGGAGATTGGCAGACCAAGGGTTCCTTCCCGTTCCTGCCGACCTACGCCTTCGGCGATATGGCCACCAGCAGCGCGTTCCTGTCAGGGATCCTGATGGCCCTTTACGGACGCGAGAAGACGGGCAAGGGCACAAAGGTCAACATCTCCCTGTTTGCCAACGGCATCTGGTGCAACGCCATCGGCGTCGTGCAGACCCAGTTCGACCACAAGCACATGAACCCGGATCCGCTCCGCCCGACGGACCCGTTCAACCAGACCTACCTGTGCAAGGACGGCCGCTGGATCGGCGTCTACTGCAATGAGTATGAGATGGACCGGGAGAAGTGGTACGGCCTCTTCGGTATTCCGGAATACGCCACCGATCCTGACTATGCCAGCATCGCTGTCATGCAGGAGAAGGATACGATCAAACACATCATCGAGGTCTGCAACGAGATCTTCCTGACGAAGACGGCTCAGGAGTGGCGGGACTACTTGAGCGAGAACAACTGCGCTTGCGAGATTTTGCGCGAGCAGCATGAGGTCAGCAAGGATCCGCAGGCGATCGAGAACGGATACATGGTGCCGGTGGAATTCCCGGATGAGAACCACACCACCGTCATGATGCCGTCACCGCCGATCTCCTTCAGCGACTATGGCAGGAAAGAATACGAACCGACCGGTCCGCTGGGAGAGAATACCGACGAGATCCTGGCTTCGATGGGTTATACGGAAGAGCAGATTGCGGCGCTGAAGGAATCCGGCGCAGTACGGTGATCCGGATCACGGTGAACCAGATTATGGATAAGGAGATACAACTGATATGAAACATAAATTTATCGCGAAACGTTACTGGAAGGATCAGAGTACGGCCATGGGGCAATCTGACGTCCTGGCAAAGTCCTTTGACGACGTCATCGATCTTTCCCTGGGTGATCCGGATCTGACCACAGACTTCCGGATCATCGACGCGGCCTTCGCCGACGCAAAGGCAGGACACACGAAGTACACCGACTTCCGCGGAGACCCGGAGCTGCGGCAGGCCATCATCGATTTCTATAAAGAAGAATACAGCATGGACATCGCTGACGAAGAGATCTTCGTCGCCGCTTCCGGTTGCCTGGCCATGTACCTGGTGCTGGAAGCCATCCTCGATGACGGCGACGAGGTCATTCTCCAGGCGCCGTTCTTCACGCCGTATCCGCAGCAGGTGGAACTGGCCAGAGGCATTCCGATCGAGCTTCCTACCTATGAGGAGGAAGACTTCCAGATCAACGTGGACAGACTCGAAAGCCTGATCACCGAGCGTACGAAGGCGCTGGTCATCAACTCGCCGAGCAATCCGACCGGAAACTGCCTGACAGTGGAGACCATGAAGAAGATCGCCGAGATCGCGGAGAAGCACGATCTGATCGTTGTATCCGACGATATCTACACGGCGTTCAGCTACCAGAACCCGTTCGTACCGTTCGCCTCGCTTCCGGGCATGAAGGAGAGAACGATCATCATCAACTCCTTCTCAAAGAACTTCACCATGACCGGATGGAGAGTGGGCAACATCATCGCGCCGGACTACATCATCAAGATCGTCCAGCAGATCAATGAGAACGTGGTGTTCACAGCGCCGTCGATTTCCCAGCGCGCCGCGATCTTCGCCCTGCACCACAGGGACGAAGTGCAGCCGCCGATGGTCGAAGAGTACCGAAAGAGAATGTTCTACGCGGCGGAGCGGATCAACGAGATCCCGAAGCTGAGCGTCATCTATCCGCCGAAGGGCAGCTTCTATCTGTTTATCAACATCAAGGGGACCGGACTTAACAGCGTGGACGCGGCAGACATGATCCTCCGCGAGGCCCACGTGCTGACCCTGCCGGGCAACGCGTTCGGAGAGTGCGGCGAAGGATATGTCCGCATCGCCTGCACCGTCGGCATCGACACCCTGAAGGAAGCCTTTGATCGGATCGCCAAAGCGCTGGCCTAGCAGGAGAGCAAATTTCGGATTGTCGTAGTTTTGATACAAAAAACGCATCAGAACTACGACTTTTTGATTTTGCATAAGGATTTAAGAACCCTCAGTCTAAGCGGTTCGTAGTTTTCGGTTTTCTTTTAGACAAAAACTACGAATCTGACTTCTCCAGCCATCGATCAAATCAGTTGTGAGGGTGTGCGCACGTTGTTATTCGTAGTTTTTGTCCACCTTTTGAAGGAAAACTACGACAATCCGAAATCGAAACGTGTGTTATAATGCATGTAGTGGGAAGACACATGAGAAGAGGTGAGGGCTGATGGCGAAGGGAACCAATCAGAAACTGAAGATGCTGTATCTGCTAAAAATCTTCATGGAGGAGACGGATGACGAGCACGGGCTGACGATGCCCCAGTTGATCAGCAAACTGAATGGGTACGGCGTCAATGCGGACCGGAAGACGATCTATATGGATCTGGAAGAGCTCAGGATTTTCGGGATCGATATCATCACCGAGCAGGACGGTCGCAACTGGTATTATCACGTGGGCGCCAGAGAGTTTGAACTGCCGGAACTGAAGCTTCTGGTGGATTCCGTGCAGTCGGCGAAGTTCATTACGGATAAGAAATCGAACGAACTGATCCGGAAGATCGAATCGCTGGCAAGCCGGTATGACGCGAAGAAACTGCATCGGCAGGTCTTCATCACAGGACGCGTGAAGACCATGAACGAGAGCATTTACTATAACGTGGACAAACTGCATGAGGCCATCGGTACAGACAGCCAGATCCGGTTCCGGTACTTCCAGTGGAATGTGAACAAGGAGATGGAACTGCGCCGCGACGGCGCATGGTATCAGACAAGCCCCTGGGGACTCATGTGGGACGATGAGAATTATTATCTGGTCGCCTACAGCGCCGAAGACTGCAAAATCAAACACTTCCGCGTTGATAAAATGCTGAACATTTCCGTCACTGATGAACGGCGGGAGGGGCAGAAGGAATTTGAGAAATTTGACCTGCCGCACTATACAAGAAGCCTGTTCGGCATGTTCGGCGGCGAGGAAAAGAAGGTGACGATCGAAGCCGATAACGAGATGGTCGGAATTATGATCGACCGGTTCGGTAAGGATATCATCATCGCGCCGGAAGGGGAGAATCGCTTCCGGATCACAGTAACCGTGGCCGTCAGTCCCCAGTTTTTAGGCTGGATCATCGCGCTGGGAGAGGGCGTGAAGATCATCGGGCCGGAAGAGGTCGTTGCACAGATGCAGCAGGAAGCCAGAAGACTGGCGGAGCAGTATCTGTAATAAGATAGGAAATAAATGAACGAATGAGCGCCGCAGGGGAGTAGCGAATCACTCTTCCCAATGCGGCGTATCTTCTTCTTCCAGAAGCTCCGGATGCTCCGTAAGGATCCCATCCTCGATCAGTTTGATCATTTCCAGTATGGAACGGAACCGTACAGTCTTATTACGGTCAGCCCAGGTGATGCGGCCCTGCCAGGTGCCGCCTTGCCTTTGCTGTACCCGTATGATGAAGGTCCCGATATCGCCATGCATTTTCAAAAGATCTTTGTCAGACATTACTTTTTCTCTCTCTTTCGTTGTGTTCCCGTGAGTCTGCGGTTCTTTCGTGAAACTTCTGCTTCGGGTTCCCGCCCGCGGGAACTGGATATCGTCGAACAGGTTTTCCATCTCCCGGACAAGTTCCCAGAAAGATGAAACCGGTATCGGTTCTTTGCTGTATTTGTGATAGATGCGCCCCCGGAAGGTATCGTGCACGAGTCCTTCATCGGCGCAGAGCACCACGCCGTTGGGCGTTCCTATGTACAATTCACTGCTCATAAGTATTTGCCTTCCACATTGCTTACGTTGTAACGCAGCCTGGTCCGCTGACCTTCCGTCTTGAATTTTCTGTTGATGCGATCTTCTACGATACTGCAGTCTTCTCTGGTCGTGTTAATCAGCATGATCAGGTACTGGCTCTTGTTGTAACGGCAGACGACATCGCTGTGACGGACGGATGTGATGATTGCGTCCGCCAGTCTTTCGGAAAGCCGGTTCAGCACAGCGCCGTCTTTCATTGGATTGCCTTTGCCGGTCACAATGGTGCAGAGGACCAGGTATACGGACTGGCCGCCTCTGCTGATCATCCGCTCCATGGCCTGATAGATTCCCTGAAAGACCGGCAGGCTGCACATGTATCCACCTGTGACGGTTTCGTTATCTTCTCCGGACAGGAACGGCTGTATATCATCCATGATACCGTAGTCGTTCTCCATCTGCGAGGCGATCTGATCCAGAACGCTGGTTCCGGTAAACGCCGGCTTGACCCCGAGTTCCTCCATGTAGTAGTCCACCGTGTTCTCATACAGGTCTCGGGCCTCTTCATACTTGTTCAGCCCCATAAGCGCTTCCATGGTGACGGTCTCCCAGTCTGAGAGGGGAGAAACCATCGACGCATACTTGCCGACCTTGCGCATGGCGCGATAGTCGTTGCTGCCCCTGTAGTAATCAACCATTTCCTCCATGCATCGGATGAAAAGCTGACGGTAGCGGCGATCCTCCTGCATGACCCAGATATGCCGGGTCTGATCCGGCAGGAATTCGCCGTGATAATTGCAGACTGCGTGCAGGTAAAGATCCATTCGTTTGGCCGGATCCTCCTCCCGATCCGCGTCCTGCACCATCTTCTCAAATACACGCGCGTCTTCCACAACAGGGATTTCCTTCGTCCAGCCGTACACTCCGCTGTGAAACTCGATGCATCCCGCGGGCAGACCGGCTTTCTGAAGCTTTTTTTCGCATTATAAATGACCGAGCGCAGCATATGATGAGGATCTTCGGAACTGCTGTCTTCAAACAGCATATCCTCAAGCCTGCCGCGTTCCACGCCTGTTTCACTGTAATGGAGGAGGATCCCCATCAGTCTGGAAAACTGTGAATCTCTTGACCCTCCGCTGATCTGACGATCCTGCCAGGTGATCGTGAAATCACCCAGTGTCCGTACTATCAACTCGTGCTTTTCTGCCATTTCCGCGTCCCTTCGTTCATGCTGCAACTGAACCCGTAAATCTACATTCACGATACCACAAATGCGCGGATAATACAATTATTATACAGGCACACAAAGCAAAACAGGCAGGACTGCTTCACCCTGCCTGTAGTATAAAAAAACGCCAGTCAACAGATGCGTCAACTGGCGGCGGAAAATCATTATTTCTTTGATTCAGCCTTTCGGTAAGCCGCTTCGTAGGCTTTTGCGGAGATCTCTCCTTTGTCGATCTTACGCTCGACGCACAGCTGCAGCGCTTCGATCATGATAGACAGCTGCTCCAGCGTATACTGGGCGTGGGCGAGATCGTCCACCTCGGACTCGTCGATCAAATCATCGGCTGTGATGCGGACCAGGATCTTTTCGATGTCCTGGACAGCGTAGACGGAGTTCAGCAGTCGGAGGATGATGCCCGGCAGCTCTGTCTTTGGCACTTCCGGCACGTACTGACGGCCGATCTCACAATCCCGGTGGCAATAGTAATTGCAAAGCTCCGGCGCCCGGTAAACGTCTGACATGATCAGCACGTCCTGGGGGTTGGGAAGCTGCTTCTCGTTTTCGATCCGTTCCAGTTTATCATCTGAAATGCCGATCTGCTCCGCGGCGTATTCCCGGGACCAGCCCATTTCCTTTCGCTTGGTAAGATATAGATTTGTCGTTTCTTTTGCTTCTTTCTGTTCTGCCATTTTACACCTCGATTTCGCGGATTTTGCGGTAAAACGCATGCCGGCTGCGCAGGTTTTGCGATGTCTGCCGGCGCATAGAAATTATATCATATATTCGCAAGAGGGGCATTTATATATCAAAACAAAAGGGGTACTTATATACAGCGCTTACAGGAAGGAGGCGATATTATGTATAACAACTCAAGAACAGTAGCTGTGGTCTCTTACATCACATGGGTCGGATGGATCATCGCGTTCCTGATGCGGGACAAGGCGGACCGTTTTGCTGCCCATCACCTGAATCAGGCGCTGGTCATCAATCTTCTGAAAATCGCGGGCGGGCTCTGCGCAGCGCTGCCGCATGTAGGGCACAGCATCTCAGGCGTCGTGGGCGTCGGGGCTTTCGTGCTGATCATCATGGGCATTTACCGGGCGGCGCACTGGAGCACAGAACCTCTGCCGCTCGTCGGGGAACTCCATCTGATGGGTTAACTGCAGCAGCAATTTACGCAAAAGCAACAGAGCACGTATAACAAGCACGTATAACAGTGCATGAATTGGAACAGAAAGGAGGTCAGACATGGAACGGACGATAAGAATGAAGAAGAACGATAGACTGAAACTGGTCATCATCATTGGCATCCTGGCAGCGATCGGACTTTTCTCATGGCTTTATCTGTCAGGCGTCGCCTCGTCGGAAGACAGCTTTCAGGGGACCTATGCGTCTCTGGATGAAAAGCGGACCAATGTGACGGAACTGATGGGCGTGACGGCGGCGTCATCGACAGCGATCTCGCTGCTTCCGGGAGACGCGGGAACGCCGATCGCGGATCAGCTGGCGGATCTGAGCGGATACTTCATGTTCATACTCGCGGCGATCTATCTGGAAAAGTGGATGGTCACCATCACCGGCATGCTGGCCTTCAAGATCCTGATCCCCGTCGCCTGCGGCATCCTGATCCTTGCTCAGATCATAGCCTACAGAGCCGGGGGCAGCATCAGTGAGACAGACGAAACATCCCTGTACGCGATGTCAGACAAGTGGAAGGAAGTAGGGGTCAAGCTGATCCTATTCGGACTGATGGTGTTCGCGGTCATACCGGTCAGCGGCATCGTGACGGAAAGGATCGACGCCAGCTATCAGCAGTCGGTGCAGCAGACCATCGAGGATACGCGAAACGACGCGCAGAAGATCCGGGATACGGTCGGTGAGGAGAAAGACGAGGGCGTTGTCGAGCGCCTGTTCAACAAGGTGAAAGGCGGCGTTGCGGGACAGCTGGACAAGTTTGAGAACACCCTGAACCGCATTACGGAGGCAATCGCGGTCCTGATTGTCACATCCTGCGCGATCCCGCTGGCTGTGCTGGCCTTCTTCATCTGGCTGATCAAACTGCTGACAGGGATCAACATAACCATTCCCAGGTTCCGGGCGTCCAAGCTTCTCGGCAGGATGAAGATGGGACTCGACTGACAACAGAATATCCATAACACTCCATTTCATGGGAAGCGCCAAAGGCTGCATGATTTTGCGTACATCTGCCTTTGGCGCTTTGAATCTTGCAAGCACGACAGGCAATGGTGTATCATGCAGTCAGGAGAAACCGGATGAGGCAATTGACTTGAAAAGAACGGAGGGACAACTTGGTTCTTTTAATAACGAATACGGTAAAAAGGACAACCTTTTCAAGATAAGCTCAGGCACCCTTGAGGGACTCGAGGAGGCGGAGCGCCGCAAAAAAGAGGAGAATATACGATGAATTTCAAAATGATCCATGAGAATTATAATGTCAGCGACCTGCAGGCGTCGCTGGATTTTTATGCAAAGGCCCTCGGTTTGAAGGAGGTCCGGCGCAAAACAGCCGAAGATGGGTCGTTTATTATTGTATATATCGCGAACGAACAGGCGGATTTCGAACTGGAGCTGACCTGGCTTGCGGAGCATCCGCAGAAATATGATATCGGTGAGGAGGAGTTTCACCTGGCGTTCTATACAGATGACTACGAAGCCGCCCATGCCCTGCATGAGGAGATGGGGTGCATCTGCTTCGAGAACCACGAGATGGGGCTCTATTTCATCAAGGATCCGGACGGATACTGGCTGGAGATCGTTCCGCGTGTGGGAGGCTGAAATGGATAGTGAAAGACTCAGACAGCAGATGGACTTCTGCAGAGAAATCGACAAAGAAAAGGAAGTATTCCGCCAGTCGTATCTGTGCTCCGGAAACCGCAGGGAAAACGATGCGGAACACGCCTGGCATGCAGCGCTGATGGCAGTGATCCTGGAGGAGTACGCAAACGAGGAAATCGACCTTCTGAAGACGATCACGATGCTTTTGATCCACGACGTCGTGGAGATCGACGCGGGCGATACCTACGCCTATGACGTAGAGGGCCTGAAATCCCAGGCTGAGCGGGAAGAAAAGGCGGCAGACAGGATCTACGGCCTGCTGCCGGAGGATCAGCGGGAGCGTATGCTGGTCCTGTTCCGCGAATTCGAAGAGGGAGAGAGTCCGGAGGCCAGGTTTGCCAAGGCGCTGGACAACGTGCAACCGGTGATGCTGAATGACGCGTCCGGCGGCAAAGACTGGCGGGAGAAAGGCATCCACCTGTCTCAGGCGATCCAGCGGCAGAGACGAACCGCAAAGGGCTCGCAGATCCTCTGGGATGAGGTCTCAAAACCGATGATTCGCAGAAACATCGAGCAGGGAAACATCATTGGGGATGTTTCTCTGGAGGAAGTGTAAGTCGTGCGAACATGAGACGCGACTTCATTCAGACGACACAAACTCCACACAGTTGCTTTGCGCCGCGTTCATACGCGGCGTTTACTATGAATGTGCAATCATTCACAGGAGCAAAAGGAGAATTACAAGATGAAACGGACAACAAAGCACAGGATTGCAGCCATTGGCATGACGGTGATGATGACAGCATTCACACTTACGATGGCAGGCTGCGGAACAGCATCCAATGATGCGGACACAGACGGAAGCACTGCTGGTACAGTAGCATGGGAATACGTTTCCCCGTCGGATCTGAAGGGGGATACTGCGAAGAGCAGTGATGCGACAGACGAGACTGCGAAGGACGATGCGAAGAGCGACAATGCTGCGAAGGAATCGGATTCGTCGGAGCAGAGTGATCAGAATGCCGATTCGGACGCGCAAAAGCCGCAAGGACAGCCGCCAAGTGGTGAAGCACCGAGCGGGCAGCCGCCGGAAAAGCCGGATGGTGAAGCACCGGGCGGAGAAGCACCGAGCGGCCAGCCACCGGAAAAACCGGACGGTGAGGCACCGAGCGGCGAAGCGCCGAGCGGACAGCCTCCGGAAATGGCGAATGGCGGAGCACCGAACGGAGCACCGGGCGGCGGGCCCAATACAGCGTCCTATGATTACAGCGGTGAACTGAGCGGCAAACTGGCTGCGGACGGCTCCGCGAAGGATAGTAAGGAAGTCACTTCTGATGGGGAAAAAATCGAATCAACGACAGCCGATGAGAACGCGCTTCTCGCGGAGAACGGCGGCGTACTGAAGGTGACTGGCGCCGAGATCACCAAGTCCGGTGACGACAGCAACGGCGATAACTGTAATTTCTACGGGGTCAACTCCAGCGTGCTGAGCACAGGGGAAGGATCCGAAGTGTATCTCTCCGATAGTAAGATCAGTTCAACAGGAGAAGGAAACAATGGCGTCTTCGCAACGGACAGCGGGACGGCGTACGTAAACAGCACGGAAATCACCACAAGCAAAGGCGGCAGTTCCAGAGGTTTGGACGCCACGTACGGTGGCGTGATCTACGGCAACGACCTGACGATCAGCACCGCGAAGGATCACTGCGCTGCGCTTGCGACCGACCGGGGCGGCGGATACATCTCTGTTACCAACAGCAGCCTTGCTACAGCCGGCAACGGATCTCCGCTGATTTACTCCACAGGGGACATCGAGGTAGATAACGTCACAGGAACGTCCTCCGGCAGCCAGATCGCCGGCATGGAGGGACTGAACCGCATTGTGATCAACAATTCCACCCTCGAGAGCACCCACGACGGTACATCCGGGAGCGACCCAATCAAGAATGGAGTGATTTTGTATCAGTCGACGTCAGGTGACGCGGATACGGCTTCGGCGGAATCCAGTGAGTTTGAAGCGGTAGATTCTACGCTGAAGACAGCCATTACAGACGGAGCTATGTTCTACGTGACCAACACGAAGGCGAACGTAGTGCTGCAGAACACAACGCTTGATTTCGACAGCGAGAAGGTTGATCTGATCAACGCGTCCGGCAACAGCTCCAACAACTGGGGCACAGAAGGCAAGAACGGTGGTACGGTGACATTCACCGGTATTCAGCAGACGCTGGCAGGAAACATCAGCACCGATGACATCAGCAGTGCCAGCCTGAATCTGACCGAAGGATCCACCTGGACCGGCGTGTCAGAAGGATCAAATAAGCTGAGTGTCAATGTTGACGGAACATCCACATGGGTCGTAACGGAAGACACTACGGTTGACAGCCTCAGCGCCGCAGATGGTGCGAAGATCGTCGACGCGGACGGCAAGACTGTGACCATCAAAGCAGACGGCAAGACCGTCGTAGAAGGCGATAGCGACATCACGGTCACGGTCAGCGGCGATTACAGCAACAAAGTGCAGCTGTCGGATGACGCGGGACTCGATACGAAGGTCCTCGACCGGTCGGCTTTCGACGAATACTATAAGACTTCGACCCAGTTCGGAACGAACAGCGGTAAATAGGGTTCTTAACAGAGCCTAAATACAAACGAGTCGGCTTATGCCGACTCGTCTTTTTGGTGACCCGTATTGGACTTGAACCAATGACCTTCTGGTTGTCACCCAGACGCTCTCCCAGCTGAGCTAACGGATCTCGCAGGTGTTATTATAAGCATTGAAAACTATTTCGTCAACCCCGCGATGAACAAAGGCAGCATTTTTTCTGAGTACTGGCAGAGAGAATAGTTGCCGCTGGAGATGCACCAGTCGTACATCATGCCCCGTTCGAAGAGGGCGTAGGATTTGGTGATGTCGTTGACGGAGAGATCATTGCGAAAGAGACCCTGACTTTGGCCTTCGATGGCGATCTGACGCAGGAGCTTGTAATAGGTCCGGTCCGGATCCAGCAAGTGCTTTTCGCTCATGGTGGTCAGCTGCGCCGCGAAAAGCTGGGACAGCATGGATACGGAAACGGTGTTCTCGATCATCAGGAACAGTTCCCGGTTCATGGTAATGAGCTTCTCAACAGGGGAGAGGGACGGGTCCATGGTCTCCGCCAGCTCTTCGTACTTCTCGTCGAACAGGTAGGACAGCGATCCCATCAGATCATCCTTGGAACTGAAATAGTGGTAGAAGGAGCCTTTGGATGTATTGGATTCTTCCACAATGTCGTCAATGGTCGTGTTGCTGTAGCCGTACTGGTAGAACAGCTTCCACGCAGCAGCGACAATGCGTCCCTTGGTTTCGTTGGTGACTCTTTTTGAAGTTTTTTTTGTTGCTTTTGCCATAATTTAACCAAATTCCTATTCTTAGTATATAGTTTAGTCTAATTCAATATCGTTGAAATTTCAATGATTATTTGCAAAAATAGGAAGAATTAGTCTAAACAGTATAGAATTTAGTTGGTATTTGATTCTTGTAATTGTTCTGTTAGAATCGACATGTGCGAAATGCACATGATTTTTATTACAGAAACAAGAGGTTTTTTTATGGCTGAAATTATTGTATTTATAGGGTATTTTGTAATTCTGTTCTTCGTTGCGATGATCTTTTTCTTCAACGGGAGCAACCAGAATGACAAGGACTACTTCCTTGGCGGAAGAACGATGGGCCCTTGGGTCGCGGCAATGTCCGCGCAGGCGTCGGACATGTCCGCGTGGCTGCTGATGGGACTTCCGGGATCCATTCTGGCCTTTGGATTCGGGCAGATCTGGATCGGCATCGGCCTGGCGTTGGGAACAGCGGCCAACTGGATCTTCTGCGCTAAAAGACTGCGGAAATTCAGTAAGGTATCAAGCGATTCCATTACACTGCCCCAGTATCTGACCAATCGGTTCGCAACGTCCAACAAAGCGCTGCAGATCATCTGCGCGATCATCTTCCTGATTGCGTTTACGGTCTATGTCGCTTCCGCGTTCGTAGCGGGAACATCTGTATTCACAATGCTATTCCCCGGCATGGCGGAACGGACCGCGATGATCATCTTCGCGCTGATCATCGTCGGGTATACATTCCTGGGCGGGTTCCGGGCAGTCTGCTGGACCGACTTCTTCCAGGGCATTCTGATGCTGCTGGCGCTGCTGGCCATTCCGATCATCGTAGTCGCGACGCAGAATCTCGATACGGCGGCACTGCAGGTGTCCTACAGCTATGTGGACGCGGACGGATCAACGGTCGTATGCGATTTCGGTGAAGGGCTGTTCAGCGCTTCCTGGCAGGATGTGATCTCCGGTCTGGCGTGGGGACTCGGATACTTCGGCATGCCGCATATCCTCGTCCGGTTCATGTCCATCGAAAAGCCTTCCCAGATGGGAAAATCCGCGGCAGTCGCCATTATCTGGGTCGTTCTCGCCATCGGCGGAGCTTGTCTGGTAGCATACCTGGCCAGAATGGTCATGGCAGAAGAACTGCTGACCATCGGTGCGCAGAAGACCGTATTCATCGCTATGGCGAGGAGATTCTTCCCGCCGGCCATTGCAGGATTCCTGCTGGCGGCTATCATGGCGGCGTCTGTTTCCACAGCGGATTCCCAGCTGCTGGTTGCGTCCAGCTCCTTTACAGCAGATATGTACAAACCGATCATCAGAAAAAACGCCAGCGATAAGGAAACGCTGCTCGTCGGTAGAATTGCCGTTATTATCATCGCCATCATCGCATTTATGCTGGCATCCTCCAAGGGGGCAGGAGCGCAGGCAATCATGAATCTGGTGGAGAACGCGTGGGGCATCTTCGGCGCGGCCTTTGGACCAGTCGTGATCCTCTCCCTGTTCTGGAGAAGATTCAATTACGCAGGCGCGTGCATCGGTGTCATCGTCGGAGCGGCTGTCGACATCATCTGGCTCTTCTGCCTGTCATCCACGGGCGTGTATGAACTGTTCCCGGGATTCTTCGCAGGAGCTATTGCGGCAGTTATCGGAACGCTGGTCACAAAGGAGCCTTCCAGAGAAGTCACGGACATCTTCGACAAGGCCACTGCACCGGACTACGACGAATAATGTGACAAGGGAACGGCTCCCCTGACGCATTTACAGAATATAAATAATAACCCGAGGTTTGCGATCGATCGTTCGCATTACCTCGGGTTTTCGTTTTTTGCATTGCGTTACATCGTGTTACATCGTGTTACATCCACTGCTGGAGGTCGACGGCGTCATCGATGTGAGAGGTGCCGCCGGTGATCTGACGGCGGACGTTCTGCATCTTCATATCGAGCTCGGCGCTTGCGGTAGCGCACTCCAGCATTTCCTCCACCAGACGGTCGTTGATCTCAGGCGGAAGTTCTTTTTTATATTTTAGCTTGTGCTCCAGACTTGCCCAGAAGTCCATAGCGATGGTACGGAACTGGACTTCGACCTTCATATCCCGTTTCTCGTGCTCCAGGAAGATCGGAACGGAAACGATCAGGTGCAGGCTTCTGTAGCCGTTGGCTTTTGGAGTTTTGATGTAATCTTTGCAGTTGATGAGCGTGATGTCATCCTGCTGCAGGAATATATCCGCCACCTGATAGATGTCCTCCGGGAAGGAGCAGATGACACGGATACCGGCAATATCCTCGATTTTCTCCTCGATATCCTGAAAGGTAGGGGAAACATCATACCGATGGGCCTTTTCAATCAGGCTGTCGATTGTTTTCAGTCTGGATTTGATTGTTTCGATCGGGCTGTATTCACGGGTCAGAGCCAGTTCTGCGTTGAGTACCTTAAACTTTGTCTCCACCTCCATCAGCGCGCACTCGTAATAGGTCAGAAGCGTCTGCAGGGATTTGTCATGTTTTTCGAATAATTCGATGTATTTGTCAGAAGAGTACTGCGCATACTGCTTTTTTTTCTTTCGATCATCAATAAAATCTCTAATATTCATCATATCTGAAACCTCCCAATGTGTTTTGCAGATTCACGGAAGTTCCTCTGCAAATCTATTATAGCACAAACACACGGGAATGGATGATGGTATGGTGAAGGATTCTCAGCTGCGCATCCGTCTTGCAATCTCGCAGAGCAGAAATCCGCCCAGAATGACTGCAAGCGCGGCAATCTTGCCCATCAGCGTTCCCAGCGGCGCGTACAGGCGTCCGAGGAACGGAAGGTGCAGAACGACCTTGCCGATCAGATTCGGATAGGGGATCGGGGCGATGTCATCCGATTCGTTGGCGTCGCCTTTTGTGATGAACTGGCCTTCGGAGCTCTGATTCTCAACGATCCGGTGGGTCACAGGGATATCGCTCCGGCCATCATAAAACACGATGATATCGCCGGCTTCGAGCTGTGCCGGCTCGGCGGCCTTTGCGAAAACAACGGAGCCGACAGGAACCGAAGGCTCCATACTGCCGGTCAGGACTGTATATGACGTGATGCCGAACACCCTCGGAACAATGAGGGATAAACAAAGGACGATCACGATGATGATAATTGCTGTTCCAATGATATTAAGTACTTTAGCCATAATGCCTCCTGTCAGTATCATGATACAGCATTATGGCACAAATTTCCATGTATTATCTGATTTTTTCTGTGAACAGAGGTCTGCAAAGACCAGACAAGCCAGGGTGTGCCGATATAGAAGGCTGTCATGTTGCGGGCGCGGTCGATTTGGTTATATAATAGCAGTGCTGAATGAAGAAAGGACAAGGAACACATGCTTACAAAAAAAGAAATCAGGAAGGCGGTCCTGGCAGAGCGCAGCGCACTGGATGAAGAAACGGTCGCGCTGGCTTCTCAAGTGATTTGCCGTAAAATCATGGGGATCGACGCGTATGAGGAGGCAACGGATGTGTGCCTGTATATGCCGATGCGCAATGAGGTGGACGTGTTGCTGCTGGCGGAAGCGGCCGAGGCGGAGGGCAAGCGCGTCTGGGTGCCGAAGGTCATCGAAAAAACGACAGGACAGGGAACCGAGAAGAAGGCCGGCGTCATGGTGTTCAACCGATTTACAGGACTGGATGAGGAGGACATCATCACGGGAGCGTACGATATCCGCGAGTCCAGCTCAGAAGAGATCCTCGATCCCAATGATACGACTCTGATCATCATGCCGGGGGCGGTGTTTACCCCATGGAAGGACCGGATCGGATACGGCGGCGGATTCTATGATAAATTCCTGGATGAGCATCCTCAGTGCAAAACCATCGCGCCCTGTTATGACCTGCAGGTGGTAGACGAATTGCCGGTGGAAGCCCATGACCGCAAACCGGATTACGTCGTCAGTGAGACGAGCATTTACCGGTAGAGCGTTTACAGGCAGGGGAAACAAAGAAAGCAGATATACGAAAGAAGATAAAAGAAGATAGATGAACATACTGGAAACGACAATCAAAGCAAGGGAACTGTTCCGCGGATTTGAGCTTTGCAGGATGCAGGAGGAGGAAACCCACAGACTGCAGGAACGGCTGGAGAACAAGAAGGTCACCATCGCGGTGATCGGCCAGTTCAAACGGGGCAAGACAACGCTGATCAATACGATCCTGGGAAGGCCCATCCTGCCGGTGGGGATCGTTCCCATCACGGCTGCCATCACACGGATCGAGTATGCGGACCAAAACGGCGCAGAAACCGCCGAGGACAAGGCGACCGTCTATTACACAAACGGCCTGCGTGAGGAAGTCCCGGCGGAAGACCTGCACGCTTACATCAGCGAACAGGAAAACCACGATAACGCCCGGGGCGTAGCCGAAGTGGAACTTCTGACAGACGCAGCGTTCCTGCGAGACGGCCTTACCCTGGTCGACACTCCCGGCGTAGGCTCTGTCCATGAGAACAATTCCAAGTCCGCAGTGGATTTCGCACGGGAAAGCGACGGCGTAGTGTTCATGCTGTCGGTGGACAGCCCGGTGAACCAGATCGAGGTAGACTTCCTGCGGAAGGTGAAGCAGTTCGCCGGCAAGTTCTACTTCGTGGTGAACAAGATCGATCGTGTGGATGAAGAAGAACTGGCGGAGTACATGGCGTACTGCGGAGCGCTCCTTCGCGGCATCATGGAATTGGACGGTGAAGAGGCGGAGAACCTGAAACTCATTCCCGTCAGCGCGAGAAAGGGCACCGGCGTGCGGGAACTCACGGAACTGATCCGGGAGGATCTCCTCGTGAAAGGTCCTGAGATCATGGAGCGGTCCGTGGGACGCAAGCTTTTGCAGATCCTGAACCAGACCCGCAGCCAGATCGCGTCCTACCGGGAAGTGCTCAAGATGGCGCCGAACGTGTTCAACAGGCGCTTTGACGAAATGCGGCAGCTCATGGAAGCCCGCAGGCAAAAGCTGCAGACGCTGGAGGACAGACCGTACCTGCGGGCGCAGCTGAACGAAGAGAAGGCGCTCCTTGCGGGAAAGGTCCGGGAATTGTTCGGGATCGAATACTACTATTTCATCGACCGGGAGGACGCGGCAGAACTCATGGATCGGGAGACGTACGCCGCGGAGCTGGGCGCAGTCTACGATGAACTTGAGCTGACGATCAACAGCATCTTTATGTACAAGGAAGAAAACGCCTATACAGTGGCACGCCGCATTGAGGACCTGAATATCCTCATGCAGCAGATGCGGAAACTGTCACGGCAGATCGAAAAGGAGATGTAGATTACATGAGAGAAGACTATATCAAGCAGATTTTGAAGGACGTGAAAGAGGGTGCGGTTTCCGAGGAGGAGGCTTTTGAGCAGCTCAGGGAACTGCCGTACAAAGAGATGGATTTCGCGAATCTGGATAACCACAGGCAGATCCGGACAGGATTTCCCGAGGTCGTCTACTGTCAGGGCAAGACGCCCCGGCAGATCCGGGACATTTTTGCTGAACTGGCGAAGCATGGGACTGTGATGGGCACCAGAGCCAGCGAGAAAGACTACGCGGCGGTGAAGCAGAAGCTGCCGGAAGCGGAGTACTATGAAGCGGCGCGGATCATTGTCGCCAAAGACAGCAGGGATGCAGATGCCGAGCCTCTCGGAAGAGTCGCTGTGGTCAGCGCCGGAACGGCGGATATTCCGGTGGCGGAGGAAGCGGCGGTCACTGCGGAGACGCTGGGAAATGAGGTGATCCGTATATACGATGTGGGCGTGTCAGGCATCCACAGACTCTTCGACAAACTCGAACTCATCCGCAGCGCGGATGTGCTGATCGTCGTAGCCGGAATGGAAGGCGCTCTGGCAAGCGTTATCGGCGGGCTGGTGGCCGCGCCTGTGATCGCCGTCCCGACAAGCGTCGGATACGGCGCGAACTTCGGCGGTCTTTCGGCATTACTTTCCATGCTCAACAGCTGCGCCAACGGCGTCAGCATCGTCAATATCGACAACGGATTCGGCGCGGGATATACAGCGTCGATGATCAATAAAAGGTCGAGAAGTATATAGCATATATGTAGCACATATGGTATACTGTTGAGGTAAATATACCCAAAAGACACAAAAGAGAAACAAAAGCAAAAGAAGAGGAATAAGCATGAAGCCAAAGTATAAACGAGTACTGATCAAGGTAAGCGGCGAAGCCATGGCCGGTGACCAGCATTTCGGCATCAATGAGGATATGACGGCGGAAACAGCCAGGATGCTGAAGGAAGTTGTAGACGCAGGCGTACAGGTGGCGGTCGTTGTAGGCGGCGGCAACTTCTGGAGAGGCAGAAGCTCTGACAAAATGAACCGGGCTTCCGCGGACTATATCGGCATGATGGCAACGATCATGAACGCTCTGGCGCTGCAGGAAGCTCTGGAAGCAGCAGGCGTCTCCACAGTTGTTCAGACAGCGATCCAGATGCCGCAGGTCGCGGAGGTGTACAACCGTAGAAGAGCCCTGTTCCATCTGGAGAAAGGCCGCATCGTCATCTTCGGAGGCGGCACGGGCAGTCCGTTCTTCTCAACGGATACGACCGCATCCTTAAGAGCAGCCGAAGTCGAGGCGGAGGTCATCCTGATGGCGAAGAATATCGACGCGGTCTATTCCGATGACCCGAAGAAGAACCCGGACGCCGTCAGGTATTCCCATCTGACGCATGCGGAAGTGCTGGAAAAAGACCTGAAGGTCATGGACGCGACAGCCGCCGCCATGTGCAGAGACAATCATATCGCCATTCATGTGTTCGGCCTGGCAGAAGAAGGCGGAATGATGAAGGCAATCTGTGGCGAAGAAATAGGTACGATCGTTGAATAAAAACGTGAAATAGAAATCGAGTTTTCAAGTAACCCGGGAGGTAACAAAATGAGCGATTTTTCAATGGAATTGTTAGAAGAAAAAATACAGAAGAGTGAAAGCCTCTTGCGCGAAGATCTGGCGACAGTCAGAGCCGGCAGAGCCAACGCGGCTCTGGTCGATAAGGTCATGGTGGATTACTACGGCAGCCCGACGCCGCTGAAGGCGCTGGCGAACATCAGTGTTCCGGAGCCAAGAACGCTTCTGATCACGCCGTTTGATCCGAAGAGCATCGCAGAGATCGAGAAGGGCATCAATATTGCCAACATCGGCATCAACCCGATCAACGACGGTAAGGTTGTCAGACTGCAGATCCCGCAGGTTACGGAGGAACGCAGAAAGGAACTCACCAAGACCGTCAAGAAGATGGGCGAAGAGACGAAAGTCGCTGTCAGAAACATCAGAAGAGACGCCAATGACAAAGTCAAGAAACTGGAGAAGGCCGGCGACTACACAGAAGACGATGTGAAGGATACACTCAAAGAGATCCAGGAACTGACCGACAAGTCCATCAAGGAAATCGATGAGATCGTCGCAGCCAAAGAAAAGGAAATCATGGAAGTATAAACAGATATGACGGAACTGATAAAGGAACTCATGCCGCAGCACGTTGCCATCATCATGGATGGCAACGGCCGCTGGGCAAAGGCAAAAGGCGTACCAAGGGTCGCAGGTCACCGAGCAGGGATGGAGGCAATGAAAAAAATCGTCGACCATTCGGACAAGCTTGGCATCAAGTACCTGACCGTGTACGCTTTTTCTACGGAAAACTGGAAACGGTCGGTGGAGGAGGTTTCGGGAATCTTCGGCCTTCTTGTCGCGTTTGTGAAGCGGGACCTGAAGGAACTGATCGCAAACAACGTGCGCGTAGAGGTACTGGGGGATTACTCCGCCATTCCCGAGGACGCCCGCAGGTCGTTGCAGAAGACCCTCGATGATACGAAGGCGGGCACCGGACTGCAGTTCAACATCGCCCTGAATTACGGCGCCAGAGATGAGATCCGGCGCTCGGTGGAAGAAATCGCACGGAAGGTCAAAGCAGGCGAGCTCGAACCTTCGGATATTACGGAGGAACACATTGCGGAAGGTCTGTGGACGGGCAAAAGCCACGCGTACTCTCCCGATCCGGAGCTGATCATCCGGACCAGCGGGGAAGAGCGGCTGTCCAATTTCCTGCTCTGGCAGGGAGCCTACAGTGAGTTTGTGTTTACCGATGTGCTCTGGCCGGACTTCACGCCGGAGGAGTACGAGAAGTGCATCGCGGAGTATCAGTCGAGAGACAGACGCTTCGGCGGAAGATAAACCGAAGTCGGGAGGATTTTGCATTATGAAAACAAGAATATTATCGGGACTGATTATGCTCCCGCTTCTGGTGATCGTCATCCTGAGGGGCTGGGTCCTGTTCGCGGGTTGCTTCGTACTGAGCCTGATGGCTGTGTACGAATTTTTCCGCGGATTCAAAGAAATGAACATCAAACCGAGTTATCCGATCGCAGTCGGATCGACGGTTCTGTTATATGTGATGGGACTGCTGTGCTTTGTGGGAAGTTCCTACAGCACCAGCATATTCTCCAGTGCGTTCGTATTTATGCTGTGGGCTTTCATCACCGTGCTCGCGTGCCTTCTCTATCTGTTCAAGATCGAGGAGCGTAGACTGGAGGACGCCATGGTGACCCTGATCGGGATCTTCTATGTGGTGTTCTTCTGTTACCATCTGGCGCTGCTCGGCATGGATGAATTTCTGGGCATCGCGGTCTGGCTGGTGGTCATCACAGCCTTCGGTACAGACATCTGCGCTTACTTCGCGGGAGTCACGATGGGCAAGCACAAGCTGTGCCCGGTCATCAGCCCTAAAAAGACATGGGAGGGAGCTATCGGCGGCGTTGCCGGCAGCATGATCCTCTGTCTGATCTTCGGCCTGATCTTCATGAAGCACGCGATCGCCCTGTGCCTGATCGTAGGATTTCTGGGCAGCATCATCTCCATGTTCGGCGATCTGACAGCCTCCATCTTCAAGCGCAAGATGGGCATCAAGGATTACGGCAATCTCATCCCGGGCCACGGCGGGATCCTGGACCGGTTCGACAGCATCCTGTTCACGGCGCCGCTGGTCTACTATGTAGTCAACATCCTTTCGACGATCGGCGTCACGGGAGCATGGAACTAAAGCAAAAACAATACAAGGAGCAGCAACAATACGATGAAAAATATCGCAATTCTCGGGAGCACCGGTTCCATCGGGACCCAGGCGCTCGAAATCATCAGACAAAACCCAGGGATATTCAAGGCTGTGGCGCTCAGTTGCGGCAAGAACACTGAGCTGCTGAAGCAGCAGATCGAAGAGTTCAAGCCGGAAATGGTATACTGCGAGGCAGACAGCAGCCTGAACAAGAACGCGGACAGTATCATTGATATCGCGACCATGGACGACGCGGACATGGTGCTCAACTCCATGATGGGCATGCGCGGGCTGGAACCGACCCTGGCCGCGATCGAAGCGGGCAAGGACATCGCCTTCGCGAATAAGGAAACGCTCGTTGTCGGCGGAGATCTGGTCATGGACGCCGTTAAGAGAAAGGGCGTCAAACTCCTGCCGGTGGACAGTGAACACAGCGCGATCTTCCAGGCAATGCAGGGAAATGCCGGAAATCCGATCCGGCGCATTCTGCTGACAGCTTCCGGCGGACCCTTCCGTGGGTACAGCAGAGCGAAGCTGGAAAAGGTGACGCTAGCGCAGGCGCTCAAGCATCCGAACTGGTCCATGGGCAATAAGATCACTGTGGATTCGGCAACGATGATGAACAAGGGGCTGGAAATCATTGAAGCCAAATGGCTCTTTGATGTACCGCTGGAACAGATCCAGGTGCTCATCCATCCCCAGAGCATTCTGCATTCCGCGATCGAATATGAGGACGGTTCCGTGATCGGACAGATGGGGAACCCGGATATGAAGGTGCCCATCGCCTATGCGTTTTCGTACCCGGAGCGGATCAATCTTCTGCTGGACGGAACGGTGGAACCGCTGAATCTTTTCGCGCTGGAAGAGGGGATGACCTTCTATCCGGCGGACGAATCGGTATTCAAGACCATCGCGCTGGCCCGCCAGGCGAGCAAACGGGGAGGGACCGTTCCCGTCGTACTCAACGGCGCCAACGAAGTACTGGTCGATATGTTTTTGCAGAAGAAGATCAAGTTTACCGACATCCAGGACACGCTGGAGAGGGTGCTGGCGGATTATATCGGCAAGTACGGACTTGATCTTGAGGGGATCCTGGAAGAGGACAGATGGATCAGAGAGCATGTGAGTGATTACTTAAAGGGGAAATAAGGGATGACGATCATCTACGCATTGATTATTTTTTGCCTGCTGATCTTCGTGCATGAGCTGGGGCATTTTATTGTAGCCAAGGCCTGCGGTGTGAAGGTCAACGAGTTCGCCATCGGCATGGGCCCGGCGATCTTCAGCAGACAGAAAGGGGAAACCAAATACTCGATCCGGATCTTTCCCATCGGCGGCTACTGCGCCATGGAGGGAGAGGACGAGGATTCCGATGAGCCAAGGGCGCTCAACAACCAGCCGGCCTGGCAGCGTGCCTGCATTCTCGCAGCAGGATCCGTGATGAATTTCATCACCTGCGTGGTCCTGCTGATCATCATTGCCTTCTGGATGGGAACTGCTACGACCACCATCGATCAGGTGAGCGATGGCTCGCCGGCGGAGAGAGCCGGCATCGTCAGCGGCGATACGATCGTCAGCATCGACGGGCAAAAAATCGAAGAGTGGGACGAGCTTATCCAGGCCATCGGATACAGCAAGGAAGAGACCGCGCAGATCACCGTTGACCGGAACGGGACGCAGCAGACCATGACCACCGATCTGGAGTACGACAAGGAAGCGGGACGCAATCTGATCGGCGTTACGCCGGTCATGGAACACAGTTTCATCAACTCCATCGGCGGGGGGATCCGCAACACCGGATCCATGACGGTCATGATGTATACCGTTCTGAAACAGCTCTTTACAGGAGAGGTTTCCGTCAAAGAGCTTTCAGGGCCTGTGGGCATTGTCTACGCCACCAGTGAAGCGGCCAAGTCGGGGATCATGTATGTGATCTATCTGGCAGCGCTTCTGTCTCTGAACCTGGCCATTATCAACATGCTGCCGTTCCCGGCTCTTGACGGCGGGCGGCTGCTGTTTCTGGTGATCCGTCTGTTCACCGGCAGACGCGTTTCGGACGAAACGGAAGGCAAGATCCACTTCATTGGGATCTGTCTGCTTTTCGCGTTGATGATCTATGTAACCTTTAACGATGTGATCCGGTTCATCATACCGATCTTTTGATTATTGAACAGATATTGAACATGAAGAAAAAAGTAACTGTTGGAGATATACAAATAGGAGGCGGTGCTCCGGTCAGCATCCAGTCCATGTGCAACACCAGAACATCGGACGCAAAGGCAACACTGGCGCAGATACGGCGTCTGGAGGAAGCAGGCTGTGAGATCATCCGCCTGACCGTACCGGATGAGGATGCGGTCCGCGGTTTTCGTGAGGTCAAACGCAAGGCCCGCGTTCCGCTGGTTGCGGACATCCATTTCGATTACCGCATGGCCATCGCGGCGATGGAGGCCGGGGCCGACAAGATCCGGATCAATCCGGGAAACATCGGCTCCGAAGAGAAGGTGAAGGCGGTCGTGGAGAAAGCGAAAGCCTGCCATGTTCCCATCCGCGTCGGCGTAAACGGCGGATCTCTGGAAAAGGACATCCTGGCAAGGTACGGCCGGGTGACGGCGGAAGGGCTTGCGGAGAGCGCTCTTCGCAATGTCGCGCTGCTGGAACAATATGATTTCGGGGATATTGTGATCTCCCTGAAATCCTCCGATGTGCAGATGAATTACGACGCGTACCGGATCGTTCACGAGCAGTCGGACTACCCGCTCCACATCGGTGTCACCGAAGCCGGTACACCGTCCCGCGGCAAGATCAAGTCCGCGGCCGGCGTGGGAGCGCTGCTGCTTTCCGGAATTGGGGACACTATGCGTATCTCTCTGACCGCGGATCCGGTCGAAGAGGTCTACTTCGCCAGAGAGTTGCTGGCTGCCGTAGGACTGCGAAAAAACGGACCCAATGTGGTCGCGTGCCCGACCTGCGGAAGAACAGAGGTGGATCTGGAGAAGATCGCCACGGAAGTGGAGCGCCGGCTGGCAGATGAGAAGGGCGACTTCACCGTTGCCGTAATGGGCTGTGCTGTGAACGGACCGGGAGAAGCCAGAGAAGCCGACTTCGGCGTCGCGTGCGGAAAAGGCGAGGGATTGCTGTTCCGTAAGGGGCAGATCGTGAGAAAAGTAAAAGAAGCGGATATTGTGGACGAATTAATGAAACTGATCAGGGAGAACTGACCATCTATGAATAATGCCATCATCAGGGAATCAATCGATTTTTCAAAGACACCGACATTCGATCCGGACAATCTGAATGTGGATGTTACAAACGCAGCCATCGACAGCAACAGCCTCGTGCTGAGCCTGGACATGGTGCTGAATTATATTGTAAGCGAAGAAACCGCGGACCAGATCCGTACCAATATCAAACGCTCCATGCCCGCCATCCGGGACGTGGATCTGAAGATCAGTTATAAGAACGTGCTGGGCAGCGAGATCCCGGCACCGGAGAAAAAGAAGGAACGCGCTGCGGACGCCGCAGGAAACGGCGGAAACGGCGGCAGCGGCTTTGGCGGAAACGGCAATGGCTTTGGCGGTTCCAGCGGCGGCGGATCCTGGGGCAAACGCGGGCGCAAACGCCGCGGATACAAGCCGGTCAAAGGCAATATCATTTTAGGAGACGCCATCAGCCTGGAATGCATGCCACTCGACGCGATCGACTCGGAAAGCGGCAGGGTCGCCTTCGAAGGAGAACTGTTCAAAAAAGAAGCCAGGACCATCAGTGAAGACCGCAAACTGGCCAGTCTTTATGTTACCAACAAGAGAAACAGCATCTGCGTGAAAGCGTTTGTGCACAACCAGAAATGGGATGATTTTGAAGAATACCTTCCGGATGGTTCACCGGTCAAGATCGAGGGAAACGCCCAGTGGGACCGGTACGACAACGCAGTCACCGTCATGGTCGACAGCATCGAACTGACCGAGAAGAAGGAACGCCGTGACGAGGCGCCTGTCAAGCGTGTGGAACTTCACTGTCACACGAAGATGAGCGCCATGGACGGACTCATCGTTACAAAGGATATGGTCAAGCGTGTCGAAGGCTGGGGCCACAAGGCCGTTGCCATCACGGACCACGGCGTTGTCCAGTCCTTCCCGGAGGCAGCCCACGCGGCGAAGGATATCAAGATCATCTACGGCTGCGAGGGGTATCTGCTGGACGATGCGGGGCTCATCCGCGAGGACGGCTCCATCGACTACAAAAGCCGCAAGACCAATCACATCATCATACTGGTGAAGGATCTGGTCGGACTGAAAAACCTCTATAAGCTGGTATCGAAATCCCATATTGAGTATTTCTATTACAGACCGCGCATCCCTCGGTCCGTGCTGATGGAACATCGGGAAGGGCTCATTCTCGGTTCCGCCTGTGAGGCCGGCGAACTGTACCGGGCGATCCGGGACGGCGCTCCTGAGGAGAAGATCGAGGAGATCGCGTCCTTTTATGATTATCTGGAGATCCAGCCGCTGATCAACAATCAGTTCATGATCGCGGGCGGTATCGTAAACAGCGAGGAGGATCTGAAGGATATCAACCGCAGGATCGTCGCCCTCGGTGAGAAACTGGGAAAGCCGGTCGTAGCTACCTGTGACGCCCACTACTTCGATGAGGAGGAAGCCCTGTACCGGCGTATCCTCATGGCCGGGCAGGACTTCAAGGACGCCGAGAGCGGACAGGGGCTGTATTTCAGAACGACAGAAGAAATGCTGGAGGAGTTCGCCTATCTCGGTGAGGAGAAAGCGTATGAGGTCGTTGTCACAAACACGAATCTGATCGCGGACATGATCGAACCGATCCAGCCGGTGCCCAAAGGAAAGTTCCCGCCGCACATCGACGGAGCGGAGGAGTATCTGCGAGAAGCCTGTGAAACGAGAGCCGCGAATATGTACGGCAGCCCGCTGCCGGATGTGATCCGGCAAAGGCTGGATAAGGAACTCAATTCGATCATCGAGAACGGATACGCCGTAATGTACCGTTCCGCGGAGATGCTGGTCCATAAATCCATGGAAGCAGGGTATCTGGTAGGATCCCGGGGTTCCGTCGGGTCTTCTTTTGCTGCGACGATGTCGGGCATTACAGAGGTCAATCCGCTTCCGGCGCACTACCTGTGCCCCAACTGCAAGAACATCGAGTGGGATGAAACCGGGGAATACGACTGCGGCGTGGATATGCCGGACAAGGTCTGCCCTGTATGCGGCACGCCCTACAGCAAAGAGGGCTTCACGATTCCGTTCGAGACGTTCCTGGGTTTCAACGCCAACAAGGAACCAGATATCGACCTGAACTTCGCCAACGAGTACCAGACCGCGGCGCAGAAATACGTAGAGGAGATCTTCGGCGCGGAGAACGTCTACAAAGCGGGAACCATTTCGACGGTCAAGGCCAATAAGGCCTACGGCTATGTTGCCAAGTACTTCGAGGGACTGGGACAGCAGGTGAACAAGGCGGAAATGGACCGGCTCACAGCGTGCTGCGAAGGCGTGAAAGCCACGACCGGACAGCATCCGGGCGGCGTGGTCGTTGTGCCCAGAGATCATGAGATCTTCGAATTCTGTCCGGTACAGCGTCCGGCCAACAATATGAAATCCGACGTTGTGACGACCCACTTCGATTACCACTCCATCGATGAAAACCTGCTGAAGCTGGACATTCTCGGACACGATATCCCGTCCATGTGCAAAAACCTCAAGGACCTGACCGGGGTGGATCCGCTGGACGTTCCGATCAAGGACGACAAGGTCATGTCCATCTTCATCGGAACCGAAGGCCTGGATATCAAGGATCCGGACTACAAGTTCACCCACGGAAGCTACGGCATCCACGAATTCGGCACATCCTTCGTGCGCCAGATGTTGGACGATATCCATCCGACGACTTTGGAGGAGCTGGTGCGTATTTCCGGCCTTTCCCACGGAACGGACGTGTGGCTGGGCAACGCCCAGGATCTCGTCAGAGACGGCGTTACTACGATGCGCGAAGCCATCGCAACCCGTGACGACATCATGAACTACCTCCGTAAGAAGGGACTGGAAAACGGAGACGCCTTCACCATCATGGAGAAGGTCAGAAAGGGCAAAGGCCTTACAGAGGAGCAGGAAATGCTCATGATCGAGCACGACGTGCCGGATTGGTACATCGAGTCCTGTAAGAAGATCAAGTACATGTTCCCGCGCGCCCACGCGGTCGCTTACGTACTGATGTCGATGCGGGAAGCGTACTATAAGGTCTATCATCCGCTGGAATTCTACGCTGTCTATTTCACCACCAAGGTGGCGGCCTTTGATGCGGACGTGATCCTGAAAGGACAGAAGGCAGTCGAAGAAAGGATGGCGGATATCGACCGCCGCGGCAAAGACGCTGCCAAAAAAGAAGAAAATGAATACACGGTGCTGGAGGTCGCCTATGAAATGTATGCCAGAGGTTTCGAATTCGCTCCGGCGCGACTGGGTGTCTCCGACGCGACGAAGTTCCGCGTTGCGGATGGGAAGGTCGTCCTGCCGTTTGTCGCCATCCCCGGCATGGGAGAAGGCGCGGCGACCGCGTTCGCCGATGCGTACGCGGAGAGACCCTATGAGACCGTTGAGGAAGCCATGGAACGGGGTCACGTCAACAAGACTGTCTTAGAAAAGCTCCGGGATCACGGCGTTCTGGAAGGCCTGCCGGAGACTGCGCAGATCAGCTTCTTTTAGGTCGTTCAGAGAAGTAAGCTACTTCAGCTGCTCCAGCTGTTCATCGGTGATATAGATGACCTTGCCGGCGTCCGGTTCGATGGTTTCATCGCCGTAGACAAGCCATACAGCGTCAAGGGGATGATCCGGCATGGGCGCCTTGCCGTCCGTGAAGATGATCCGGTTGTCGACGCGGCGTGAGAAGGCGGACATGGCGATGTTGAAATCGGTACCGCCGCCGCCCTGAAATATCATATTATCGATATCCGCCTGGGAGCGGATATCCTGAAATCCATAAAAACAAGTATCGAAACATCCTACTCTGAGCTTTGAAAGCTGTAGGATGTTTTTGCATTCCCGCAGGAAGTTTCGGAGAAGGGAATCCTCCACAGACCAGCTGGTGTCGAGGACGATCTCCGTTTCCGGCATCGGCCACGGATCCAGCACAGGACGTACGATGCCATCCTCGATCTCCGCATGGGCAAGGGACCAGTCCACGCCGTAGTTGATCGTATCCCGGAGGATAAGACGCCAGTCGAGGATGGGTTTCGACAGACCGATGTCTTCGATCGGACGCTCGTCCCTGACGATGTCGTTTCCGGCTTTGGCGGCTTTTCGGGGGATGAGATCCTCCAATTCCTCCGGCAGTTCGATATCCTCGTCCCAGAGAAGGTGTTCATCGTCAAAGAGAATATCATCGCCGTCTACAAAGACCGCTTCGTTTCCGGTCTCTGTCTGCGCGCCGTCCATCTGTCCTTCCATGAGCTCGATCTCTAGCTTTTGCTCCAGAAGGATTTCATAATAGCTGTCCGCGTCGTAATCGATCGCTTCGGGATAATCGATCCCGCCCTTGATGATCGTCATGCCGTCGCGCTTCAGGAGCTGGTTGACGACGGCGTCGGTAGCGTTTTTCCAGATTTCGGGATCTTTGCCGCGGCCTCTTGGGATGTGGCCGAACGCGATGTGGCAGATCTCATGGGTCAGAACGAACGTCCGGTCCTCCTCCGAAAGGGATTCGATGTAAGAAGGATTATAAAAGATGGTCCGCCCGTCGCTTCCGATGGTGCGGATCTCCTTTGTTTCCACATATTCCACGCTTGCCGCCAGACTGCCGAAGAAGGGGTATCTGGCGAGCATGTCTTTTTTCGCTGCTGCAATGTGTTCGTTCATATCACTGTTTTTATGATTGATATTACTGGTGATCCGGCGAGCCGTGCCTGCGCAGATTCTCGAATACAGCCAGAAACTCCGGTCCCAGTTTGTTTACAAACGTCATGACAACGCCGGCATTGTCCGCGTCCACCTGGGACAGGCCCAGCGTTGTGGCATACCGTTCGGCAGTATCCAGCTCTTCAATGTCCCGGTCGGTATAATCGCCGGCAAGGACCCGCTCGAGGGTGATGACAGGTCTTGCACAGAACTGGACGAACTCTTCGGTGATCTCTTCACCGATCAGGGAACGCAGCATCTCCGGCCGTCCTGTTGTATAGAGCATCTTCGAGGCCATTTCCCACTTTCGGGGGTCGGCGTTCGGCTTCTCGCCGGTATAGGTGCTCCGCAGGGTCTCGCCGCGCTTGTAAGCGATGAAGGAGTAGATGGCCGGGTGGATCTCATATTCCCGGGCCCATGCAAGCCACTTCTCCGTCGTCGTGTTGATGTATACGTGGGCAAACCGGTTGAAGAACGGTGCCGCGATCTGGTTGGCGGCGAGGGAATCCTGCATATCGTTTCCCGCTGCGACGACGCGCGCGTTGTCCGGCAGTTTCCACAGGCCGTTGACCTCTTTATCCAGCACGATGTTGAACGCCATGCCCTGAATGCTCGGCAGGGCGTTGTTGATCTCATCAAAGAACACCACATGCAGTTTGTCCGGTTCCGCTTCGCACTTGGCGACGACTTTTTTGAACCAGGTCGGCGGCAGATCGATCATCTCTCCGGTGGACTGGTTGTAGACGCTTCTGCCGTTCAGGCTGTCCGGGGTGGCGTTGCGCAGGTAGATGATCTCGCAGGTCGGATCGATCTGCCGGATCCTGGCGCTCTTGCCTTCGGAGGAAGGTCCGTGCAGGAACACCGCGATATCGCTTTCGATCGCGCCCCGGATGATATCCTCCTCCGAGACCTGCCCAAAGGACAGATCGTAGGGGTTCCTCCTGGCTTCCGCCCGCCGGATATAGGCTTCATACGCCGCCTGTTCCTCCGCTGTCAGTTCGGGCAGCACGCTGGGCACGATGTCTTGAGAGAATGTCCCGTTCAGAAAACGGAAGACCTCCGTCCTGCTGAAATCGCCATCGTACACGTTCTCCAGACAGTATTCGGCTGCAAAGGCAATAATGCTTTTGCTCAAAAGCATTCCGGCCGCTTCATCCCAGTACCACAGAAGAGGAGAGACCGTAAACCAGCGGGCTTTTTCGCCGTCCGGTTTTACTCGGACGTATTTGGTGCCTTTGTACTCGTATTCTTCGTACGCGCCGGAGTACAGCTTGCCGGTCTTGCGCAGCATGCCGGACCGGTGTTCCTCCTCCAGAAACCGCGCCAGCATTTTATCGGCGGCCGACTGGGGATACTCGCCGTATTCCACCAGCAGATGTCCGCTGATATCCTTTGCCACCTTATCAGACAGGCTTTTGGCATCATCGCATGCAAAGGCCGGACGAAGCCCGCCGCCGGCGCTCGCGTAGGCCACAGCCCGCTCGCCGTCTTCCTTCACGATGCAGACATCTCCATAGCCGGCAGAGGAAGATAGCAGCCAGCTGCCGCTGCCGCCGAGAGCCGCGGCAAAGGGCGTCTGCGGACACAGAGTCCCGATCGACTTGAATATGTCCAGACGCTGTTCGCCAAATACCTGTTCCACGGAGGGTAGTGTGTAGTTCATGTTTGTTTCCTTCTCTTATTTATTATTTGTTTATTCTTTATTTATTTTGTATGTTCGCTCGTTTTCGATTCACACCAAACCATTATATAGTAATTCTTACTGTTTGTGTGCCCCAATTTTCAGGAAACCCTTGCAATACAAGGGTATTTGTGTTATGGTAAGCACTGTCAATATGTAAGTTATAACTGGAGTGGGCGAGAGGCCCACTCCTGTTTTGTGAAAAAGGCGCAGCGAACATGGGAAAGAAAAAGATAACAGAAGTTGTGGCGGAGCTGGCCGGACCATTTCTGGCAGAACACGGCTACGAGCTGTACAACACAGAGTTCGTCAAGGAAGGGCGCGACTGGTTCCTGCGGGTGTACATCGATAAGGTGCAGGAAGCCGGTCAGGAGCCGGTCTACATCAGCACGGAAGACTGTGAGACAGTGAGCCGTTTCCTGAGCGAGAAACTGGACGAGGCAGATCCAATCGAGCAGAACTACTATCTGGAGGTGAGCTCGCCCGGACTGGACAGGCCGCTGGTAAGACCGGAGCACTACGAGCGCTATGTGGGCGAAGAAGTCGAGATCCGGCTCTACAAGGCCACCGACGGCGTCAAGAACATCCAGGGCGTGCTGCAGGCGTTCGACAGGGACAGCGGCATCGTTACCGTCAAGGCGCAGATCCCGCGCAAAGGCGGAAAGACGGAAGACATCGTCTACGAGCTTGCCCTCAGCGACATTGCCAAGGCCAACCTGGCCGTCATATTCTAAAAAACGGTAAAACTATAGTTAAAACTATCAAAGATCTATAAAGATATGAGGAAAACAAAATGAGTGATTTTATGGACGCAATCAATGATCTGGTGAAGGAAAAAGGCATCACGAAGGAAGTGATCATGGAGGCAATCGAGTCAGCGCTTGTTTCCGCCTACAAGAAGAACTACGGTACGGCTGCCAACGTCCGCGCGGAGATGAATGAAGAGACCGGGGACGTTGAGGTGCTGATGCAGAAGGAAGTCGTCGAAGAGGTAGAAGACGACGCGACCCAGATCTCACTGGAAGAAGCACGCGAGATCGACCCAAGATACCAGCCGGAAGATATCGTAGAGTATCAGGTCACTCCGAAGGATTTCGGTCGTATCGCGGCGCAGACGGCGAAGCAGGTCGTCGTACAGAGGCTGAGAGAAGCTGAGCGCGGCATGGTCTATGACAATTACATCAAGCGTCAGGGCGAGCTTGTGACAGGCGTCGTACAGAGAATCAGCAACGATACGATTTTTGTCAATATCGGAAATACAGAAGGCATTCTGGTCAAGGGCGAGCGCGCCGCGGGCGAACGCTACAGAGTCAATGACAGGATCAAAGCCTATATCATGGATGTAAGAAAAAGCAACAAGGGCCCGCAGATCTTCCTGAGCAGGACCCACCCGGGATTTGTCGAGAAACTGTTTGAGCTCGAGGTTCCTGAAATCGAGGATGGCGATGTCGTCATCAAGAGCATTGCCAGAGAAGCCGGATCCAGAACGAAGATCGCCGTCTACACAGACGACGAGGACATCGATCCGGTAGGCGCATGCGTCGGCCAGAACGGCAACAGAGTCAGAAACATCGTGGACGAACTGTGGGGCGAGAAGATCGATATCACTACATGGGATGACGATCCGGCGATCCTCATCAGCAATGTCCTCAGCCCGGCTAAGGTCGAGGCCGTTGCCATCGACGAGGAAGAGAAAGCCGCTGTCGCTGTCGTTCCGGACTATCAGCTTTCACTGGCGATCGGCAAGGAAGGACAGAATGTCAGACTGGCGGCCAGACTCTGCGGCTGGAAGATTGATATCAAGAGCCATTCCCAGTACTTCGGAGACGGTGAGGAACCGGAAGAAGAGTACGAATACGAAGACGAAGCAGTAGAAGATACTGTGGAAGAAAATGAAGAATAAGAAACCGCCCATGCGCCGGTGCATCGGATGCATGGAATCAAAACCGAAGGAAGAACTGATCCGAATCGCGTGGTACGAGGGGAAACTGACCCTCGATCCCACGGGAAAGGCCAAAGGCCGGGGCGTGTACCTGTGCAAAAGCCCGGAGTGCGTTGCAAAGGCCGTGAAGCGGGGCGCGTTCGCCCGCAGTCTTCACGAAAATCCGGGAAGCGACCAGATCGAGCGGATCGCAGCCGAACTGGAGCAAAGCAGGCAGGCCGGGGAAGGTGATGATCATGCGGAGTAAAGCGATGAGCCTTCTGGGTTTTGCGAAAAAATCCGGGAATCTGGTTTCCGGAGTCAATACATGCACCTTTGCCATCAACAAGGGCAAAGCGAAGCTGGTTATTCTCGCTGAGGACATTTCGGCTGGAAGCGAGAAGAAGATACTGAAGGAAATAAGGAAGAAGGGCATTCCTTACATAAAATACAGCACGATCGATGAACTCTCCCACATAGCGGGAGAAAGCGGGAGAAGCGTATTCGCTGTGCTGGATGATAATTTCGCCCAGAGCATACAGAATGAAACAGGCAAAAAACAAGAATCATAGCATAAAGGAGGATGTGCGTATGAAGATAACAGAATTAGCAAAGGAACTGAAGATGACCGGCGAGGAGGTGCTGGAAAAAGCCAAGGCAATGGGAGTGCCTGTGGCGAAGACCAGCGATTCCATGTCGGACATGGATACTGTTGCAGTAAGGAATACTCTGACAAGAGCAAACGGCAAGGCGGAGACCAAGGTCGCCAGAAAGAGCGTTGTGAAGAAGTCAGCCGCAGAGAAGAAATCCGAACCAAAGGTGACTGTCAAGGCCGCCAATCTTAAAATGCCGGAAAAGAGAACGACGAAGAAAGCCGCGGGACTCAGCCCGGCCCAGCCAAAAGCAACGGCTGCGTCGAAAACCAAGCCGGCCAAGGAGCCGACCAGCAGGATCAAGCCGCCTGCAGGCGCGCCGAAGATCAACAAATCGAAGTTGGAAGAGAGAATCGCCAAGGAAGAAGCGGAAGCAAAGGCAGCCGCAGAAGCCGCAAAAGCCGAAAAGGCCGCTAAAGCCGAAGCTGCAAAGGCTGAAAAGGAAAAAGCCAAGGCCGCAAAGGCAGAAGAAAAGGCTGCTGCAAGCGTTGCAAAAGCCGAAAAGGCAGCTGCGAAGGCTGAGGACGCAGTAGCGAAGGCGGAAGAAAAGGCTGCGGCAGCGGAAGAGGCCAAGGAAGCTGCGAAGGCTGCCAAGGCGGAAGCAGAGGCGGCAAGAGAAGAGAAGGCAGCAGAACCGGCGGCGGAAGAAGCCAAGAAAGCGGCAGCGCCAGCTGCGGAGAAGCCTACCGAAGCTGAGAAAAAAGCGCCTGCGCAGGAAGAGAAGCCTGCTGAGGAGAAGCCGAGAAGCAGAATCAAGATCATTAAGCGCGCGGAAGATATCCGCCGCGAGGAAAAGGAAGCTGCAGCTAAAAGAGCTGCCGCGAAGAAAGAAAAAGAAGCAGAAAAAGCAGCGAAATCCTCCAAGAAGTCTGCCAAGACATCAGGTACGGCGAAAGACTCCCGCAACAAACAGCCTTCTGATAAGTCTGCTCCAGGTGCTGTGAAGACCTCCACTCACGGCAAGAAGAGCAAAGGCAAAGAAAAGGATAAAGACAGAGATAAATTCTCAAAGCTTGAAAGAGGCTCCCGCAAGTCAGGAAAGCCGGCTCCACCGGCATCTCTGGAAAAACAGGCAAGGCCGAAGCGCCATCAGAACAAGCCGAAGGTCGAGCACGAAGAGCCTGAAATGGAACTGGATGCCGGCACCGTTCTGATCAACTGCCCGATCACAGTAGCGGGTTTTGTTGAGCAGACGAAGACGACGCTGTCCAAGGCGATCATGACCCTCATGAAGATGGGCGTTATGGCGAACCAGAACCAGAATCTGGACGAAGATACAGTCCAGCTTCTCGCTGACGAGATGGGGATCCAGGTTGCCATCGGCAAGGTCGACGAGGAAGAGGAATACCTGGAAGAAGAAGGAATCGAGACATTCGAAGATAAAGAAGAAGATCTGAAGCCGCGTGCTCCGATCATCACAGTCATGGGCCACGTTGACCATGGTAAGACATCCCTGCTCGACGCCATCCGAAATACGAACGTTACAGCAGGAGAGTCCGGCGGTATCACACAGCACATCGGTGCGTCCGAGGTAGAGATCAACGGACAGAAGATCGTGTTCCTGGATACGCCGGGACATGAAGCGTTTACCGCGATGAGAGCCAGAGGCGCCCACGCCACGGATATCGCAGTGCTGGTTGTTGCTGCGGACGACAGCGTCAAGCCGCAGACCATCGAGTCCATCAGCCACGCGAAGGCAGCCGGCGTACCGATCATCGTCGCGATCAACAAGATGGATAAGCCGGGCGCCAATCCGGACATCGTTAAGAAGGATCTGGCGGAGAACGGCGTTCTCGTCGAAGACTGGGGCGGAGATGTTATCAGCGTTCCGGTTTCCGCGAAGACCGGCGAAGGCATCACCAACCTGCTGGAGATGATCCTGCTGCAGGCAGAGGTGCTGGAACTGAAGGCAAATCCGGACAGACTGGCGATGGGTACCGTACTCGAAGCCAGACTGGACAAGTCAAAGGGCCCGATCGCGTCGCTGCTGGTGCTCAACGGAACACTGCGCTCCGATATGAGCGTCGTAGCGGGTACCTGCTCCGGTAAGATCAGACTGATGACCAACAGCAAGGGCGAAAAGCTCAAGAAGGCCGGTCCGGCGACGGCGGTCGAGATCCTGGGACTGTCCGATGTACCGGTCGCAGGCGACCAGTTCAACGCGGTCAAGAAGTCAAGCCAGGCGAAGGAAATCGCGTACCAGAGACAGCAGAAGGTAAGACAGGAGATCCTCGCGAGAAATTCCAGCACGACGCTGGAAGAACTCTTCAGCCAGATCCAGGAGGGAGAGGTCAAGGAACTGAACCTGATCATCAAGGCGGACGTTCAGGGTTCTGTCGGAGCGATCGTAACGTCGCTTGAGAAGCTGTCAAACAGCGAAGTTAAGGTCAATATCGTACATACAGGCGTCGGCGCGATCAACGAATCTGACGTCATGCTCGCGGGAACGTCAGGATCCATCATCATCGGATTCAACGTCAGACCGAGTGTAGCCGTAGCCGGAATGGCCGACAGAGACGGCATCCAGATCAGAACATACAATGTCATCTACAACATCATCGATGATGTTGAGAACGCGATGAAGGGTATGCTGGATCCGGAATACAAGGAAGTTGTACTCGGAACCGTCGAGATCAGAGAGACCTTCAAGGTTCCGAACGTCGGCATCATCGGCGGCGCGTACGTTACAGACGGCAAGGTCGTCCGCAACGAGTCTGTCAGACTTGTCCGTGACGGTATCGTGATCCATGAAGGGAAGATCTCCTCGCTGAAGAGATACAAAGACGACGCAAGAGAAGTCGCCCAGGGGTACGAGTGCGGTATCGGCATCGAAAATTACAACGACATCAAGCAGGGCGATATCATCGAGTGCTACACGATGGAAGAGGTCGCCAGAAACTAGCAATCACAGAATAAGAGGGAGAAAGAGATGAGCAAAAGCTATAGACAGGGCAGGATCGGCGAGGAAATCCGCCGGATCATCAGCGAGATGCTGCTGTCGGATCTGAAGGATCCGAGGCTGGACGCCATGATCAGCATCACCGCGGTCGAAGTCACAAAGGACAACAGCTATGCCACCGTGTACTTCTCGCCACTTGGCGTGACAGGATCGGAGGAAGAGATGGCCGCACACCAGGAGGAAGTCCTGGAAGCGTTCAACCGCGCCAAGGGATTTATCCGGAGCCGGATCGGCCAGGAGATGAAGCTGCGTCATGTGCCGGAGCTGATCTTCAAGGTGGATCACTCCATGGAGTATTCACGCCATATTGAAGATATCATCAGAACGCTGTAGGAAAGCTGCGGGGGTTTAGGAATTAAGAGCATGAACTGCAATACAGACATCAAAAAAATCAGTGAAACTTTATTCTCCGCAGGGAAGGTCGTACTGTTTCCCCACATCCATCCGGATGGGGACAGTGTCGGCTCATGCGCAGCGCTGAGCCTGGCGCTTCGCGGAGCGGGAGTGGAGTGCTATGTGTGCAGCGGGCCGGTACCGCCGTATACGCAGCACATCAACCGGGAGGCCTTTACCGATGACCTTGAGAAGGTGATGGATCCGGATATCGCCGTGGCGGTGGACTGCAGCGCGGATCACCGTCTGGACAGCCGTCTGGACGCGTTCCGCTCAGGCAAGGTGAAGATGTGCCTGGACCATCATGAAAACAAAGAAGGCTACGGCGACCTCTACTACATCGATGAAGACGCTGCTGCAGCCTGCGAAATCATTTTCGCTGTGCTCAAAGCAGCGAAGGCAGAAATCACAAGAGACATTGCCAACGCCATTTACACGGGACTCGTGACGGATACCGGCAGATTCCGGCACTCCAACACCACTCCCAAGACCCACGAACTGGCTGCGGAACTCATGAAAATTGGAGTTGACCATAATTCAATTATGGTCAATATATTTGACAGCAAAAGCCTCAAGAAGGTCTGCTGCGAAAACAAGGCGATCGAGAAGATGCAGCTGTTTGCGGACGGACAAGGCGCGATCAGCTATCTCACAAGCGGTGAGATGGCTGCGATGGATGCACTACACGAGGACGCAGACGAGATCATCGACCGGCTTCGGGAGATCGAAGGCGTCGAAATGGCAGCCTATCTGGAAGAGCGGGAAGACGGCATCAAGGTCAGTATGCGGGCAAAGAGCAACTCCAGTGTACTTGAGATCTGCGAGAGAAACGGCGGCGGCGGCCATAAGAAGGCAGCAGGCTGCACCATCCACGATGTGACGATGGAACACGCGTACGCAGTGATCAAGGGCGAAATGGAGGAAGCTCTGAAGGCGCTATGAGAGACGGGATCCTGATACTTTACAAACCTCAGAACTGGACCTCCAGCGATTGTGTGGCGGTATGCCGCAGGGCGCTTGGCATCAAAGGCGTCCATGGCGGCCGTAAGGTCGGCCACGGAGGTACGCTGGATCCGATGGCAACAGGCGTTCTGCCTGTATTTGTCGGTCAGGCCACCCGCATCATGGAGTACATGGAGCTGGATACCAAGACCTATATCTGCTGCGCGCAGCTGGGTCTGACGACGGATACGCTGGATATCTGGGGCAAGGTGTTAGAGGAGCGCGCGTGGGAGGAGGTCCGCGAGACCTGCGGGATCACCCGGTCTGCGCTTCTGGACGCGGTCCGATCCTTTGAGGGCGAGATCGAGCAGATCCCGCCGAAGTATTCCGCGGTCAGAGTAAACGGCAAACGCCTCTATGATTACGCGTACAAAGGCAAGGAAATCGATTTTGAGATCAAGCCGCGAAAGGCTTTTGTCGACCGCATCTGCGTGATCGATATGGATTTGGAAACGGGCCGGTTTGCTTTTGAGATAGAATGTTCCAAGGGAACGTATGTGAGGACCATCTGCAGCGACGTCGGAGAGAAACTCGGGTGCGGCTGCGTGATGACCGCGCTGGAGCGGACAGCGGTCGGCAACATCAGCATCGAGCAGGCCGCAGTGTCTGCAGAGGATGTGAAGACCATGGAGCAGGGAAAGCTGGAAGAGCTGCTTTTGCCTGCCGATTACCCGCTGGTGCATTTCGGAAGGGCCGAGATCACATCCGATCGCGCGGACTATTTTCGCAAAGGCAACAGCATTCTGCTGCGGCAGGTGCGTCTTACCGAGACGCCGGATCCGGAGGTTGCGGGCCTTGTGAATGCCCGCGGCAGGGATTACAGCCTTTTGTACAAGGTTTATGAGGAGGAGACCGGGGCGTTTCTGGGAACAGGTTTTCTCGATGAGGAAGAAGGACGGCTGAAAGCCGATAAGGTGTTTGCTGCACGATAGGAGCGCATAATAGAAACGACTGGAAATCAACAAACATGATAGTATTTGAAAAACTGGAAGACATTACGAATATAGAACCGACGGTTGTAGCGCTGGGAAACTTTGACGGCATCCACAGAGGCCATCAGGAGATCATCGGCCGCAGCGTCAAGGAAGCAGAGGCGGCGGGCCTGAAGAGCGCCGTGTTCACGTTCTCCAACCATACGAGCTCGATCCTGAAGGATGTGCCGCAGGTGAAGAACATCCTGTATCCGGAGGAGAAGATGCAGATCCTCGAGAACATGGGCGTGGACTACGTCTTCAACATTCCGTTTACAGAAGAAATCCTCCGCATGAGTCCGGAAGATTTTATCGAGCAGATCCTGGTGAAGCGCTTCAACATCCGGGAGGCTTACTGCGGATTCAATTACAGCTTTGGATACAAGGCTTCCGGTACGCCGGAGATCCTCATGCACGAAGGTCTCAGGCACGGATTCGGCATTCATGTCCAGGAACCGTTTATGATCGACGGCGTTGTTGTCAGCAGTACCTATATCCGCCAGCTCATCGAGGAAGGCCGCATGGAGGAGTGCACGAAGCTCATGGGCAGGATGTACGCCATCAGCGGCGAGATCGTGGTCGGCAACAGACTGGGCAGGACCATTGGATTTCCGACCTGCAATACCCTTGTGGACAACACTATGATCACTCCGCCCAACGGCGTTTATATCACCACCTGCACCATCGACGGCATTACCCGTCCCAGTGTCACCAACGTAGGCGTCAAGCCGACCATCGGCACCTATGAGAAGAACATTGAGACGCACATCTTCGATTTTAACGAGGACGTCTACGGCAAGAAGATCCGCGTCGACTTCATCCGTCACACCCGCGGGGAGAAGAAGTTCGACGGCCTGGACGCCTTAAAGAATCAAATCGAGAGTGATTGCATCACCGCGCGCGTGTACCACAGACAGAACAGATAAATAAAACAGAAGTTGTACAAAAAAGTGTTTGCTTTCACTATGGATTAGTGTTACAATACCTTTTGCACGGGTCGAGAGACCGTTGCCGGAGTATGGCGCAGCTTGGTAGCGCGCTTCGTTCGGGACGAAGAGGCCTAGGGTTCAAATCCCTATACTCCGACCAAGAAGAATCGCTGGAGTTTATTCTCCGGCGATTTTGTTTTAGGCGTCGGTGCAATGACAGTATTTCCTGAACGTGCGGTAGTCAGAAACGTGCTATAATTGAATCATGGAACAGATTTTACTTACAAAACCAAACGGATATGAGATCCCATGCATCGCGGAATTTCCGGACGATCTGCGGAAGCTGGTCATCGTGATCCACGGATACGACAGCAGCAAGGAGAGCGCCAATGCTGCAAATTTGATGCAACTGCTCCCGGAGAAAGGCTTTGGAGGAGCCGGCCGGTTTGGCGTGATCGCTTACGACCAGCCGAACCACGGGACGGAGCAGGCGGCTTCCGAGCCCCTGCGCATCGAAGCGTGCCTGGACAGTCTGGCATGTGTGGAAGATTATCTGGCGCAGCGGTTTCCCGGCGTGGAGATCTGCTATTTCGGCTCCAGCTTTGGCGCCTACATCCTCGGCATCTATCTGATCACAAGACCCCACCGCGGGCGTAAAGCGTTTATGCGCTGCGCGGCAGTCAACTTCCCGGCGCTTGAGATCGACGACAGAGCAAAAGCCTTAGAGCCGGTGGATCTCTTTCGGTTGTTCGACGAAAGCAGGCCCGAGGATGTGCAGTTTGCCTTTGCGCATGGGGAATGTGACAGCTCCGTACCGGTCAGCGCCGTCATCGAATTCACAGAACGCTTCGGGTACCCGCTGACCATCTTCCCGGGAGAGGAGCATCCCATCTGCACCGATCCGGCATCGCCGGTCCGCGTGGCAGAGCTCGCGGCGCAGTTGTTCGGGTGATCTCACACCGCGCGGGAACGCAACGGCACAGATCGCTGCCGAGTGCTTTTCAAAAGGCTTTTCGAACGGTTTTCAAAAGCAGCATTGCGAATCGCCGCGATTTGATGTACAATACCTTCTGCAGGCAACTGCGGAATATGCGGATGTAGTTTAGTGGTAAAATATCAGCTTCCCAAGCTGAGGTTGGGGGTTCGATTCCCCTCATCCGCTCCATGAACGCGAAGAGGACCGAAAGGTTCTCTTTTGCTTTCATACAGCGAAGTGGGGCCGTGCAAGAAATCCATCCAGAAGCAATCTGTCTTGCAAGATTTGTAAGATAGGCATGAAATACTTCTTGTTCTTGCAAAAACGACCTTGTCTTTGCAAGATAGACGGGAAATCGGATCATATCTTACAGAAACAGAGCGTTAAACGGGCTCTGTGGGAGCATCGCTGCAAGATATCCAGAAAAAACTGCATATCTTGCACAGACGGAAAGAATGACTGAAAAACAGACTGTTTCTTGCAAGCGCTAGTGGACTGCGCCGCAGACCAAACAACCACGCCATCACGACAGGAACCATTCACGCCAGGAACTCATCGTGCCGGATATCCCGTCGCCTCACGTCAGCAAGTACCATTCGGCGGCGGCGTAGAGCCGGATCATATCAAGATCGATGCGCAGGTCCAGACCGGTGACGTCCCTGATGCGCCGGATTTTGTACTGCACCGTATTCTTGTGGATAAACAGTTTCTCGGCGATGGCATTGATGGAACCATTGCACTTGCAGTAGGTGATGATAAAGGATACGATGTCGGCCGCTGATTCCTGGCCGAATCCCGCAAACATAGATGAAACGTACTCTTTCTTTCTCTGCTCCGGAATATAATTCATAAGGACATCCAGAACGTGGTCGCTGTAGTAGGAAATACCAGAGTATTGCTGTCCCAGGGACTTGCTGCGGATCTTGACGTATTGGTAGAGTGAAAACGCATGGCTGTAGGACTGCTGCAGCAGGTTTTCAGAAGCCACGGTATCTCCAATGGCGAAGAAATAGTCGTCCCGGTCAGGCATTGCTTCCAGAATCTCCTCCAGATACGCACCCATATCCTCAGAAGAAGGGAACATTCCGATGATGATCCCGCAGGAATTGTTCCAGGTCGTGACAGTGTGGATGTTTGTGATCCTTTCCCGGAGAAATGCGCGGGCAGCATCATGGCCGTTGATGTTGTCTACGATGACCGCCTGAAAGGAAGAGAAAACGTGATGGCCGTACTGCTCCAGTTTTCTGCGGATACGGCTGATGTCAGTGACCTCACCATTGATCCAGCTGTTGAGAAAGAACATCCTGGCCTCGTTGATGCGGGTGGTCTGGGACAGGGTCTCGTAATCCTTCAGAAGAATTTCCGCTGTTTTCTTGATGATGTTGGCGTATTTCGAGGTTTCTGCGACATCACCGGTGATTCCGACGACGCCGATGATCTCATTATCGATCAGCAAAGGCACATTGGTTCCTTCTTTGCAGCCTTTGTATTCATTGTCGTAGTGAACCAGCAGGGAAGGCAGCCCCTGGCGGATGATCAGCAGCGCAGCTTCGTGGAACTGTCCGATCCGCTTCGCGTCGGTGCTGGAAATAATGACGCCTTCCTCATCCATGATATTCAGATTGTAATCGATGACAGAACTCAGCTCTGTGATGAGTTTGTGGACGGTTTCGATGTTCAGTTTCATAAGATCAACCTCCGGAAATGTTACGCGTAACAGAAATCACCGCTGATTTCAGTACAACAGACTATATCTTTAAGTCTTCCATAACATTATACTATAATAAAGCAATAAAAACGAGGGCTTTATGAAGAATTGTATCGTTATCCCGGATTCCTTCAAGGGGACCATGACATCCATGGAAGTCTGCAGTGTGATGGCTGGTCAGATCAGGAAACACTTTCCTGATTGTAAGGTAGTCAGCATACCTGTGGCAGACGGCGGCGAAGGAACCGTAGATTGTTTCCTGCAGGCGATGCCGGGAGAAAAAGTGAATATCGTGGCACAGGATGCCTATGGCGAGGACATGGCCGGGTTTTACGGCCGGTTCGGCGATACGGCGATCATCGAGATGGCAGCGGTGGCAGGGATCGTCAGCAACGCAAGGCGCGATGCGCTGCAAGCGTCGACCTATGGCGTGGGACAGCTGATCGACCATGCGATCGGATGCGGTGCCAGAAAGATCGTCATCGGTCTGGGCGGAAGCTGTACATCCGACGCGGGGTGCGGCATGGCAAGCGCGCTCGGCATGAAGTTTTATGACGAACAGGGAAATGCCTTCGTTCCTGTCGGCGGAACCCTCCACAAAGTCCGGAAGATGGACAGAACGAAGATCATGCAAAAGCTCCAGAACGTGGAGATCTGCTGCATGTGTGATACCAACAAGGTCATGTACGGCCCGGATGGAGCCGCGTATGTCTACGCCCCGCAGAAGGGAGCGACGCCGGAGGAAGTTGCTTTTCTCGACAGTAACCTGAAGGCCCTGGCGGACCGGATCCGAACAGAACTGGGAATCGATCTTTCCGAACTTCCGGGAGGCGGAGCGGCAGGCGCCATGGGCGCAGGCGCAGTCGCCTTCCTGGGCGCGGAACTGAAATCCGGCATCGAGTATATTATGGATGCGGTCGGACTGGACCACTATCTGGAGGGTGCGGACTGCGTGTTTACCGGAGAAGGCAGCTTCGACGCGCAGAGTATGAGCGGCAAGGCGGTCTGGGGCATCGCAGGAAGAGCAGCCCGGCACCAGGTCCCGGTCATCATCGTGGCAGGCAGAAACAGGACCGGAAAGCAGGATATGCAGTCCTTCGGTATTGCCGCTATCCGCGAAACGGCCCGCTCGGACAACTTCGAAGAGATCAAGGGGACCTGCAGAGAAGACTTAGTGTCTGCAATGGACATCGTCCTTGAAGATGTTGAACATATATTATCCGTGAAATCATGACAGAAAGGAGGAGGGTGTTTAAGCACCGAATGATTTACAATGAGTGAGAATAACGGTTTGAAGAAAAACAAAATCGGCATATTCGGCGTTATCGGTATGATCTACGCGATGACTGCTGCCGGAGCTTACGGAATTGAAGACATGGTGTCTGCTTCCGGTCCGGGAATGACCATCATTATGCTGTTTGTAATTCCACTGTTCTGGGCTTTCCCGATCGCGCTTTCATCGAGCGAGCTGGGATCCGCCATTCCGGAGGAGTGCGGCTACTACAAGTGGGTACAGAGAGGTCTTGGAGAATACTGGGGATTCCAGGTCGGCTGGCTGAAAAACGTTGGTATCTTTATCAACAATGCAGTATTCGTCGTACTGGCAGGTGACTATGTCGCATCGTATCTGCACATGTCCGCCGTCGGAGGTTACTTATTCAAAGTCGCCATCATCCTGATCTTCATGATCATCAACCTGGTCGGCGTTAAGGAAGTGGCAGTAGTAAGTACGATTATCTCCGCGTTCATCGTCATCGCCTTCGCAGGAATCTGCATCATTGGATTCACGCACATGAATTACAATCCGTTTGAGCCGGTCGTGGCAGACGGTCAGTCTGTCGTCAGCAGCATCGGCGCATCCATCGCCATCGGAATGTGGATGTACGCAGGCTATGAGACCATGTCATCACTGGCGGGGGAACTGGAAGATCCGCAGATCATTCCGAAGGGAATCATCCTGGCGCTGCCGCTGATCATCGGAACCTATGTCATCCCGACCATCGCATCTGTAGGTTCTATCGGACAGTGGGATGCATGGGCGTCAGATGGCGTTTCCTATATTGATGTTGCACTCCAGTATGCACCGGCGTTCGCGGTTCTGTTTGTTACGGTTGCCTTTGCATCGAACATTTCCATGTTCAACGTATACCTGGCGACAGGCGCCAGAAACTTCTGGATTGTGGCGGAAGACAACCTCTTCCCGAAGTTCCTGTCAAAGGTCGGCAAGAGATTCGGTACACCGTACGTAACGATCATTGGACTTTCACTGGTATCCATCGTTCTCTGCGCACTGAAGTTTGATGCTCTCGTAACCGCAGTTGCATTGCTGAACATGGGATTCTACTCCCTGATCCTGATCTCACAGATCGTTCTGAGAAAGAAAGAGCCGGATCTGCCGAGACCGTTCAAGATCAAGCTCGGCGGAGACGTTGGAAACATGATCTTCTGCGCGATTCCAATCGCTGTTGCGTTCATCGCGCTGTACATCAACGGCACAGACTACTTTGTCGGCGGTCTGCTGGCAATGTGCTCCGGTCCGATCGCTTACATGATCTTCAAGCCGATCTACGGCGGACTGTACAAGATCGATCCGGAGAAGAATCCGCTGAACCTGAAGACAAAGTTTGCTGCAGGGGATATGAGAAGGATCGCGTTCTCATTCGCTCTGATCGGCGTACTGTTCCTCATCGGAAGAGGATTCCTGCCCTGGTATGAAGATGCTTCCTACTACATCGAAGCATACGGCAGCCAGACAATATTCGATACATTCATGAATGTATGTCTGATCGGCGGAATCGTCTGCCTGATCATAGGACTCGTCATGCTGCTGATCGGCAACAAAGTCGAAAAAGAAGAAAATTACTCAAGAGGTTAATATGAAAAGAAAACATCACGCGAGGTCCTGCGATTCCATGATCGCATCGCAGGCTTCGTCCGCGACAGGAAACATTATTTACGCGAAGAACAGTGACAGGCCTTTGAACGAGGCACAGCCGCTGGTCTATTTCCCTCCGGCAGATCACGCACCGGGAGAAATGGTGCAGACAAGCTTTATCCAGGTCCCGCAGGTCGCGCATACATACGGTGTCATCGGCTCCAAGCTGGATACGTTCTTCGGCTGCGAGCACGGCATCAATGAATGGGGACTGGTCATCGGCAATGAACAGGTGACCGGTAAGGAGATACCGGAGCGCAGATGGGGCCTGATCGGCATGGATATCCTGCGTCTCACGCTGGAGCGCTGCAGGACAGCCCGCGAAGCCATCGACTGCGTTGTCGATCTGCTCCAGACTTACGGGACCGGCGGAGACCCGACAGTCCGGATCCCGTACTTCAATACGAACCTGATCATCGCAGATCCGGAGGAAGCGTATATATTCGAATCCCATCAGAGAGACTGGGTCTGCAAAAAAGTCGAGACCACCGGCGCCATCGGCAACTGCTATTCGATTCAGGAATACGACAGGATCAGTTCGAACGCCGAAGCCAACGCCATCGAAAACGGCTGGTGGGCGGAAGGCAAGCCATTCAATCCGGCAAGAGCCTGGTCGCCTTCAGACCACATGTGGGATGAGGACGAAGGATTTGTCCGGTTCGGCCGCATTACCGAGCTGATGAACCGGCATGACAAGTATACCGTCCCGATGATGATGGCAAATCTGCGCGACCATTATGAGGACGTGCCGGCGCTGCAGACGATCTTCAGTCCGGCGATCCCGAAGATCGGTACCGTATGCTGCCATCCGGGCGGACTGGATGGATGCATCACCTCTGCCAGCATGGTCGCGGAGCTCCGAAAGGATGCGCCTAAGGAACTGCGGTTCACCGCCTGGACTTCCATGGCGCCTCCGTGCTGCTCCATATTCCGGCCGATCTACAACACCGGTAAACTGCCGCCTGCACTGAGCGGCGCGGGCAAGATGTATGATCCGTGCGAGAACTGGTGGACTTTTATCGAACTGGAAAGATATCTGTCTCTCTGCTTCGAGGAACAGGCCCCCAGAGTCAAGGAAGACTTCGCGAAACTGGAGAAGGAATTCATCGAGGAAGCGGCGCACATTGAGAAGACGTACAGCGGAGATGTTTCCGTCCTCGACGAGTTCTCCGCAAGAGCCGTGAAGGAGAGCTACGATCTGGCGAGAGCGCAGATCGAGCGGATCAAGTCGGAGCTTCGTACAGTCGATATCGACCGCCTGGCGCTGGATTATTTCACAGGCGTGTGCGATCAGTGCGGCATGCCGTATGACAAAAGCGTAATCAGATAATACACAGGATACACCAGTAAAGTAGTGTGCACATGCATGCTACTTTTGTTTTACCGAGAAGGCTGTCTGTCGGGTGAGAATGGGGAGGTGACGTATCGGGCGAGGGAGTTTTTTTAGACACTGCGAATACTATGCTATATAATACAAACAGGTAATAACTATCGTATATATAGCAGGAGCAGTGCATATGCTGGAAATGAGAGAACGCATTATTTTAGCACCCGGAGTTGTCGGGACGGAATTACTGGGGACATTGGCCAAACTTGGCACGAATACGATCGGTACAAGAGTGATGTCCCCCGAGGGCCTCGCAGAGTTTGCCCTGATGCGGTCAGGCATATCCATGAGCGGAGAGTATCTGACAAGAAAGGATGCGGCGCTGGTCGTGGATACCTTTATGAAGGACCTCGGCTACTTCGAGAATGTTTCCTTCGCGGATGCGGAGACCATGGCGCAGACGCTGTTTTCGGTCAGGCAGATGATTCCTGAAAAGGAAGCAGAAACGATCCACGAGAAACTGACCGATGGGGAGTTCAAGGAGAAAAATAAGGCGCTGATCAAAGCGTACGATCTGTACATGTCCTTTCTTGCGGACGAAGGAAAAATCGACTTTATATGCAAAATCAGGAAAGCCCTGGAAGAAGCTGCCCCGATCGATGCTGATTTTGTTATTCTAAATGAATTCCCGCTGAACCCTCTTGAGAAAGCACTGACAGAGAAACTGTCCCCCAGGCAGGTGGAGCAGATCCGTATAGCCGATTTGGCTGAGCTCACAGAAGAACAGAACAGTAATATTGTCATCACGGACTGTTATGGTGCTTCCAATGAAGTGAGAGATATCTTAGGTTATATCTATCGTGAAGGAATCCCTCTGGATCAGTGTATAATTGCAGTTGCGAATACCTCACAGTATTCACAGCTATTCAATGAAATCTGCCTGGAAAACAAGATCCCGGTCAGGTTCGGCTGCGGCGTTTCCATCAATACATCAAACCCGGCCAGACTGCTGCGGCTGTATCAGAATTGGCAGACCAAAGGGTACCATGGCGTTGACGCTCTTCGAAGTATGCTGAAGAGCAGCGCGTTTGACAGAGATGCATTGAAGAAACTGCTCCTGAAAGATCCGGAAAAGGAGCGGATCAGCTGGGATGATTTGACGCAGGTCGCAGGATATCTTAGATTATCCGCCGATGCGGCGATCAACGAAGAAAGACTCAAAGGGTATCAGGAGTATCTGGAGGAGAAATCCTTCAGAAACGATGATGAAAAGGAAAGCGCTTTCTTCATAGCAGACTGTGCTGCCGCTTTGGCAAAGGAACTGGAAAAAGGCGTTGTTTACTGGATCAGGACGTATTCCAAAATCCGTAAGTTCGATATTGCAGCTATTGATAAAGAAGCACAGAATCTCATCTGTGACAGAGTCGCAGGATACCTGAGTACTGATGAAAGCAGGTCCCTTGACGGAATCATTGATTCTGTCCTGATACAGAGTGTATATAGACTGTCAAGTGAAGAGGGTGCCCTTTTTGTCACAGATATACGCGGCGCAATGAGTGCTCTGAGGAAGCATCTGTTTGTCACAGGGTTGTCCTCTGATAATTTCCCGGGAACACCGACCGAAAACTATATCATGCTTGACAGTGACTATCTGCTGATCAGCGATCACAATGCGGCGCCAACATCGACGAATCTCGTCAGATGGAAGAAGGATGATCTGGCGAATCTCCTTGCTTTTGCGAAAAAAGCCGGCGCGGTCGTCAGACTTTCTTATTCGTCCTTTGATCTTGCAGCGCTCAAGGAACTGAATCCCTCGTCGGTATTGTTTGATATCTACAAATCCATCAATGGCATCCAGTCAAAGTACGAAGATTTTCTTAAGGCAACGGCAAAGGCAGGCTACTTCGGCGATCAGACGTCCAGACATGCAGCTCTGGGAATTGCCTATGCGGAAGGCAGCAAAATCAAAATCAAAGAGACTGACAACACCACGTCCGAGGGGAAGGTCTCCATATCCAGCAACAGGCGTTATTCTCCATCGGCCATCTCAGATTATGTAGAGTGTCCGAAGAAGTTTTTCCTTAAGAATGTTTTGAGGATTCCAGAACCTGAAGAGGATAATCCGTCAGAGGTAATCCATGCTTATGAGAAGGGAACATTGCTGCATACACTGATGGAACGCAATGCCGAGTCAAGGCTGTCAGAGGAGGCTTTTATGGGTGCAGCCGGTGTTATATTCGAGTCATTCCTGAAAAGCAGACCGCCGTTATCCCATGAAATTGCGCAAATCGAAAAAGAACGATTCCTGGAACTGGCTCTTGACGCGTACCGGCAGGAACCGGAAGAATATGAAGTTGTACTGATGGAGAAAGATGTGGAAACGACGCATCCAGCCGGCATTACAATACATGGTTATCCGGATCGTGTTGAGCGTCATCCGGATGGAAACTGCCTGATCGTCGATTTTAAGTCAGGAAGGAAGGACAGACACGCATCTAAAAGAGGCGAGATGAGGGAAGAAACGCTTCGAAAATATGTGCAGGCCTTGGTTTACGCTTTTATCATGGAAGCAAAGGGCGTGAAAATAACCGATTGTGAATTCCGGTACCCACAGCTGGGAATCGCTGAATCCTGTAAATATGATGCCGGAGCAAAAGCCGTATTGCAGGATATCCTGCTGGAGCTAAAGGGTGCTCTGGATAGTGGGGAGTTCCCGGCGACACCAGGTAAAGATGCTTGCGAGTATTGTAAATACCAGGACATCTGCGGAAAGTAACAGAAAAGAGGATAGATCAATGACAGACAGTAACCATGTAAGTTATTTTGTTGAAGCGGGAGCAGGTTCCGGTAAAACGACAAAACTCGTGAGCCGTATGGTCTCGATGGTGGAAGAAGGTGTCGATGTCAGCGAGATCTGTGCGATTACCTTCACGAAGGCAGCAGCTGCAGAGTTCTACAGTCGTTTCCAGGAGCGCCTCATTGAACGAAGCGTGGATAGCGAGATCGATTCCCGGAAGAGAGATTATTGTCAGAACGCGCTGGAAAACATCGATTTATGTTTCATGGGAACGATCGACTCCTTCTGCAATATGCTGATCAGGGAGCATCCAGCGGAAGCCGGGGTGCCGTCGGATACCCGTTTGATCGACGAGAACGAACAAGCGATTCTCCTGAAGCGTGAGTTCAAACAAATCCAGAACGGAGAATACGGGGAGGAGTTAAAAAAGTTCAGCCATAGATTCATCCTGGTCACAAAGGGATATATGCGGGAAGACAAATTCGTGAAACTCATGCAGACACTGTTGGAAAGACGCGACACGGATTTTGTGCTTCCTTCGGTTCCGGATGATCCGGATACGTTCCTGTCAGGAAAAACAGGCGAATTACATAAGCTGGTTTCTGCGCTCTGTGATCATCCCTATGCGGAATGCGATGCGACCAAAGGCATCCGCGCAGCATGGGATATGATCAAAAGAAAATCAGAAAGGCTTCTTTCGCCGTGGAAAGAAAGTGATCTGATCGAATTCAGAGGAGATCTGAAAACCCTGAGAGAGATCGCAATCAATGCGGATTTTGATATAAACCTGCTTGGACCAGCTGTAGCGGGTATGTTTGAGGAACACTATAATCGCAGGCCCAAGATCCCGAAACTGGACAGATATGTTTTAGGGGATGAAACAAAAGAATGGATCCAGCAGTTGATGGAATCGATTGATGAATATGATTATATGATCTCCCTCAATTTCGTAGCGCAGTGTATGCCTTTGATCGCCGAATCATTGTGCAGCGAAGGATCGTTCACCTGTTATGAAGTGACCCTTTGTCAAGGGGTGGATTCCCTGGGCCACAATTGTTTCTGAAGGCATCTGGCAAGAGCTCGATTGAACAGTCTCCGGCATTAGCCACTCTGTTATCCGTGGATCAGGAA
>Ga0256404_1001237_pt1 | contig 63494 bp, 60 predicted proteins | sample RumenRJG_01DNA_FD_185990 | JGI IMG/M metagenome (GOLD analysis project Ga0256404, IMG submission 185990) | Bovine rumen microbial communities from Lethbridge, Alberta, Canada - RJG_01 | ecosystem: Host-associated > Mammals > Digestive system > Stomach > Rumen | place: Canada: Alberta | collected...
AAAATATTCCGCCAAAAGCGGTTATTTTCTCAGATTTTTGTTGTACCTTTGCCATGTCATGGATGATTTTGCTTGTCTTGATTTGCAGCACTAAGGTAAGTGAAAAATCTGACATGGCAAAATCCTGGGCAACTTTTTGTTGCTCAGGAACTTATAAAAATAGTTAAACTAAAGTGCTGCGGAATTAAGGTATTAGATATGAAAAGTAGATATTTACCTATAATGATTGTAGCGGTGCTTCTTCTTAGTGGTTGTTGTAGCAAGCAATCTAAGATAGATTATATCGATAAAGTCATAGGTAAACTTGACTTTAATATTAACCCTAATGCCGAATATGGATTTCGATCAGACTTTGTAGATTCATTTAAACTTGCAAACAAATATTTCGAAAGCCTTACCATAAGTGACTTGGAGGACATGGCTCTTCATCATAAGAACCCAGTCCTTCGTCTTCGTGCATTTCAAAAATTGGTGACGCGTAATGACTTGAACTGCTATGATATCGCGATGAAGAACTTGGAGGATACAACGAGTGTTATGGCGATGCATTATGATTTTGGCTACGCGGAACCTCTCAATAGCCTGGAAATTGACCAACTTGACACATTGCTTACCAGAAATAAGCAGGCTGAAACGAAATTCAGGGCAAAACTTGATAACAGGTTTATGCGTGATTTCACTCATGAGTACTTTAATTATTATCAGAAAATGTTTATGCGCGTTCCTAAAAATGCTGAAAACTACAAATTACTTCGTAAGCATTATCTTGAAGGGCATAATAAATATGCATTGGTTGCTTTGGCAGGATATAATAACGCACAGGATACCAGTTTGATCGAACAGGCTTTATCTGCAGAGTTCGAGAATTATCATTCTGAGAATTTGGTTTGTTTTGGCCTTCAAGCGGCCCAACATTGGCCGGACTTGGCTTTTAAGAACGAAATTTATGATCTTTACGAGAAGGAGGTGTTGGGTAAGGCACATAGTGACTATGCCCATGAAATTATGTCGGTAATGATGCAATATGACGACGAACAGTCGTATCGTCTGTTAGAGAAAGGCAAAAAGGCAAAGATGAAAGATGAAGATGCATATTACTCTTTCTGCGTGTCTCTTTATTTTGCTTACAAAGACTATGGTAAGCTTCGATATAAGAATTTGCTGGATTGGAAAGTGATAGCCCCGGTTTTGTAACAATGTAACAATGAACTGGCCCCTTCATGAATCACAGGGACTTGACTCATTTTTATAAAGAATATTTGGTGGTAACAAGAATAAAGAGTATCTTTGTACCATATAGTATAAACAAGTCCCCGTGATCTTTTGCAAGCATTGAAGGAATTTGGTGGTGGGGTACGGCAACTCTCCAGAATTACAGGTGTCTCTTATGGTATCATTCAACGGATATAGAATGAATCAAAGTCCCCTGTTCACCAGCGCACATGCTCGGCATCTGAAGCAAGTCCATCCGATTGATTCTATGAACTGGTAATTCTGTGTCTGTTATTTCCTCTTAAATCTTTCACCCACGAAACCATCGGCTACATCACCTGTCATCAAGTCGAAGCGCTTGAATACCGGCGGAGTAGGATTCAGATTATAGTAATCCATTTCTGCTATGGGCAGACAGAAGTATTCCAGTTTGTCGTAGCAGGTGTAGAGACGTGGCAGCACAGGATTGTTATCATATATCCAGCGTTTTATATCATCGCTGACATCGAAGTTTATGATTCCGGCACAACGCACGGATGTTTTATCTGCATAAGCCAACAGTTCTACGTTAGGATTAGCCTGAAGTTCACGATAAACGGCTTTATCTGCCGATGTGGCAAAGTAGAGCACATGCCCTTCCTGCTTCATTACCTGAAAAATGCGTAGTTTAGGAAGATTGCCCTCACACGTGGCAAAGGCAATCTCTTTGTGCTCATTCAGAAATTGTAGTGATTTGTTAAGCATCGGTATGAATGTTTTCAGTTCCCCATGCGGAAATCGCCTACATTGTCAGTACTCAGCTGCAGTTCATCGAAGGTGGAGACACATTCGTCCGACTGCGGAGCCTGACTACAGATACCGAGGTAGAGACGGGCAGGATAGTTGTTCTTATAGAGACGAACCATCTGCCATTCCCGTCCGTCGAGCGAATAGTAGCTGGCTATGGTGTGGGCATCGCTCGAAATCTTATAGTAGATATGCTCAGCATCATTGAACACCTCGTGGTTGTTGTCATCCGAAGTGCCGACGGTACGCACGGTAACCACGCGATGGTTGCCACGCTCGTCCTGTTCGAAGCAGAACTTCTGGTAGAGCGAGTCGCTGGCATAGACGAAGAGTGCGGCGGCGTTATAAAGGCCGTTGGGCGTGAAGCCTGGCTTCATCTTGGCAGAGAACGTGAATGGCTTGGTGTTGTCAACCTCAGTCAGCAGCACGGCGGAATTGTCCTGCGAGAGTTTGCCGTCGTTGGGGTCGCTGAAATAATCGGCATGTGGTTTGGCACGGAAAGTGACGAGACCTGCCGAGTCGGTCACCTGTTGGTCGGCTCCATTGAGAGCCTTGGTAAAATGGATACCCGAGACCGTGATGTTGCAGTCGGTCAGTTTCTCATTGATTACTTCTGCTTCCTGTTTTGGAGCATTGTTGTTTGTGCAGGCAGTCAGTGTCACGGCTGCGAGGGCAATAGAAAGAATCTTTTTCATTTTGCTGTGGATTTTAGGATTGTCGAAATGTCTTCTGTGAATATGGTGGTATTTTTGGCAGTCTCTGGTATCATCAGCTGCGGATAGTCGCGGTTGAAGCGGACAAGGGTGGTCTCAGGAAATCGAGCTGTCATCTGCTCAAAGGGGAAACGGATGATGACGGGGGTATTGAACCCTACGCCGAACTCCAACAACAGGAGTCTGCCTGCCGATGCCCTCTGAACGAAGTCTTGATAAGCCTCGGCCTGCTGATGCCACTGTTTATCCTCTACGAAGGTGTTGTCACAACGCAGGTTCATTGATACGGACTGTCCTTCGGGTGTCTTGGGAATCAATTCCGTCGGAATCCGACAGTCATTGATTTGCGGCAGGGCTTTCTCTACCCATTCCCTGTTGCTGTAGGTTTCCTCGGGATAACCACTGTCAGGTTGGAACAGACCGTAATCGCCCTGCGTGGCAAAGATGCGGGCGGGATCAAAGCCAGCCTTTTCGAACTGACCGTCAACATTTGTGGTGATAACGAAATAGTCCTTGTGCTTCACCAACTCCAAGAGCTGCTTGTATAGCGGCATCGCTTCAGGTGCATATCTCGCAAACCAGATGTGCTTGGCCCAGCAAGCCCATCGCTCTTCCTCGGTCTCAAAGGGATAGAACGACGAACTGTAGAGGTCGGTGATGCCGTAGCGGTCTATCCAGTCCTTGAACTCACGCTGGAAGTCCTTCCCGGAATAGTCGATACCGGCGGCTGATGACAGGCCGGAACCTGCACCAATCAGCACATAGTCTGCTTCACGGGTAAGCTCTCGGAGTTTACTGATTCTGTGCGAGTAGTCGTTTGTAGATGTCATAATCCTTGTCTAAGAAAACGTTGAAAACTACGGTCTTAATACATTTTAGGGGGTATGCCTTGACGGTATTGACAGCAATTTCGGCTGCCAGATCATTAGGGAAATGGAACACGCCTGTTGATATACAACAGAAGGCGACACTCTCTAAATGATTCTGCTCTGCAAGGTCAAGACAAGAACGGTAACACTCAGCCAGTTGCTCTTCTTGTTCTTTCGTCGGATAGTCATCATCAATGATGGGACCGACAGTGTGGATGACATGCTTTGCAGGAAGATTGTAGCCCTTTGTGATGAAGGCTTTACCCGTGCCGAGCAGCCTTCCCTGCATGATGTCAGCACACTCCTTGCGAAGCTGGATGCCGGCGGCAGAGTGAATGCAGTTGTCGATGCAGTTGTGCAACGGTGCCCAACAACCCAAAGCTTGAGCATTGGCGGCATTGACAATGGCATCTACCTGTAGGCGAGTGATGTCACCTTGCCAGAGCAGCAAATTCTCACCGTCGATATTCACCACCCCTTTCTCCTCAAGCTGCATCTGAAGCTCTGCGTCCTGGGCATCAAGAATGTCTTTGGAAACAGCATGTGGCTCCCAGACATTCATTCCTGCTCTCATCAGGCGTTGGCATTCTGCAAGATTTGAAGGAATCTGCTGGCTCGTAACCTTACCAGCCAGCAGATACTCTATCACTTGTATTATGTTATCAAGCCTGTCCATCAATAAGGGAAGTTGTACTTACCGTTCTCGTGCTTCCATTCGTTCTTGTCGGCGATGGTTTCCATCACGTCCCAATGCTCTGCAATCTTGCCGTTCTCCACACGGAAGAGGTCATAGTAGCTGGTATGCTTACCGCCAAAGCGACCCTCGCTGATGGCCAGTACGAAGTTGCCATAGCCGAATACCTTGTGGATGGTGTCGTACTCCATCTTGATACCCTGCTCGGCCATGGCTGCGAGGGCTGCGCCCAGACCGTCGAGATTGTCTGCGATGGCGGGATTGTGCTGGATGTACTTGATGCCGTCAAAGTACTGCTGCGTGTTCTCAGGATGCTCACCCTTCAGCACGTCGGCCACGAAGTTACGCACCAGCGTCTTGTTCTCGTCAGTCTTGTCAAGGTCGGTGAATTTTGTCGTACCATCGAACTCCGTGCGACCGCTGGGGTTCTTCTCTCCAGCGTAGGGCATCAGATTGTCCCAGTGCTCCACAATCTTACCATCATCGAAACGGAAGATGTCGAAGCCCGCCTTGGGGCCGAAGAAGTTGTACTCGGTCTGCAGGATCACGTAGTCGCCGTCCTCGAAGGCGCGGACGGTGTTCACCTTCGCTGCCTCAGGGTAGTCGGCCAGCCCTGCCAGAGCACGACCAAAGCCGTCCAGTCCGTCCTCCACACCGAGGTTGTGCTGCTTGTAGTTCTCTGCGTTGATAAATGCGATGGGTTCCGTCGCACCTGTTTCGATTGCCTTCAATACTGCGATTGCCTTCTCTTTGTTGCTTAAAGTTGCCATAGTGAAATTTGTTTTTAAAGTTTATATTGTTTATTCGATTTCTTTTGTTTTGACGGTGCAAAGGTACGGCAAAAAAACGCTCCCTACAAGAATGCACTTTTTCGTTTCATACTTACAAAAAAGTAGGAATTGCAGATTTACAGGTAGTTCAGAAAAACCACTTTAATATACTTTAACACACTCTTTCTGTTTGTATTGTACAAAACTTTTTGTTATTAGGTTACTTATTGTTACCTTTGCGGCAGAAATTATCAATTCATATAGTCATTATGGCAGAGATTAAGGCAGAATATCTGGCTTGTCCCATCAGACAAGTAATTAGCAAATTTGGTGACAAATGGTCGCTCTTGGTACTGTATTCTTTACATTCCAGTGAAACGGGTGTGCTCAGGTTTAGCGAATTGCATCATCACATGACTGACTGTTCACAGAAGATGCTGTCAGCAACATTGAAGAGTCTGGAACAATTGAACCTCATTTATCGTGAGGTTTATCCTGTGGTGCCGCCAAAAGTGGAGTACTCACTGACAGAAACCGGCAAGTCGCTCATGCCGACAATTGGTTCCTTGATAGAATGGGCACTCCAGCACTTCGACGATGTGGTGAAGAAGGGCACCGTTCTCGATTAATTCGCCATTCATTCTTTTACAAATTCTCTTACCCACGCTCTTTTTGGATTTGCACTCGACATAGAATATCAGTGAAGAATTAGAGTCCCCGTGATTAGCCGGCATTTTTTTATTCCTTGAGATACGGTACGAGGATCACGGGGACTCTTTGATTCAAATGAACAGTTCCCCTAATCCGCTTCTGTTCCGCTTTGAAAGAAGGGAGTCCCCATGATCCTGTTGTAATTCCATACTGTTTGATACTCTTTATAACCTTAGTTCTATAGGTTTTATACTCTGATGTTTCTGTACATTCCTTACTTTCTTGCAAATCGCTGATGGTATTTCGAAAGTAATACTGAGATTGTCTGCATATATAGCGTATGCCATATTGGGAAATAACGATTGTTACTTCTGATTGAGAAACTCTCTTGCCATTCGTGTAAGTTCATCGGTATCTATCGTCTCCAAAATCACTTCCTCTGGTTCCAAATCGAGCAAGAACTGCATATAGGTAGGGAGTGTCAACAGGTCACCATCACGCCCAACGTTATAGTCTCCAAACTTGATGAAGTGCTTAATGCCATATTTCTCTGGATGTTTCCTGATGGTAGAGAAACTTTTTGCCTGAGCACTTTTTGCTTTTACCTCAACAGGAACGCACTCGCCTTTATAATGGATAAGGAAATCCAGCTCCAAGCCAGAATCTTTTTGGAAATAGTATAAACTCTGTCCCTTTTTAATAAGTGTATCTGCCATCAAATTTTCAAAGATTGCTCCTTTGAATCCACCTAGATTGCCTTGAAGGATATCTGCTCTTGTCGTACCTCCAAGCATGGCAACCAACATGCCAATGTCTGCAGTATAGACTTTGAACACGTTGTCTATGGCATTACCCTCCAACGGCAGTCCAGTAATGTTGGAGTTATAGCAACGGCGTATAATGTCTGCATCTTCTAACCATTGAAGGGAGTCTTTGTAATACACACCACGTCCGCCGCTTTCCACTTTGGACCACTGGTATTTTTTGTTCTCTTTGGCCAGTTGCTTTGGAACGGCATTAAAACAGGCCCGAATGTGAGGTTTGTCCTTGTCATCGGCATATTTCACCATGTCTGAACGATATTCTTTGAGAAGAGAATTCCAAACGTCATTTACCTTGCCCATGTTTCCTGTTTCTATCAGTGCATTAACAGCAGCAGGCATTCCTCCTACAGCGACATATCGATACAGGAGAGTTTTCATCGCAACATGTATGCCACTTGGTACGGGTGTTTCTTCTTCCAGGCAACGCTTCAACACATTGATGATTTCTTCATTCATGTTGTTCGCCCAAAGGAACTCTTCAAAGTCGAGTGGATACATCTCCACTATTTGCTCATAGCCTACAGGGACGGAATTGCTTCCCCTTTCTTGTTCGATGGGTTTTCTTGTGCGTTGCTTCTTTTCCTCCTGACCGTAGCCTTGCACACCAAGCAACGACCCTGTAGCGATGATGTCATAACGACCATCTTCCTTGAAGAACTTCAGACTAGTACGCGCTTCAGGGCAGTCTTGGATTTCATCAAGGATAATGCACGTCTCTCCCGGAACGAACTTGGCTGTCCTCATCTGAGCAGAAAGGTTAAGGATAATACTATCTACATCCTTTGAATCATAGAAAGCTTCTTTCCTTCTTTTTTGCTTGATGAAATTGATATATACCACATGCTTGTAGTTCTCCTCTGCGAATAACTGGGAGATATATGTCTTTCCGCATTGACGAATGCCCATGATGACAAGTGGGAAATGGTTCGGTTGCTCCCTCCACTTCTTTAGCGTCTCAGATATTTTTCTTTTAAGCATGATACATTAATTTTTGTGTGCAAAGATACGTTTTCCTAACGACTTTCGCAATAGTTGATGTCATTTTTCCAGCGACTTTTATATGTTTTTATGCCTTTTTCCTGACGAGATTCACATCTCCGTTGCCTTTTCCCCCAAAATAGCATCTATTAGTTCAGAGCCGAAATCCTTAAAGGTTTATTGTTGAAATATGCCGAAATTCTCAATGGAAATCCTATCCGAAAAGTCCATTAGTCAGGTTTACGGCATCCGCTTTCTTCTCCATCACCAAAAATCACAGGGACAGGTTTTTGATTCCCCGCAGGGTCGGAGGAAAGGCACTAGCCCACTTTTAATTTCATCCATTCCATCGGGAGTGAATCATTTCGTGTAGTTTTGTTAACTACATTATTTGGAGAATTGGATTTAAATCCCTACTTTTGCAACAGACAAAATTATACTTATGAATCTTCATTCAACAAACAACATAGTGAGAAAGAAAAGCAAAACGGGCATCTGCCATGTGATGCAAGGGCAGGAATCAAACCTGTCCCTGTGATTTTGGAGGTATGCTCACAAGGGGTCTGTCCCCCTGTGCTCACGTTTATCTAGTTCACAATCAAATCAGTCATATCCCGAGATACATGAAATCTGGGGTTGGTATATAAAGTAGTTCAACATGATGAGAAAAACATTTCTAATTATCTGCATGATAGTATTTGCCAACTACGCTAATAACATACTAGCGGGCAACAGTGATAAAGCATGGATTTCGGAGCGGTTTGCACTTCAAATCATAAATAAGAAGAGCCTACAAAGCGAGCAAATCTTCCCTATTGAAGGTTTTGAAATACATGATGGGCGCCTATATATCCTTACTTATGGTGGAGAAATGCAACCTGTCACGACAAAAGAGACTGAAGAGGGGATGCTTATATCTAACTTCCAACATACGATCAATTTATCTTCCTGGCCAAAATATCAAATTGAAAAATACGGCAAGTCCAAAGTATATTATCAATATGTTGGGGATAAGATTAAAGTAGAAATAAAGACAGGGGATCATACAGAACATTTGTTTTTCACAAGTGATGTGTATGGAAGCAGGTTTAGAAACTTACTTGAATTCAAAGGATGGCTGTTGGATTTTTTATTACCAACAATGAAATCACAGGGACTCTAAGTTTGCACTCTGATAGAAAAGAATCACAGGGTCGGTTCTTATATCCACTACACCTATGATGCTGCGGGGACGTTGCTCCGCAAGGGTTATTATGTCGGTGAGGAAGAGGACTCAACTGTCATTGACTATTCCGGCAATTACATCTACGAGAACGGTGCGTTGAGGAGGATTGAGGATGGGAGATGATGACCTTTTAGGAACTCATCCTGATTGGAATCCTTCTCCACACTTTAATTTTGAACAGATGAAGCCCAAATATGAGAATATTCATGTTTTTCTTTCAAAATAGAGAGATTAATATATATATTTTATATCTTTGCATTAAAATAATTCAATCTTATGAAAGTAATTATAGATATACCAACTAATCCGAACGAGGAAGTCATTTATAGGAACGGCGTTTCATTTTGTGGAGGATTTAGGGCAAAAGTAGAAGAAAACTTTAAGTTGGCTGCCGTTATTTCAGATAATGCCTTGACCATAGTGGGAAATGAACCAGGTCTTCTTACATTGGCTAATCTTTGTTATAACCTGGCACAAGAAAATGTGGATGATTATGAGCATATCCATGTAGACAAAGATGGACTATGGCTGTTGGAAGGATCGGAAAGCATCATTATGGTAAGGGTAAATAATTTAGAGTGAATAAAAGTAAAAGCAAATGAAGATAGTAGTAGACATACCAGATTATGACCCAAATAAAGGAATACAGCTGAAACATAATGCGGAGTCAAAGTTAACAGTTATTATAGGGTACGATGATTTCGAAATAGGGGGAAACCCGCGGGGACTTAGGTCTTTGGGAAGTTGTTTTCTTAGTCTTGCCCAGAAGAATGTACCCAACGGGGCTTCAATCCGTCTCACAGAAAAGAACGGGCTGATGAAAGGCTCTATCGATTTGAAAATCCGTAAAGAAGAAGACCCTTCCGAAGTACTTAACGCGTCGGAATGATGACACTTTCATACATCTGCTCTGCCACGATTTTTTCGCTATCTCAGCTGAAAGAACGCAGAAAGAAAGGCATAAAGAAAGGCAATCTCTCCGCCAGAAAAAATAGGGGACGGTTCTGATGATTCACCGGTGAAAACGGAAGAATTAAAACCCTGTCCCTTTGATTTATAAAAAGAGAGTAAATAGTAGAATAAATATATAAGTTACACGTTAATTGTTTATGGCAGTAATACAAGGATACGAATTTGCAGATAATATTGTCTTTGAGACCAAGGTGGACAAAGAACACGGAACAATAGAATTGTTCTACGATGACTTATTTGCGATAGGGAAGGGTTGGATTGGAAACCCCGGCCGGCTTATTATTTCTAATTGGCAAGAAGCTTCTTATCGAAAAGACAGTCTTCAGAGAAGTGAATATGTTGGGATTGATGACAACTTTCCTCTTATTGATATAATACTAAGGGCAGTTTATGGTAACGATTCACTTGTCTTATATGTCTTAAGTGATGTGGATAGTTACTTCATTAAATTTGTCCGTCCAGAAGTAAGCGTTGTATTATCAGATATGACAGACTTTACTAATATCTTTAAAGAAAGAATCCCCTTTGGCACATTAAGAAAAGATGACGCTTTTTCTATTCGAATCCCTAAGGTAACGAGCTTAGATGAATTAATGTGTTATCTATCGGAAAGATGTCATTTCCCTAAGTATATAAAGCTTTCTTGTAACACGCTTGCTTCTGAACTTCGTGATTCTAATTGGGAGCATTGCTATATTACCACAATAATATATCATGAAGATTTATCTGCGCTAGAAGAGGATGCTTTCAACAATTATATCAAGTTTATAGGGGAATGTAGAAAATTCTTTTACCACATGTTTTTTGTTTTCACGTCAACTGATTATGATAAGGTGGAATCAGGGGGACGGTTCTGATAATTCTCTTTCGTTAGTTCCCTTTTCCCCTTCTGGAAAATTTGGAAATGTAAGAATAAAAGTATATCTTTGTCCCGTATAACGGAAAACCGCGCATAATACTATGGCAGACCAATCTATATACATAAATATAATATCGTCTGAGGCATACGGCGGTGTTAGAACGATGGCATTTCCGTTCGGCAAGAGCGGAATGGCCAATTCTCTCTCGGCATTCTTGTGCTCCGAAAGGAGCAGTGGTATGAACTATTTAATAAGTATAAATGATGAAAAATATGTATTCTCTCATTATCACCCTTATTGCATATTTATTGTTGGAATGCAGTTGTACAACAGTTTCCTCTAAACATGCGGATGATTATAGTGATTCCGTTCAAAACACCTTAGCCTTATATAATGATACTGCAGATATGGAGCGTTATCAAACTTTTGACGAGTGCGAAATGCGTGGCAAAGGAGAAGCATCTAACCACCCTTTTGTCTATGTCAAAGAATGTCATGACTCAATATTTGTTGTTAGCTCAAGTACAAAAGACTCTGTTCGTTTATATGTCAGACTTAATAACGATTTATGGTATAGTCATATGGAATATGACATGTGGAAGAAAAAGGATTATTTGCCTACTAAGGACGAACTCTCTAAGACAGCAAGAACTTATGACAGGTATTTCTTTAATGATACGATTATGGAAATTGAGACTGACTATATTAAAGAAAAGCCATATCGGCAGTTGTTCATAAAGTATAAGAGTCTTCTATTTCATATTAGGATGATTGACAATATAAGCTATTCAAGCATTTCGGATCTTAGAAGAATTGTAAAAAAATTGATTGTTTCTAATGACAAACGTGTAAACAAATACGTTTTAAAGGAAGATGAAAATCGATATGTATATGAAGGAGAGAAGAATGGTGACAAACTTTCTTATGAAAGAAAAGCATATGGTAGATGGGGAATACAGCCAGGACTTACAGAAACCAGTCTTTATTATGGCATAGATAATAGAGAGTATTCTGACAATCTGGAAAGCTATCAACAAACACACTCAGACGACATCTACGAAACAGCAGATGAGGTGCCTAGTTATTTTGGTGGACCCCAACAATTCTATGATTATATTGAAAATAGCAGGAATGCATCTTTGATACTTAATGATAACAAGCCCAACAGGGTAATACTTGAAGTCGTGGTGGAAAAAGACGGAAGTATTACAAATGCAAAAGTAGTAAAGTCGATAGATTCATTACATGATAATGATGCATTAAATATAGTAAGAAATATGCCGAAATGGACCCCGGCGAAGCTAAATGGCAATGTTATCCGATTTAAAATGCTCATACCAATATCATACTCAGTAAAATCTGTCAGATGAAATGAGTCGGAGAACTCAATTCTGTGATTTATTCTAACTGCGGAACACACATCCGACGTTGCGGGGACACAGCTTGTTATACCAATTTTTAATTTTGGAAAATATGAAAACAATGACTAAGCACAGCATCCTTTTATTGGTTTCATTCTTTATTATAGGATGTACAACAAATATGCGAAAGGATAATAGCACACCCACATCGGCAATTACAAAAGATACATTGCCTATAAGCGTTAATGAAAATGGTGAAGTGTATCAACTGGCGAAAAAATATCCACCTACAGATGATGATATCGCCTTATTTATGAAAAAGCGTGATGAGGACTCATATATACAATTGAGGTTTTTTGATGCTGATATTCATTGGGAGTCTTTACTATATGATTTAGTGGCAGCTGACAAATTTTCAATTAATTTAGCCAACTTGAATATAGCAAATTGTGTCTCTGAAGGATTAAGCGATGCTGGAGTAGGGAAAAACTCAAAAAGAATCGCTATTCATTATTTGGAAAAATGGAAGCGACATGCAGTTGAGAAATATGCAGGAAAAATATTAGATGTTTTTTCAGAAAAGGTGATAGATAATAAAGAGTTGTATACACCTCGAATAACAACTAAAAGTACCATGCTACTTAGACTCAAAGTTTCATGTTTAAAGGGCTCCTGCGAAGCATACGATAGTTTGAAAGTTCAATTATCTTCGGGAAATATGTATGGAACAATGATGTACTATTCGTATATAATGGCAGACAGGTATGATTATGTACCTGCAAAAAAAGACATTTGCGAGGTCGCTAATCGTTTTTATAAGGAATTTCATTTGGGTGATTATGGGGAAACAATGCATTATTTCCTTAGTTATTTCAAATAGAAGAACTATTACTCTCAGTGAGCGTTCGGTGCGGACCAGCAGACGGAGTACGAATACGGCGAAAATGGCAACCTGACGAAAAGATTTGAACAAAAGTATTTTGCAGGAATGAAATAAAAATGTATCTTTGCGATATGTTACGGAAACCGCACATGATACTATGGCAGACCAATCTATATACATAAATATGATATCGTCTGAGGCATGCGGCGGTGTTTGAACGATGGCGTTTCCGTTCGGCAAGAGCGGAATGGCCAATTCTCTCTCGCCATTCTTGTGCTCCGAAAGGAACGGTGGAATGAACTATTTGGAAGAAAAATCAAGACTTGTCCCTTAGATTTTTTGTATCACTTAAACAAGTAAATCTATGAATAAAATAATGTTTCTTTTGTTTTCTATATTGTTTTTTGGTTGTGCTAATACTCCTTCAGGAAATAGTTCACAAATATTTGTTTTCGAGGGAGAATTTTACGACAAAGACACGACAGCTTTCAAATTTGATAGAACTTTATATGCAAATGGGACTGATCCTTATGGCGTATACAATAGAGAGAACGGTGTTGTTCCTTCAGAAAAAACAGCTACAGAGATAGCGAAGGCTGTTTTAATTCCCATATATGGTTCAAAAATTTTATCACAAGTGCCATTTAGAGTTTCATTGTGGAACAAAAGGTATTGGTGTGTGAGAGGGTCTTTAAAAAAAGGATGGGAAGGAGGTACTTTTCAAATTCTAATTGATAAAGTAGATGGTAAGATTTGCTCAATCAGTCATGGAAAATAAAATGTCTTTGCAACTATAAAGTATATGAAAAAAGGTTAAAATTTGCTTATTGTATTCATTGTAATTCTCTTATCTAGCTGTACATGTAAGGATGAAGAGTATGATTATGGGGTAGAGTGCCGTCTCTTTTATGTAAGTGACTCTTATCCTCGTAACACGAATAAAGCCAACATAGATGATTTTCGTATGATACGCATAAATTACATGTTGATTAACAACACTTCTAAAGAATACTTTTTACCTATTCGAAACAGAGGACTAACACTTGATTCCTTATATTGTTCAGGAATAATCGCTTTTATCAATAAAAAACCTATAGAGACATGGTTTTCGACAAATATTGACTGGGAAGGAGTCGTCTTAAAACCACATGATTCTATTGATGCTAGATTATATATACCTGAGAGATTATTAGACAGCGTGAATGTAAATAAAGGCGTAAGTCTCACCCAGTTCATGGACATGTTGGAAGTGAAATACAAAAAATGTCTTTCTGATACTGTATATTCGGCACTGGAAATTCCCCATATTCAATTTACCAAAAATGATTCTATTGCATATAGTTCTCAAGATGAAACTGTTATATATAAATATAGTAAAAGCAACGAATTAATAAGTACTAAAGTTTTTTCAACAGCTAGTCGGCGGCGCCGTTGATTTAAAGTTCTGGCGCATTCAACTTCATGGACGGTGCAGACCTGCAGACGGAGTACGAATACGACGAAAATGGCAACCTGACGAAAGATTTGAACAAGAATATTTCGCGTATTACGTATAATTTGCTAAATTTGCCCAAAGAAATCATGTTTATGGACGGTTCTTATATCCACTATACGTATGACGCTGCGGGGACGTTGCTCCGCAAGGGTTATTTTGTCAATGAGGAATTAACAGAGATTCCTGGAGATGATAAGGAGGAATTGACTGGTTTCCTTCTTCCTGGTACCCATCTGATGTCGGTGGGCGATGAGGAGGAAGAAGAGAAACTTGTTCTGAATGTCAGCCCAATAAAGAAACTCTAGAAGCTTTGCAGCCAGGCACGCAGTTCCAGCTCCATTTCGATATGGTATTTGAAGCTGTCGCGGATGCCCCAGCCGTGGCCGCCTGAAGGATAGACATGCAGCGAGGCAGGCACGTCGTGGCGGTAGCACTCCACGTAGTAGTTCACGCCGTTGGCCGGCACGACGGCATGGTCGTCGTCGCTCAGAGCAATGAAGGCACGGGGCGTGACGCGTGTCACCTGCATGTCGGAACTGTATTTATCCTCGGCTTTCTTCTTGGCATCCTTGCCCAGCAGGTTGTCGTGCGAGCCCTGATGGGTGAAGGCCGGGTCCATGGTGATGACGGGATAGAAGAGAATCTGGAAGTCGGGTTTGGCATCTTTCACCGAGTGGGTGGCGATGGTCGACGCCAGGTGTCCGCCCGCTGAGAATCCCATGATGCCCACGTCGTTGGGGTTGATGTGCCACTTCTCGGCATTGCGGCGCACCAGTCGGATGGCCTCTTCGGCATCAGAGACGGGCACTTCGGGCTTACCGTGCGGCATGCGGTACTTCAGCACGATGGCGGCAATGCCCATGTTGTTGAAGAAGGCTCCCCACTGGTAGCCCTCATGATCCATGGCCAGATGCGTATATCCACCCCCCGGACAGATGACCACGGCCCGGCCGGTGGCCCGTTTGGCGTTGGGCAGGTAGACACGAACGCGCGCCGTGTCGGTCTTGTCGACACTCTTTTCGGCGGGCTTGCCTTGCCACAGATTCATGTCGAACGGTTTTTGAGCCAGGGAGGTGAGCGAGAGTGCCAGCAGGCACAGGGTCAGAGCGGTCTTGAATATTCTCATTTGTATCGATTTCATCTATTATTTGTTATTTTTTTATTTTTTCAGTTGCAAAGATAATGAAAATTTTGTAATATTGCAGACAAAAAAAGGAAAAAGTAGAACGTTAATAATCAAAAAGATGAATCATAAGAGTTTAAGAAGATGGCTGATAGTGTCGGCACTCGTCGTGATGACGGCGGGTCTGCATGCCAAAGTGAGACTGCCGCATATCCTGTGCGACAACATGGTTTTGCAACAAAATACCGAGGCCCGTCTGTGGGGCTGGGCGAAAGCCGGAAAGACCGTCCGCGTCGAGGTGTCGTGGTCGGATGAGGCCTACACGGCCAAGGCCGGCAAAGACGGCAAGTGGCTGGTGAAGGTGAAGACGCCTGCCGCCAGTTACACCCCGCTGCAGATCACGTTCGACGACGGCGACCGGCTGACACTCAGCAACATCCTCTCGGGTGAGGTGTGGGTATGTGCCGGACAGAGCAACATGGAGATGCCCGTGAAGGGTTTCGGCAACTGTCCCGTCGACGGTTATAACGACGAGGTGGTCAATGCCCGCCAGTACCGTGGCATTCACTATGTGAAGATTCCCAGCATCATGCGTGTAGAACCGCAGGAAGACGCCCAGTGCGAGTGGAAAGAGGTCAGCGCGCAGACCGTGGGCGACGCCTCTGCCACAGGCTATTTCTTCGCTCAGGTGGTCAACCGCGCCCTCGACATTCCCGTGGGACTCATCATGGCCAACAAGGGCGGCTCGCGCGTGGAGAGCTGGCTGACCAAGGAGAACCTTGAGAAATACACCAACGAGCCCACCGACTCGGCAGGCATCGTCAGGTTCAAGCCGCAATGGGACTATCACCGCGCGCTGTTGTGGGGCAACGGCACGTTCAACCCCATCCTGAACTACACCGTGAAGGGCATTCTCTACTATCAGGGTTGCTCGAATGTTGGCGACCCCGGCAACCAGTACAGCGAGCGCCTGAAGATACTGGTCGACCAGTGGCGCGCACAGTTCGGCCTGGGCGAGATACCGTTTTACTTCGTCGAGATTGCCCCCTACTGGTACGACGATGTGAAGGGCGACTGGGGAGCCCGCCTGCGCGAGCAGCAGTTCAGGGCCTCGAAGATCATCCCCAACAGCGGACTGGTATGCACCAACGACCTCGTCTACCCCTATGAGACTCAGCAGATTCACCCCGCCCAGAAGCGGCAGGTGGGCCAGCGACTGGCTTACCTGGCACTGAACAAGACCTACGGCATGACGTCGCTGGGCTGCGAGAGTCCTTCGTTTAAGGACATGCGCATCGTGGGCGACACCGTGCATATACACCTGGCAAACGACCTCGGTGCCATCAGCCGCTTCGAGGGCATAGAAGGCTTCGAGCTGGCCGGCGACGACCGTGTGTTCCACCCCGCCAAGGCCGAGCATTTCTGGCAGCCGGGCGGCGGCTACTGGGATGAGACCATCCGCCTCACATCGCCCGAGGTGAAGCATCCTGTTGCCGTGCGCTACTGCTTCCGCAACTTCCAGATAGGCAACCTGAAGAATGCCGCCGGACTGCCGCTGTTCCCCTTCCGCACCGACGAGTGGTAGGCGGTTTTCCGTGAGTGATGAGACAAAGGTTCATTAAAAATAGTAAACTGATCAACGAAAGAGATGAAGAAGTTATTGACGATTGTGATTATTCTGCTCATCGCCGTGCTGATGACGCAGACGGTGCCCGACAAGCGCGCCCATAAGGAGGCGATGATGAAGGCCGTGAAAGAACTGGTGGACGAAGAGGCCGAGAACCGTGGCTTCAAGGATAACGGCCTGACCCGTATAGGCAAAAGCATTGTCAACTCGGCCATCGAGACAGCCCTGAACAGTAAGTTGAAGGTCGACAACTACTACCTTTTCAATACTACGCACATACGTATGGGCGAGGAGAACAAACTGCTCTCAGTGGGACTCTTCGGCCATGTGTTCACCTTCGACAAGAAAATGCTGCGCGAGGCCATCGAGAAAGGCAATAGGGCAGAGGAGGAGGAAGAGAGTTGAGAGCTTTTCAAGTTGAGAACTTTTCAAGTTGAGAACTTTTCAAGTTGAGAACTGAGAGCTGAGAGTTGAGAGGTATGATTACCTTTGGCTATTGTTCAAGCTCTGAATAATCGGAGAATTCTGAAGATTCGGAATACTCCGAAAACTCAGAATACTCCGAAAACTCCGAAAATTCTGAAATTCCGAAAACTCCGAAAATTCGGAAACTCCGAAAACCCTAAAAAATAAAAAACCTATGAGCCATCCACTAGAGATATTTAGCTATTGTCCTGTTTGTGGCAGCAGCCATTTTGAGATACATAATTTCAAGAGTAAGAAATGCCAGGACTGCGGATTCACCTATTACGGTAATCCGAGCGCTGCCAATGTGGCGTTGATCGTCAATGATGCCGACGAGCTGCTGGTGGTGCGCCGCAAGAAAGACCCTGCCAAGGGCACGCTCGACCTGCCGGGCGGTTTCACCGACATGGACGAGACGGGCGAGGAGGGCGTCATCCGCGAGGTGAAAGAGGAGACGGGCCTCACCGTGAACCGTGCCGTCTACCTGTTCAGCCTCCCCAACCTCTACCGCTATAGCGGCATGGACATCAACACGCTCGACATGTTTTTCCGCTGTGAGGTGGCCGACACATCGCACGTCAGTGCCATGGACGATGCCGAGGATGCCCAGTGGATTCCCCTCAGCGAGTTGCGAGCCGACGACTTCGGCCTGCGATCGGTGCGCCAGGGGGTGCAGCTGTTCCTGCAGATGAAACGTTAAAAAAACAAAAATCTCTCATTATAATAAGGTGTATGTGAAACTTTTGTGTACTTTTGCGCCCTAAAAACTAAAATGATTGAGAAATGACGCAAGAGAATTTAGTTATCGTAGAGAGCCCAGCAAAGGCCAAGACCATTGAGAAATTCTTGGGAGAGAACTACAAAGTGATGTCTAGCTATGGGCATATACGCGACCTGAAGAAGAAAGAAATCAGTATAGATACCAACACGTTCGAACCGGATTACGAGATACCCGACGAGAAGAAAAAATTGGTTTCCGAGCTGCGCAGCAATGCCAAGAAGGCCAAGAAAGTGTGGCTGGCTTCCGATGAAGACCGCGAGGGAGAAGCCATCAGCTGGCACCTGTGCGAGGTGCTGGGCCTGGATGAGGAGAAGACCAACCGCATCGTGTTCCACGAGATCACCCAACCCGCTATCCTCGATGCCATTGAGCATCCCCGTCATTTGGATATGAACCTGGTCAATGCACAGCAGGCACGCCGTGTGCTCGACCGTTTGGTGGGCTTCAAGCTCTCACCGGTGCTCTGGCGCAAGGTGAAGCCGGCACTCTCGGCCGGACGTGTGCAGAGTGTGGCCGTCAGACTGATTGTAGAGCGTGAGCGCGAGATACAGAATTTCAAGAGCGAGCCCTACTACCGTGTGAATGCCATCTTTGCGCTGATGGCTCCCGACGGCAGCGCCTCGGAGGTGAAGGCCGAGCTCGACACCCGCTTTAAGACCCACGACGAGGTGATGGCCTTCCTCGAGAAGTGCAAGGATGGTAAGTTCGTCATCCGCTCGGTGAGCAAGAAGCCGCTGCGCCGTATGCCAGCGCCTCCTTTCACCACCTCGACGCTGCAGCAGGAGGCCGCCCGCAAACTGGGTTTCACCGTGAGCCAGACCATGATGGTGGCCCAGCATCTGTATGAGAGCGGACGCATCACCTACATGCGTACCGACTCGGTGAACCTCTCGACACTCTGCGTCAACGCCAGCAAGAGCGAGATCATCAGCCTCTACGGCAAGGAATACAGCAAGCCGCGCCAGTATCACACCAGTGCGAAAGGTGCCCAGGAGGCCCACGAGGCCATCCGCCCCACCTACATGAATGTCTCTGAGATAGAGGGCAACTCGCAGGAGCGCCGTCTCTACGACCTCATCTGGAAGCGCACCGCCGCCAGCCAGATGGCCGATGCGCAGATAGAGAAGACCACCGTGGAGATCAGCATCGAGCAGCCCGGGGGCGCATCGCCGCTGTCCACTAAGTTCATCGCCCAGGGCGAGGTGGTGAAGTTCGACGGTTTCCTGAAGGTATACCGTGAGTCGGTCGACGACGACAACGAGCAGGAGGACGAGTTCTCTCATGTGCTGCCCCCGATGAGCGAGGGCGAGGAGCTGGTGCGCCGCGAGATTACGGCCACCGAGCGCTTCAGCCAGGGTCCGCTGCGCTACACAGAGGCCAGCCTGGTGCACAAGCTGGAGGAGCTGGGCATCGGCCGTCCGTCGACGTATGCTCCGACCATCTCTACCATCCAGCAGCGCGAATACGTGCAGAAGGGCGACAAGAAGGGCGAGACCCGCGCCTATGAGGTGGCCACGCTGAAGGGCATCAAGATTGATGTGAAGCAGAAGAAAGAGATTGCCGGCTCTGACAAGGGCAAGCTGTTGCCTACCGACATCGGTATCGTGGTGAACGACTTCCTGATGGAGCACTTCAAGGACATCATGGACTACAACTTCACCGCCCGTGTGGAGCAGCAGTTCGACAAGATTGCCGAGGGCGACAAAGAGTGGCAGAAGATGATAAAGGACTTCTACAAGAAGTTCGAGCCCACCGTCGAGCAGACCATGAACGAGCGCAGCGAGCATAAGGCCGGCGAGCGCCTGCTGGGCGAGGACCCCAAGACGGGCAAGCCCGTGTTTGTGAAGATCGGCCGCTTCGGTCCGGTGGTCCAGATTGGTACTGCCGAGGACAAGCAGAAGCCGCAGTTCGCCCAGCTGCCCACCAACAAGAGCATGGAGACGCTGACGCTCGACGAGGCCCTCGAGCTGTTCAAGCTGCCCCGCACCGTGGGCGAGTTTGAGGGCAGTCCGGTAGTCATCGGCAACGGCCGCTTCGGTCCTTACGTCATGCACAACAAGAAGTTCGTGTCGCTGCCCAAAGGCGAAGACCCCATGGCCATCACCCTCGAGGCATCGGTGGCCCTCATCGAGCAGAAACGCCAGCAGGAGAGCCAGCGCCACCTCAAGGGATTCGACGAAGAGCCGAAGATGGAAATCCTGAACGGCCGCTACGGACCCTACATCGCCTACGACGGCAAGAACTACCGACTGCCCAAGAGCCTGCACGACAAAGCTGCCGAGCTGACCCTCGAGCAGTGCATGGAGGTGGTCAACGCCACGGCCGAGAAAAAGAAATAATGATTCGTATCATCATCATAGGCTACATGGGAGCCGGCAAGACAACCGTCGGCAGAGCCCTCTCCCGCGAGCTGGGCATACCATTCTACGACCTCGACTGGTATATCGAGAGCCGCATGCGCAAGACCGTCAAGCAACTGTTCGACGAGCGCGGCGAGGAAGGTTTCCGCCGCATTGAGCGCAACATGCTGCACGAGGTGGCCGAGTTCGAGAATGTCATCGTCAGCTGCGGCGGCGGCACACCCTGCTTCTTCGACAATATGGAGTATATGAACCAGCAGGGCCAGACGGTCTATCTGCAGGCCAGCCCGGAGGTGCTCTACGGCCATCTGCTCATGGGCAAGAGCGTGCGCCCCCTGCTGCTGGGAAAGACCAGGGAAGAGCTGCTGGTGTTTATCAAAGAGCAGCTGAAGCAGCGCGAGCCCTACTACTCGCAGGCCCGCCACATCCTGAATGTAGACCTGATGGACAATTACGACAAGATAAAAATCAGTGTACAGAACGTACGTCAACTATTGGGAATCTAACAACATCAACTCATTAACCCTTAGACCTATTAGGCAAACATGAAGAAATGGACGATTGAAGACTCGAAGGAACTCTACAACATCAACGGATGGGGTACTTCTTACTTTGGCATCAACCCGGAAGGTAATATCTACGTCACCCCCTGCAAGGACGGCACGCAGATAGATATCCGCGAGGTTATGGACGAACTGTCTCTCCGCGACGTTCAGTCGCCTGTCTTGCTGCGTTTCCCCGACATTCTTGACAATCGTATTGAGAAAACCTGGAGCTGTTTCAAGAAAGCCTCCGAGGAGTACGACTACCGGGGCGAGAACTATGTGGTGTATCCCATCAAGGTGAACCAGATGCAGCCCGTGGTCGAGGAAATCATTTCTCATGGCCGGAAATTCAACCTCGGACTGGAGGCCGGCTCAAAACCCGAGCTGCATGCCGTCATCGCCATGCAGTGCCAGAGCGACTCTATCATCGTCTGCAACGGCTATAAAGACCAGAGCTACATCGAGCTGGCCCTGCTGGCCCAGAAGATGGGCAAGCAGATCTTCATTGTCGTTGAGAAGATGAATGAGCTGGAACTGATTGCCCGCGAGGCCAAGAAACTCAATGTGCGTCCGATTATAGGCATCCGCATCAAGCTGGCCAGCTCGGGCAGCGGCAAGTGGGAAGAGAGCGGCGGCGACGCCTCGAAGTTCGGACTGACGAGTGCAGAACTGCTCGAAGCCCTCGACCTGCTCGACAGGCGAGGCATGCGCGACTGCCTGCGCCTCATCCATTTCCACATCGGTTCGCAGATTACCAAGATCAGACGCATACAAACGGCACTCCGCGAGGCTTCGCAGTTCTATATCCAGTTGCACAAAATGGGCTATAACGTCGATTTCGTCGACTGCGGAGGCGGACTGGGCGTCGACTACGACGGCACACGGTCGCCATCGAGCGAGAGCTCTGTCAACTACTCCATCCAGGAGTATGTCAACGACTGTATCTACACCTTTGTCGATGCCGCCAACCGCAACGACCTGCCACACCCCAATATCATCACCGAGAGCGGCCGTTCGCTGGCTGCCCACCACTCTGTGCTGGTCATCGATGTGCTGGAGACCGCCTCGCTGCCCGAGATGCCCGAGGAGTTTGAGCCCGACGAGAACAGCCACCAGCTGGTGAAAGACCTCTACGAGATATGGGACAACCTGTCGGCCCGCAACGTGCTCGAAGACTGGCACGACGCCGAGCAGATTCGCGAGGAGGTGCTCGACCTCTTCTCCCACGGCATTGTCGACCTCAAGACGCGTGCCGAGATAGAGGCCATGTATTGGAGTGTATGCCATGAGATCAATGCCCTGGCCAAGAACCTCAAGCATATTCCCGAGGAGCTGATGAACATCGACAAACTGCTGGCTGATAAGTATTTCTGCAACTTCTCGCTGTTCCAGAGCCTTTCTGACTCGTGGGCCATCGACCAGTTGTTCCCCATCATGCCCATCCAGCGCCTCGACGAGCGTCCCACCCGCAACGCCACGCTGCAGGATATCACCTGCGACTCCGACGGTAAGATTGCCAACTTCGTCACCAACCGACATAACTCCCACTCGCTGCCCGTGCATGCGCTGAAGAAGAACGAGCGCTACTATCTGGGCGTCTTCCTCGTGGGAGCCTATCAGGAGATTCTCGGCGACATGCACAACCTCTTCGGCGACACCAATGCCGTGCACATCTCTGTCAAGGACGGCAGTTATCACATCGACCAGATCATCGACGGCGAGACCGTTGCCGAGGTGCTCGACTACGTGCAGTACCAGCCCAAGAAACTCGTGCGCCAGCTCGAGGTGTGGGTGGCCAAGAGCGTCAAGCAGGGCAAAATCACCCTCGAGGAGGGTAAGGAGTTCCTCTCCAACTACCGCAGCGGCCTCTACGGATACACCTATCTGGAGTAATCCCCCCAATAGGTTTCACCGTGTCCTTGTCCTTTCGGGGTGTTGCGTGTGACGGCATTGCCGCCGCAATACCCTCTCTTTTCTTATAGCGCATTTCGCTCTGATACAACAACGAACAACCCACTAGCATGAAGGAAAAACTCACTATCGTAAAAGTCGGCGGTGCCGTGGTAGAAGACGAGCAGCAGCTCTGCCAGTTGCTGCGCGACTTCAGTGCCATTGCCGGCCGTAAGGTGCTCGTCCATGGCGGCGGACGGCGTGCCACGCAGGTGGCTCAGAGCCTGGGCATCGAGAGCCACATGGTCAACGGGCGCCGCATCACCGACGGTCAGATGCTGCAAGTGGTCACCATGGTCTATGGCGGACTGGTGAACAAAAACCTGGTGGCCCGGCTGCAGGCCAACGGCGTGAATGCCCTCGGTCTCACCGGAGCCGACATCGACGTCATCCGCTCGCACCGCCGGCCGCTGAAAGACGGTATCGACTTCGGCTATGTAGGCGATGTCGACAAGGCCGACGGCACCGTGCTCTCGCGCCTCATAGAGATGGGCATCACACCTGTGCTCGCCCCCCTTACCCACGACGGACAGGGCCAGATGCTCAACACCAATGCCGACACCATAGCCGCCGAGACTGCCAAGGCACTGGCACCCTTCTACGAGGTGACCCTCATCTATAGTTTCGAGAAGAAAGGTGTGCTGCGCGACCCGCACGACGACGACAGCGTCATACCCGTCATCACCCGCGATGACTTCCAACGCTATGTGGCCGATGGAACGGTGGCAGGCGGCATGATACCCAAGCTCGAGAATGCCTTCCAGGCCATCAGCGAGGGCGTGGCACGCGTCAACATCACCCTGGCCACTGCCATCGACGGACAGCATGGCACAATGATTCAAAATAGTTAACAAAATATAAAAAGGGGCTTTTGGGCCTCTTTTTTGTAACTTTCACTCCCTTCAATCGTCATTCATAACAGAGAGCCAATGAAAGAAATCAGTTTCCGAAACGATGTCTTGCCGTTGAAAAACGAGCTCTATCGCTTGGCACTCCGCATCACGCTCAACCGTGAGGAGGCCGAGGATGTCGTGCAGGATACACTACTGAAAGTATGGAACAGGCGCAACGAATGGCAAACCATCGAGAGCATCGAGGCCTATAGCCTCACCGTATGCCGCAACCTGGCGCTCGACGCCATGAAGAGAATGGGAAACCACGTTGAATCGATTGAGGACACCGGAGCCGACTCTGTAGACAGGGCATCCACCCCCTACGAGCTCATGATGCAGAAAGACCGCATCTCACTGGTCAGGCAACTCATCAACTCTCTGCCCGAGAAACAACGTAGCTGCATGCAACTGCGCGACATCGAGGGCAAACCTTATAAAGACATTGCCGCCATCCTGGGCATTACCGAAGAGCAGGTGAAAGTCAACATCTTCAGGGCCCGGCAGGCCATCAAACAGAAATATCAAGAATACGAACAATATGGATTATAAGTACATCGAACAACTGTTGGAGCGCTACTGGAAGTGCGAGACCTCGCTCGAGGAAGAGGAGATCCTGCGCACCTTCTTCAGCCAGAAAGACGTTCCCGCATCCTTGCTTCCCTACAAGGACCTGTTCACCTACGAGCAGACCGAGAAGAAGCAATGCGTGCTGGGCGACGACTTCGACGAGCGCATGTTGTCGATGGTCAATGAGCCACAGCCCGTCAAGGCGCGTACCATCACCATGACTCAGCGCCTCATGCCCCTGTTCAAAGCCGCCGCCATGGTGGCCATCATCCTCACACTGGGCAATGCGGCACAAGTGGCGTTCAACCAGCCGGAGGCACCCGCTGTGGCAGGTTATCAGCAGCAGGCCGACGGCGTATCGGTGGCTATGAGCGACTCCATCGTCGGCGACACCCTCAAGCAGAGCAATGCCGACGTCACCATCCAGCCCATCGATGCCAAAATTCTCAAATAAGATATATTTCTATGCTTTCTCTATAAAAATCATGTTTAGTAAAACAACAACGAAACTGTGAAGTTTCTATTTCTCTCAAATTTTTCATAACATACTAACGAAGGGAAAAGGGACCTGGCTCATGCGCGAGCACCGGTCCCTTTTTATTTTGCGGAGAATTCGGAGGATTCTGAGTATTCTGAATATTCTGAGTATTCCGAATATTCCGAAAATTCCGATAATTCAGCAGCCGCCAAGAATATGTAGTCTCTAAAAGGCTTCATCTCGGAAAACCTCAAATAAATTTGGTTATTCTCTCACTTATTTGTACCTTTGCACCCCAAACATTATAATAAGGTAAAAGACATGGCATATTTATTCTCATCAGAATCGGTGTCGGAGGGTCATCCCGACAAAGTAGCTGACCAGATTTCCGACGCATTGGTAGACCAGTTTCTGGCTTACGACGATAAGGCACGCTGCGCCATCGAGACCTTTGTCACTACCGGACAGGTGGTGATCATGGGCGAGGTGCGCTCGGAGGCTTATATTGACCTGCAGACCATTGCCCGCCGTACCATCAATCGTATCGGTTATACGAAGAGCGAATATCAGTTCGACGGCAACTCGTGCGGCATTCTTGCTGCCATTCACGAGCAGAGCGGTGACATCAGCCGTGGTGTGGACCGTGAAGAGGACGAGAACCAGGGCGCTGGCGACCAGGGCATGATGTTCGGTTATGCCACCAACGAGACTGAGAACTATATGCCTGTGTCGCTCGACTTGGCGCATCTGCTCATGCGCACACTGGCCGACATCCGCAAGGAGGGTAAGGAGATGACCTATCTGCGTCCCGACTCGAAGAGCCAGGTGACCATTGAGTACAGCGACGAGGGTATTCCCCAGCGCATCGACACCATCGTGGTGAGCACGCAGCACGACGAGTTCGACCCCGATGACGAGAAGATGCTGGCCCGCATCAAGGACGATGTCATCCATATCCTCATCCCCCGTGTGAAAGCTCAGATACACAGCGAGAAAGTGCTGGCTCTGTTCCACGACGATATCAAGTATTTCGTCAACCCAACGGGTAAGTTTGTCATCGGCGGTCCCCACGGTGATACCGGTCTGACAGGCCGCAAAATCATTGTCGACACCTACGGAGGCAAGGGCGCCCATGGCGGCGGTGCCTTCTCGGGCAAGGACTCAAGCAAGGTAGACCGTTCGGCAGCCTATGCCGCCCGCCATATCGCCAAGAACATGGTGGCAGCAGGAGTGGCCGACGAGATGCTGGTTCAGGTGAGCTATGCCATTGGTGTGGCCAAGCCGGTGAACATCTATGTCAACACCTATGGCCGCAGCCATGTGGCCATGACCGACGGCGAGATTGCCAAGCGCATCGAGAAGATGTTCGACCTGCGTCCGAAAGCCATCGAGCGCTCGTTGAAACTGCGCCAGCCCATGTATGTAGAGACGGCAGCCTACGGCCACATGGGCCGCGAGCCGAAAGTGGTGAAGAAGGTGTTCACCAGCCATTATCACCCCACCCGCGAGCTGGAGGTGGAGCTCTTCACGTGGGAGAAGCTCGACCGTGTGGACGACATCAAGCGCGAGTTCGGACTGTAAGAGGCCGCAGCCAAGGGCAAAAGGGTTGATGTAGGAGGAGAGCGTTGGAAAAGCAACAGCCGAAAAACAAGACTAGCAAATGAACATCCAGCAGACCGACTCGACGGTTGTCCAGCAGCCTCAGGCTGTTGAGGAGGTCGGAACCACCAGTCCCGTCCAGGCCGAGGTGCGTCCGGCGAAGCCCCGCTACCCCTATCAGGTGTTGCGGCAGCTGCCTGCCAATGCCACGCCGGCACAGCAAGACTCAGCCATACAGGCCACCTTCAAGCCCGAGGTGATAGAGCGCAGCACGCGTCCCGACACGCTGCACATCCCCGGGTTCGGCAAGGGCAAGGACTACCGCGACGTGTCGCTGCCGCAATACTACCGTGAGTCGTTTTTTGCCAAAGACTCGCTGCTGCATCCCGAACTCACTGCCGGCCGGTATGGTGTGGCCGGCGACCCGGTGCCCTATACCGTGCGCAACGACAATGTCATCACGGGTCTGTTGCTGGGCTGCTTCATTCTGGCCCTCCTGTCGTTTGCCCGTACCGGCGGCATTCTGCTTCGGCAGGCCAAAGACTTCTTCTTTGCCCCGAAGATAGGCACCACCACGGTGAGCGAGACCACCGGCGAATTCCGTTTCCAGTCGTTCCTCGTGATGCAGACCTGTCTGCTGTTGGCACTGTTGGCCTTCTTCTATGCCAACGACTACATCGCCGACACCTATGTGCTGTCGTCGCAATATCAGCTCATCGGCATCTATTTTGCCGTGATACTGGGCTATGTGCTCCTGAAGATGATGCTCTACAGCGGCGTGAACTGGGTGTTCTTCGAGAGCAAAAAAATTGGACAGTGGTCACAGTTCCTTTTGTTCATATTCTCTATCGAGGGCATCTTGTTGTTCCCACTGGTTATTTTGCAGGTTTATTTCGATATCGGCCTGCGAAATACCTTGATTTGCTCGCTGGTTATCATAATTTTGTTAAAAATATTGTCATTCTATAAGTGCTTTGACATCTTTTTTAAAAGAACGAGTGTCTTTTTGCAAATTATTTTGTACTTTTGTGCGCTCGAAGTATTACCTTTGCTGTCGTTAGGCGCAGTTTTGGTGATGATAGGCAATGAATTGAAAATAAATTATTAGGACATCGATGACAAAAAAGATTCTGATATCGCAGCCCAAGCCGGCAAGTGAGAAGTCACCTTACTATGATATCGCTAAGGAGTTTGACTTAGAGTTGGTTTTCCGCCCGTTCATCAAGGTGGAAGGCTTGACAGCCAAAGATTTTCGCCAGCAGAAAATCAATATCCTGAATTATACCGCAATCGTGTTTACTTCCCGTCACGCCATCGACAATTTCTTTAAGTTGGCTAAGGAGATGCGTATCACGATTCCCGAGGACATGAAGTATTTCTGTGTGACAGAGACCATTGCCTTGTACATCCAGAAGTATGTTCAGTACCGCAAGCGCAAGGTGTTCTTCGGCTCTACCGGTAAGATTGACGATCTGGTGCCCTCTATGGTGAAGCATAAGACCGAGAAATATCTCATTCCGATGAGCGACGTGCACGACGACAAGGTGAAGAATATGCTCGATGCCAAGAAGCTGCAACACACCGAGTGCGTGATGTATCGCACCGTGAGCAACGACTTCACCGAGGAGGAAATCAAGGCCTTCGACTACGATATGGCCCTCTTCTTCAGTCCGTCGGGCATCAGTGCCTTCTCGAACAATTTCGCCGACGACGTGAAGGCGAAAGTGGTTGTGGGCACATTCGGTCCCTCGACAGCCAAAGCCGCCCGCGATGCCGATCTGCGTCTCGACCTCGAGGCACCCACACCCGAGTGCCCTTCGATGACCTCTGCCCTGAAGGCCTATCTGAAAAAACAATAATCCGCTGTGCCGATGATGCCCGCATCAGGAGCCTGTAGGCTGACCAGGGGAGAACGGCTGAAGAGCAAACTGCTCACCGACAGGCTGTTCAATGGCGGCGGAAGCCGTGGCATGTCGGCCTTCCCGCTGCGCATGGTCTATCTGCCGATGGAACGCGGCGAGCATCAGGCCCCGGCCAGCATCATGGTCAGCGTGCCCAAGCGATGCCTCAGGCATGCCGTCGACCGCAACCGCGTGAAGCGCCAGGTGCGCGAGGCTTATCGCACCAACAAGCATCTGTTGCAGCCGAAAGAAGGACAGGCCCTGCTCATTGCCTTTATCTGGATGGACAGCACGCTCTATCCGTCGGAAGCTGTAGAGCACAAGGTGAAGAATCTGCTCATCCGTCTGAACGAACGCTTATGAAGCTGTTGCAGAAGATATGGTCGGGCATCCGCATACTGTTACATTGGTTATCAATGGCTGTGGTGGCACTCTTGTTGCTGCCGATATGGATTTACCAGAAAGCCATCAGTCCCTACACACCTCCCTCATGCCGATTCACACCCACCTGTTCGGAGTATGCCCGTCAGGCCCTCATCAAGCATGGACCCGTGAAAGGCCTCTGGCTGGCCATCAGGCGCATCCTGCGATGCCACCCCTGGGGCGGAAGCGGTTACGACCCGGTGCCCTAGTGATAAGAAACTGGTAAAACAAGGAACTAGAAACTAGAATCTAGGAACTTGAAACTTGGAACTTGAAACTAGGAACTTGAAACAAGCAACTTGAAACTTGAAACAAGAAACTTTGGAACAAGCATCACTAGTCACTCCCGGTCCCTATTTAGAAATCAAAAAAAAGAACCATAAAGATCATGAAGAATTTTGTTGAAGAACTCCGCTGGCGCGGAATGCTGGCACAGATGATGCCAGGAACGGAAGAACTCCTGCAGAAGGAGATGGTTACGGCCTATCTGGGCACCGACCCGACGGCCGACTCACTGCACATCGGTCATCTGTGTGGCATCATGATGCTGCGTCACCTGCAGCGTTGCGGTCACAAACCCATCATCCTGGTGGGCGGTGCCACAGGTATGATTGGCGACCCCTCGGGCAAGAGCCAGGAGCGCAATCTGCTGAACGACGAGACCCTGCGCCACAACCAGGAGTGCATCAAGCGTCAGGTAGCCAAGTTCCTCGACTTCGAGTCGAAAGAGGCCAATGCTGCCGTGATGGTGAACAACTACGACTGGATGAAAGACTTCACCTTCCTCGATTTCGCACGCGAGGTGGGCAAGCACATCACCGTCAACTATATGATGGCCAAGGAGAGCGTCCAGCAGCGTCTCAACGGCACTGCCCGCGACGGACTGTCGTTCACCGAGTTCACCTATCAGCTGCTGCAGGGCTACGACTTCTTGTATCTTTATCAGCACTACGGTGTGAAGCTGCAGCTCGGCGGTAACGACCAGTGGGGCAATATGACCACTGGTACGGAGCTCATCCGCCGCACGCTGGGCAACGAGGTGGAGACCTTCGCCCTCACCTGTCCGCTCATCACCAAGAGCGACGGTAAGAAGTTCGGTAAGACCGAGAGCGGTAACATCTGGCTCGACCCGCAGCGCACCACACCGTATAAGTTCTATCAGTTCTGGCTCAACGTGAGCGACGACGATGCCGAGCGCTACATCAAGATCTTCACCTCGCTCGAGAAAGACGTCATCGATGCCCTCGTCGAGGAGCACAAGCAAGATCCGGGCCGCCGCACGCTGCAGCGCCGTCTGGCTGAGGAGGTGACCGTGATGGTGCACTCGCAAGAGGCACTCGACGCAGCCATTGAGGCCAGCAACATCTTGTTCGGCAAGTCGACCAAAGAGGCGCTCGAGAAGCTCGACGAGCAGACCTTCCTTGATGTCTTCGAGGGCGTGGAGCACTATGAGATTGGCCGCGACCAGCTGGGCCAGCCCGCCATCGAACTGCTCACCACCGTGGCGCCCGTCTTCCCGTCGAAGGGCGAGATGCGCAAGATGGTGCAGGGTGGCGGTGTCTCGCTGAACAAGGAGAAACTGACCGACCAGAACCGTGCCATCACTGCCGACGACCTCATCGACGGCAAGTATCTGCTCGCTCAGAAGGGCAAGAAGAACTACTATCTGCTCATTGTAAAATAATACTGCGAGTATATTGAGTGTTAAAAACAACAGGCTGTACCGTTTTTTTTACAACATTCGGTACAACCTGTTGTTTTTTTGTGTATTTTTGCAGCCGTTTTTCATACCATATAAGTTAAAAAGAAATGAGAAGAATCAAGTATTTGCTGATGACCGCTATCTTGTTATCATCGCTCACCGCAAGCGCCCAACTGACAACAGAAGCACCTGTCAGGCGCACCACCAGTCATACCCTCTCAGTAAACGGCGGACTGGGATGTATCACTTCCAAACTTTATACGGTCGATGGCGAGAAGTCATGGCTCACCGGTCTTGACGTGTCGGCCGAATACACTTGCGTATTCAGTAGTGGCTATGGCTTTGGCATCGTGGCTGAGCGCAGCAGCACCGACTATGGCGGCGACTACTTGAATCAGAACTACATAGGTCCTGAGTTTGTCATGGCAAGCAACATGTCGCGCAAATGGCGCGGAAAGGTGTGCCTCGGTGGAGGATTGGCCACCTGCTACGACGATTACACCGAAGAAACCGACAAAGGCTTTGGACTGAGAGCCGGAGTAGGCATTGACTATAAGCTGACCAACTGGCTGGGCGTAGGAGCCGAGTTGGCCGACTATTTGATTTTCTTTGGCGGCCAGGACCATTTCGACTGGAACAAAGGCAACGGCATCGATGGCATTCAGCGCTTCTCACTGACGCTGGGGTTGCGTGTGTACTTATAATAGTTGCGTGTGTATTTACGTGTATATTTAAAAGAAATAGTATATTTATGATGAAAAGAATCTGTGTTTTCTTTGTGTTCCTTTTTGCCGCATTGAATATGTCAGCACAAGGAAAGTTCTGCAAGAGTTACGACGATTTCGTGGCTGGCCGCTGGACTGAGGTGGCCGATCTCAAGCCTATCCACCATTCCGCATCGCATAAGCTGTGGGTGGGAGGCAATGATTATAAGTTTGAGACGGGCGACAAGGCAATGGACAAAGTGATGAAGAAAGAGGCATTCGTGATCGAATATCAGGACACTCTCTACGTCAATCTGCGCACTCTGCGCTTCGAAAAGACCCGCTTCGGCAACGGCTATGCCATGGGACTGCCCTACGATGGCACAAAAATCATGTTCGTCACCCACCGCATCGGCCGCGATGCTGCCAACGAGCGGTTCGTGTCGGGTTTTATGTTCGGTGCCATCGGCGCAGCCATTAGCGGCTCCTCGCAGCTGAAAGACCGCGTCTGTTACCTCGTTGACAATAATGGTGACGGCAAGAAGACCGATATCACGCTCATCAACGATGAGTTCATGGAGAATCTGCTTGAGCTCGACCGTCCGCTGCTGAAGACCTACCGGAGCGAGAAAAAGCAGAAAGACCGCGAGTCGGCAGCGCACGTCCTGCCCATTTTAAAAGAAAAAGGACTGGTGAAATGAACTTTTTTCAGTGTGAAAGAATAATTTTTCGCTGAATACGAGGCTGTTGTCACTTTTTTTTCGTACCTTTGCAGCCGAATTTGATTGGGTGATGGTGTAACGGTAACACTACAGGTTTTGGTTCTGTCATTCCCGGTTCGAATCCGAGTCACCCAACCAGAAATCCGCCAGGTAACTGTTTCTGCAGTGTCTGGCGTTTTTTTTTGTCCTGCCAATTCATGGTTTTCCGTGCTTTTGATGAACAATATAGTTTCGTCTCAGGCACAAAAACACTTCGTTCCAGGCACAAAAAACGGAGTCGAACCATATACTATATAAAAAACCAGTGCCACTAGAAACAGGTGAACTAGTGGCACTGGCAATTCTTTTATTTGATAACAAGATGGAGCGGCAGCCTGAAAAAACGGGCTGCAAGGCACCGTCGGCCTTACAGATCCTCAGCCTTTGGCGGTTTGTGGTGCTTCACCTTGAAGCGGTCGAAGCCCTCGCCATAGACACCGATGACGGCGCTTTGCGATACGAAGGCATGCGGGTCGATCTCGTCGATGAGCTGGAAAATCTTGGCACTCTCGTTCTGCTTGGCCAGCACGAAGAGCATCTTCACCTCGCGGCCGCTGAAGAAGCCCGAGCCGTTGATGACGGTGCATCCGCGGTGCGGGTCGAGGTTGATGCGGCGGCCTATCTCCTCATACTTCTCAGAGATGATGAAGAACTGCACGGAGCGGCGCATGGAGTTGACCACCTGGTCGATGCAGAAGGCCGTGACATAGAGCACCACATAGCCGTAAATCACCTTCTCCCAGTCTTTCAGTACGAAGTAACTGCTCGAGATGATCATGATATCGCAGATGAGGATGACGCGTCCGAGCGAGATGTCGCGGTATTTATTGATGATGGCGGCAATGATATCGGTACCGCCCGTCGAGCCGTTGGCTCCCAGTCCGAGTCCCACACCGCTGCCGCAGAACACGGCACCGAGTACGGCGGCCATGAAGGGCTGGTCTTTCAGCAGGTGCAGCGACGCCGTGAAGTCGCGCGTGGCCGACAGGGCGACAGTCAGCACGATGACGGCATAGATGGTCTTGATGCAGAATTTCCAACCGAGGATTTTCAGCGCAATGACCAGCAGTCCGGCATTGATGACGAAGTAAGACACCTGTGCTGGGATATGCAGCGGGCTCCACTCAAGGATAGACGAGATACCGGGCACACCACCGGTGGTGATGCCGTTGGGCAGCAGGAACACCGACCATCCAATACAGTAGGAGAGCATCGCAAAGGTGATGAGGACATAGTCTCGCAGTTCTTTCCAAAGAACTTTCTTGTTGATTTCAGGTTTTTCCATTTCGATAGTTACTTTCGGGCTGCAAAGGTACGAAAGAGTTAGGAGTTAAGAGTGAAGAGCCCGAGTTTTTCGCTGGGTCTTAATTTTTTTTAACGACCGCCGCAGGCCTCTCCGCTTCTGTCTCTGTTCGCCGGCTTAGCCGCCGTTTCGTCTTATTCACCCATCAGCAAGCCGCAAAGCTCTTTCATGCCCTCGCTGGCACCCTTCTGCAGGTGGCGCACATGGCTGAGCATGCCGCCCACCGAGGGATTGGGGTCGATGAGATAGATGGGCGTTCCCGACTGCGCATAGTGCACCAGTCCGGCGGCCGGATAGACATTGAGCGATGTGCCGATGATAATCAGGATATCGGCCTCCGACACCTCCTGGGCAGCCACGCCGATGTTGGGGACGGCCTCGCCGAAGAAGACGATGTAGGGGCGCAGCAGCGAGCCGTCGCCGGCTTTCGTGCCCGGAGCCACCTCGCAGTCGTCGGGCGTCAGCGTCTTCCAGTAGCGGGGATTCTCCACGTCGCGGCTGGAGCACACCTTCATCAGTTCGCCATGCAGGTGGACGACATGGGTTGAGCCCGCCACCTCGTGCAGGTTGTCGACATTCTGCGTCACCACCGTCACCCGGTACTGCTCTTCAAGCTTGGCCACCAGGCGGTGGCCCTCGTTGGGCTGCACGCCCACACACTTGCGGCGGAGCATATTGTAGAAGTTAGTCACTAGCACCGGGTCGGCTTCCCATCCCTCGTGGGTGGCCACCTGCTGCACCGGATAGTTCTCCCAAAGCCCGTCGGCGTCGCGGAAGGTCTTCAGTCCGCTCTCTGCCGACATGCCGGCACCTGTCAAAACAACAATTTTCTTCATAGCTATTATATTAAGAATGTACAAAAATAGTGTTTTTTCTTCAATATTCGCTCATTCTTCAAAGAAAAATATTAACTTTGCGCCGCAAAAGTAATATATTACAAATAATAAGATTGAAAAAATGGACAAATTGAGTTATGCACTGGGACTGGGCATTGGTCAGCAACTGGTGCAGATGGGTGTTGGAGAGACCATCAGCATTGATGATTTTGCCGCCGCCATTAAGGATGTTGTTGCGGGCAACGAGCTGAAAGTCAGTCACCGCGACGCACAAGTCATTGTGCAGGAGTTCTTCCAGAAGCAAGACCAGAAGATGCGCGCCGAGCGTGCCGAGAAGGGCAAGGCTGCCAAGGCCGACGGTGAGAAGTTCCTGACCGACAATGCCAAGAAGGAGGGTGTGATCACACTGCCCAGCGGATTGCAATATAAAGTATTGAAAGAGGGTAACGGCCGCAAGCCGAAGGCTACCGACCAGGTGAAGTGCCACTACGAGGGTTTCCTCATCGACGGTACCGTGTTCGACAGCAGCGTTCAGCGTGGCGAGCCCGCCGTGTTCGGTCTGCAGCAGGTCATTGCCGGTTGGACTGAGGGTCTGCAGCTCATGCAGGAAGGTGCCAAGTATCGTTTCTTCATCCCCTACATGCTGGGATATGGTGAAGGCGGTGCCGGTGCAGCCATTCCTCCGTTTGCCACACTCATCTTCGATGTAGAGCTGATCGAGGTGGTATAACCGACCATCGGTGGGGGGAGAGACCCGTTGCAGACAGGTGTTTTCCCGAACAGACATTAGAATAAACAACAGAAACATTTTAAATATAAACACAACAATGAAAAAACTAACTATCGTAGCCGTCATGGCTATTATTGCCGCCGCTTTCACAGCTTGCGGTAACGGTGCTCCCAGGGCCAACCTGAAGAGCGACATCGATTCGATGAGCTATGCCATCGGTATGGCACAGACTCAGGGTCTGAAAGAGTATCTTGTAGAGCGTATGGGTGTCGACACTGCCTACATGGATCAGTTTATCAAAGGTTTGAACGAAGGTGCCAACGCCGGTGACAACAAGCAGAGAGCTGCCTACTATGCCGGTATCCAGATTGGTCAGCAGATCAGCAACCAGATGGTGAAGGGTATCAACCACGAGGTGTTCGGTAACGATTCTACACAGACCATCTCACTGAAGAACTTCCTCGCAGGCTTCATCAGCGGTACTACCGGCAAGAAGGGCCTGATGACTGTTGAGCAGGCTCAGACCGTTGCCCAGCAGAAGATGGAGGCTGTGAAGTCGGCCGTGATGGAGAAAGAGTATGGTGCCAACAAGGTTGCCGGTGAGAAATACCTCGCCAACTACAAGAAGGGTGCCGACGTGAAGTCTCTCGAGAGCGGTGTTGCCTATAAGGTCATCAAAGAGGGTACTGGTATCATCCCGAAGGACACCTCAATGGTGAAGGTGAACTACGAGGGTAAGACCATCGACGGTAAGGTGTTCGACAGCTCTTACAAGCGTGGCGAGCCCCTGAAGCTCCGTGCCAACCAGGTCATCAGCGGTTGGACCGAGGTTCTGACCCGCATGCCGGTAGGTTCTACTTGGGAGGTTGTCATTCCTCAGGACAAGGCTTACGGTTCGCGCAAGCAGGGTGAGATCGATCCGTTCTCTACTCTGATCTTCAAAATTGAACTGCTCGGCGTAGAGTAATCGATGATGAGAAGAATCATATTAACGGCGGTGGTCATCATGGCCACCGCCGTGTCGTATGCACAGTCGCTGCGCACGACGACCGACTCGCTGAGCTATGCCGCCGGCATGGCCATGACCGACGGTCTGCTGCCCTATCTGAAGCAGAGCTTCGGTGTGGACTCTACCCACATGAACGACTTCCTGCGCGGCTTCGAGGAGGCTGTCAAGAAGTCGTCCGACCCCATCTTCAAGGCCTATATGGCCGGCATGCAGATTGCACAGATGGTGCAGCAGCGCATGCTGCCCGACGTGAAGGGCAAGCTGGAGGGCGCCCCCGACAGCATCAACAACAGCATTTTCATGCATGGTTTTACCGACGCGCTGCGCAACAACCATACTGCCTTCAGCCAATCAGCCGCCGCCGACTACTTCCAGAACCGCATGAAGACCAATGAGGAAGCCCGCATGGAGCGCCTCTATGGTGCCAACCGCCGTGCCGGCGAGCAGTTCCTGGCTGCCAATGCCAAGCAGAAAGGCGTGGTGACACTGCCCAGCGGACTGCAGTACAAGGAACTGGTGAAAGGCACTGGTGCCATCCCCACGCAGAATGATGAGGTAGTGGTGAAATACGAGGGTAAGCTGGTCGACGGAACAGTGTTCGACAGCAGCTACGAGCGCAAGGAGCAAACCAACAAGTTCCGCCCCTCGCAGGTCATCAAAGGATGGACCGAGGCCCTCACCAAGATGCCTGTCGGCAGCAAGTGGCAGCTCTTCATTCCCTATCAACTGGCCTATGGCGACCGCGACATGGGGAAGATAAAACCCTACAGTGCGCTCATCTTTACGGTTGAGCTCATCAGTATCGAAAAATCGAGCAATTAGACAAATCGGTGCCAAAAGCACCGATTTTTTGTTTTTTTTAGTAGCAATTTGTTGTTTGTCTCGATAAAATTGCCTATTTTTGCTAACAAAATGTAAACCTAATTGAAAAACAATGGAAAAAATAGACAATCTTGACAGAAAGATATTAGGTATTCTGAGCAAGAATGCCCGTATCCCCTTTAAGGATGTGGCAGCCGAGTGCAACGTCTCGCGTGCAGCCATCCATCAGCGTGTTCAACATCTGGCTGAGGGTGGTGTCATCACTGGCAGCGGTTTCGATGTCAACCCCAAGAGCCTGGGCTATCGCACCTGCACTTATGTGGGCATCACCCTCGAGCGCGGTAATATGTACAAGGCCGTCGTCGAGCGCCTCGTTCACATTCCCGAGATTGTGGAGTGCCACTTCACCACCGGTCCTTACACCATGCTCGTGAAGCTCTATGCCAAGGACAACGAGCAGCTCATGGACCTGCTGAACAACCAGCTGCAGAGCATTCCCGGCGTGGTGGCCACCGAGACGCTCATCTCGCTCGAGCAGAGCATTAAGCGCGAGATACCTGTTGAGGTGCTCGATAAATAGAATACCATCTTCCCGGGCGGGCAGATGCGTCTGCCGGCTTGGGAGACTATGAACCAACGAAAAGTTGCGATAATCCATGTTCAATCTATCTTCGCATCTGGCGAACATTTATGATACTTATCCCGAGGCCGGCTGTCAGCCGGTCATCGGCATCACGGCCAACTTCGTAGAGGGCGATGCCGCCTTGCGCGACCGTTACTACGAGAGTGTGGTGGCCGCCGGGGGAACCCCTGTCATCATTCCTCCTGTCAACGACAAGAATGTGCTCATCAATACGCTCAACCGCCTGGACGGTCTGCTGCTCAGCGGTGGCGCCGACTACAACCCGTTGTGGGGCGGCGACGAGCCTTCGCCCAAGCTGCATGGCATCAATGCTGCGCGCGACTTGCCCGAACTGCTCATCACCCAGCTGGCCTTCAACCGTCAGATACCCATCCTCGGCATCTGCCGTGGCATGCAGACACTGGCCATGGCACTGGGTGGCAAGGTGGCGCAAGACATCTCCGACTATGAGGGGCTGAGCAAGGATGTGAGCATCAGACACTCGCAGGATGCCGCCCGTCAGGAGCTGACCCACAGCATCGCCATCGAAGAAGATTCCACCTTGTTCCAACTGTTTGGCGAGCCGAAGATTTATGTCAACTCGTTCCACCATCAGGCCGTCAGCGACCCCGGCCAGCGTTTCCGTGTGGTGGCCCGTGCGGCCGACGGCATCATCGAAGGCATGGAGAGCACCGAGCACAAGCCGGTGATGGGCGTGCAATGGCATCCCGAGTGGTTGGAGAGCGGCCGCCCGCTGTTCCAGTGGTTGGTCGAACAGGCCAACAACTTCCACGTAGCCAAAGAGTTACACCGCCGCATTCTCACTCTCGACACCCATTGCGACACCCCGATGTTCTTCTCACAAGGTGTTCATTTTGACCATCGCGACCCCCGCATCCTGGTCGATCTGCACAAAATGACGGAAGGACGACAGGACGCCGTCACCATGGTGGCCTATCTGCCCCAACCCAAAATTGGCGAGACATTCTCGTCGAAGGTCGAGGTAAACGAACACCTTCTAGCTGAGAACGGAGAGTATCCAGCTGAGAACGGAGAACTGAGAACTGAGAGGTATGATATGACTCAGGGCTTGAGCAACACCTTGAGCGAAGATTCTCAAACAGACAAAGCAAATCATACCTCTCAACTCTCAGCTCTCAGTTCTCAGTTAGAGAAAACCTCTCAACTCTCACCTCTCAGTTCTCAGTTAGAGAAAACCTCTCAACTCTCACCTCTCAACTCTCAGTTCAGAATAACTCCTCAGCTCTATGCCGACCTGATTTTCGACAAGATAGAGGACATCGTGCGGCGCAACAGTCGTTATCTGAGCATTGCCCGTACCCCCGCCGACCTTTACCAGGACAAGCGCAAGGGCCGCAAGAGCATCATGCTGGGCATTGAGAATGGGCTGGCGCTGAACCACGACCTGACGAATGTGAAGCACTTCGCTCAGCGCGGCGTCGTCTACATTACGCTCTGCCATAATGGCGATAACGACATCTGCGACTCAGCACGCGGGTGCAACACCCACAATGGCGTGAGCCAGTTTGGCGAGCGCGTCATCGAGCAGATGAACCTCAACGGCATCATGGTCGACCTGAGCCATGCCGGCGAGAAGAGCTTCTACGATGCCCTCGACATCAGTGCCACCCCCATCGTGTGCAGCCATAGCAACTGCCGCGCCCTGTGCGACCATCCTCGCAACCTCACCGACGACCAGCTGCGCGCCCTCGCCCGCCGTGGCGGTGTGGCCCATATCACCCTCTATCCCGGATTCCTGCGCCAGTCGGGCCAGGCAACCATCCTCGACGCCATGAGTCATCTCGAGCATGCCATTCAGGTGATGGGCATCGACCACGTCGGACTGGGCACCGATTTCGACGGCGACGGCGGTATCATCGGCCTGGCCGACAGCAGCGAGATGATCAACTTCACCCTCGAGCTGCTGCGCCGCAAATACAGCGAGCGTGACATCGAGAAGATATGGGGCGGCAACTGGCTGCGCGTCATGTCGCAAGTTCAAAACTTTCCACAGAACAAATGAAATACAAAAGAATTATCCTGGCACTCATGTTGATAGCCCTCATAGCAACGGCATTCCTTGCCTACAACCCGTTCGGCACCTCGGCTGCCGACCCTGACACCGACGAGGTGACGGCCAAAATGGTGCCCGTAGGCCCAGCCTTCAATGCCGACAGCGCCTTTGCCTTCTGTCAGGCACAGTGCGACTTCGGTCCGCGCACCATGAACAGCGAGGCCCATGAGCGCTGCGCAGGCTGGATTGCCAACCAGTTCCGCCGCTATGGCATGGAGGTAATCAGCCAGAAAGCCGACCTCACTGGCTACGACGGCACGACGCTCCACAGCACCAATATCATTGCCAGCTACCGTCCCGAACAGACCACACGCGTACTGCTTTGTGCCCACTGGGACAGTCGGCCGTGGGCTGACAACGACCCCGACTCGGCCAACTGGCACAAGCCTGTCATGGCTGCCAACGATGGAGCCAGCGGAGTGGCCGTGATGCTCGAGATAGCCCGTCTGCTCTCAACACCCGACGCCCAGCATCCGGCGCCCGAGATAGGCATCGACTTCATCTGTTTCGATGCCGAGGACTGGGGCACACCACAGTGGGCCGGCGTTCCCGACAACAGCGACTCGTGGGCGTTGGGCGCACAATACTGGGCTGCCAACCCCCATCGAGCCGGCTATGAGGCCCGTTACGGCATCCTGCTCGACATGGTAGGCGGCCAGGGAGCCCGTTTCTTCCAGGAATTAATGTCGAAGCAATATGCCCCCGAGATCGTGCGCAAGGTGTGGCGTGCTGCCAAGGTAGTGGGCTTCGAGAGTTTCTTCCCCAAGCGCGACGGCGGTTACATCACCGACGACCATGTCCCCGTGAACGAGAAGGCCCGCATCCCCTGCATCGACATCATCGCCTACTATCCCGACTGTCAGCAGAGCTCCTTCGGTCCCACGTGGCACACTGTCATCGACGACATGGACCACCTCGACCGCAACACCCTCCAGGCCGTCGGTCAAACCGTTGTGCAGGTGATTTACAGCGAGAAGTAGGTGCGATAAGATAAATTGCTCAAAGGAGTTTCAGGAGTTGAGAAGTTCAGGAGTTACAGACAATACCCCCTTCCCATCAAACAACTCGTCAACTTGTTAACTTGTCAACTCGTTAACTCATCTAGGAGTTCAGACAATACCGTCTGACATGCCAAGACTCAAGAACTAAAGCAAACGCAAAACTTGAATAAATAGCAAAGAAAAGAGGATGTGCCGAAAACGGGCACATCCTCTTTTTGTTTTTTTTAGTCGATATGAATACTTCTTTCTTGCTTCGGAAGCCACAAAGAAACGGCCTGAAAGGCTTTTAATGCATAATCATTCAAGTTTCGGAAACCTCAAAGAAACGGCCTTTCAGGCCGCCTCTTTGTAGTTCCCACATTCACATCACGATATTTACAGGAAAAGCCAGTACAAAGCATCTGTAGCCTCAGTACAAAGCATCTGTAGCGCCAGTACAAAGCATTTTTAGCGTCTGTACCGACGATCAGCGTGAGTACCAATATTTGGTATCGTGCGTACCAAAGCTTGGTATCGTGCGTACCAACGCTTGGTACTGAGAAAAGTGGCTTTAGGTACTGCTACGAACTGGCTGTTCATGGGCTTTCTCAAGGGTGTCGGCGTTGAGCTTTTATGTTCAATCTGTATTCCATCCGGAGCATGATATAGCCCCTAAGAGTGTTGTAACGTTGCTCTATTCGCCCTTGACCGTTTATGACATGATTGACCGAGGGAAGCTGATTAAACAAGTCGCGACATTCTAAACGCAGCATGAGACGATGGTTCAGCAGGCTTCGAGAGACCGCAAGGTTGCAGATAAGGTGGTCACCATTCATGCTTTTGGATGAATAACCACGCAGTGAATACATGCGAATATCAGTACTGAGACCTATAGCGTAAGGCAGGACGAGGGTAGAAATGATTCCATAGTGATAGTCAATAGCTGAAATGTTGTCGAATGTTGGCCGCCGGCTTAATGCCCGGTTCCAGGCAAGCTGCCCTTCAGCAGTAAAACTGAAAGTATTGTGTTGATAGTTTACTTGTAGTTGATTAGAAAGCACATGGTTGTGAATGCGGCTCTCACTGCCGTTCTCTTCTTTTGAAGTTTGTACCATATCCACATTGCAAACATATTTCCATTCTAAACGCTCCCGCACAGTCCAGCGCCTGTTACGGCTCAGTTGACGGTTGAATTGCACCCGAGTATCGGCCATCCAATTACCATTTATATTAACTGGCCGATATGTATATATACCTGTTTGCCGGTCATAGGTAAGACTGTTTGCCAGTTGTCGCTGCCATATATCTACGCGCGTTGTTGCACTAAAAAGTTGCTGCAGTGGGGTAAGAGTATGAGAGTAGCCAAGCGTTAATTCGCGATGCAGAGTGCTTTTCAGATTGGGGTTTCCTCGTTGTACTACCAACGGTTGTGAGGTGTCGGTCATATCGACAAGCTTGTTCATAGCGGGTTGTAGGTTTTCTTGCAGGTAGCTTATGCGCAGGGAATTACGTTTTGTATATGTTTCGAAGTGCAATTTGGGTGCAAACATCCACGAACGACGCTCAAAGGTAGTGTCTGTTATGTTGCGTTCATAGTGCATACATTCTTTGAGATAGTTCAGACAAAGAGTAATGTCGAGACGTGTGTTTCGTTGATGGTGCTGATAAATATAGAATATGTGAGCTTGCGGTGTGTGACGATGTGCCCAAGTGTTTTGATGATAACTATTTTGCAGGTCAATTCTCATCAAGTCAATGCCGTAGTTGGATGGTAAATTGGCCAGCGGTTCGTCGGTAGTTGCCTGGTAGAGAGTACGCGAATCACGGTCGAACAAATAGTCGTAGCGATATTTAATTTCGCTATTCCATCCATTGTTGAAGTGCATGGAATAACCAATTTGTTCGTGGTGTTGAAATGATTTCTGTGGTGAAACCATGTTTTGAAGCATCGTTTTGTTACAATCTGGTTGTAGGAAATAGCTTGTCTGGTAATTGTTGTCGTTTTGGTTATTGTTCGTTTTGTAGAGCACTTCGCCCTGCAAACTGAGCACATCACCCCATTTCAATTTCTTAGTTACGTCGATTTTGTTCCAGATGCTCACCATTCGTGTAGCCCCTAGTTGATGTGTAAGTTGCTGGTTGATGTGTTCTTCGTCGTATGTGTCGGTCATTTGCTGCTTAGAACTCTTCGTATTGTTGTATATCAAATGTGTACCTATTTCTATGAGAACGCCTTTTTGCCACTTGAATTCTTGGTTTACATAGCTGAACAGGCCTCGACTTTGTTGCCGAATGTCGTCATCGGTTCGGTTATTCCCAGTTGGAAGAAAACTCTCTGAGGTCTGCAGGCACTCTAGCAAATTCTTGCGCCATGCTATTTCGCCAAAAAGAGACTCACTAAACCGCCCCTTTCGATCTTCAATACTTAAGTTCAAGCCTATGGATTTGTTGTTCATCTGCCCTTGCTGACTGGTCATTGCTTTCCAGTTACCATCAGTCTGCGGGCGGCCTGTCTCATTAATGTTGTTTAGGTTGTTAAATATCGTAAGATGCGAGTTACGTGTTGAGCGTATTGCAAATGTCCGTTGTGCATAACGATGTTGGCTGCCTACCCCTGCCTCAGCATTAACAAGGTACCCATTCACATATTCTTTTTTCAGCCGTACATCCATCACATATTCTTTTTGTTCATCACCCATCTGCGTGTAGCGGTTTTTCTCTGTATCACGGGTATAGAATCGGATATTATCAACGGTGTAGGCTCCCAGGTTGTCAAGCATTACGCGGTTTTTCCCCTTGAAAAATCGCTTGCCATTCAGCAACAAATAGTCCACTTTCCGCCCGTTCATGAATATGTCACCATCGTCAGTCATACTTACTCCTGGCATCTGTTTGACCAATTCGTCAAGCATCGAACCGTTCGGGAGGCGTAGTGCTGCTGCGTTGACCACAAGCGTGTCGCCGCGATAGACAAATTTTATACGTGTACCTTGCACGGTGACTTCTTTCAAGTTCACATTTTTATATATCCCGTTTGATTCTTGTTTCCTTGTCATCAGATGTCGTGGAACATCAAACTCAGTATTTCTTGCGATATACTTTACTTCATAGTCAACGTAGCAGTCATGGTATTCTGGTTGTTGCACTTTTATGATATACTTTTTATGAACAGCGGGTATTTTGAACTGATAGTATGAATCCATATAAGGCATACCTTTATTCTTATAATTGACCATCGTGGAATCAATGATGACAGAATCTACACTCAACAGGAAAACCATAGCATTTTCAACCCCGCAACCTGTAAAACTATCTACCACGTGCCCATTTAAAATGAGTGACTGCTCATTTTTACTTTGAGCAGAAATCATCAACATCTGCAAAAAACAGAACAACGAAATAAGTATGGCTTTTGGTTGAATCATCATTAACAGTATTATAAATCACGAATACACCGTAAACAATCTGATATTGTTAATTACAGAGTTCCCTTAACACATTACAAATTTAAGAAAAGAAAAAATATAAGAAAAAGTAAGTAGTTGACAAATAGTTGACAAGTTATAAACAGCTTTACTACAAGCATTTATAAAGATTGTATAAATAAGTCGAAATCGGCCGTTGAGCCCTTTTTATGAAAAATTCGTTGGTAGAGACGACTGCGAATCTGCGAGATGGCCGAGCGTGATGAATGCAGAATGACAGCCATTTGTGAGGGGTCGAGCTGTATTTTCGACAACATGCACACGCGATAATTCTTCTCAGATAGCGACAGCAATGTACGCAACTTGTCGGAAAAACCCTCAAACTCCGTATTGATGAGGGTGTCGAGTTGTGTCCAGTCGCTTTCTGAAATGCGGCATTCCTCTGCGGCTGCTCGTACCATCTTGCGATAGATATCGGTATCTTTTATGGCCAGCAGCGAGCGTTCGCGTGCTGTTTTAGTAATTTCTGACTTCAGTGTTGGCGACAAAAGGCGTTGTTGCTCACGCACCAATTGTTGGTTAAGATAGTTATTGATGCGCTGCTTTCGGCGGTTGTCTATTACGAAATAGATCAATGAAAGCAAAACGAGCAACGTTGTGACAATAGCTAGAATAAGATACAGCCGGTTTTTCTCGCGTTCAGATTGCAGTTGCATGTTGCGTTTCTCCATATTATGAAACTCCATGAATGACTGCTGGCTTCGCTCAAACAATGCGCGATTAGTGGTTGAGGTAGAGTCGACGAGAGAGGTGAACTCATCGAAAAAATGTTTTGCCTCAGCATAATTCTTTCGCAAAATAGAGATACTAGTAAGATCCCTATACGCATCTTTTTTATAGTTTATATTTGAGTCACAAGCTAATATGCGGGAATAATATTCCACTGAGTCTATATTGTTCTTATGTTTCCATATTGCTTTCTGTATATTTGTCAGTTGTGAATTATGATGGTTTTTGTCAGTTAAGACTAATGAATGTAAATATTGAGATGCTTCGTCGTAACGCCGTAGTGCACACAAAGTGGAGGCCATATTAATTTCTATTTTCCGTTGTTGCGTAACATTTGATGTGGCTTTTGCCAACATTAAGGCCTCTGTTTCACAGTTCAATTCATTTTCATACTGGTGCATTGCCAAGTAAAAAAGCGACAGTTGTTCAAGACTTTTCATCAGACATAGCGTGTCTTTCGTCTTCCGTGCACAGTCAACACTCTCTTTTGCATAATGAAGAGCCTGGTGGTCGAACGCCATATTATGATATTCAAGTGCCAGGATGGCTAATACTTGGCTTTTTAGGAGATAGTCTTTCTGCTGTGAACCGTCGATTGACTCAATTGTTTTCTGCAAATGAAGAATAGCAGAGAACGGACGCCCGGCAAGTGATTCGCGCTGGGCTTGGCTGAAATAGGTTTCAGGTAACGGATTGGTTTCCCTACAGGCTGCAAGCAGAAGTAGGAAAACTAGAAGAAAAGTAGTAAGAAGCATCTTGTACATATTGGCTTCCTTCCTGTTTGTTTTGGAGTTTATATTCTATGTCTAATAAATGACTTTTCAACTGTATACTGATTCATTTTGCAAAAATAGATAAATAATCCGAAACTAGAACCAGAATAGACAAAAATTTCAAATTAGTAGCCATAACGATCAATCACACAGCTAACCACATCGCCAAACACTTAATACCAGCATGTTATTCAGGCTGTTGGGAATTTGCGACTCATCCACCAAAACAGATAGTAGAAGGCGATGCCCGTGAAGAATCCGGCTATGAGGCTCGTTACGGCATCCTTCTCGACATGGTAGGCGGCCAGGGAGCCCGTTTCTTCCAGGAATTAATGTCGAAGCAATATGCCCCCGAGATCGTCCGCAAGGTGTGGCGTGCTGCCAAGGTAGTGGGCTTCGAGAGCTTCTTCCCCAAGCGCGACGGCGGTTACATCACCGACGACCATGTCCCCGTGAACGAGAAGGCCCGCATCCCCTGCATCGACATCATCGCCTACTATCCCGACTGTCAGCAGAGCTCCTTCGGTCCCACGTGGCACACTGTCATCGACGACATGGACCACATCGACCGCAACACCCTCCAGGCCGTCGGCCAAACCGTTGTGCAGGTGATTTACAGCGAGAAGTAGGTGCTATACGTAGGCCGTTTTCAAATTGGCAATATATAGTAATAACCACTTCATGGTCCCATTTGGGATGATGAAGTGGTTATTATTTTTTTTGATAATATCAGATGTTCACATTGCAGATGTGGATGTCATGAGTAATGAATTGTAAAAGGATTGGGTTATTTCCTTACCACCTTTTTCCCATTCACGATATAGATACCTTTCGGGGGGGTGTTAACACGCACGCCTTGAAGGTTGTACCAAATTCCATTTGGAGTGCTCCTGCTTTCCGAAGGCAGCTCTTTGATGTTTGTCGGGTTGACATATTCCTTGTAAGTAAAGTAGCCAGGATTGCTGGTACCACCGTCAATGTGAGCATAGTTGACGCTGCTTCTTCCGTCCTTGAATCTGGTACCAGCTCCACCTACAAGGTTGAAGCAGTCTGTGAACATACACGAACCGTTAGAAATGTTCTCGCTTGTCCATACATTGCTGACATATATAGTAGTAATATTAGAACAAGCACAGAACATGTAATCGGTACATGTGACATTATGAGTGCTAAATGAGCTCAGGTCTATCTCCTTGAGCAAGGTGCAGTCATAAAACATATACTGCATGTCTGTCACATTTGAAGTATCAAAGTGTGTAAGATCGATTGCATTCAGTTTGTTACATCCCCAGAACATGAAACTCATATCCGTTACTTTTGATGTGATGAAATGGGTGAGATCAACATGCTCCAGACTTGGACAATGAGAAAACAGGTCACGGATGTTAGTCACATTTTGAGTGTCAAAGTTGGTCACATCGACCTCCTTTATGGATTCGCAACCGTAGAACATGTAACACATATCTGTAACTTTATTCGTGTCGAAGTTTGTAACATCTACATGCTGGAGGCTAGAGCAGTGGGAGAATAGGTCGCGCATGTCGGTGACATTCTTGGTGTCAAAATGAGAAACGTCAATTTCGGGAACACCACTACAACCGTAAAACATGTACTTCATATTGTTGACTCTGCCTGTTTCGAAATGAGAGACATCAAGTTTTGTTAGGGCCATACAACCTTGGAACATGCCAGACATATCGGTAACGTTACTTGTCTCGAAACCAGAAACATCAAGACTTTTTACCATATCACAATGGCAAAACATGTATTTCATGTTTTTTACATTGGCTGTTTTAAAATTGGATACATCAATAGTACTTAGTTCTTCGCAGTGGTAGAACATGTAGGACATATCCTGTACTTTCTGTGTGTTAAATTGTGACACGTTTACACTGCTCAGGTTTTTGCAATCAGTGAACATGTAAGCCATATTGGTGACATTTTCCGTATTCAGATTGATGGAGTTGACGACCGTTTTCAAATTCGTGCAATTTCTAAACCATATATAGGTAGATAAGACTCCATGATAATCCTTGAATGAATTATCAAAAACAACCTTTAAAATTTCAGAGGCCTTTTCCCCCCAAGATCCATTTAAGGTATTACGAAATTCAGTATAGATAATTCCATCTCGGCAATTCTTGTTGAAATCATAATAAAAAGTGAGTGTTCCATCATCATCGAGTACAGCATATGGCTCTCGATTGCCAGTCTGATATTCTCCAGTCAAATAACCAGGATCACATAAACCTCCGTCAATATGGGCATACTCATGGTCTGTATGATTTGAGGTAAACAATGTTCCTTTACCACCGATAAGACTCTTACAACCACTAAACATGTAATTACTATATTTTACCTTCTTTGTTGTCCATTTGTCGCTGGCATAAATGGTTTTTAAATGGCCACATGATCCGAACATAATTGTCATTTCCTCTACTTCAGAAGTATCGAAACTGCGTAGGTCGAGTTCTGTCATCGTACATGTGTGGAACATATGTTGCATATCTGTTACTTTGCTGGTGTTGAATTTACTTACATCAAGGTTCATAAGGTTACTGCAATAACAGAACATGAAACTCATGTTGGTGACATTTTTAGTGTCGAAATTGCTGACATCAATACTCTCTAGTCTGCCACAGAAACGGAACATCCCCGTCATATCGCTTACCTGATCGGTCTTCAGATTAGCCATACCTTCTAAGGTTAGCAGGTTCTGACATTGATAAAACCAACAAGCGGTTTTCTTGGGACGATAACTAGCAAAAGAAGAATCGAAAACGACTTTCTTTATAGCCATACGGTCGCTATACCAGTCAGGCATCTTTTTATTCCTTTCATTCACATAGTAATATTGTTCGTCCTTCACTTGATATTTGGTCCCTGTACGGCTGTCCGGTTTATTGTCATAATAAAAAGTCAATGTTTCATCGTTTAAAACTGCGTAGGCAATGGTTCCACTTGTATAATTAAACTCAATTATCTTCTCTGTGAAATATCCTGGGTTAGTGGTACCTTCATCAATGTGGGCATAAGACTGATCTGCATGAAGAATACCATCACATGCAGTTCCTTTTCCTCCTTTTAATTTATAGCAACCCCCAAACACCATATTACTGTAATTTGAACCACTACTGGTCTTCCAGTTGTTGTTAGAGTAAATAGTTTCCAATGAAGAACAACCATAAAACATGCGATCGCATGTTTCAATATCTTTCGTATAGAAATTCTTCAAGTTCAGGGTTTGAAGCTTATTACAACCAAAAAACATATAGCTCATCTTTTTTACCTTCTCTGTGATGAAACCACTTAAATCAAGGTTGGTGAGGGAATTGCAGCCGTGGAACATGTTTAACATCAAAGTAACGTTTCCGGTATCGAAGCTCGATAAATCCAGGTCCTTGAGTGAATTACACCCCGCAAACATATATGACATGTCAGTAACATTAGACGTATTGAAATCGCTTAAGTCCAGATGCTCTACGCTTCGGCAACTCTCGAACATGTGTGACATGGATGTAACATTCCTGGTGTCAAAGGCGCTCGCATCCAAGGAGATGAGGCTCTCGCATCCACTAAACATGTATGACATGTCAGTAACAGCCCCTGTATCTAAATAGCCCATACCTTCAATGGAGGTGAGGTTTGTGCAGTTATAAAACCAGTAAGCGGTACCTGCCGGTTGATACTCCTCAAAAGATGACTGGATGGTAACCTTCTTCAACTGTTCACCACTCCATGGTGGCAACTCTGTAGAACTATATGTGGTGATATCGTACAATTTTGAACCATCAACAGGTTGGGCAATAAAGGAACCTGCCGGTACGAAGAATAAATCAAGTTCACCCTGCCGAGCATTCCATTTTGCTTTTGGACTACCATTCTGCGCCTTGGCTATCGTAACTGTCAAGCTTAATAATATAACTGGAACTAGTACAGTTATAAATGAGCAGGTTTTGTCTTTAATCTTTATGTTCATAAATCTGTAGATATATTCGTTTTTTATTGCTTTTTTCAATGAGATGAGCAACAGATTGTTTCAATATCAGACTTTCCTCTGTGCAAAAATACAATAAAGTAAGCAAATAAACAAATTATAATGCTTTCTTCTTCTCTTAAAAATTGAAGATAATCAGCATTTTTAGATTGCTTATTATCATCTTTAGAGACGCAGTTGAGTCTTTTAGCACAAAAAAGGCTATTGGGTTTTTAGTCAGATTTGAGGAATTTCCAATTCATCATGAATTACACTCTAATTAGGCATTAATTACACTCTAATTAGGCATTAATTACGTTGCAATTAGGCATTAATTGCATGGCAATTAGGCATCAATTAGAGTGTAATTTGTCGACTAATTGCAACCTATTCAGGCATCAATTGGAAAAGGGGGTGCGCATGGGAGTGCTGAATCTTATTCAAGTGAGAAGTGAAAAGTGACAAGTATGATTTGCCAATGCTATTGTTTGCAAACCGACAGGTCTCTCCCCTAGGGGAGTCGGAGGGGGCTTTTATTAACACAACATTTATTTATCTTTTAACTGACACACAAGATAGGGTCACATAGAGAGAACAAAAGATGCAACTATAGGCCTGTGTAACTACTCCGTATCCCTGCATGAGTAACTACTGTATGACCTATGTTGCGGCAATGTACCGTGTTTAAATATCTTTTGTACAAAAAACAAGGTGTTTTGTATAAAAGTACGGAAAACCACCACTCCTTTTCACAAATAATTACTATCTTTGCATTGCAACTAGAAACAAATGATTAATATGCCTCAACAAATAATCTATTTCAACTCACGAGACTGCCTTATAAGAATTGACGTTTCAAAAATAGTCTTTTTCGAAGGTGATGGCAATTATACTCACCTGGTGACAGTGAACAAGATGAAATCATGTTTGACGAAGAATCTAGCCCATATTGAAGAGTCTTTAGCAACCCAAATGGGTGAACATGCACAGCGTTTTATGCGAATCGGTAAAAGATTCATCATCAATATGGGGTATATTTATCAAGTTGATATTACTAAGCAGTCACTAATCCTTACGGATTATGATCATTTTGTATATCACCTACCTGCCTCTAAAGAAGCACTAAGAAAAGTCAAAGAATTAATTGTTAAAACAAGAATCTGATATGGAAATAATTATAGGCCGTGATTCACAATCCCAAAAACTGAACGTCATCAAAGATGGAAATGCAAGGCAATATGGCAAAGAAGGGTCTGTTCCGATGGACGTAAGTCGAAAACACCTTTCGCTAGAGTTGCTTCATGACGGTAAGTGGCAAATGAAGAATCTCAATGACCGGAATGTAACCTATGTGAATGGATTAAATGTTGAAAGCAGAATAGTTTCAACAACTGATAAAATTGAGCTCGGCGCATCTCGTTTCCTCTTTCCTTGGACTGCCCTGGAGGAACCTAAAGTTGAGACTGTTGACATTCGACCACTTAAAAGAATTTGGGATGATTATGATGAGAAACGTATCCAACATCAGATAGCGGAAAGAAAATTCAACGCCGCCAGATCGGCTACTGGTATCATCACCATGCTTGCCATTGCATGTAGCATTATCTTAGGCCATGGACCTATATACATCTTTCTTTATGCAATAGCCATAGGTATATCTGTTGTGTTCACTTATCAAGCTTATAAGAAATCATCAGAGGTGCCCCGAAAGCAAAGGGAAATGAACAAGAGCTTCCAACAACGCTATGTCTGCCCTAAATGCGGCCACTTTATGGGGTTCCAAGATTATGAGGTGTTAAGTCAGGGAGATGCTTGCCCTTATTGCCATACCAAATACAAGAAATGAATTACTAAAACCATTTGAGATATGAATAACGAGAACACTTTATTGCTGAAAGGAAATCAGCCAGATGAACAAAGAGAGAAAAAGGCTGAGACGAGTCATTGGAAATTAGTGGCTCTTGGAGGATTTACAGGTATTCTTATGGGAGCTGGTTGTTTGTATGCAAGTCAGGTCATCGCAAAGAAACTGGAAGATGCATCTGAATCGGAAGGAGCTACTAGCCATACTACAGAAAATGGTCTGAGAGTTGCAGATGTAGACCAGAGCCTCTCCTTCAAAGAGGCATTTGAAGCCGCACGAGCTGAAGTAGGTCCCGGTGGCGTGTTTCATTGGCACGGAGGAATCTACAACACGTTTAGTGCGGGCGAATGGAATTCAATGTCTGCTGCCGAGAAGAGCGAGTTTGCTCAACAAGTCAGCCCAGAGGTTCGCCCTGAGGAGATTCCAGCTCCTACAGACGAGCATCCTGATATTGTTGTCGAGTCTTCACAGGAAGCACCTGCCGAAGACGTAGAAGTGGTAGATCAAAACAACATTCCCGCCAGCCAAGACGCCGAAGTTCATATTGTTGGTTATACTAATGTCGAAGGACATCTGGCCGTTGGGCTTGACATGGATAATGACGGACAGGCAGACATAGCCATAATAGATATGGATGACAATCAGGTTGTAAACGATCCCGACTTGGTAGTTGACAGTGAAGGAAATATGGCCACCATCGGAGAACTTGCTGAGGGGTATGAGTCAAATATGGAATCAACGAACGAGTCTCCAAATATCACAGAAGACGCGCCCGCAGAACCAGATTATCCGCTTTTTGATATCTAGTGACCATGCAAGTAAAGAGAATACAATGTCCTCAATGTGGCATCGTTCTAGATGTAAAAAATTCAAAGAGCGAATTGCAAAAAGAAATCCATTGCCCCTCATGCCATGCCCTTTTAAGGGTTAGTTTTGAGGCACAAGAGATACCATTTGACGCACATACATTTTATGCACCCCCAAAAAGTCCTAAGGCAAAGCCAACTGATGGAGAGACCCTGTTAGGCGTTGTCCCCATACAGAAAAAGAAGGCTTGCCTTGTATTAGACGGAACAGAATATACGTTAAAAGAAGGAGTAAACATCATCGGACGAAAAGCGAGTACATCGACCGCTAGTCTTCAAATAGCTACAAACGACAAATACATGAGCCGTCAGCATTGCATCATCAAGGTGTCAGCCTTATCCGATGGAACCATTAAGGCTGTATTGAGCAACTATCAAAACAAAAACACCACTTCTGTCAACGGACAGGAAATAAACAGTAGTGATGAAATACGGCTTGAGAATGGGAATCGTATCACCATGGGGCATTCAACAATAACATTTAGACTATTATAAACTATGAAGATTGAGCTCTATCCTCCTTTACACATACACGAATTAGGGAAACGCGACAATCAAGAAGACTCACTTTGGCCGATGTCAGCTACCGCCAACGACCGTTTGTTCCTGCTTTGCGATGGAATGGGCGGTCATGAGAAAGGCGAGGTAGCCAGCCATATCGTAAGCACTAGTATTCCCGAGTTTCTGGACAAGGAAGACATAGCCGATGGTTTGGAGGACAATCAGTTGAAACGCTCATTAGAATATACTTACCGTCGATTAGACGCCCAGGTTGGAGAAAGTGTCAGGAAGATGGGAACTACACTCACATTACTCTGTTTCCATCGGCGAGGTGTGACAGCTGCCCACATGGGCGACAGCCGCATCTACCATATTCGTCCTGGAGTGGGCATTCTCTATCAGTCGCGCGACCATTCCATTGCCTTCGATTTGTTCCAGTCAGGAGAAATCACATACGAGGAGATGCTCAACTACCCCAAGAAGAATATCATCACTCGGGCCATGACCCCCGGCGAAGAAAATCGTATGCGCCCGGACATCATCCATATTACAGACATCAAATCTGATGACTATTTCTATATGTGTTCAGATGGAATGCTAGAGAATATGACCAATAAAGCAATCGTTGCTTTACTTTCTTCAAATGCCACAGATGAGAAAAAACGCAAACAGTTTATTACCGCTACTTCTAAAAATCAAGATAATCACACTGCATGGTTTATCCATATAAAAGATGTCATTAGAGAAGATGGTGATGAACTGCTGGTCAACGAAGAACCTACTGCCCGTTGCAACACTATCAATATCATTCCAAAAGATGCGACAGAAGGCGACGAAGAGGTAGTCATTGTTGAAACTGAGGGAACAGCAAAATCGTTTCTACAAAGAATAAAAGAGATGTATAATTATATTATGAGAAAGAATCTTTAAAACCTATGCAAGAACCTATCAATAACCAGTCCATGCTTAAATTAGGAACTATCCTAAGAAGCACATACAGAATAGACCGCTACCTCTCATCAGGAGGTTTTGGTAATACTTACGTAGCTACAAACATCGAGTTCGATGAGCTTGTAGCAATCAAGGAATTCTTCATGAAGGGAGTCACCCATCGTGATGAAAACCAAACTACGGTCAGTGTTAGTAATGCAGCAAATCGTGAGAGCTTCCTGGAACAGAGAGAGAAATTCAAAAAAGAGGCTCGCCGAATTCGAAAAATGAATAACCCGCACATCATTAAAGTTCACGACCTTTTCGAGGAAAATGGAACAGCCTATTATGTGATGGACTACGTGGATGGCGATAATCTGGCAGAACGACTAAAGCAAACAGGAAAGCCTATGACAGAGCAGGAGGTCAGCGAGATACTTCCTCAGATTCTCGATGCCCTGAAATCGGTACACGATGCTGATATCTGGCATTTAGACCTGAAGCCAGCAAATATTTTGGTGGATAGATCAGGAAATGTCCGACTCATCGACTTTGGTGCTTCTAAACAATTAAATGCCCAAAAAGGTGGAGCTACAAGCAGTACGGGCATTAGTTACACAAACGGTTATGCTCCTCGCGAACAGATGGAACAGAACTACGACAAGTTTGGCCCATGGACTGACTTCTATGCACTTGGTGCAACCTTATATACACTCTTGTCAAACAACCGGCCTCCCCTCCCCACAGATATAGACGACGATATCAGCGAAGACAAACACGAAGCACTACCTATGCCTAAGAGCGTGAGCGATGACATGCGTAGCTGCATTTTGTGGTTAATGAATACCAATCGGAATCGCAGACCACAAAACGTAGAAGAAATCCTTACAAGGTTAAAGAAAGAACCAACTAAATCCCCTCAGGAAGTTGAAAAACAAGAAGAAACACTCATTATTGACAAAACAGAAGTGAATGATGAGAATACCATCATTGAGAAGAAAGAAGACCTTAAGAAAGAAGGCCTTAAGAAAGAAGACCTTGAACTAGAATCAATTACTTCAGAAGCTCTTTCAGGTAATGATGTTTTTATCAATTGGCTTTGTGATATTCTTGTCGACAAAAAAGTAGCTTTGGGGGATAAAACCATCACTTTTGATTTGATTGAAAAAGCTGCAGAACAAAAGAACATGCATGCTTTTTACCTTTTGGGGTATTGCTATTATCATGGCGCTGGTGTATCTAAAGATAAGGAAAAGGCAATTCGCTGCTTTAAAAAGGTAATCGAGCAGGGGGAAGAAGGAACTACAGACTTTGGATTTTGCCATAAGAATGGCAAACTTCTCAATGCTAAAGAGATTAAATCTATTCAATGGTTCAGAGAGGAAGCAGAGCAAGGATATGCAGAAGCCCAGTACCTATTAGGAAGTTGCTATTATCTTGGAATTGGAGTTAATAAAGACAAAGTGGAAGCTGCATTATGGTTCAAAAAGGCAGCAGAACAAGGACATGCTGAAGCACAATTTGAATTAGGTAATTGCTATTATCTAGGTGAAGGTGTAACTCAAGACAAAAAAGAGGCGGTTCGTTGGCTTATTAAAGCGGCAGAACAAGGTAACTCTCAAGGGAAACGTCTTCTGGGTACTTGCTTCTTTTATGGAGATGGTGTTACTAAAGATAAAGAAGAGGCGGTTCGTTGGTATAAGAAGGCGGCAGAGCAAGGTGATTCTGAGGCAATGTTCCTATTAGGTGACTGCTATTATCAAGGAAGTGGTATAGCAAAAAACATGGTAGAAGCTGCATATTTGTACAAGCAAGCCGCAATTCACGGATATCCTCAAGCGCAGTATCTATTAGCAGACTGTTATAATCATGGAGATGGTGTAGTAAGAGTTGCTAAAGATATAAATGAAGCTTTTCGTTGGTATAAAAAAGCAGCTGAAAAGGGACATGCTGACGCCCAATACGAATTAGGATGTTGTTATGATACAGGCAGAGGAGTTACACAAGACAAAAAAGAGGCAACCCGTTGGTTTAAGTTGGCAGCCAAAAATGGTAATAAAGATGCGCTGTCTATCGTCGAAAATGTGTCTAATGGCAACGGAATGAATATAGAAGATGCACATTGGGACTATGATGAAAAAACATTATTTAATAGTTCAAAGTCTACTTCGAGTCAACAAGGTACACATACCTATAAAAAATTTGATTCTGCTTATGCTAATAAGGGGATTAATAACCCGCAACGTGGCAGAGAAGTGCAATCTACTCAAACTACTAACACTTCAAGAAGAGATTCTGAATCAACAAAAACCAAAGGTATCGGCTTTGGTATACTGTTACTTATAGTTTTCTTTGTATTAGTTGGATGGGCATTTTATGAAAACAATAAATACAACAACAATTTTTACTCTGAACCTGATGTGGAGCTAATAGATACAGCAGCCATAGACACAATAATAGTCCAGCTTAATAATGTTGAAGACTATCATGTACATTCACAATTAGGAGATTACAAATACACAGGCATAGTGGCAGATGGTATCCCTTCTGATAATGAGGGAGAAGCCCGTTTTATAGACGGCCGCTATTACAAAGGCCCCTTTAAAGATGGAATGCTTACAGGTAAGAATGCTTTATTTAGATATCCTAACGGAGATGAATTTAGAGGTACCTTCAAGGATAATGCTTTTTATGAAGGTACTTATACTATAAAGGAAGATGGAAGTTACTTTACTGGCACCTTCAAGGATGGACAGCCAGACAAGGGTACGTGGTATGATAAAAACGATGTAATTATTGAGTAATCTAGTTATCAAAACTATCATATTATGAAACGTATTTATTTCTTTTTAGCAGGATTACTTTTATCAGTGTTTTCTTTCGCTCAGAATTCAGGTGGAATGGTCAAGCGTCCCACAAGAGGGCTGTCTACATTGAATTCAACAAAAACATACTCTACTATGACTAAGAGAGCACCCCAAAAAACTACTAATCAAAGAACCACAGGATATTCTTTTGCAGATAATTTTCATGATGGTTATGCCAGTGTAAGAATTAACACTAAATGGGGATTAATAGATAATACAGGGAAATTAGTCATTCCATGTAAATATGATTCACCTATATCCTTCAATGACAATCGAGCACCAATATGTGTTAACAGGAAGTATGGGTTTATTGATAATGCAGGGAAGCAAGTGATTCCATGCAAATATGATAATGTAAGCGATTATAATAACGAACTAGCTTGTGTTGAAAGTAATGGCAGATGGGGATTTATTAATAAAGATGGATACGAAATCATACCTTGCAAGTATGAACACGCAAGTTCTTTTCGTGAAGGACTAGCTAGTGTTAAATTAAATGGGAAATGGGGGTTTATTAATCAGCAGGGAGAAGAAGTAATACCGTGTAAATATGAAAGTGACATGTATGGTGGTTCAAGTGGGTTTAATGAAGGGCTTGCTTGTACTCGTCTTAATAACAAATATGGTTATATAGACAAAAACGGAAAAGTGATTATTTCTCATATTTATGATAATGCAAGACCATTTAATGAAGGTCTTGCCCCTGTGAATGTTAATGGTAAATGGGGATATGTGGATAAAACAGGTACGATAGTCATTTGTTGTAAATATGGTAACAGATATAATGGCGCATATTCTTTTCATGAAAGTATAGCCTGTGTTACTCTGAATAACAAAATAGGTTACATCGACAAGACAGGAGCAGTAATTGTACCATGTATATATGACAGTGATCCTAGTGATTTTAATGAGGGGCTTGCACGAGTTGTGCGTAACCGAAAATGGGGATTCGTAGATAAAACAGGGCATGAGGTTATTCCCTGTAAATATGAGTTGGTATATGGATTTAAAGAAGGTTTGGCCGCTGTAAAGCTCAATGAGAAGTGGGGATATATCGACAAAACTGGCAATGAGGTAATTCCTTGCAAATACAATATAGTAAATAGTTTTAGTGAGGGATATGCCTCCGTTGAGCAAAACGGGAGATGGTATTACATTGATAAGAGTGGAAAAGCATTAAAGTGGTAATTATAAGAACAGAACATGAAAGATTCATACACTATATTCTATTCCTGGCAGTCCACTATTGGAAAAGAAAACAATCAGAAATATATACGAGATGCCATAAAAAGGTTTATATTAAAAAACAAAAATAAGTATAACCTAACTCTGGATGAAGCAACGAAATATAGGACAGGCTCTCCAAATATAGAATCTATTATAATCGAAAAGATTGGGCTCACAGACATTTTCATTTGTGACTTATCGATTGTAGCACATGATGAAAAAGGAAATGGATTACCTAATTCAAATGTCCTGTTCGAATTAGGAGTTGCAGTTTCTCTATTAGGTTGGGATAGAATAATATGTGTTATTAATACCTTTTATGGAGAACCAGATTCTCTGCCATTTGATATCAATCATCACCGGTTTCTTTGCTATTGTAAAAATGGGGAGGAAATAAAGAAGCCATTGAGTTTGAAAGAAGGATTAGGAAAAATTCTTTTAAAATACGATGAAATTGTAGAGCAGTTTTATAAAAATGAATGGCGCAAGCACGATAAAGAACTATTTGAAAGGTTTTTAAAAGAATGTCCTGAAAAAGGTTTCATAAATAGCCTTGAAAACTGTAAAATCAGTTCTGTTTTTGATGGATATGATGATTATCTTTGGAGCAAATTGATAGGTTTTCAAAACTATCCGATGAATACTTTCTTGAATCAGAAGCTAAATGACTCTTTTAAAGTATTAGCAGAAAATACCAGTAAAATGCAAACTGATTTCTATACGATATTTAAAACAGTGGATGACAATTGGGAGATTAAAGAGCCAGACAAAGAATACACTGAAGAAGAAAAGCTACGCATTTTGCATACACAAAAACGCAAACTTCGAGAACCCATTTTTCCTGAAGATTCTTTAGTAGATAGTTTAAAGAACTATTATCAATTATTAGAAAACAGAATGGCAACCATCAATCAGGAATGTAATAATGTATTAGAGTGTTATAAAACATTCAGGGAGTGTGTTAAACAAGAACTTTTTGTGTAATGCAATAATTGTAGATGATATTATGGGAAATAGGATAACTGATCCCATTTTTAAAGTGAACTTAGTTTTAACTATCTCATTACAGCTAAGTAATTCGTTAGCATTAGATAAACTCAAGTTGTTAACACCTATATATATTCTGGCAACACAGCTATAAATTTAGTGAAGCATATAGTTATATTCTACTTATATATGATACCAATATCATACATGTTTTTATGACTGATTCTAAATGTTTCTGTTTCACTTATGCGGTAGTAATTGAAACAATAACACATTACTATTGTAAAAATTGCAAAAGAACCTGCTTTCTCGACTCGGTCAATCAAGCAAGCTTGTTGACACTCGCTGCTCCAATCATTCTCAATCTTCAATTCTCAATTGCCTTTAGCGATGATTGTCACGACTCGGTCAATCAATCAAGTTTGTTGACACTCGCTGCTCCAATCATTCTCAATTCTCAATCTTCAATCCATAAAAAAACCTTAGCCTGACATCACGTCAGACTAAGGCAACCCTTAAAAAGAAATGTATTATATCTGAGAGAGAGAAAAAATTGCTTATTTAAACAGCTCGTCGAGCAGGGTGTAGAAGGCGGGATCCTCGCCAACGATGGTCTTCACGATCTTTCCGTCGGGACCAACGATGATCTTGGTGGGGAAGCCCTGCACTCCGTAGTCGGCCAGCACCTTGCTGTCGCGTGGATTGTAGACGTGCAGCCAGGGCAGCTCGTGCTTCTTGACGGCCTCTTTCCACTTGGCCTCGCTGTCGTTGCAGTCGACACCCAGAATCTCGAACTTGCCTTTATACTTGTTGTAATAGTTCTTCATCTCGGGGAATCCCTTGATGCACCAGCCGCACCATGAACCCCAGAAGTCGAGGATGACATACTTGCCGCGCAGGCTTGACAGAGCCAGGGGCTTGCCGTTGATGTCGTTGAGGGTGAAGTCGGGAGCCTGCACGCCGGGAGCCTGCTTCTTGGCAGCCTCTTCCTCGGCTTTCTGCTGTGCCTCCACCTGGTCGATAATACCCTGATAGAACACCTTCATGCGGCCGTTCTTCACACCGTCGCCCAGCAGGTTGGCGGCCTCTTTCATCTTGGCCAGGTCTTCGAGCTGCGGGATGATGGCGGCAGAAGCCTCGCTGTTGGGATTCTTCTTGATGAAGTCCATGATGGTGCTCTGCATCTTAGCTGCCAGGGCGGGCTGCTGCTCCTGATAGAACTTCATGGCAGCTTCTTGTCCTTGCTCGGCCATTATCTTGTTGGCTTTCTCCATCATGGCGCTGGTCTCGTGGGTGACAGCCTCCATGGCGAGGTCGGCCTCGTGAAACTCCTTATAGAATTTCGAGCCGTTGATGTCGTAGCGATCCTTCACGTCGCCGTTCAGCTCCATGGTCTCACCGGGAACGATGAGCAGCTGCAGCTGTACGGGGTTGGCCTCGCGTTGCTGGCGGAGCACGCCGGGAGAAAGGAGATACATGCTCGTGACTTTATCGGTGGGGAAGTCGAACTCAAAAGCACCGTCTTTCACGATAACGGTCTGCGGATTGGCCATCGTCTCGCGAGTCAATGCCAACAGTGTGTCGGTGATATTCTTCAGATTACCTTTCACGTGAACATTTCCGTCGGAGGCGCAACCGATTTGAGTTGCTGCCATGAGAGCCAGACATAAAAGTGCTTTTTTCATTCTATTACGATTCAGTTTTTTGTTATTCGATAGTTGTTGAATTGACCCTAGTTTCGGGCCAGCTTCATTTAATAAACGCTTTAAGGCCGGAAAAATACTCGTTTTTGCGAAAACTTTAACGCTTATTATCATTCGCTCGGTTTTAGTATTCATTTTTTAACAGAGTGTCTTTCCTACACCTATTTCACTTTAACAGTTCGGCGAGTTTCTGGTCGAGCAGCTCATCCTGTCCTTCGTCGATGCGGCAGACGATTTTGCCCTCGCGGTCGATGAGGAACTTGGTGGGGATGTAGTGGATGGCATACTTGTCGCTGATGTCGTTGGGGTTGTCTTTGCCTATCAGGTTACGGTCGAAGCCTCGCAGCACGTGGTGATAGCCCTCGCCCACCAGCTGGTCGTCGGCAATGGCTTTGCGCCACACATCCTCGCGCCCGTCGTCGCTGGCCACATAGACGATGTCGAGGCCCTTGGCATGATACTTGTCGTAGAGGGCGCGCACGTGGGGATTGCTCTTGCGGCAGGGCACGCACCATGAGGCCCAGAAGTCGAGGATGACCACCTTGCCTTTGAGGCTCGACAGCGAGAACGGCTTGCCATTCACGTCGGTAGCGGTGAAGTCGGGAGCCTCGGCGCCTGGCTGCGTCTTGCCCCTCACGTCGATCTCTTTCTCAACCTCGCGCGAGTCGCCATAGAGGCGCACACGCTCGCTGAGGCCGTAGTAGGCTTTCTTCAGTTCGTCGAACGACATTCTTCCCATGTCCATGCGCAGGTTGTGCACCGACAGATACGAGTCGGGATGGGTCAGCGTGTAGTTGCTGGTGAGTTCGCCGTACTGCTGGCGCAGCGGCTCCATCTTCTGGCGCAGGGCATTGCGCTGTTTCTCTGTGCGCGCATTGTTATATTGGTCGTTCATGGCCATGAGCGGGTCGGTGATAGGTTTGAGCAGGGCCTGATAGTCGTTCAGGTCGGCTTGAGCCTTGCCGCCGCTGAGGGTGGCCTGAGCCAGTTTGCCGCCTGGCGCATCGACGGTGAGTGTGCCTTCTTCCAGGGCTATCTCACAGCGGTCGCCGCCCTTGCGCGGATCCCATTCGCCCAGCACCAGGGTGCCACTGTAATACGGGTTGTCCATCACGCCCTTGAACTGGAACCGGCCGTCTTTCACGGTGGTGCGCTCGCGTTTCATGTCCCTGCCGTGGCCGTAGACCAGCAGCACCTCTTTGCCCTCGGCATTGGCCACGTTGCCGTTGATGGTGAACGGATACTCGGCCTTGCCCAGCAGGCGCTCCAGCTCACGCTCCAGCTGCTCGTCGCTCTCTATCTTGCAGACGATGCGTCCCTGCTGGTCGATGAGGTATTTGGTGGGCAGGTAGTGGATGGCATATTTGTCGCTGATGTCGTTGGTGTGGTCGATGCCTTGCGGGCCCTTCGAACGGTCCCACTTCAGGCCGCGCAACACGTGGTGGAAACCCTCGCCCGTCAGCTTGTCCTGTTCGACGGCTTTGCGCCAGGCTTTCTCGTTGCTGTCGTCGTCGGAGACATAGACCATCTCCAGTCCTTTGATGCGATATTTCTTATAGATTTCCAGCATGTGAGGGTTGGAGGCGCGGCAGGGCTTGCACCACGAAGCCCAGAAGTCGGCAATCACCACATGTCCCTTCAGGCTCGACATGGTGAACGGCTTGCCGTTGATGTCGTTAGCGGTGAAGTCGGGAGCCTGTTTGCCGGGCTGTACTCGCTCGAGGGCCGTTAGTTCTTTCACAATCTCCTCGCAGTCGCCATACTGCTTCACGTCGTCGCTCAGCCCGTCGTACACCTGTTTCAACTCCTGATAGCTCATGCGGCCCATGGTGTAGAGCAAGAACTGTGGGGTGAGATAAGAGTCGGGGTGCGTCTTGATGAAGTTGTTGCGGGCCTCGGAGGCAACCCTTGTGTAAGGTTCCATCTGTGCTCTGAGTGCCTCGCGCTCCTTCTCGTCATTGGCCTTGTAGTAGGCATCGTTCAGCTGCTTCAGTTTTTCGTTGGCCTCGGCCGTCTGAGCATTCAGGGCATTCTCCTCTTCCTGAGTCTTTCCGCCGTGGAAGACAGCGCTATGGAAGTCGTTGGCGTCGATGTCGGCCGTCATCTTGGCAGGCTCCAGCGAGAACTGGGCATAGTTGGGGTTGCGCCCTTCCAGCCGTCCCATATAGAGCAGGCCGCTGGCATAAGGCCGGTCCATGAGTCCGCTGAAGGTGAACTTGCCCTTTTTCACCGTGGCACTGTCGAGCGTGAACTCCTCGAAGGTGCCGTAGCGCAGGAATATTTTCTGACCGTCGGCATTGCGAATGGTTCCCTTCAGGGTGAATTTACCCTGGGCAAAAGCGGTAGCACAGCAGCCCAGCATGCAGACTGCGCAAATGATCATCGTGAGTTTTGTCTTCATCATATTCATTATTAATGGTTTTCGTTGTTGTGTCAAAAAGTGGTAGATTCAGTCAAAGAGAATAGTCAAATCTGTTTAAGCAATGCGGCCGATGGCGGCTCTGACATGCCAAAGATACAAAAAGTGACTTATTAGTAGTACACGCAAGCGCATGAAAAGTTCTGGTTATTAACATTTTTTATTGATTTTGACGTGAGGATGCATAAAAAGGGAGAAAAAAATGGGTGTATCTATTGTAAAATCAAATATTTATGTGTATCTTTGCAACGGTTCATGCTAGTTGTATTACTGCATTACCTACCGAATGCTGTCTATCGTGCAAACTTAAAAAGAAATACCAATCATTTCCAAATATGCAAAACAACCTGTTATTCAAGGCTGTCCTGCCGTTTTTGCTATTCTGCGCAAGTGTTGTCACTTACGCTCAGAAGAGTGCATCGGGCGGGCACGGCGGCTACACGGTTTCCGTTGAAGTGACCGAGAAAGGCACTAACCTGAATATTTCACGATGATAATAAAAAGTGTGAGGAATTTAACGCTATCCCTTTGGCTATCAAAGGGAAAAGCGTTAAATTTGTAGTGTCCAATTACAAAAACTCCTCATATGGGCAAAATT
>Ga0256404_1001238_pt1 | contig 63467 bp, 64 predicted proteins | sample RumenRJG_01DNA_FD_185990 | JGI IMG/M metagenome (GOLD analysis project Ga0256404, IMG submission 185990) | Bovine rumen microbial communities from Lethbridge, Alberta, Canada - RJG_01 | ecosystem: Host-associated > Mammals > Digestive system > Stomach > Rumen | place: Canada: Alberta | collected...
TGAACCACGGTTTCAAAATATCAATGAATTGTAGGCACAAAAATCATATCTTTCACAAATTCGTGTTAAATTTTCAAGGTACAAGCAAAATCAAATATTAAAAGGGACTTTTGACACCCTAATCCTATAAGGTAAACTTTAAGGAGTGCCACATTATCTTGGCACTCCTTATTTATTCTCAAATCTTCTTAACTATCACAAGCATCTGTCCACTCTTTAGTTCATCAGTTTTCAAATCATTGATTTGCCTTAAGCTATCCACAGTTGTATAGAATTTCTTAGCTATACTCCACAATGTATCATCATTTTTCACGACATAACCCACAATTCCCGGAAGTTCGCTTATCATTTCCATATCATAATCTTTTTCCTCTAAATCAATAATTACGTCTTTCGTCATTTTATCAAATACTATGCAATCTAATAGGATTACGGCTTTTACTTCGATTTCATCGGTTCCTGTCATATTCGCCTGTATCTGTTCTGTTGCAGGCTTAATATTATATATACTATCGTTATTAATGTTATTTACTTCTATTTTCTGGCTGAACGGAATGGTGTCTCTAAGACAGCATAATGGGTTCATATCGTCCGAACAAATATACAATATATCCGTTTCGATAACACCCTCTATCAGCAGACCATCTTCTGCCACTGATATGTCATCAATTTTAACATTTCCTATACAACTGCATATCTGTAATATATGCGCACCGTCCATATTTCTGGTTTTGAGTTTCTCGACAACCTTGCATTTAGAAATATTTTTCATAAGAAGATTCTCATAATCTGTAGATTTCTTCTTAAGAATAACGTCTTTCTTATGCGAATAAGCATCTTTAACGATATCAAACTGCTGCTCTTCATATAACTTAATATCAATATTTACTATTCCGTCTAACTGCAACATTCTCTGCTCGCCATCATAATCCGGTCTTGCCTCTATGTCAGCATTTGCAAGTTTTAACTCAATATTCGGTATCATATCTTCACTACAGCCCGGCACTTCAATTATTCCATTAAAAGGCACATTTGCATCTACCCATTGCAGTGGTCCGTCATCTGCTGTATACAGCACGAAAATGTCGATTTCTCCGGAGACTCCTATCTTATCCTCCATAACCTTAACCTGCTGGCCAAACAAACTCGATGTACACCATATTATCTCATTTATATTTAATTTGCCCGTACCAAGATTGATTTCTTCCCTGATTCTAAGCAAATCTCTCTTCCTTATGGCAATCTGGGTAAGTTCAATGCTATCCTTTATATATTCGATATTATCATCATCTATATCGACGGCAAATTCTTCATCACAGATATTTTCCGCAAGTGCAATTACAGTAATTATGGCTTTTACACTAATTTTTCTGGAATTAATTACACTTACGCTTAAGTCATCGATAACTAAATCAACGCTTATCGTATCTCCCTCTTCGATTCCGTCCATATTAATAACCTCATCAAAAGGCATACTTCCCTCTAGCTTATGTATCTCGACTGACGGATTCATCGCCTTATACATCATTACGAATTTAAGTTTTCCTTTGGCTAAAATCTTATTCTGTGAAACCTTAATTCCGTCTACTACGATATTTCCTGTCTCAGTAATTTTATTTCCAATGTCAGGAAGTCGGTCAGCAACATTTACATCATCATCTAACGTAATCTGGCTTACGATTTTTCCTTTCATTTTATTCATATGAATATTTTTCCTTATCAGTGACATTACATTACCTCCCTGCTAAATTTTCTTTATTTGATTTTGCTTTATATCACATACTCGGTATTTCTGTCTGTTTTAAATCTATTTAAACACAACAGATTTATCAATATAATCTAATTTTATGACAATATACGGATAGGTTACCATCTGGCTGACCTCTTCATTCTTCGATGGTCCAAGAAATTCTGTCTTAACATATATTCCGTTCTTCGTTTCATATAATTCGCTGACACCAATGCTATATCCCCCTGTCGGCTGACTTCCGTAACCGATTATTATGTACAGACTATCATTATCAATAAATGTCGTTTTAAACATATCTTTCTTGCGTTCGTCAATGATAGTCTTTAATTCAGCAGGAATACTCTCCTCAGGCACTACCGTAAAATCAACCTCCCCTAACTTCTTTTCATCATTTGATTCTATACTGCACCCGGTCAGAACATTAGCACACATAAATATCCCAAAACATATCAGGATACCTGTAAATACTCCTTTCCATTTCTTCACTTTTACTCCTCCACGCCTTAATTATTACTTTGCAAATGCATACACATAATAATTTGCGGCCTCACTCGTATACTTATAATAATGTATGCTGTAAACTGCCTGAAAATGCCTTTAATATTTACAATTATCAGTCATATTTCATCTGCTGTATGGTCTGCTAAAATCTTATAAGATATTTTTAGTTTCCTGCTAATATTTCTCTGCATACCGTAAGTCTGTTACATTCATCAGGGCTTACGCACCACTTAACTAACATTATCCGTCCTCTTTCTATCTCAATTGCGGTTATACATCTTGGGTGAATCAGACTTCCCGAATTATAATAGTAACTGCCATTCTCCGGATAAGACGGTCTGTGCGTATGCCCTGCTATGGTGGTTATCCTGTGATAATCTGCCCATTTCTCCAGTTTCTCATTCTTACGTGCCTTCTTATAATTATCTGCCGGAGGTGTGTTCGGATTATTAAACCCCACAAGCTCTAACGGTGACCAGATATTTCTCACAAGCCACCTGCCTAACCTCCAGCATTTATCATTAATAAATGAACCCTGATGACCATGAACCAGAAATATATCCCTGTCATTAACTGTATCTTCCAATACATAACTTTGTTTGACCTCAATATCTTCTAACATCGGAACAAATCTCTTCTCCCGTATGCAATAATATTTATCTAAATGTTTATCAGTGAATTTCTTATTTCTTTTGACAATATCGTGATTGCCATATATCATTTTGAGCCTGCCCTCTTTATAGAACTTAGACATCAGCCAGAAAATCTCACCATAACGGTTAATGATATTATCATAATTCTTATTCTCCCATAATTCGTCACCGTCGCCTAATTCTATATAGGTAAACCCCTTTCTGTAATAATATCCCAGAGCTGCAAATGTTATCTGTTCATTTCCCGCAAAATTATCATTCCATCTACCCGTTCCCCTATGACAATCACTCATAATCACTATTTTAGATGTGACATTTAATTTCATTCGTTCAGACTCCTTGTAAATGCGGTTCATCTTCCTGTCATAACTTCCATTTGGTCTAAAATTATTTGTACTCATATACTTCCCCATAAAACAACTATATTTCGCATATAGACTTATTTATAATCTGACTATATTTTTATTGATATCCGACACATAATTTTATTAATTATATCTCCGTTAATATTGCAAAGCTTTCATAACTATCCGTTGATTTTCTTCCATATTCCAAGTGTCTGTACGCATATTCCATATAAACGTGGTGCTCTATACTTAATGTAACCTATTTTATCTAATGTGTATTTGTATCTTCTGGTATATCGTCTGAATATCTTACAATTCTTCTTATTAATCTTCATTTTGAATCTGCTTCTTATACTCTTCTTAGAGTCAGGCTGTCTGGTAAATGGCTTCTCAAATCTTATTCTTACGGTATTTCTAAACACCGACATATTTCTCCTGTTATAGCCTAATTCCCGAAGTGCATTAATAAATTGTATACACATTTGACTGTCCGGAAATACTATCTCTGCAATCATTGTAAGCTCACCGGGTTTAGAATACTCTCCAAGCATAAAACCTGTAAGCCACCAATGGGTATCGTGTCGCCTTATCAGAACATCTCTGTTCTTAATAAGAATAAAACTCATAAATAATTCTTCATCTTCCCTCGCACTGTCATAATGTCTGCCGTCCTTTGACGTATACACACCTATCTCTGCACCTGTCGTAATTCCATACTGACCTTTCCAGAATTCTATAAGCCATTTCTTTCCACCATAATCGAATTTCACAGGCTCACTGTCAATTATCATTCCAAATGATGCCGCCATCTCGTCATACAGATTTCTGTAGCCGAATTTCCTCTGCCACGCATTATGCTTCGATATAAATATTTCCTGTTCCGGTTCGAATTCAAAACCCGAACCCGCAATCTCCTTGTTAATCCTCTCCACCTGCGACATAGAATTATATTCAGGATAAAACTTTCTTCCTCTGCGAATATATACAAACCGCCTTATTATCAGGACAAACAATACGATACTTATTACACTTAAAAGCAGAATATATGGCATTTCCTTTAAGAACAACTCCAATAAAAAAACTCCCCTCTTAACATATTTTATAGCGAATATCTATAGCAATTATGAATGTACTTCTACAGTGCATATCACTAAATAATAAGCTCATTACACTATGATATTACACTGTGATAGCAGCTTCATAATTAACTATACTTTCTATAATATATGTTATGAAAGAAGTCCTACTTTTGAGACTAATATATTCTATTTTATATAATACAAAGTGAATATAGATTTATAACCCGGTTGCACATACAATATGAGATAAATCGTCTGAGCGGTAAATCAGCATATATAAATATTGAAAATCGTGTTTCAAATTGCTAATTTGTCGGTGTTGTATTTTTGCTCTTATGATTATTTGTATTCATTCAACATTCAGACAATTAAACAGAGATATCCGTCTTTGACACACACTCGATTTATGACGAACCGTGTGGGAGTTAATGCCGTCATTAACAGAAGAGCGGTACAGTAAATCACCGTTCAAGCGAAGCGCGTTTGATTTACTGTACCGTAATAGACTTTGTTAAGGGCGGCATTTTACTCCCACTAGGTTAAGGAATATGAGAGCGTGTGTCATAGACGGACATCTCTGCCTAATTGTCTGTCTGGTGAATGTACACAAAATTTGAGCAAAAATAACAACACCTGACAAATTTACGCAATTCTTACAATAATTTTCAATATTTATATATGCTAAATTTACCTGAGCAGACGACTGTAAAATATATTTGTATGTGCAACCGGGTTCTATAATCTAAATCTTAACTGTATTATTTAAAATAGAATATATTAGTCTTATTGGATTGTACAATATGAGCTTGAAATATATCCTATTGTATTTGCATCAAGATATATAGCAATCCAGTTTGAATTGCATTTATCAGGTGCAATTGTATATGTAGCTCCTGCTTTCGCTGTACCTACCACATTCGCACCGACATCTGCGCTGAGTCTGACATTACAGCTGCTATTAATAACTGCTATTGTACCGTTAACTGTGCTTCCTGCTGTCTGCTGTGGAGTCGTAGTCTCCTGATTAGCTGATGACTCTCCAGTAGTCGTAGCATCTGATGGTTTATTATATATGTGTGGCTGTGTTTCTGTCGATACCTGTGACTCTATAACTTTTGTCGAAGTCTCTACTGTAACTGATGTTTCTTCCGTAGTATTTTCAGCATCTATGTTATAATCTGATGTAGTTTCATTATCTGCAGGAGTCTCATCTTTCTTTATCTCCTGACTTGTTGAACTTTCAGCTTTAGTTTTGTTATTAGTATTTGTTTTATCATTATCTGTGAATAATACAATGCATAAAGTAAGACATATTGTCAGATTGACTACTAATGCCATTAATATAAAACTCTTTTTACTCATATTAACCTCATTTCTGAGCGACCTATCGCGAAGTGGCGACGAAAATCACTGATTTTTGTCTGCCATAAGCGCAATTTGATTTCGCTCTGCGAACAAATTGCTGTGTGAAAAATCAAATTATCATTTTGATTTTTCACACTAACCTCATTTCATTTAATCTTCATCATCATGATATTCTATTTCTTCTCCACGTTTATAGACTCTCATATTGCCTACTGATTCGTGGAAGTCTGAAATATCTGCATCTTCTAAATACAAATCGTCATTATATACGTCATCTTTTGACTTTGAATTTTTTCTGCCTGCTGCCATATCCGGTGTCAGTCTCGAAATGTATTTTACACGTTTACTTGAACCACTTTTTCTTGGATTACGCAGGCTTGGATTACTCAAATCAAGGATTCTGTCTGCATCTTCTAAAATCAGCACACCAAAGCCTATTAATACACAAAGCGCAGCAAATGTAAGTGATAGCATCGCATATTTGTAGTCCTCATTTTTTATCATAATCCCTGTCGCTGTAAATGAAACTATAATTAACAGCATTGACACAACATCTTTAACTGTTATTCTTGAATTCATTGATAATCGTTTCCTTTCATTTTATACTGTATTACGGGTATACACTATACCTGTGAAATCAACTGATACAATAACTAACTCAAAACATTTCATATGTATTAATGCCACCTTTTTAAGGTGGCATTATAATTTACAAGGGTGGCATTAAGCACCTTTTACATTGTCAAATTCTATAGTTTCGTATATTTCCATTACCTCATCTTCTAAATCATCAAAATCATCTTCATCAGAGGCAAATGTAAATACATATGCATTATCTCCTATTACAGTAAAATACTGAAGAATAACGCAATTAATACCAGACTCCTCACATGAAACTTTACAGAAATATCCTTTTGCACCATCTATTGTTTTCTTATAGATATCGTCAACATTGTAGTCTAACTCTGCATACTGATCCATTGATAAATCTTTATAAGACTCTAAGTCTAAGTCATATCCTGTTAAATCCTGTACAACAACATTTATATTTTCTGCAAAATCATCATTCTGACTTGTACCATCATATGCAAATGCTATATCTACTGCTGATGAACCCTTTGTCTTAGACCAGTCAGAACTTAATTTAATGGAATATCCATCTCCTGAATATGATTTCCATGATGATGTGTTAGATGATGAATTATTTTTCTTTGAAGAATTGTCCTTTGAAGAACTATCTTTTGAAGAATTATTCTTTGAAGAGTTGTTCTTAGAACTATTCTTCTTAGTTGTTTCTTCCTCGTCATCATCACTATAGTAATCATCATCTGAATCGTCGTCTGAGTCATCATCTGTTATATCAAATAATTTATCCTTTGATGAATCTTTATCTGACTTCTTGTCCTGTGTCTTACTATTATCACTTGTTCCTACTTTAACACTTCTGCCACAACCTGCCATCAAAAACATTACCATTGATAACACTAACATTGTCGCAAGTAATTTCATACTTTTTCTCATATCTCTCTCCAACCTTTCGCCTTCTTAATGCATATGGTCGTCATCGTCATCATCATCTATATCTGCTGACATATATTCACGACCTGAAACTCTCTTCTTAGTTCTCTCTTTCTCAACTAAATCCGAAAGTTTATTTCGTACTGTATCGGCATTTTTTACTTTTTCAATATAGAATATCGGAGTTGATTTATCAGCAGAGTTAACTTTAATACTGCCTAAACCGAATATTCTCTGGCTTAGTGGTTTCTCAAGAGTATTATCCATAATTCTGTACAATCTGACTTCTTCCTCTTTCTTATTAAGAAAACCTGTACAGATAATTAGCTTGTCCTCATATAACTTGTACTTTGTAAATGTCCATGGTAATCCGAAAATTATTCTTTTTCTATCCTGCCATACTATCTTCTCTGCCATTTTCATATCCTCCTTTATCACATTGTTTATTATTTTAACATTTCATTTATCATATCTACTACTTCTTTACCAAGTTCATCAGATAACTTGTTAGCATCTTCAAGAGATGTTCCTTTAACACCATAGTAGAATTTAACCTTTGGTTCTGTTCCTGATGGTCTTACACAAAGCCATGCATTATCCTCTAAATCATAATATAATACATTTGACGATGGAAGTCCTGTAGGTTTTACCTCACCTGTAACCATATCTTTAATTGTATCTTTCTTATAATCTCTTGCTGATAATACTTTGTATTTACCAAATTTCTCAGGTGTATTATTTCTAAGAGTATCAAGAATCTCCTGAATCTTTGCAAGTCCCTCGATTCCCTTTAATGTGATTGACTGTATGCCATCTTTATAATAGCCGTATCTTTCATACATTGCTATCATTGCATCCCATAAAGTCATATTCTTTGTCTTGTAATATGCTGCTGCTTCACAAAGTGCCATTGTAGCTACAATTGCATCTTTATCTCTTGCATGAGTACCGATTAAGCAGCCATAACTTTCTTCGAAACCAAATAAATATTCACCTTTACCACTCTGTTCGAAACCTAATATCTGCTGTCCAATATATTTGAATCCTGTTAATACTTCGATTAATTTAACACCATAATATTTAGCAATTGCATCTGCCATATTAGTTGTAACGATTGTCTTAATTAATGCACCATCTTCTGGAAGACCATTTAATTCCTTAATCTGGCTTATCTCATAATCTGCTAAAAGACATCCTGACATATTACCTGTAAGTGTAATATATTCACCTGTTTTATCATCTTTAACATATACACCTAATCTATCTGCATCAGGGTCAGTTGCAAGAACAAGGTCTGCATCTTTCTCTTTAGCAAGTTTTAAAGCAAGTTCAAATGCTTCTGCCGCTTCTGGATTAGGATAGCTTACTGTTGGAAATTCGCCATCAGGAAGTTCCTGTTCAGGAACAACATATACATTTTCAAATCCTAATTCTTTAAGAATTCTTCTTGCAGGAATGTTACCTGTTCCATGAAGTGGTGTGTATACAATCTTTAAATCTTTCTGAACTGCATCTATGCAATCCTGATGTTTAACCTGTTTCTTAAGTGCTGCAATATATTTATCATCAATATCTGCACCAATAACATTGTATAAGCCTGCTTTAACAGCTTCGTCTTTATCCATTGTCTTAAGTGTAGCAAAATCTGTAACAGCCTTAACCTCTGCCATAATTCCTGTGTCATGTGGAGGTGTAATCTGTGCGCCATCTTCCCAATATACTTTATATCCATTATATTCTGGTGGATTATGGCTGGCAGTTACATTAATACCTGCTATACATTTTAATTCTCTTACTGCAAATGATAACTCAGGAGTTGGACGAAGGCTTTCAAAAACATATGCCTTAATTCCGTTTGCATTTAAACATAATGCTGCCACATCTGCAAATTCAGGAGACATTCTTCTTGAATCATAAGCAATTGCAACGCCTTTATCTGCACCGCCGACTTTTAAAATGTAATTAGCAAGTCCCTGTGTAGCTTTACGAACTGTGTATACATTCATTCTGTTAACACCGGCACCGATTATTCCTCTAAGTCCTGCAGTACCAAATTCTAATTCCTGGTAAAATCTTTCTTTAATCTCATTTTCATCATCACTGATGGCTCTTAATTCTGCCTTTGTCTCATCATCAAAACAAGGGTTGCTAAGCCATTCTTCATAAAGTTCTTTGTAATTCATCTTTTACCTCCTGTAATGCATCAATATAAATAATCGCCAAATAGCGAACCTATCGGTTTAAAATAATTAATATATTTAATCGCCAAACAGCGAATTTATCAATTTAAAATAATCAATATATTTAATCGCCAAATAGCGAACCTATCAGTTTTGAATAATCAATCGTCTGATATGTAGTTGTCTGTGTTGTGTTGTTAGCTGACTTCTTAGAAGATGTCGTCTGCTTCTGATTTGATTTACTATTCGTATTATTTGCAGACGATGTATTTTTAGAAGTCTGGCTCTCACTTTCATCTGTACTGTCTTTCTCCGACTTCGTATCAGCCGCAGATGTCTCAGTAGATTGTGATAAGGAAATATTATATTCCTTAAAAATGTCCTGAACGTTTATTATCTGACTGTATGTATCATAGCCCTCAGCCGATATCACTATCTTATGTGTACCATATGCCACATCAATTATATCCGAATAGTCCTTGACTACTCCGTCTATCGTAAGTTTTGCACCTGTCGGTGCTATCTTAAATGATAATGTACCAAGCCTTACGGCATCTGATTGAAATTCTATAAGATTAACTCTGATTTCTTCATTGCTTTCTACTGAAATATCTTTAGAACCAGAGGTCTTATCCTTAGTTACTGTTAATGTATAATCTCCAACGGGTACCGGAATAACCATATTCTCTGTGATAAGTTGTACTATCTTCGAACCTATCTCAACAAAGCCACCCTCAAAGAAAGTTGTGCTGTCAAGTCTGACATAACCATGTCCTGTGGTAACTATTATCGAATCAAGTTGCTTATCCTTACCCTTTAGTGTAACCACATCAATACTTTCTAATTTGTCAAGTGTTGTCTCACTGTCCTCATCAATTATAACTGTGTTGTCAGTATAACTGTATACAGAACTTCCGACAGTAAGTAACTTCTTCTCTGTATCGATTTTAAAATCTGTCACGCCCTGATATTCCCAGTCACTATCTGATACTTTTATCTTAGATAATTTTCTGTCAGCAGCAAATTCAACATCTACTACCTCTCCGATCTTTAACTGATTTACGGAAATCGCCTCATCATAACGGTTAGACACTTCCGTACCTCCTGTATAACTATATGTTATCTTAGAATTTGTACCAGTCTGTTGTAGAATCATAGTAAGTTTATCCTTATCTACATCAATGACAACTGCCTGAAGTGATTTATCCGATTTAGAATCTTCACTTTCGTCTGTCTTAGTAGTAGGCATAACCGGAATATCCACACCATTAGAGATAGTAGCTTTTTTACCACTTTTATCTCCTGTTGCAATCATAATTATAACTACAACAAAAAGCGCTCCCAGAAAAACCATAATATATTTAAATGTTTTTTCCTTGATGTTCATCAGTTATCTCCTTAGTTATCAACTTACATAATCCTAGTTATTATATAATATTCGTTTAATAAAGTCAAAAAAAACACTCATATTATTTCAAATTTAATAAACTGTTAATAAAATCTCTTCTTCTATCCTGCTGTTCTATGACAGATTTAAGCTTTATTACGTCCTTATCCGGTATCCATGCTTTATTATTATTGTTGTAATGATTAAGAATCTTCCAGTATTTCTCAGGATATTTAAACTTAAGAATAAGATACTTAAGTTCTTCGGCAGTTATCTCCCTGTTTCTCCTGTATTCATTCAGAAGTTTCATTCCCAAATCTCTGTTCCAACTATGCTTCTCCATTACTTTTCGCATAAAATCATACAAATCTCTTATCTGTATACCACATTTACAATGCTCAAAATTAGTGACCATAAGCCTGTTTCCCGTAACTACAATATTATGATAGTTATAGGCTCCATGAATTATTCTGCCTAATCTCATGCTATCATCGATAAATTCATGTATTCTCTCATTATGCATCTGATTCTCAACCTCGATACCGTCTTGATAAAATTTATCAAAACTTGATAAAATCAATAATTCGAACTCATTCTTTCTTCGTTTATCCCTTATAAATGTTCTGGTCCTCTTCATTTCTTTGTTATGCTTATCAAATTCTGACTTCAACTGTCTGTACGATTCCTGAATATTAAAACATTCATTCAGATATTTCATATCATAAGCCATTTCATTCATAAGCAAATGCAGTTTACCAAGAACACCTGCTGCTTTTATTAAAAGCATGGTGTCTTTCTGTTCTAAATCTTTAGAGGCACACCATTTATGCATTACATATTTTCTGCCATCATCACTTTCATTAATAAGATTACCATCTGAATCCCTGACGATTTGTTCTACCTTTATCGATTCATTTTCACTTAATCTGTTTAATAAATCTTCTTCGAATTCTAAATGTTTCTTTGTCCCTTTGAATTCACGAAGCAGATAATATCCCTTATCGGTATCTAATAACGTAGCCCCTTTAGCTCTGCCTGTCTTATTAACTATAAAATCATATCTGCATATGATTCCATTCCCCTTTTCACTCACACACAATCCTCCATTCCTAATACAGCCTCATACGCTATCTTATGAAACAGATTTCTTAAATATGTTAATAAGTGTTTCTTTATCATTTAATTCGTTATCCTCAAGCACTTTGTATAAAAGCATTTCTAAGCCTGCGCCCACCTCTGCGCCTCTGCTTGCTCCTAACTCCATTAAATCTCTTCCATTTACAGCTAATCCCCTTAATGAAACGCAATCTCCTTTATCATAGATATCCTCTCGTTCAGCCTGAATCTCACTGATTCTCTCACTATTTTCATTATCATATATTCTTCTGAATTCTAAATACATAGGATATATTTCTTCACCAATTTCATATATATCTCGTCTTATTTCACCACGATTTGACGGAATTTCTCTCTTCATAGCTGTTACGAGTGCCGAAACATTATTTACGGTTTTATTGTCGAATTTAAAACCTCTTAATATTTTTCGACATTCCTCCCTGTCTGTGTGTATCAGCACAGTAGCCCATCTGTAATAATGATTTGGCGGCATTTCACATAATTTACCAATAATATTATCAAGTTCGCCCATTTTCGCAAGCCTGTCTATCTCTTTAAATATAACATTTGTTATGCCTGTCTCGTAAGCGATTTTAAGTTTCTCAGGATGATTTGATATGAGTAATTTCTCTAGTTCTGCCTGTATTCTTTCTTTACTGATTTTATTAAGATTCTCTGCCAATGTTACAATTGCATTTTTCGTCTCTTCTTCTATATCAAAGTTAAGTGCTGCGGCAAATCTGACAGCTCTTAATATTCTAAGTGCATCTTCATTAAATCTGTCAATCGGATTACCTACGCATCTAATAAGACCTCTTTCTAAATCTCCCACTCCGTCGAACTCATCTACGATTCCCTGACGGTCATTATATGCCATTGCATTTATGGTAAAATCTCTTCTCTTCAAATCTTCTATAAGATTTCCTGTAAATTCGACACTCTTAGGATGTCTGCCATCTTCATATTCGCCATCTATTCTATATGTCGTGACCTCATAGCCGACACGCTCTATCATTACTGTCACCGTTCCATGAGCTATTCCTGTATCAATTGTCTTATGAAATAATCTCTTCACATCACCCGGCATCGCTGATGTTGTTATATCCCAGTCGTTAGGTTCTCTCCCGATAATAGCATCTCTTACACAGCCCCCGACCGCAAATGCTTCATAACCATTATCTTCTAAAATTTTAATTATTATCTTTACACTTTTTGGTACATTTATCTTAGTCAAATTATTCTCGCCTTTCTTACTAATTTACAATAATGTGTATAAACTTTAGTTTATAAGTTACTTGCGTACATTAGTTTATATGGTACTTTCATACATTAGTTTATATATTACTTGTATATAATCGTATGATGAAACACATTGTTATGATTAAACTGATTATTATTTTATATGATATATGGATTATTTTACTAATAATAGGTAGATTTTTCAATGCAAAGATTTTGATACTATATTTCATATAATTATTACACAACATACTATAAAAATTATTCTTCTAATAACCTGATAGCTTCTACCAGATATCCATATGCCTCAAGTTTCTGTTTTCTTATACCTGATAATCCTTTATATTTTTTATTATAAATTTTCTGTTCTATGTACTCTTCAGGATGTTCTATTTCTATATATCTACATTCTTTCAATAGACAAGCGGCTAAATACATTACTTTACAAGCCTGATGTGCCGCTGTCTCACCATTATAATTCAAAAACAGAATATGGCTGCCTACAGCCTTAATCCCTCTCAGATACTCTGTATAGTCCTTCTTATATATTGTTCCACGACTAATAATGCTCAAACAAGCATCTAATGTATCCTGCAATACTTCTTCTCTACCTATTTCCAATCCTCTGTAATCTAATTCTTCCAACACCACTTTATCATATGTTTTTCTAACAATATCTTGATTTTCCATAACATCAATTAATGTAGTAACATCAAATAATTGTTTTACTATTTCCATCGACTTACCCACACCTAATGGAATTCCTGTTGTATGTGGTGCAAATGCTGTAAGTTTATCTCCAAGAATACATTCTATACTAGGAACTGTAACCATTGTTTTTGTACCGTTTGCTATCAAAAACTCATTCTTTATCTCTTTCTCTATTGTTTCTATATAGGGACTTTCCGAAAACAGAATATCCAAAAGTATATAAAATTCTTTCTCTTGTAAAGGCGATTGGTAAATAAATTTAAAATGACGTTTTTCTATAGAATTACGTCCTACTCTGATTTGCTCCTCACAGGCTATAAACGGAAAAATTGTTCCTGCTTTTCTAATATACTCATCCACATCTGTTTCCGGTGTAACAATAATATCAATATCAGTTGACAATCTCATAGGATGCTCTAATAGAAGCATCAGACAAGTTCCACCTTTAAATACAAATGGTAAGCCTGATACTTTTAGTGCCTCTAATAGTCCAAACGCATATAGTACTCTTTCTAATAATGCCGGATCTTTCTTATATTTTTCCTGTAATTCTCTCATATACTCTAACTCATAGTTTCTCTTATCAATCATTCATATCCTCCGTTACTAACTGTATATTAGTTTCTTTTTCTATAAAGTTCTTAATTTCTTTTTCCAGATTTCTTCTTCTGGCATACCGAAACAACTTCTTCTCATCAATATAATACTTTCGAAAAGCTTCTTCATAAATTCCCGGATACTCTGCTCTTTCTACTAACTGTCCCGTAAGTTTATTGCTAAACAAATCTACTAATAACTTTTCTAAGCTGCATCCTTGTACATCTGACTTTGTTTTTGGCACTTCCGATAACAAACTCTGTATAACAACCATATTTTCTTCAAAATAATTATAGAACATATCCTCTTTAGGACAAAGTAGTATTCTTGAATAGTATTGTTTCAACCTGTTAAATATACTTTCCTCTAAATGATGTTCAACTTCAATAAAAAAAACATTTTTCCCTATCTGGTGATTAACAAATTCATTTAACTGTACAAATTCCCAAACCTGAAAATCTACTAATGGATAATCATTTTTTATAATTTCCACTATACCTTTCATTTTCTTAGAATATCCATACACATAATCTCTTTTATTAATGTCATTATCTCTTACATAGAATACATTCTGACCTATTTTATGCAAGATATCCGCCTCCTGTAACTTTGCAAGCTGCCAAAAAATAGTTCTATCACTTATTTTAGGATTTATCTGGCGGATAATCTCTTCATATTCTCTTCTACTTATTACTGAACCTGGAATTAATTTATCAATTACATTTTCAATCTTCATAATTACACACCTCCTTTCATTGCATTTTTGGCATTTTTATGTATTTTTGCCAAAACTGTAATTTCATTATAAGGTGCTGATAATGTATTGTCAATTATAATCATTATTTATTATAAAAATAATTCTCTTGTTTCATCAATGTATCTATAAGCACATAAGCAATTGGTCCCGTCACAATTCCAACTATACCAAATAGTTTATATCCTACATACATTGATATCAGGCTCATTATAGGCGAAATTCCAATCTGGTCACCCATAAGCTTCGGCTCTGCAAATTCCCTTACCAGATAACAAATCACAAAAACTACAAATGTCACTCCAGCCTTAAAATAATTACCCCGAATAATGTAAATGATTACAAACGGAATTAATAAGATACCAACTCCAATTATCGGTAAAGCATCTAAAACGCCCACAAGTATCGCTAAGAATAATGCATAGTTGTTCTTCATAATCATAAAACCAATAAAGCATATCACTGACGTTATAAGCATTATAACAAGCTGCGTTTTAATATAGGCAATACATACTTTACCAACGCTGCCTGAAATACGTTTTAAATCTGCTATAAGGCGGTTGCTTTCCATATTTGATTCATCAGATTTTTTATCCTCATTCATTAACATAAAATACGAAGTAACTATGGCTGTCAGAACAATAACAAACCACTCACCAAACATTACCACCGTACTTAAAGATTTATTCATTATTGCATATCTGACATCATGTGACTTGCCCATATCCGTAATTCCATCAATTCCTTTATTTATAACATCCTCGATTTTATCTTTATCAATCCCCGAATATTTCTCTGCCATACAACAGGTTTTATCCATTACTATATCCATTTTTCTCTCGTATTTATCATAATTAGTAACCAGATTCTTAATCTGCCCTGTAGTCTTAATAACTATAATTGCAAGACCTATCCCGATGATGCTCACCACAATTGTAAGCAGAATTATTACAGCAGCCCGTCTGTTAATTCTAAATCTTTCATTAACATATTTAACCATCGGTCTTATGAAATGCGTAAGTAAATATGCTAATAAAAATGGAAAAAAAAGAGGCAACAGATACTTAAATGAAAAGTATGCTATTGCCGTAACCAATACTAATTTCAAATAATATTTTCCCTTATCAGATACCTCCATCTTCTCACTACCTCCATTGTACTCCTGTTAGTAGGTTGTACAGATTAGTGCATTTTATTCTCATAATCCTGAAGTTCGTGAAAAATATCCTTAACAAGATATTTTTACACCTTAAATCTGTAGCCTACGCCCCATATAGTCTCAATATACTGTGGTTTCGCAGTAGAGAATTCTATCTTCTCTCTTATCTTTTTGATATGGACTGTTACTGTTGCAATTTCACCTACAGAGTCCATATCCCAAATCTTTTTAAATAATTCTTCTTTCGAAAATACACGATTTGGGTTCTGCGCAAGAAATGTAAGCAGGTCAAATTCCTTAGTTGTAAATATCTTCTCTTCTCCGTTCAGATATACTCTTCTTGCTGTCTTATCAATCTTAAGACCACGAATTTCTATAATCTCATTTTCCTGAACACCTGAGCCGATTAATCTTTCATATCTTGCTAAATGTGCTTTTACCCTGGCAACCATTTCACTTGGGCTGAATGGTTTCGTTATATAATCATCTGCGCCTAACCCTAATCCTCTGATTTTATCAATGTCGTCTTTCTTAGCAGATACCATAAGAATCGGTGTATTCTTCTTCTCTCTTACCTGCTTACATATTTCGAATCCATCAACTTCAGGCAACATAAGGTCAAGTAAAATCAAATCAAAATCTTTCTCTAAAGCAACTTTAAGTCCTGTATCTCCTGAATTTTCAATCTGTACTTCAAAACCACTTAACTCTAAATAATCCTTTTCTAATTCTGCAATGCTTTCTTCATCTTCAATTATAAGTATCTTACTGCTCATTCGTTTCTACCTCCGGTTCTACATATTTTCTTATTATAAAATGCATTATTGTTCCTGTGTCAATCTTACTGGTTGCCCAGATTTTACCTCCATGAACTTCGATAATCTTCTTAACTATCGCAAGACCAATACCGCTTCCTCCCTGATTAGAATTTCTTGAAGCATCAGTTCTGTAAAATCTGTCAAATATATACGGCAAATCTTTAGTTGCAATTCCTTTACCATTGTCTTCGATTTCAACGTGTATAAAATCATTGTCATCATTAATTCTGATATTTAAAGCACCTTTTTTATTACCTATATATTTTACCGAATTACTGATAATATTATTAATAACTCGCTTCAACTGTTCTGGATCGGCAATTATTACCGTATCTTTATCAACATAATTAAAATAATTAAGTGTAATATTTTTCGCCTCAAGCTCTATTGATATCTCCTCTGCACAGTCAGAAAAATACTCATCTACATTTACCTTTTTGAAATTATAAGGTATTCTGTTCGTATCAATCTTAGAATACATCGTCAGCTCACCAATAAGCCTGTCCATATCATTAGCTTTATTATAAATAGTTTTAATATATTTGTCCATTTTCTCAGGAGTATCCGCTACTCCGTCCATAATTCCCTCGACATAACCTTTTATGGCTGTTATCGGTGTCTTTAAATCATGTGAAATATTGCTTATTAATTCCTTGCTTTCTTCATCATCTCTTATCTTATCTTCTGCCGATTCCTTGAGACGTTTTCTCATATTCTCAAAGTCCTCGCACAATGAACCAAATTCATCTTTACTTTCGGACTCTAATGTAAAGTCTAAGTCACCCTCAGCAATCTTCTTCGTTGCCTCACCTAATTTATTAAGCGGTGTCATAACACTTCGGTTAATCCACAATGCAAGCAGGATTCCCGTCAATATTATAATTATAAATATTGCCACAAATACTTCAATAATCATTAATTTAACCTGTGGCATTATCCTGTTAAGCCCTGTCACAATGTAAGCACTTCCGTTTGTACCATCACTAAATGAAAATGCTAACTGTTTAACAAGATATTTATAATCTCCATAGATAAATGACGTGCCGACATATGTTGCATTGCCCTCAAGACTTCCTCTGTAATCAGGTAATTGTTCAATTAAGTCCTCATCACTGTCCGGCTGACCATTGAATATAACATTTCCTTGCTTCTTCACTATTAAAAATGAATATTTCTCACTAAGTTCAGTATTAAGCTTTCTTAAATATACTTCATCGGCGATTTCATCTTTATCATCATGAATTTTAGCGACAATATTTTCATATACGTCCTGTGTAAATTTACTATACAACCTTGTAGGATTAATAAGACTCTCAAATTCTACATTATCAATATTATATTTATTCTCGATACTCCTTATCTGAAAGCTGCTTATGCAAAAAATTACTCCTATCATAAATAAAATAGGAATAATCGTAATCACCACAAAAGATAGTTTTATTTTACTCTTTAACTTCATACTATCTGATTCCACCTTAATTCTTTATCACATTTCTATTATTTACTACTAAATATTGTATCATAGAATTAGTATGCTTACTAATAAACAATTGTGCATATTTATTAATTTTTTATAAAAAGAAGCATTTTATATACAGATTAAACTATCAAAAGTGCTGGTTACACTAACCACACATATATCTGTCTATTATTTTTCAAAAGACTTTTATAACCCTAATTCTATACATTATAAAACAGCTATCTGCCTTGTACACGTTCATATTATTCATTCTAAATACTGACTAATACGAACAGTTCTAAGCAAATAGCTGTCTGTATATTTATATTTTTAATTAAAATATTCTCTAAATTTTAATTAATATCATTCTAAATACCACTTTAATATCCTGAGATATTTATATAAAAGTTTTATTTCATTATAAATATTTCTTAAGTGTATCTACTCTGTCTAATTTCTCCCATGGTAAATCAAGGTCGTTTCTGCCAAAATGTCCATAAGCTGCTGTCTGTTTGTAGATTGGACGTCTTAAGTCTAACATCTTGATTATTCCTGCAGGACGTAAATCAAAGTTCTCTCTGATTATCTCAACTAATTTCTCATCTGATATTTTACCTGTTCCATATGTGTCTACCATTATAGATGTTGGCTGTGCTACACCGATTGCATATGAAAGCTGTATTTCGCATTTATCAGCAAGTCCTGCTGCAACAATATTTTTAGCAACGTATCTTGCTGCGTATGCTGCTGAACGGTCAACCTTTGTGCAGTCTTTACCAGAAAATGCACCGCCGCCATGACGTGCATATCCACCATAAGTATCTACGATAATCTTACGACCTGTTAATCCACTGTCTCCGTTTGGTCCACCGATAACAAATCTTCCTGTTGGGTTAATGAAGAATTTTGTTCTCTCATCAACTAATTCTTTAGGAAGAACCGGATCAAATACATATTTCTTGATATCTTCATGTATCTGTTCCTGTGTTACTTCTGCATCATGCTGTGTTGAAAGTACAACTGCATTTAAGTGAATTGGCTTGCCATTTTCATCATATTCTACTGTAACCTGTGTTTTTCCATCAGGACGAAGATAGCTTAATGTTCCATTCTTACGAACTTCTGTAAGTTTAAGTGCTAATTTATGTGCAAGTGCAATAGGATATGGCATATATTCTTCTGTTTCATTTGAAGCATATCCGAACATCATACCCTGGTCTCCTGCACCAATTGCTTCTATTTCTTCATCTGACATTGTATTTTCTTTAGCTTCAAGTGCTTTATTTACACCCATAGCAATATCTGTTGACTGCTCGTCAAGTGCAACCATAACTCCACAAGTATGTCCATCAAAACCTTTTGCTGAATCGTCATATCCGATTTCGCATACTGTATCTCTTACGATTTTCTGTATATTTATGTTTGCCTTTGAAGTAATTTCACCCATAACAAGTATTAAACCTGTTGTTGTACATGTTTCACATGCCACACGACTCATTGGATCCTGCTCTAATAATGCATCTAAGATTGCATCTGATATCTGGTCACAAATTTTGTCAGGATGACCTTCTGTTACTGATTCTGATGTGAATAATAATTTTTCCATTTGTTTATCCTTTCTTTTTCTTGTTTACAACTAACTACAAGCAAGCTTTAAGCCGTTCACCTCGTAACTTTCGTTACTCGCTCACGGGCCCTCGCCCTTGCTTCGCTTTAAGCCGTTCACCTCGTAACTTCCGTTACTCGCTCACGGGCTTGCGCTAGCTTCACTTTAAGCCGTTCACCTCGTAACTTTCGTTACTCGCTCACGGACCCTCGCCCTTGCTTCACTTTACGCCGTTCACCTCGTAACTTTTGTTACTCGCTCACGGACCCTCGCCCTTGCTTCGCTTTACGCCGTTCACCTCGTAACTTTTGTTACTCGCTCACGGACCCTCGCCCTTGCTTCGCTTTACGCCGTTCACCTCGTAACTTTCGTTACTCGCTCACGGGCTTGCGCCCTATATTTCTAACGAATCACTCTCATTTAAAAGCAAGCTTTAACGTGAGTGATTCGTTAGAAATGCACGGCTTAAAGCTGACGTGAAAAAAGCCCACGCAGATGGTGGACTTGATTTATAGTCAATCATCTACTTATTGCTCGATTACTCGCTCAGGTTAGCACCTTCCTCAATGGGGGGTTGCTGTGGTTTCGCAGATCCCTGTATCTCCACCACTCTGAATAAGAGAATTACTCAATATGAACTTTTTATCAACACATACACTAACAAATGTATAAGATATTGTCAATAGTTTTTTCGTAAATATCCATAATTTGTTAATTCAAATAAAAATTTTCATTACTTTTCATAATATTCACTAAATTTTTCCTCATAATATTGGGCTTCTATTTTCTTAAATCTCTTGTCCTCACGTATTCTGTCAATTATTAACAAAATTTCAAGCCATATAATATAATGAAATTCCATAAATGTATCATATCCAATAAAATTTATAATTTTTAAATATATCATTATTATTATACCAATTTCTACTCCTGATGACATAAGAGGAACCTCTTTTTGACGTTCTACATATCTGGCATTTTCTCGAACTCCAGCCCACCTAAATGCTTCCCATGGGACTACCTTTATCATAAGGCAACATTCTGCCTCCGCTTTTAATGGTGCCATAAACAACACTACTTCTTCTATATATATAAACAGTATATGTATATGTGGTAAAATCTTACTTATTCCCATTGAATGCAATAAATAAAACACCAGTACCAAGCCCAATGCTATTCCTTTACACATCCAATCAAACTTTAGTCCACTCATTTTTATCTTTTTAAATACCCAGCTTATATTTGTGGTATCCTTTGTTCTATTTCTTATAAACGCCACTAAGATACGTGCCATTATAGTTCCTATAAGTATTTCTATCATTACTGCCATAATTTTCTCACTTTCTGTAATATGAACTGAATTTTTTCTCGTAATATTTGATTTCTAGTCTCTTGAATCTCTTATTATGCCATATCTTAAAATAACTCAACGGAATATCAAATATTAATAAACTAAAAATTATAAATGGCGATAATTCTACTAACGCGTTAAAATTAGGATTTAAAATTTTAATATATAGCATTACAACCAAACAAATTTCATTAATAGACGAAAGCATTATAATAGCTTTCACACATTCAATACGTTGATTATCAAGATATTTATATCCAAATATCTCCTCTGGCACTTCTTTAATAAGCAAATTATATTCCGCCTCTGTTTTTAATGGTGCTATAAATAGCATTAATACTTCCATGTATATAAATACTATATATGCATATGGCAGAACCTTACTTATCCCTATTAAATGTAGCAGATAATATAAGACGATTAATCCTAATGCGATTCCTCTACACAACAAGTCAAACTTTAGTCCACTCATTTTTATCTTTTTAAATATTTTACATATATTTTTACTATTTGAAGTTTTGTTCTTTACAAATTCTACTATAATTCTTACCATTATAATTCCTATTAACAATGCAATCATTTCTACCATAGTATTCTCACTTTCTGTAATATGAACTGAACTTTTTCTCATAATACTTGGCCTCTAGTCTTTTGAATCTCTTATCATTACGTATTCTTTCAATTAATATCCACAAATCCAATATAATAAATATAATAATATAGCTATAGTCCATAAATAATTCATAATTAACACTATTTACAATTTTTAAATATATCATTGACATTGGATAAACTTCCATAAAAGCTGACATAAGTACCCAATCTTTTTCGCGTTCTACAACATATCTATCATTTTTTTGAATCTCGGGCCACCCAAATGTCTCCAAAGGAACTTCTTCTATTAAAAGACAACATTCTGCCTCTGCCTTCAATGGTGCTACAAATAGCACTACTATCTCTATATACATAAATGCTATATATGTATATGGCAAAAGCTTACTTATTCCTATTGAATGTAACAGATAAAATTGTACAACTAACCCTAATGCGATTCCTCTACACATCAAGTCGAACTTTAGCCCACTCATTTTTATAGTTCTAAATACCCAGCTTATGTTTCTTCTATTCTTTGTTCTATTTCTAATAAAGCCTATGATAACAATTATTATTATAATTCCTATTAATATTTCTATCATTCCTGCCATAAACTTCTCACTTTCTGTAATATGACCTAAACTTTTCTTCATAATACTTGGCTTCTAGTCTTTTAAATCTTTTGTCATCACGTACAATAGAAATTAATACCAAGATATCAATTAGTAATGAAACTATTAAAAAATCATAAATAATAAAGCACTTATACGCATAATAATTTGCGATTCTCAAATATATCATTACCATAGGATAAGTTTCTAATAAAGAAGACATAAATACAACTTCCTTTTCTCTTTCAACAAGTCTTGTTCTATATACAGCATGGCGCCATCCAAATACCTCTTCCGGAACTTCCTTTATTAGTAGACAACATTCTGCCTCTGCTTTCAATGGTGCTATAAACAACACAACTACTTCCAAATATATAAATGCTGTGTATGTATATGGTAGAATCTTACTTATTTCCATTAAATGTAACAAATAAAATAAAACAATTAATCCTAATGCGATTCCTTTACACATTAATTCAAACTTTAATCCACTCATTTTTATAGTTCTAAATACCCAGCTTATATTTGTGCTATTTTTTGTTCTGTTTCTGACAACTTCTACCACAATTCTTGCAATTATGGCTCCTATAAGTACTCTTATCATTCCTGCCATAATTTTCTCACTTCCTATAATATGACCTAAACTTTTCTTCGTAGTATTGGTTTTCTAATCTCCTAAACCTCTTATCATCACGTATTCTTTCAATTAGCATCCACAAATCCAATATAATAAATATAATAATGTAACTATAGTCCATAAATAATTCATATGTAATACTATTTACAATTTTTAAATATATCATTGACATTGGATAAACTTCCATTAAAGATGATATAAGTACACACCCTTTTTCACGATCTACACGTGGTGATTCAGGATTTATTTTATATCCAAATACTTCTTCTGGAACTTCCTTTATTAGCAGACAACATTCTGCCTCTGCTTTTAATGGCGCTATAAATATCACCACTACCTCTATATACATAAATGCTATATATGTATATGGCAGAATCTTACTTATCCCCATTAAATGTAGCAGATAAAATAAAACGATTAACACTAATGCAATTCCTCTACATAGCAAGTCAAACTTTAGTCCACTCATTTTTATAGTTCTAAATACCCAGCTTATATTTGTGCTATTCTTTGTTCTATTTCTAATAAATGCCACTATAATACGTGCCATTATAGTACCTATCAATAATTCTATCATTCCTGCCATTTTCTTTTCACCTACTCTTGATAATGGAAGTCTCTTTTCACAGAGACTCCCATCTCTTTATTATCTTAATCTACTTAGTATACCATTTAGCGTTTTTATCATATTTTTACAATCCGCAATAATCTCTTTTCTATTGCTTCCTGCTCCAATACCAACAGTATCCCATAACTTATTAAGCCATTTGCTACCTGATTTCTCCAGAGCAATCATTTCATTCTCGGCAAATATTCTTAATGCAATTATATCAACGTATTTACCATAGGCTTCTGTACTATTTTCATAATATGTCCTTATTCCGCCTTGATATAAAGAGTAACCATAATCAGCTTTATTTAATTCATCGCACATTATTTCCGGTAAATATCCAGCTTCATATGTCCTTATTGCCTTTAATGATGTATCAGAATATCCTGTAATACTATTAGAAAAATCTACTGCTACTATTGCTATTATTACTGTAGGGTCTATTTTTGCTAAATTATGTGTAATAATAATTTTTAATAAATCTCCTAAAGAATTTTGCACCTCTTCCTTAAAAACAAGGACTCCATCAATATATCTACCTTTCAAAACATTATTCAGTTTTTTAGCTGCTGCTCTCATTGTCCATTCAGGTGCATTTTCTGATATTGCATTTAACAGGTCAAGATTTTCCTGCATTACATTAAGATTATCTTGCATAGTAAGATAATCCAGATAGCCTTCACCCAAACACCTTACCAATGAAGCTCCTTCACAAATCCAACCTATACACTTTACTCCTTTTAAAACATTGGAATTATATACTGATTTTGGTAAATTAACCTTTAGTGTCATCTTTGTATTAATATCATTCTGTATAGAACTTTCTTTCGCAAGAATATCATCTATCTTGTCTGCTATTCTTATCAGATTTTTATCAAGATGAGGTACTTCGACTCCCTCTCTTACTATAAAATAAGCATCTAACAATTTATTGTATTCATAATTCAAATCAATTAAGTCATCTGTAAGTCTTGTATATTTTGAGCCTACATCAGTTATTTTCTCAACAACTGCCTCTATATTTCCTATTACATTACCTAATGTCAGGACACTTTCCATATTATCACTTACAGAATATCTGTCTCTATATGAGAAGTAATCAAGAAGCAAGTCTTCGCTTATTTCTTTTTTATCTAAATCTGTTCCATATATTGTTCTTCCAATCCATGATGTTATAGATTGGATTGATGCTCCGCTGTATGCATCACTGTACATAGATGAATAATAATTACTGTCATCACGTAAAAACTTTATGTCATCGTCACCTAAGCAAATATTATCCTTGGATGCATTTGAATTGTATTTTTTTACTTCGTCATAATCTGAATATATATCCATATCTGACATTTTCTTAGTAGGATTTGATTTCATAAATACATATGTTCCCAGATGATTAGATACTACTTCAATTTCTTCACCGTTCTTTAAACCGTCACCATCTAAATCATTATTTGCCTGAACCTGTTCATATGTATAACCTCGTAGCACTTTATTTGCTTCTTTATTCATTATACAGTCGAATAACTTTATGCCTGTTCCGGTTCTTAACTTTCCTTCACATAATAACTTAGTATAATAATCTGAGATTCCATCATCATTAGAGTCTTTTTTATAATCTACTGTTTCTCCACCAATCTGTTTATAAATATCTTCCAAATCGGTTGCAGTTGTTGCGTGATAGAACTTTCCACCAGTCTGCTCTGCAATCTGTGTTAACAGATTGATATCTACATCACTTCCTAAACCTATCGAATATATCTTAATTTTCTTTCTGTTTGCCATATTTACTAATGTAGATATATCCGGTCCACCCTCGTTATCATATCCATCTGATAATATCATAATAATATTTCTATTATTTTCTATACTTGATTCATCAAACTGGGCTATGCTTCTCTCTACCGAAAGTCTTAATGCTGTTCCTCCACCATTATAAGAGCGGTTTATCGCATTCTTAAGAAGGTTTTTATCCGTTGTCATACCCTGCGTAAGATTTACATAACTTTCAAATAATACAACAAAGCCACTATCTTTCTCTTCCATTTTATCAATTATCAGATTAGATACTGTATTTCTTAAATATGTAGGATCATTGCTCGACATACTACCTGAACAGTCAACCGCAAAACCAATCTTTAATGGTTTCTTCATATCTTCATCTGAATAATGAATTATTTCAGTATCCCATATCTCATCAAATTCTTTTGAATTAAGAACTATATATGATGAAAAATGCTCTAGCTTTGCTGTAATATTATTGCCATTTATTGTCTGGTTTTCTAATTTGTCTAAATACTGTTCTTCCTCATTATAGTAATATTATTGCAGGAACAAAATCAGGTTTAGACATTATCTAAGGTAATATCTAAGAGTCGCACTCTTACGGAGCATTTTCTGATTTATATTGATACAATGATATTATAAACATTCCCATAAAATCAAAAAATGCATAACATTATTGTTATGCAATCGTAATTTTCAGATATATTATCATAAACTCTTTAAGCCCAACATTCTACCAAACCCATATGATTGTACACCCGCAGATTCCCAAATTGCATCTACATATTTCTAAAAGTCCACCTCTTGTTACCTTTAATCAGTTTAACATATTTTGCGGGTGTATTCAACATTTTTCGACCATTTATATTTTGTATCTTTAGTATTTTTACATCTTTCTATATTCTATGTTTTATACTTTTATCATTTTATGAAATCGGCATTTTTATATTGATTTGAATTTCCACCCCATCTCATAAAAATGCCTTTACAATATTCTTTGCCCAAGCTAAATATCCCGGTACATTTACATCAAGTAAATGCTTAACATTAGCCACCTCTTCTTTAGAAAGGCTTCCTATCTTCTCAAACACACTTCCGGTTGCTTTCGTATTTCCTATAGCTATCATTGCCTTTGCATCGCCACCATATGCAAGATATTTTCCTATTGCCACACCGCCTACTGCGAATTTACCTACTGATACACCACCTAAAGCAATAATTCCCGCACTTATTGCTCCAACTGAAAATATTCCTACCGCAAAGCAACCTACTGCCAAAACACCTAATGACATCATTCCCAAAGCTATCAGACTTATTGACAACATTCCTAAAGAAATTATCCCCATTGATAACATTCCGAGTGAAATAATACCTGTTGCTTTCATACCTATTGCCAGGACGCCTTTAGCGTTTAACCCGATAGCTATAATGCCTTTGGCATTTCTACCTATGTGCCATAATGGCAGACCGCAGAATGTTTTCTTACTTTTTCTTTCGCGCAAATGTTCTTTAACAATATTCAATCCACTATCTAATACATCTAACTGTGAATATTTTTTTGACTTGCCATACGAATAATCTGAATCTGAGTAATCCGTTTTGGCATAATACGCATTAGAATATGCATCTGAATAATTAGGATCTGAGTTGGCGTAATTCGAATCCGAATATTTAGAACCTACGTTGGCATAATTTGAGTCTGAATATTCAGAACCTAAGTTAGCGTAATTCGAGTCTGAATAATAAAAACCTGATTTCTTCCCATACTCATAACTTTCAACGGTATCTTTCATAAGATAATCCAGACTGCATTCAAACAAATTGCTTAAGTGTATCAATTTATCAGTCTCGGGATATGAAATATCACTTTCCCATTTACTTATCGACTGTCTGGATACTCCAAGAATCTCTGCCAGCTGTTCCTGCGTATAATTATTTTCTTTTCTTAATCTTGATAATTTGTTACCTAGTGTCATAATAATCCTCATTTCTTCTTAATCTACATTTTGAGTCTATGTTTGCAGATAATAATACAGTATTTACATAAAATTTAATACCATTTTTAAAGTTCTATATGTAAACTTGCGGTTGCATTGCCTGTTTTATATGAATTTATGGTTTTTGAACCAATTTTCACACTACACATAATCAAATATACTTTGAACAGCATCTGTGATATTTATAATATCTGACATAGCAATTCTGTCCACCTTAGAGAATCCTCTGACATTCATATCCAATAAAGCCAGTTTTTCGCATTGGACATAGCCCTCCGTCTTATCCGTTTTGACTTTTATATGTAAAGGTCCCTCTACTCCCTTGCTAAAAATAGGACAAGCTATTATTTCACCTGTCTGATTAAAGAAATCTTTACTAACCACCAGAACAATGTTGTTTATTCGTTCTACTTTAACTATATCTCCCTGATGTAACGTATTTCTCACTCCCATTTCTCCTTTCCAACTTTTTCACCCCAGTCATATTCTCCATCAAGTTCTATTCGTCCACCATATTCTTCTGCTCGTTCTTCTAATGTTCTGTGCCTTAAAGGTTTTACCAGAATTATTCTTCCATTTGATACATTCACATCCAAAATATCATTTATTGCAATATTAGCCTCTTCCAGAATATTTTTAGGTATTCTAATACCCTGACTGTTTCCCCATTCCTTGACTTGTGTCTGCATATTAATCCTCATTTCTAATACAATATATTAATAGTTAAAAAATTTATAGCTGGTATAGCGTAGCTTAAAGTATATACATAGTATATACCTATATTCTTACTCAGTCAAATCTCTTTATACATTTCATCTAAAATAATTTTATATCATTTATCTAAAAAACGCATTTCAACCTCATCAGTCAAAATGCGTTTTATTTCTATCTTATTACCAGCTTATCAGCCAACCTTTAATTTGAATTTCTGTATCTCTTTTTCTGATGTAACCTTTTCGATACAGGCTCCAAGGCTTGTGAGTTTTCCCTCGAAATTCTCATATCCACGCTGAATATATACGATATCATCTATTGTAGTAAAGCCTTTAGCTGTAAGTGCTGCGATTACAAGTGCTGCTCCAGCACGTAAGTCCGGTGCGCTTATCTCTGCTCCTGTAAGCTGTTCAACACCATCAATAATAGCTGTGTTGCCTTCAACCTTTATATTTGCTCCCATTCTCGCAAGTTCTGCAACATACTTAAATCTGTTCTCGAAGATACTCTCTGTTACAATACTTGTTCCCTTGGATATAGCAAGTGTTACAGCTATCTGTGGCTGCATATCTGTCGGATATCCCGGATATGGTAAAGTCTTAACCTGTGTACTTCTAAGGTCTCTTGTTCCGATAACTCTTACTGCATCATCGTATTCTTCAATTGTACAGCCAATCTCTAATAATTTAGCTGTAATTGCTTCTAAATGCTTTGGAATTACATTTTTAACAAGGACATTTCCGTTAGTAGCTGCCGCTGCAAACATAAATGTTCCTGCCTCTATCTGGTCCGGAATAACTGAATATTCTGTCTTATGAAGCTTCTCAACACCTTTAATTCTGATAACATCTGTACCTGCACCTTTAATGTTAGCACCCATACTGTTAAGCATATTAGCCACATCAACTACGTGAGGCTCTTTTGCAGCATTTTCAATGATTGTGCTGCCCTCTGCAAGTGCTGCTGCAAGCATAATATTAATAGTTGCACCAACTGATACAACGTCCATGTAGATATGGCTTCCAACAAGATGTTCAGCCTTAGTCTTTATCATGCCATGCTCAATTACAACTTCTGCTCCAAGTGCCTTAAAGCCTTTGATATGCTGGTCGATTGGTCTTGTTCCGATATCACATCCACCCGGAAGTGCTACCTCTGCTTCATTAAATCTTCCAAGTAATGCACCAAGAAGATAATATGATGCTCTGATTTTCTTAATATATTCATAATCAACTGTTACTGATCTGATTGTGCCACCATTTATCTTAACAGAATTTCTGCTTTCTCTTTTAACAATTGCCCCAATACCTTCTATTGACTGCAATAACACATTTATATCTCTTACATCCGGTAAATTCGTTACTGTTACTGTCTCATCTGTCATAATTGCTGCTGCTAAAATTGCAAGTGCCGCATTCTTAGCACCACTAATTTCTACCTCACCTTTGAGAGGAGTTCCTCCCTTTATAACATACTGTTCCATTTTGCACCTCATACAATTCAAAATCTATGATTTACTGTCAACATTCAAATTTCTTGTTCTAATTTGTTCTGTTTTGTTCTATTACTCTATATTAATTAGTCTGTATCTATTAATCTGTATTCAAAATTCAAATACTATTTTACGCACAAATACACGCAACAATCCGTTTTCTATACTTTATAAATCTTATAAGTCACATAAATGTTGCGTATTCTATAATCTGATTTAATTATCCAGCCATTAGCTGATTAATCAGATTATAGCACAAAGATTCTATTTGTAAATTACTTTTTATTTTGTTATCAATTTCTTAACAATTTTGTTATATCTTAATTAAGATAAGTAAATGGATTAACCTGCACTCCGTCCTCGATTATCTCGAAATGAACGTGTGGTCCTGTACTATTTCCCGTATTACCGCTAAGTGCAATAATATCTGATTGCGACACAGACTGTCCCTCGCTTACTAAGACCTCACTGAGATGTCCGTATCTAGTACATTTGCCATCACTATGCTTCAATGTAACACAATAACCATATCCATTCATCCAGCCTGCCTGGATAACAGTTCCATCGCACGAAGCCATTACATTAGTACCAATGCTGCATGCCCAGTCTACACCTTTATGAACTGTTCCCCATCTTGCACCAAATGTTGATGAGAGAGTTCCTCCATTTATCGGTTTAATAAATGTTGGTGGAACTGCAGTTCCGACCTCTATAACTCTTGCCTCTGCCTGCTTAGTTATTGTTTCCTGTAAAATATCCCTGTTAGTTTCCTTGCCATTCTTATAAGTAACATTTGCTACAATCGTTTTCACGCCTGCAGAACCCTCATTTAATACATTCTGCTTTGTATTATATAAGTTATCATTATACACATATTCTACCGGCACACTGTATTCCACATCATAAGTCTGCTTCTCTGTTACAACAACTGACAATTCGGCTGCTTTATCGTCTGATGATACCATATTTATTGCCGAATTAAGTTCATTAATCTGTGATGGTTCTACATAACATGGGATAATTTCTACTTTTTCGCCAAATTTCACATCTTTAGAGCCGTCAGCACCTGATAAAGTATCTGTTCCATTTTCTGAGGAATTTTCAGAATTCTCATCATCACTATTAACGCCACTTGCCATTACAGTCGGGAATTTCACACTACTGATGCCCGCTTTGGAAATACTGCAGGTAATCGTTGTATGTCCTCCTATATCATCAAGATGAAGATTCGTACTGAAATCTTCACTGTCATCATATTTATTCTTTACTGCATTGAATAAATATTCAACATCTGCAAGTGAATTAAGTGTAATTATATATCCGTCAATATCTACGACATAAGCTTTCTGTTTTGTATCATTTACTGATAATTCAAATGCATCATAGATTGAAGAACTAAGCTTCGACACTGAATCTGTCTTACCAAATGCTTTCTTAGACTTCTTTATATCTATATCTGCATCTACGAATTGTAATGATGTACTTTCATCATTAATTCGCTTTCTGGCTTCCTTTATGGCCTTCTGTATACTCTTATAGCTTAAGGAATTACCTGCCTTCTTCCCATTTATATAAACCGTATAATAATTATTTGTAAATGTATGCCCTGCTATTCCGCTAACCCACGAAAAATTCATTACCAAAATCATACATATAATAATAGAAGTAAATATAAATGTTAACATTATTTTCTTTGCTTTTTTTGTAAATCTATGCATTGTTAATTCATCTCTTATTTCTGCAAATTTTCAACCAGCTTATCAATAGTCCTCTCCACATCTAATCCAGCTTCATCTACTACGATGTCCGCATACTTCTCATACAATTTACATCTTTCTTCATACAAATCTTTAAGTGTCTGTCCGTCTTTCAATACGACACCTCTGTTTTTAATATCACCAAGACGGCTGTTTAATGTATCATAATCTAATTTAAGATATACGACACGACCTATCTGTTTATAATGCTCCATAGCTTCTTTGCCATATATGACGCTTCCGCCTGTCGCAATTATTGTCTTATTACCATTAATTTCTGAATTAATCTTATTCTCGATTTCTATGAAACCGTCCACGCCCTCTTCTGCAATAATATCTTTAAGTAAACGCCCATCTTTCTGCTGTATCACAATATCCGCATCTACAAAATGATATCCTAATATCTTCGCTAATACTACACCGACTGTACTTTTTCCAACACCCGGCATACCTATCAGTATAATATTATTTTTCTTCTGCTCCATCATCGCTGTCCTCTTTTCGTCTGTTTTCGAAATATACAAATCTGTCTATTGCATTCAGAATATTTGCAAAATTCTCTCTTGGCGCTACATCTATATATTTCTTAAGAATCTCTGTCTCGGCATCATTTCTGTATCTTCCATAGAAAATATCGAAAAGATTATGACCTCTTACAAATATTCTTATGTTTTCCATATTATTTTTCAAATCCTGTTTATTGGAAATGCGCACGTTTTTAATTCTGCACATACGTTTCATACTTGGAAGCTTATAAAGGTAATCTTTATATTTTTTCCATAGAATATTATAGAAGTCTTCTTCACTTTTGACAACACCAATTTTTGCCATAATCTTTGGATCTAAGAAATAATTTTCAAATGAATAATACTTAAGCACTAAAACATTTCTTGGTGTGACTCTTGGTAGATTCTCCACATCCTCCTTGCCACGCTGCGCATAGTAACTGCACAACTGTTTCACAAGATATCTTGGGTTCTTACCGTCACTGTCTCTTATCATAAGGAACTGGTCCTTAAGATATAACTTGTTAATATATTTAAGATTAGCATAAGTCTTTATATTAGTACAACTGTTAGTCGGTATTATCGATATTCTCTGCAACATACCATCTTCATCATATATCTCTGAATAATATTTTTCAAGTAGTAATGGTAATCTGTTGCTGTCCTGTTTACCCTCGATAATGAATACAAAGCTTACATTCATAAGGTCATTTGCAGTATAACCTAAATCATCTAAGATATCATCGATGTCTACGTTCTCATTTACGGTTGTATAGAACTCATCATCTAATACTACCTGCTTAATCTGTCTGCTTGAGAAATTAAATATCATATTAGGAGAATGTGTCGAGAAAATGACCTGATTCTTCTTCGATAATCTGTACAGAATCTCACTTGCCGACTTCTGAAGCTGAGGGTGTAAATAACTTTCCGGGTCCTCAATCATAATAATACTTGGGACTCTGCTGCTTTCCTCAATATATGCTTCAATAAGCGATAACAGATAGATACTCTTAGTACCTGCACTCATTGTCTCAATATTATTAGCTGTTCCCCTGTCCTTATTGCCAAGCACCGTATTAATCTTGAAAAAGCCCTCGAAATCACAGGTTGCCTTATATTCAATATATTGAGAATGTACTCCATTCTTTGCAAAATATTTATTAACCTGCTCCGCAAATCTGTTAAGATTCTGATTGTATAATTTATATTCGAGCAATTTAGCTGTTTCATGTACGCTAAATTCCTGTGGCTGCTTCTTCTCTATCATTCCGATACATTCGAAACATCTGTTACATTTCTTGCTCTTATCAAACATACATATGTCTTCTCTTACATCAACTAATTCCATATTGCCCTGAAGTCTCAATAAATCGTCCTGATATTCCTTAATATTTCTCTCGTTATCGATGAAATACACTTTAGGGAAAACTTCTTTGATATATTTATTATTCTTTCTGAATCCGTCAGAATATTTCTCTTTTCCCTCTTTATTCATCACATATGTAAATGTAAGTTTATTATCCTTATATGATGGCAGTTTCTCACAGAAATCTCTGTGCCACACCTCATATTTCTTATATTTTGATACTATTCCACGCTCATGCAGAAGTTCTAAATCTTCCTCTTCGATATCAAGTGTAATTCCTATCTCGATATTTTTTCCACTTTCATTAAAGTTCTCACTTCGTATCTCATACATTCCTGCCACAGCACGAATTGCATCTAACACAACTGTTTTACCTGTACTGTTCTTGCCCACAAGGATAAATGCATTATCAATATCCTGTACTTCTAAATGTCTTACTGACTTGAAATTATCAATAGTTATTGCACTAATCTTCATTAAGCCCCACGCCCTTTTACATTAAATTTTAGATTTCGCCAACTCTTAATTCATTATATATTTTACTTTTTAGTCTACATACAACCTTTATGTAGTCCCATACCTTTTCAACTTAAAATCATATATTTTACATATAATTTTATATATTATTTTTTTGCTACCGAATAACCAAATTTACCTAATTTTTTGCCTAATTCAAAATATTCTCCATGTGAATAAGAAACAAGCCCTGCCTTATTCAGGTTGAATTTACCTGTTTTATCCATATATTTATCGTCAATATTTACAGATACCACCTCTGCGATAAACATATGATGACTTCCAAGTTCCTTAATCTCCACAACACGACATTCTATATTTACCGGACTTTCTTCGATTCCCGGTGCTTTTACCACTTTTGAAATACTCTTATGTAGATTCATCTCCTTGAATTTATCCACGTCTCTGCCTGATTTTACACCACAATAATCTGTAGCATATGCCAAATCACTTGTCACAAGATTTACAACGAATTCCTTAGTCTCTTTAATGATGTCATACGAATATCTCTCAGGTCTCACTGAAATAGATAGCATTGCAGGATTAGTACATATAGTTCCTGCCCAGGCAACCGTAATAATATTCGCTTTCTCATTTTCACGCTGACAACTTACCATAACTGCCGGTACAGGATATAACATATTGCCCGGTTTCCAACTCTGTTTAGCCATATATACCTCTTTTCTATGCATTTCCTCCATTTATCGTCTCTAATAATGCCGGAATAAACTGTTTCTTTCTTGACACTACGCCTTTTAGAATTACTGAATTATTCTCTATCTTGGTATTAAATGCTTCCTCGATTATTGAATCTGCACCATTTCCCACGAATATAACCTCTGTTGATTCTGCAATTATATTTGTAAACATAAAATATATTATATTAAGTCCATGTTCCTTATATGCCTTTGACAGATAGGTGCTTAATTTCTCTTTAATATCTGCAAGTTCATCAGCATTTAACGAATTAATCTGACCGACACCAATATTCATATCACCGATTGTGAATTTCTTAAAATCCTGATAGAAGATTTCTTCAGGTGATTTACTCTTTAGATTGCTTCCCGCTTTAAACATATCTGTTGAGAATTTCTCGATATCAATGTTGGCAATTTTAGCCAATGTCTCAGCTACCATCTTGTCTATTGCTGTGCAGGTAGGCGAACGGAACATCAATGTATCTGAAAGAATTGCCGCACATAACAGACCTGCCATATCAGCCGGAACATCAACTCCTGCCTCCATAAATAACTGATATATTATGGTTGCCGTACAGCCAAGTGGCTGGTTTCTGAAAAATACCGGTGATACAGTTTCTAATGAACCGATTCTGTGGTGGTCGATTATCTCTAGTATCTCTGCATTTTCAAGTCCGTCAACTGCCTGACTTCTCTCATTATGGTCTACAAGAATTATCTTCTTCTTATCTGCATTTAACAGATTACGTCTTGAAATCATTCCCACGTACTTGCCTTTTTTATCTTCAACCGGGAAATCTCTGTATCTTTTCTTACCCATTACACTCTTGATGTCTTCTGTGAAATCATCTGTTCTGAATGTAATAAGATTCTCTCTGCTCATAAAATAACTAATCGGCATACTCTGGTTAATAAGACGTGCAACTGTATAAGTATCGTGTGGCGAACTGATTACCGTACAATTATGTTCTTCTGCCATTTTCCTGATAGTCATTGATACATTTGCACCCTCACACACTACGATACAGCCGGCGTTCATCTCTATCGCACACAACTGTGACTCATATCTGTTACCTAAGATAACTAAATCTCCCTCTTCGATATAGTTCTCCATAAGGTCAGGATTAGCTGCCGCAATCAGAACCTTGCCCTCTGTATAATATGCTTCTATATTTCCACATATCATAGTTCCGTCAACTGTATCTACTATATTACTATATGCTGTATGGGCAGTAGATAATATCTTACTGTCTCTTACGTCCATATATGCTTCTGCTATATCTTCCGTAGTAATTACACCCTCTAATCTGCCATGATTCGTTATAGGAAGTGTAACTACATTTAATTCCTTCATTAAATTCCATGCTCTCTTAAGAGATATTTTACGGCTTACCCCTTTCGTCTCCCTGATTTCAATATCTTTTACCTGCGTTCCGATATCATTTACATATCCCGGTATATCTATATTGAAATAATCTAAGACAAACTGAGTCTCTTCATTAACCTGACCTGCTCTTTTAGCCACATACTCCCTGTCATCTATCTGGTTTTTAAGATATGCATATGCTATGGCTGAACAAATAGAATCCGTATCAGGATTCTTATGACCGATAACATATATCTTATTATTTCTCATTGCCATATTCTTCTCCATTCCGCAGACACAGTTATGATGCCGGTTTCATCGATGTCTCTATATTTACATTGTCTGCATTCTTAGTATCTGTTAATGAACCTGATGAACAACTTTTGAAGTCGAAACCAAGTCCAAATATAATTCCTAACATTATCAACGTGTATACAAGAATAATTGCTATCCATATTACAGCCGCTTTATTAAATTGTATCCACTTCTTTATTCTGTTACTTTTTGCCATAATTAGTTGTATGCCTTTCTGCTTTGTTATTACTTTGCTATTACTTTGTTATTAATTTTTAACTATTATTTATTCTTCTTATTTCCTTTTGCTGCTTTATTCTTCTGTGGTTTAGCTTTCTTCTCTTTCTTACCATTAACTAAACGATTAAGACCAAATGGCTGTCTCTTGTTCTGCTTACGTTTTAAGAACAGATATCCCGTAAATTCACCAAATAATCCCAACACTAAGTAAATTGCCGCAAACATCATATAATGAAAATCTCTATATAGTATTATTACCGTTGGTATGTAAAATATTGCAAGTGCCACCGGAATAAGTACACTGAAATTATATTTCTTAGAATGTATAAGGCAGGCAATAAATACAAATATTGTATTTACATTTAATAAAATCATCGGAACAAGTACCTGTGCCAGATTGCCTGTAAACATACATGCAAATGGAAGCACATAGAAGAAAACAGTTGCCAGACCTAATATTATATACATAGATTTTATGCTCTGTTCGTATTTCTTCTTATCTTTATCACTTAAATTACTATAATTCGTCAACATATCTGTATAGGCTCCATTTCTTTTTAGTTTCACTTATAATTATTCTATCTTAATTTACCTTATATAACAAGTAAAAAAACACTAAACTTCGCTCATACATATTATAGTTTATATCATCTTTTAAAGTTAATTTGACAGATATAAACATCAGAAATTTACTTTAAATTCTATTATGTATATGCGAAGTTTTAGTTATCATTGCTCATAATATCCATTTGTACTATATTCCGACCATTTTTTATACATATCCTTATAATTATCCTTTATAAACGCTTGTATCTTACCTATTTCTTTATCTGTAAGAATTCCCCTCTTTTGAAGAATTGTATCTCCATTATTTTTAACAAAAAACTTAGCCGAACCGGCTTCTGTAAGTTTCCTATCACTGGCATGAACATGCATACATTCAACTGTGCAAAATGAAGTAAAATACAAATAATAACCGGCTACCTTAAATTCATAATACTTTGGCATTATTCATCCTCCATAAATTTTTTGTTTTTTCTGTAATAATCTATAACTATCTGAATCTCAATATCGTCCATAGATGTCTCTAATATTTCTTCTGTCTTTGATATTACAAGTGCCCTGTCTGGTCTGTTAAGATTCAAAATTCTAAAACCCTCTTCACACTTTGTAAATGCATAACCATTTATAATCATGTCTGCATTGTCTGCAACCTTTTTTATATCAATCATTTTCTATCTTTACCCCCTTAATTGGTTTCAGAAAATCTTCAGGCAAAATATAAAGATTCTCCAGTATAGGTATCAAATCAATATATTCTTCTTCACTTTCTTTATTATGTTTATATTTTGCCATAACAACAAGATAACCATTATCCCATTCTTTTACATCTGTGTATCTTTCTAATGAATATGGTGCCTTAAATCTTATTACATAATCCCCATAACGAAATACTGTAAAATCATCTTTATTACTAAGAAATGCATAATCAGAATCCATATTTTCACTTCCTTTTCAAAAATTGTAATACTATCTCCGTTTTTAATAGTATTACTATATATGGTGTAGCCTTCAAAGTATATTTACTATGTTTTAAATACTCTTTATACAACTTTCTATATATAATATATCCGATAGATTCAAGTATTACAAGAACTTCGTGACTTTTGTCGATAAAATTAGTATAATATAAGATAGGTATTAACGAAAAAATTGTAGCATATTTGTATACAAAACGGAGGTATTACGTGGAATTAAAAGACATTCAGACAATCAGTCTAAAAATCAAAGAAAATATTAACAAAGTAATTATTGGTAAATCAGAAACTATTGATTATATTATTACTGCAATAATCGCAGGTGGACATATTCTGCTTGAAGATACACCAGGTACAGGTAAGACGGTTTTAGCTAAATCTCTTGCCAAATCGATAGACGGTACATTTAACAGAATACAGTTTACTCCTGATTTACTGCCATCTGATGTAACAGGTCTTAACATTTTCAATCAGGCGACACATTCTTTTGAATTCGTGGAGGGACCTGTTTTCTCAAATATTTTATTAGCCGATGAGGTCAACAGGGCAACTCCAAGAACACAGTCAAGCTTACTTGAATGTATGGAGGAAAAACAGGTTACGGTAGATGGTGAAACAAGAATTTTAGACAAGCCATTTTTAGTAATTGCAACAGAGAATCCAATTGAGACAGCAGGTACATTTACTCTTCCCGAAGCACAGTTAGACCGTTTTATGATGCAATTATCAATGGGTTTCCCTACACCTGACGAGGAATTAGCTATTATCGAACGTTTCATTGCATCTAATCCGATTGATGAATTAGCACCTGTATGTACGAAAGATGACATTTACAATATGGGCGTTGCCGCTAAAAATGTCTATGTTGATAAATCAGTCCGTAAATATATCGTAGACATTATTAATGCTACCCGAAATAATTCTTCAATTTCATCAGGCATAAGTCCACGTGGTACACTTGCACTTCTTAAGGCAGTTCAGGTCTATGCAGCCATTAATGGCAGAGATTACGTAATTCCTGAAGATGTAAAGGCACTCTCAGTTCCTGTGCTTGCACACAGAATTATTTCATATACAAACATTGCCAAAAATTCCAACAAAGCTTCCATTATTAACGGAATTCTTGACTCTGTTCCTGTTCCTACAGAGAATTTTCAAAACGTTATCGCATATTAAGATTAGTTCAGTAAAAGCCGTTTCAAATACAAACACATATATATGTGTTTGATGTAACGCACACTTTTGATACACTAATCAATTAATCTAAGTTGACACATATATGGAGAATTTATTTATATGATATTACTCATTGCATTTGTATGCGCACTACTTCTTATGGGACTTCAGCGCCTTTTATATAAGAAGTTATGGAATAAAAATCTTGATGTTAAAATCAGCTATAAAACAACAGATTGCGTGGCAGGTGAAGAAAACGAACTTAAGGAAGTTATTACTAACGACAAGTTTCTTCCAATTCCAATGCTTCATGTCAAGTTCGATACCCCTAAGAGTTTCATCTTTGAAAATGAACGCAATTCATCAATCTCCGATAACTATTATCGCGATGATGTATTTACGGTTATGGGACACCAGTCCGTTACGAGAACCCTTAAATTCACCTGTACCAAGCGAGGATGTTTCTATATGCACGACACGAATATTACGTCCAGCGACTTGTTTATGAAGCTTACCTTAACTGATAAATGTAGTAACCACGCTGTAATAAATGTATTTCCACGCAAGGTTGATTTAGCATTTTTTGACATACCTTTTAAGACAATAACCGGAAATTTTGTAACACAGAAAACATATATTGAAGACCCTTTTGAATTCAAAGGGATACGAGAATACCAGCCATATGACGGTATCCGTAAAATTAATTATAAAAGCTCTGCCAAATTCGGCACTCTGCAGGTTAATACATTCTTTATGACTTCATCTCAGGAAGTCCGTATTATCCTTAATCTTGATGCGCAGACTTATTCAAGAGATGACAGACTTATCGAAAGTATCATAAGTCTTGCAAGTTCCATAGCGGAACGTTTTATACGCGCCGGAGTCTCTGTCGGTTTAATTACTAATGGAGTTGACTCCTACACTAAAGAGCAGATTTCTAAGGAATCAGGTGCAGGCAATCACCATATGTTATCGATTGATACAGCCCTTGCACGTATTGATACACATGCCGAAAATATTGATTTCGTACAGGTTCTTAACAGTTGTTTTGATACCGTAAATGAAATGACTTATTATATTGTAATCTCTAACAATCGTAGTAATGAAATCATTAAAGCTTATGAGGAAGCGAAACTTCGTGGTGTTTCTTCGCTTCTTATCATCCCTGAACTTAAGCAGTTCGAAGTTAAAGAAGAGATTAAAGATATGATAAAGTGGGATATTGACTACTAAAAGAGGAGGATACATATTTGAAGAAAATTTTAAATTTCGCAAGTACAACGATTTATCTCATTATGTGTATCTTGTTTACCGAATTAATTTATATATATTTTTCGGATATATTATTAAACAACCATTCAACGTGGCCTATATGCATTTCTGTAATTGCAGGAATTGTCCTAATCGATTATATAGCCAGAAAATATATTAAGAATTTAATCCTGTTTTTCTTAATACATATATTGATTATCGGAGGTTCTATAGCCATTTCATCGGTATTAACAGACAGACTTCTGCTTGGCTGTATTTCATTTGCCTATCTGCTTATGGCAATAAATTTCTGGAAAACAGATGTTAACGAAAGAAGTCGTGTTGTAATCGATATACCTTTTGGTGGAATCGTTGCATTCATAATTGTCTATATACATAGCTCATATGGACTTTCGCCAATTGTCCATAACTATGCATATGTTGGTGGAATTGCTTTCTTTCTCTTATATTTTATAAGAGATTATTTAGATAAATTTTTATCATATTCTCTCAGCAGCGAGAATTTCTCAGATGAACTTAAACGTACATTTACAACTAATTTCTCGTTTATCGCATTATTTAATGTAATTATAGTTCTGTTGATTATAGTAACAAATTCTTTCTTTTCGGACAGTAGTTTTAATATAATAGGCAGATTTTTCAAATGGCTTGCCAAGAAATTCTTTAAGCTATTTGCACGATGTACAAATATGACTGATAAGGTTGAACTAGAGCCGGTAACAGCACCTAATATCAATGATGATGGTGATGGCGATATATACTATGCATACACTTCAAAGCATAGTGGTCCGAATATTGGAAATATGATTTTCAAAGTATTCCAGGTAGTTATATTCATAGGAATTATTGTCGGAATTATATATGTTATCTATTCATTTATTAAACAATATATGCACCGCAATAATAATACCAATGACGAAATCAAGGATACAAAAGAGACTGTTAAACGTACGTCAACTTCCCCTAAGAAAGAAGATGGCTTTCTAAAGAAAATGATTTTCCATTCAAATCGTGATAAGATAAGAAAAATATATCTTAATAAAGTAAATGCAAGTACAAAGAAAAATAACCGAATCATTATAAGAAAGAGCTACACGCCTGACCAGATAAGCAATTCAATTAATAAAGAAGAGAATGATTCAGTTTCTAATAGAAATCTAAATGAACTTACATCACTTTATGAAAAGGCAAGATATTCGAATAGTGAAATTACAAAATCAGATGTAGAAAATGCAAAGAGAGTTCTAGATGATAAATAAAACCGGACTTATATTAATAATCAGATATTTAATACGAGTTGTAGTCTGTTATTCACTCCCTCATAATTCCTTAACCTAGTGGAACTAAATGTCGCCAGATACAAAAAGCCGGTACAGTAAATCAAACGTGCTTCGCTTGAACGGAGATTTACTGCACCGGCCTTTTGAATCAATTAACTAAATCATTATATTATTCCAAGTATATTTGCAATAAGTACTGCTGCTGTTAATAGAGATACCCACAAGTTTACGTTCACTATCATCTTTATTCCATCAGTTTTCTTACGCTCACGTCTATTTAACTCAGTAAGAAGTTCTTCTGTTCTGCTAATTGAATCTTCGTTATTATGCTCAATTATTGATTTTATCATCGTTGGCATTGTAGCAACTCTGTCTACCTTAGCAGTAAGTTCATTAATCTTTTCTTCATTCTTCTTAATACGGTCCTCTATCTCTAATAATGTGTCTGTATAATCTTTTGCATTAAGTGTTTTGATTTTAGCATCAAGAGTATCCATAACTTCTGATGAGTTCTTTTCATTAATTAACTGCTTTACTCTCTCTAATTCTGATAAAACTGCATTTTCATTAATTTCGCTTACGATTGTTTCAACTCTATGTATTTCATTGATAACTTCGCTTACATTAATGGAATCTAATTTAGTATTTGCTTTAGCTACCTCATCTAATACTGAATCAGAATTGATATTCTTAAGTGCTTTATTAATCTTGTCTATCTCGATTAATAATACATCGGAATTAACCTGTGACATAGTCTCATTGATGGCTGATAATTCGTTTATTATCTCATCAAAGTTAATTCCCTTAACTGTCTCGTTGACTTTCTGAATCTCGACTAATACCTCATTTGAATTAATCTCGTCAATTGATTTATTAATCTTATCGATGCCCTCTTTGACATCATATACATTCATATCATTAAGTGATGTATTTATTCTGCTGATAGCTTCTAATACATCATTATTACTGATTTCTTCGAGAGACTTCTGAACTTTATTAATGCTTTCAATTATATTCGAATCATCATATACTTCGATTGATTTATTGTCCTCTGCTTCACGCATTGCGTCAAGTTCAGTCTCAATCTTTCTGCTGATTCCTCTTAAGAATTTAGCATTTTCCATATTCTGGACTCTTAAATCTTCAATTCTTGAATTAATATTCAATAAGATTTTCTTCTCATCATTAGCTGCCAGATTCGAATTATTAATTCCTGTTGGTGTCTCCTGTTTCTTTATTACTGTTGTGAGTAGTCCCATAACCCGTTCCTCCTTTTTGCCTATATGTTTATGTTATATTTATTATATACAGTTGAATATCACATCATTTAAGCTGAAATGCCGATTGCATTTTAGCTTTATATATTGTACATAAATTTATTTCTGCTTACTTGCTTATACATTGCGTTAAATTTATTCCTGCTTACTGTAATCAATACACTGCATATCTACTTTAACTATCTTCCATGCATCATCTATCAGATTAAGATATACTGTTGCCGTAGATGTTCCTGCACCGTAATAATTCTCTACGATTCCGCTAAGCATCGAAGTTCCTGTAACTGCCGCAAATTCATAGTTATATGTTACCTCCACAATTACCTTATCAGGATATGTGAAAGATTTAATCTTTGGCGAAAGTGTTTTCATATCAAGTATTCGTAATGATGCGCCGTCAGGCTGTTCTATCGCTGCATCTAATGCCTCAAATGTTGCTTTGGCTGATGCTCTTGCCTCTTCTGTATTAGCATACAAATCACAAATATTTTCGTAATTCTTCGTCTTATCCATCGCATATTCATACATCGTCTTTACAATAAATGTAGAATATTCATAAATCTTCTGTTGTACATCAGGCTTCATTGCGAAATCTTCTGTAGTAATCTCCACGCTTGCATTATTATCTGTAACATATTCTGTCTTGGTAATCTCGCCTGAATCATCTAATGTTACTGAAATCGTGTGGTCACCTGAAAACATTTTATTAATTACATAAGTATCCTTTGTACCATCTTCTGATGTACTCTTCTTATATGAACTTATGTCTTTACCATCCATAAATACCTGTTTACCTGCCGGCACAACGATATTGTAATCACTTATAAAGAACCTGTCCACAGCCACTTTCCATGTACTGAAAAATAAATGTGTATGCTTCTTCTGTTTATGTAATGTTATCGTATATGTCTTAGGCGAATCATCATTACCAATATAGTAAGTTACAACATATGTAATCTTGTTACCCTGCTCAACCGGTTTACTAAGCTTGTATCCCTTGATTGAACCATATATTTTCTCGCCCTCGCATTTATTTTTAAACTTATCCAAATCAATGAAATCTGTCTCTTTTACATCTATCATTTTATACATTTCCGTATAATTATTAGTGACATAATAAGAGAAATATTCCTCTGCATATCTGTATGGGGAACTTGCTCTTTTACCAAGTGCAAGAAATATGCCAAGTCCACCACATACAGCTAGTACAAAAGCTATCCTTAGAAATTCCCTGAAGAATGATATTATTCTCTTCTTCACACTCTTCTTAGGTTTTTCTGCTGTTTTCTCACCGTCATCGGATTTTTTATTATTAAATAATTTCATCTGTTAATACCTTCTATATATTATTTTTGCAATTCAATAACTCTGCCCGAATACTTACATAATATCATAATAAAAATATAATATCAACAAGTGAATGTCAGGCATTTACTTAATTGCAATGAATTTATTACCGGTATTCTCAAACATTGCTCCTGCCTCATCCTGCCCCATTTTATAGGTCTGACCTGTTACCGGATTAAGCATTACAACATTGTAGAAATCGTATCCGACAACAAGTACATAATTAGTTCCGTCAGTTGATGCAAGCACCGGTTGTCCGTTCCATACATAATATAGAACCTCACTAAGTGAGCAGCCTGTCAGGTCTAATCCTATTTTATTAGAAATCTTTTCATTAATTATCTGAACTGAAGTCTTACCACCGGCAAGTTCTGATGCAACATCTGCATTTACACCATTATGCATAAGTATTGCCTGAACGCATAATGCTAGCTGTGCCGTACTATTGCCACTCTCGGCAGTTCCGGTAAATGCCACATCTGTCAATTCATACTGGGTTGGTTTACTCATTCTCGCCCATACATAGTCACCGCTTTCGCTGATAACCACGCCTGCTGTCTTATCTGCTGCTATTATAGCATCAGATACATTATCTGAAACTGACTGCATTTTGCCCTGTCCATATACATAATATTTATCTTCGCTATTTATAAGTTCACGAATACTTAATGAATTAGTCTCGCTGAAACGAATTTCCTTAGGATAGAGAGATTTAAGCTGACTTGAAGTCGTTACTTTCTTAACAAATGATATAACAACTTCTTTCTTCTTCAAATCTGTTGTTATAATACCTGATGATACAACGCTTGTATCTTCTTCCTCATTACCAAATATCTGATAGTCACTTGATTTAACATAAGCGTTACCTTCAGGTGTTTTCTGCACTCTTGTTAAATTCACCATATTATCTGATACATTAGCACCTGATATATAGTAGCCTTCTTTACTATAGCTCTTTAACTCTTCTCCCTTAATATCTGCTATTATAACCTTGTTCATTCCAACCGTAACATTACCATTATTATCTTCTATAATGTCACTTTCAAGTGCATCGCCATATACCATATCATCACCTAAGAAGCCTAATACCTTAAGTTTATGACCATCTTCTGCCTTTATCTCACATTCTTCGCCATTTTCAAGATTAAGCATTTTCACTGAACTGCTGCCCTTATCATTGCCATCAGTTTCCCATGCAACGATATTACCATTACTGTTGACAGCATAATTATCTTCCTTAAGATTCGAAATAACCTGCACGTATTCACTACCTGTCAAATCAATAGAATACACGCTATCACTTAGCATTACATACATTATATCCTTGTCATTTACATAAGATAATCTGCCCATTGTCTGTTTCAAAATATCAAATTTCCTTGTAAATGGAATAAATATCTTCTCTTCCACAAGGTTCTTCTTATGATTATATTCATACAGGCTCACACCGACCATTCCCTCATGCTCACCACGATTCATATAACCATACACGATGAATTTGACATTTCCATCGTTATCCACAGATACCACCTGAAAATCATTATCATTGTTAGTATCTCTTATATCCGCTGTCTCCACCTCTTCAAATGCAAATAACGAATATACTTTATTCTCACCTATATCCATAAGCCACAGACCGTTTTCCTTGGCAAATGCAATATAACTCGTATCATCACTTGATTTAAACTCGACATCTGAATTCTCTGAGATTCCAAGATTAACTCTGTACGCTGAAATATTCTGATTATTTGCATCAAATATCTGGTTCATTGTACGCTCATAATCTAACAGATAAATCTCGCTGCTTGTCCATTTCACCCTGAAGAATTCAGTAACAGTATAATACTGGTATGCATCATAATCATTCAATGCCTTTATCTTATATACTAATTTATAGCAGCCGATATCTCCTAATATCTCCTGTACTCTGACAACCGGATTAGTTACCTTCTCAGGCTTTAAATCACCCCACGTAATCTGTTTATAGCTTGAGTGGATATTTACCTTTCCGAAATTCGAATTATCCTCCGAAGCATTTGTTTCAAGATAATTAATTATATTCTCTGATTCTGTATCACTAAATGTTGAATCACTGAATTTCTTTGCAAATTCCATCTCTTCCTTACAATGATTCTCTGTAAGCTGCTTAATACGTGTGTAGAAATACACATTTTCATTTCTGTCAGTTGTAAGTCTTATAACCAGATAATATTCTGTGTCAGCTTCTATCATATTATCTAACTGAATATCAATGTTAGTGTAATCTCCATCTGTCTTGATATTTTCTGCTTTAACCTCAGTTTTCTCAATAAGTCTTTCACAATCTAAGGTTCTTACTTCAAATTCTGCCCCCATTACCACATTTTCATGGTTATTTACTCTTACAGTGATTTTTCTCTCTTCATTAATAGGAGTAATGGTATCACGCATATACTTAGTCTCCATCTCCGTCGTATATCCGAATAACTCATTAACCTCGATATCATTGGCACTGGCAGTCTCTCCTGATGCCATAAATGATATGGTAGGAAGAGTCGGCTCTCCCATAATTATATTCTTGTCTTCTTTCTTATCTCTGTTTATGAAAAAATATATTCCTATTACTACCGCAAATACAAGCAGCAGAATCACAAATTTGTTAATTATGTTTTTCACACTAATCTCCATTCCGCAAGCACATAGTGCCGGAGGAATCGCGAGCCAAATGTCAGATTTGGCTCTGCGATAAATGCTAAATGTGGCGCCTGCAACACATTTAGCTGTGCGAAAAATCAGATATCAATCTGTATTTTCCACACCATTCTCCATTCCGCAGGCATCTATGCCGGAGGAATCGCGAGCCAAATGTCAGATTTGGCTCTGCGATAAATGCTAAATGTGGCGCCTGCAACACATTTAGCTGTGTGAAAATTCAGATATCAATCTGTATTTTCACACCATTCTCCATTTCCGAGCGACTTATCGCTCTTCCTACTCTTCACAGGTACACTATAGTAATAACTTAACTATAGTTGGTGTGATATTGAACTCTTTAATCATTCTGTCAAGAGCTTCTCTTTCTCTATTACTTTCTTTATTATTTTCTATATTATTTTTTTTATTGCTTTCTATATTACTTGCTTTATTTTTTTCTTTATTGCTTTCTATATCATTTGCTTTATTATTTTCTTTACTTACTTCTGTATTGTTATCTATGTCTTTAACTTTATTTCTCACTGCCCTTATAAGCAGGTTCTTAGGAGTATGCTCCATATCTATAAATTCTAAAATCTATGTTTGATATCCCTTAATCTTAAGCACTTCAGCCCTGATGGCATCTGTCATTATCGCAGACATTCTGTCTTTAAGTATTCCATAATTAAGTACCGGAGACATCATCTCATTTTTAATCTGTTTATTTATCTCATGCTGACAACATGGTACTGACAGAATAACTTTCGCGTTCCAGCTTACTGCTTTATATAATGCATAATCAGTCGCAGTATCGCAGGCATGCAATGTCACAACCATATCGACATTATTTTGTCCCTCATAATCAGCAATATCTCCTAATTTGAAAATCAGCTTGTCATATCCATATTTCTCACTTAACTGATTACATTTATTAATAACATCTTTCTTCAAATCAAGACCTGTTATTCTGACATCTAATCCACACAATTCACGCAGATAATAATATATAGCAAAAGTAAGATAGCTCTTTCCACAACCAAAATCAATTATATTGATTTCCCTGTTCCTTGGCAGCTCTCTTACTATATCCTTTACAAATTCCAAAAACCTGTTAATCTGTCTGAATTTATCATAACGTGGTTTTAGCACATCACCCTTTGTATTCATTACCCCTAAATCTATCAGAAATGGTACAGGTATTCCCTCTTCAAGAATATAATGCTTCGTCCTGTTATGACTCAGATCATTTACCTTTACCGATTTTGACTCTATTAATCTGGCAGCCGACTTCTTTCTGTTAATCGTTATCTTGCCCTTTTTACTAACTAAGATATTTACGACAATATCATTAGTAACTATCTCACATTGCTTGAAGCTATTTGTAATCATATTATCAAGATAGGCTGCAATTTCAGTAGATGTATAATTGTGGTGAAGTACCTGATTACCAACATATTCTGTTGCCTGAAACATAAGCTCTGAATTAATAAGAACTGCTCTTACCTTTATCTTACTGATTCCATCTTTGTCTCTGGGATTACTTACAATTACTCTTATAAGATTTCTATCCATATATTTAATTAATTCATCACGTAATATTGTTTCCACTGAAATTGTCCTTTCTCTATTTATCCTAAAATATCTTCTGTATAAGCTCTTAAGATTTCACCGACACTCCATGCCTGTGCGTATGCACCTCTTGAAATATTAGGCTCATTTCCATCGAATATCTCTGCAATCGAACCAACACAACCATCTCTTAAATGGTCTTTTAATGGCTCTATCATATGAAGTGCATATGCCTTTGTCTCATCATTCTTACCAAATACTTTTAAGTACGCAGTAATCAAAGCACCTAAAGGATATGCCCATGTTGTTCCCTGATGATATGCTGCATCTCTGTCATGAAGCTTACCTTTATAATATGGCTGGTATTCCGCATCATCTTTAGAAAGAGTTCTAAGTCCATATGTTGCATAAAGTTCACTTATAACTTTCTCTACAACTGCTTTACTCTTCTTCTCATCTAACATTGTATAAGGAAGTGAAACTGCATATATCTGGTTTGGTCTAATCTTAGCATCTCCAACATTACCATCTACCACATCATACAGACACTTATCTTCTTTATTCCAGAATTCTTTATTAAATGACTCTTTTGCTTTCTCTGCCATCTTAGCATATTCTTCTGAAGTCTTTCCATATTCTGAAATTGCACCAAAACGCTTGCTTAACTTCTCCATTACACGCAAAGCATTGTACCATAAAGCATTTATCTCTACAGGTTTACCATGCCTTGGAGTAACTACCCATGTTCCAACTCTTACGTCCATCCATGTAACCTGGTCATATCCGCCGCCTGCGTGAATAAGTCCATCATCTTCCATATATATTGAGAAATCCGTCTTAGTGCTGTAGAAATGAATTATTTCTTCGAGTTTAGCATATATTTCTTCTCTGATAAATTCGTAATCTTCTTCATTGCCTGTATATTCTAAGTATTTATCAACCGAATAGAAATACCACATTGAAGCATCTGCGGTATTATAGAATGGTTTTAAGCCTGCATCTGGAAATACATTAGGCACAAGTCCTTTATCAACATATTTAGCAAATGATTTAAGTATTTCTCTTGTATCATTAAAACGTTTTGTCGACAATGTAAGTCCCTGTAATGCAATCATTGTATCTCTGCCCCAGTCTGTAAACCATGGGTAACCTGCCATAATTGTCTTATTTCCTGTTGATTCTCTTCTTACAACAAACTGGTCTGCTGCCTGAACTAAAGAATTAGCAAACTCATCTGTATATCCAGCATTTTCCTTTATCTTCTTAATTCTTTCCGTTCCCTTTTCAATCGTTACAAATGCATCTTTTTCAAATTTCTTCTCAATAGAACAGATTACAGATATTTTCTTATGTTCAAATGGTGCTAACTTAACTACAACTTTATATGGTGTATAGCTGTTATTAATTGGTTCGCCACCTGTATTGATTTCCGTCTGAAGTTCCATATCATGGTCATATTTTTCTTCATTTTCAACGAATTTACCATTACTTGCATAGAACTTAATAGTAACATCTTTATTCTTCTTAGTTACTAATTCTAATGTCTTTTTACCTGTCAGCTCTGTCTTGAATTTAAGGTCTGATTTCTCAACTCTCGAACTATGGTCTCTGTATGTAAAGAACGGAGTTATCTCATATACAGCCTCTTTTGCACCATTCATAATATCATAGCCAATCGCAATTGTATTCTTCTCCCATTCGAATGACAATGTCTTATTTATAAATGTACCCTCAGCCTGATATACAAAATGTGGTAATTCATCATATACAAATCTCTGTAAATATTTCTGTCCCTCTTCATTCCAACCACCTGGTCGCTGGTTCGTAGCAAATGAATATGTCTTGTCCCCTATTGTTATCGACTCATCTATTTTATTCAAAACTGCATAACGTTCTACCGGTGCATGCAGACTTGCTACCAGATATGCATGATGCATTCTTGCACACGCATTAATTATCGTGCTTCCACAATAACCACCGATTCCATTAGTTATTACCCATTCTCTCTCCACTCCTGCACCAAATGTCTTCCAATAGCCTTTTCCAAATTCCATAATATTAACACGCCTTTCTGATATATTTTTCCAGATATATTTCTCTCTAATATATTTCTTTTATATTTCTTTCAGATATAATACTTCTAATAAAAAGAACTTTTTAATACCTGTTATTTTTTATGTTCAGTATAACGCAATAATATCATAATTTATAGGTTGGGGCAATGTATATTTGCAGGATTGTGATGATTAATAATCATAATATTTATTACATAAATTCTCTAGTTATATCCTATTACTAATTTTTCTTTATTACTTACTTTTATAATATACTTATTTTGCAATACATAAATATATAATCCATATTATAACCATACTACCCGGTATTATTATATCTATTTTTCTTCTTGTGTCTCTCCAATTAGTAAAAGTTCTTTCAAGTTCATTTGAAATATTATAATTCACTTTATTTCTAATTTCTTTGTTCTTACAATATATAAACTCTGTTAATGGTTTATTATTACTACCATTAAAATAGTCGCCCTTATTATTAAATTTACTCGACATATCATACTTATAAAAATCTACTAAAATCGCTCTATAATGAATAACCGGAACCCATATATATATAAATAATCTGAAATATCGCTATACAAGCTACCAACAATACTAACAATTTACCCTTATCCAATAATATTGCTCCTACAGCAAGCATTATTGATTGCGATGCCACAAAAATATTTCTATATGATTGTAGATTTGCCTCGTATACAGACCAAATATTTTCATTCATAATATTCTCCTCCTTTTACATTTTCATTTATAATTTTCTCAAAATATATAATTCATTTTACTTAACTATTATATATTTTTTATAATCATATCGAACTATATATAAATTTAATTTTTCATTCAAGCAAAAATGATTATTTCTAATATCTGTGGCATTTTTCCATTCACAACATCATATAATATATTTCCATCTTTGTCATATTTTTATTATAGCATATACAACGGTTTGCACTGTCATATTCCATTTCTAAGTATGTATAGTGGATTGTTTCTCCACCTGGATATGCTATTGTAAGTATGTTGCCTAATTCATCATAGCCATATCTGATTGTTTTCCTTAACTCTAGAAAACCAATATTAGCATATACTTTTTCATTCTTTCTATTTATTTTATTAGATTATTAGACAAATATTTTACATTTTAAATAACTATTATCTTCAAAGACATTCTGCTTGCCATAATTTCACTTTTTGAATATTCTACTTCTAAATTTATAAAGTTAAAATTATCTTTAAGAATAATTTATCAATATAAACCATTTTTCGATATCATTTCTAGTATTAAGCGGTAAAAATATATCCCTTTTTTTCCATATCAATTAGTTCGTCATTAGTGTATTCCTTTACAAAAAATTCTCCTTTTTTAATATTTTGATATGGCACATTTTTTTAATCCATTTTGTAAGATTATTGTACTCCATAACATAATTTTTACTTTGTTGTATCTGACTATTATAAGATTTATAATAGTCAGATATCCTTAATCTGCCTTGTAATATTCTATTCTCTTTTATCCTTGTTTTACAAAATTCAATTATGGAACTATTAAACACATCAATTAAATTATTTTTTAGTTGAAACAACAACTCTACATCGTTCTGAATATCGTACTGGATCCAATCATTAAATATAATTTTTGATATTACACCTTCCATTTCTAACAAATCCTTCAAATCATCCTTTGTACTATATAGCTTTATTTCTCCAAATCCCACAAATGGTATAATTGGTGCTGTAATATCCAGCAACATATTAATTACCTCCTAAAAAATAATTGTTGCAGGTTCTTTTCACTTGTTGCATTTCAAATTATAAGTCAAAATTAAATAATTCTATCTTCATAACATTTAATTTTGCAAAAATCTCCTGAATTAAATTGAAGCTATATATTTAAAATATTATCTATATAAAAAGCATCACTAGAAACAACATATGTTCCTTTTCCCCACTTTTCCTTATTGGTAAACTCAATATCTATAAATCGTCTAATTGTAATTTTTTTTATTATATTTTTTGAATTAAGCAATTGCAACACAATAGTTCCTTTTGGATAGTCAATCTCCATTTTTTCCATTTTATAATCATGCAAAGCCGAATTTCCAAATACTTTTTCCACATCATTCATAATTTTTATTCCTTTCTATAATTCTTCCCATTCAATACATTTTGGTAATTGGAGTGTTTCAAAAAATTCCTCTACTGCAGACACTGCATCTTCAATTTTTACAATTGAATAATTTGCAGCTTCTATTTCTTCACTGTCAGTATTTGTGTAAAATATACTAATACCATCTGCATCCAAAATAGGATTAGTATTAATCGAAGAATACCCTGGGTCATCTTCTTCTCGAAAATAGCTTAAACATGCATATTTTTCCCTCACAGCTATTATCATATACGGAAATTGTTCATTCATTGATATAATAAACTCATTCACACCTTTTTCTGTCCTCTCACTTAAAACTTTCCTCAATTCTTCAAGACTATCACATTTATTTTGCCCCATAAAATGTTCTACTAACATATCTGTTCTCCTTTCAGTTGCCTTTGGACAGTTCACTGGGATCTGCATATATTATCGGATTGACATCACAGTAAGCACACAGGTATAAGCCATCATTATAAGTAGAAATACGTTTATTAGATTTATTATTTATACCTGATAACTCGATATTCATAATCATTTTCACCAGGTTCAATATCCATTACAAATTTTTCTATAATATCAAAAAAAGTGAAATTAAATACCTTAGCTTGTTGAAAATATGAATCAAAAAAACTACCCAAAAAACCATTTTGAATTTCAAGTTCAATCCACCATTTTTCTCCACTATAATATGGAATTAACCATCTTAATTCTTTTATATTACGACCTAAATTGGTGTATCCACATTTTATGTAACTTGTATACATATTTCCAAACTTTTCCGTAAACATGACAGGAAAATTAATTTTATTTATTTCATTTAACATTTCACAATAATTCTCAACTTCATTGCTCTTCATTGCATTTACAAAGGTTACTCCATTGATTTTTTGTAATTCTTGTTTTATTCGATTTAAACAAATATTATCCTTTATTGTAACCAAGCTATTATTATTCATAATAACTCCTTTCCGTTAATAATATGGTATATCATAATCACTATGAGTCGAAAAAAATTACTGTTCATTTGTCATTTATATAATTCATTTCATAAAAATATATATTCTTGCCCTCTTTTGGCATTTCAATAGTATGCGTTATTTTATCATAATTCACATTATAATATCTCGCTCTCACATAGTAAAGATTATTATCATCTGCCATTACGCCTAGCTGACCATTATATAAGAATGGTGTTATCTTCGTATCTCCACTTAGAACTTTTATGTATCAATTGCACATTCCATAATTTGTATAATATAGCCAAAACAATATTATTTACTGCTTTTAAATCTTTATTCAAATTAACTTTTTCCATTTATTATATTAATTTCTGATTCTTTTACTCACAAAATGATATCAATATTTCTTTTTTTCAATACTGTATAATTATCTACAGTAAATTTCTCATATTTTTGTAAAATCGTATCTGTAAGTTCTATATCCATATTAATCCAAATATCAATATTATGAGATGTTTTAAAAAGTCTTGTATAATCATTTTGAAAATCAAAAACAACTTCCTTGCCAATCGCACACAACACAAATTTATTTTTTATTTCTTGTTTTATAAATAATAAAAAATTATTAATTAAATTATAATATTCGCTTGATATATCATATTTTTCTTGGTTAAACCAGACTGTATAGTTAATCACACTTTCAATTCTTTCAATATCTATCCCTACAAAACCACTATTAGTTTTCTCTGTTATACAAATTATCTTATTGTTAAACAAACAATCTAAGATTTCTTTTGAATCTATCTCAATAGATGTATCATCTACCCAATTATCCATAGCTTTGATAGTTTCAACTCCATAACAATTATCAATATTTTTATTAATAAATTCTAACAATATATCACATCTTAATACCTCCTTACATACTAAATTTATTTCCACTACTTCTGCCATATCAATCCTCCATTTTCAATAGAAGAAATTACTCTTCCTGTTTTCGCTCCTGGATATAAGCTTACAAATTCACCGGTCTCAGTTAACCTTAATAAATCATTTCCTTTTAAATATAAAAATTCATTGTTCTCTACATCACGAATTATTTTTTCCGGACTCTGAAATACGTCATTTATTAAATCTTTATATTCATCCATACCTAAGTTTGAATAATCTGTCTTATGTTTTCCCCACTTCTTTCCAAACTGCTTGGATGAAATATTACATTCAGAAGGAGGCATCAAATCAGCTTTACTGCCACTCTTATCCGCAAAGAACTGCAAATTATATTCCAGCAGTGGCTCTTTCTTTGCTTTCTTACCCCATTTACTTCCAACACTGTCTCCCACCACTTTCTTCAATTCTTTTGAAGATGATAGCAGGTTCTTTCCGCTTGTTGCTGCCGTAAATGCGTTTATTCCAAATGACACCAGATTCTTAACTGTATCTTCTGAGAATAACTTGCCATTTATCATATTCTTGACTATCGCTTTGGCATTGTTAACGCCTCCGATTGCCGCCTGTGTAAAGGTTGCCGCATTACTTACCACCTTGCACGCTGTACTTACTATTTTAGCTGCTGTGGTTATTTTCGCTGCTGTCATTATTCCCGAAGCAATATTTCCTATCATCGGTAATGCCGACATCATCGACAATGCTGCCATTCCATACTCACCATCGTGTGCATACCATATGGCATTGGCTATATCAAATGCCTCTCCGATTACAGGTATCAGTCCCAAACCATTTAATATGGCATGTCCTAAATTCTTCCAGTTAAGTCTGTCAAGTGGTGACAATCCAAATGGGTCTGTCAGCTTTATAGGGTTACCCTGTACATAACTGTATCTGTTAAGACTCTGGCTTACATTGATACTTCCATGTACTACGTCCTGATTGATGAATCGCTTGATATTGACATTATAATATCTCGCTCTCATATAGTAAAGACCATTATCATCTGTCATTACGCCTAGCTGACCATTATATAAGAATGGTGTTATCTTCGTATCTCCACTTAGAACTTCACCATAGGCACCATATTCATAGCTTTGGATTACATTTCCATTATTATCAGTTAACTTTGTGGTACTTCCAATATTATTGTAATGATAGTTTCTCTGTATCTTCTGACAAGACTTGCGTCAACGAAAGGTAGATACCATCATTTTTTAACTAATGGGATTGATGTCTTAAAATATAACCATAATAAATTACATTACTTTTCCAAATCCTGCTGTATGATTTTTCTTAAATTGCCTAATCCAGACAATCTTTGAGTATTATTATAAATTATCTCTTCACCATTCTCTGTAAAAACTTTAAAATCATATGATAAATCATTTACCAAAGAAATTGATATTATTTCATCATTCTTCTTTATCATAAACTCAATTTTACTTGTCCCCTAATCAAACATATCAATAATTTCAAGACCATTATTAGATAATATATTCTTTATTATTTCTTTTGCAACTATTAACACATTACTTACCCCCTCTTGGTATAAACATACCCATGAACAAAACATTGCACATTCAGTATTTATGCAGATTTTCGAGGCATGAATTCTTCCACAAGGAAATTCTGTCCATGAAGCCAGTCTTGCCATATGGAAAGTTGGTAAATTTCCGATAACGGGCGTACCCATCAAAAATTTTGTTGTCTTTTAAAATCAAACAAAGACGCTGATTGTCGCTGCCATCATAAAAATTTTTTCAATAGCAAAAAGCATCGTGATTGCACAAAGTACATCACCATTCCCGATGATTTAAGGCTCTCTATCGATAGAGACAGCAAATATTTCAAAAGCAATTACTCTCTTCTTACAGAATGTGAAAAATATAATTCACGTTTCAAAAATACAGAACAGGAACGTATGTAGGTAAGGAACAAATCATCTGTTACCAATTTGAATACACTTGTCCATATCAGTCTGTTAGCAGTTGCTGTTGCTACAATCATCGGTGGCACAGTGCAATCCTACCGCAAGCTTAAATCTGTAAAACGAATTGCTTAATAAAGAGCCTTTAATACTCCTTATTTGCGTAGGTTCTGGACTTGCGTTAGCTTTGCTATGCCCTAAATTCTCAATCTTTTTAGTTTACAGGAGTTAACTGCCAAATCCTATATCTAAATCAATGAGTTTTACTCATCTCTAACATATAAAATTTAAATGTATTTTACTTTTAATTGTAACCAGAATTTAATTCTTTAACTCATCTAACCATTTTTCAACATTATCCTTGACTATAGTATCACCTATATTTTTAATACTTAGATATTCTGTTTTAAAATCCTCCCCCAAAATAGGTAGCCTTGAATAATCCCAAGCACCGTCATCTGAATATATAAGTCCACCTGTTAAAATAGCTATTCCTATAGCTAAATAACCATAATACAAACTTACTATAGCAGGTTGCCCCATTGTTCTTTTAACACTCCAAGAATATCCTATTTCCAGGTTAGCATCTACTTTTTCTTTCATAGATTGAGCATGCTTATTTCCTTTTATCTCTTCATTCCAAAAGTCTTTATCTATCTCAGTTAACTCATGGTAAAATACATACACTTCGCCTTCCCCATTCAGATTGAATACTGTATAATAACTCTCCTTTAAAGTCAAAGAAATAGGATTAGTATATACTTCATTATCAGCAGTTACCTCTTTGGTAGTAATATCAATCCTTTGTGATATCTTTTCCTTTTTTAAAAATTCACTAAATAACTCAACAGAATATTTAATTATCTCATCACAATTTGGTTTCTTTTTTGTTGTTGGAAATATTTCAAAACTCATACTCATTTTTTTACCTCCTACTTCGGCATTACAACAATATCATTTATATTACAAGTTCCACCATTTTTTTCTATAGCTCCTCTTACTCTACCTAATATGTTTCCTAAATCATCCGCTGTCACTGTTGTGCTGGACAAATCTAGCACTACTCCTGTAGTTTGGGTATTTTTCTTGGTTATTGCCCTAATAATTGCAGATGGATTACTAGTTGTTGGTGTATATACATCATAATTAATTCCATTTACCAATAAATCTGACGTTTGCCCACCTGCTCTTGTTCCTACTGGTGGTCTCAACACCACATCATTTTCCAAACCTGCCATATACTGTGCTGCATTTATTTCACTAGTAGAATAATTTTCACCATCTATAATAGTTAGCTTTCCTGTCTTACCGCCACTCTTATCCCCAAAGAACTGTAAATTATATTCCAACAGTGGCTTATTATTTGCTTTATTGCCCCACTTATTTCCAACATCTGTGCCTATCATTTTCTTAATATTCTTACCAGATGTCACAGTTCCTTTTCCACTTACTATCGTTGTAAATAAATTTAGTCCTAATGCTACAACATTTTTTTCATACTATTTCTACTAATAAGATAATGTCTGACCTAATATTAAAGTCCTACTCAGACACATCTTCCCACAAGTAAGAACTAAGGTCATTAACCCACTATTGTTTTGGCAAAGTAAAAAAATATGCAAAATTAAAAATTTCTATTTATTCAAAAATAACGTTCTTTATACCTGTTTTCAGGTTAATTGTTGTTATCTTTGTAACCTTATGGTTATTCTTAAGTCGTGGTAACTCAACTTTTTCCCAAGCATTCCCTTATCAAGGATAAACGCCATACCATGAGGAAAAATTTTAGTAATGTCTGGTAATTAGACTAGAATATAAGCTTGTCTGCCAAGCGGCTTAGTTGTAGTATAATTTTTTACAGAAATCTATATATGATGAATTTAACTCAAATATTGCCATTTTCTTTGATTCAAGTGCTCTTTCAGAGCTCCAATAAATAATGGAAATGTTAGTATTTTGATAATATAAGCATAAATAATCATCATCTAAACTTGCAAATGGAATAATATCATAATCAAATAACTCTTCTTGTTCCCTATAAATTTTTAATATTTCTTTTGGTGAAATAACTATAAATCTTTCTAATCTATTACCTACTAAAATATCCAATTCTTTTCGTGTTAATATTATTTTTTTTATCTCATTAGGTATTACTTTATTAACTGTATTCTCTATTTCAAACATAATATCAATTACCTCCAAGTAGTGGAAATTGGCTCATTCTTATTGTTTTTTTACCTTGAGTGTTTAATGGAATAAAAACTCTATGTGTGCCAGTTGGTGTATCATCTGTGCTAATATTGAAAGGATATTCCTTTTTATATATCATAACATTTTGATCTATGTTATAAATCACTTCATCTGGATTCATTATCGTGTCTTCACACAATTTACCCACATTGACATCTTTTCCATATTGTGTCTTTCTTGCAGTAGATATTTCATTAGGATTGTACATATGTTTTTGTGAATGAATTGAAATATAATCAGACGAATCTAATCCACCATTTTCTTTAAAAAATTCTGTATTATATATCGACTTCTTACCGCCACTCTTATCCCCAAAGAACTGTAAATTATATTCCAACAGTGGTTCTTTCTTTGCTTTCTTACCCCATTTACTTCCAACACTGTCTCCCACCACTTTCTTCAATTCTTTTGAAGATGATAGCAGGTTCTTTCCACTTGTTGCTGCCGTAAATGCGTTTATTCCAAATGACACCAGATTCTTAACTGTATCTTCTGAGAATAACTTGCCATTTATCATATTCTTGACTATCGCTTTGGCATTGTTAACGCCTCCGATTGCCGCCTGGGTAAATGTTGCCGCATTACTTACCACCTTGCACGCTGTACTTACTATTTTAGCTGCTGTGGTTATTTTCGCTGCTGTCATTATTCCCGAAGCAATATTTCCTATCATCGGTAATGCCGACATCATCGACAATGCTGCCATTCCATACTCACCATCGTGTGCATACCATATGGCATTGGCTATATCAAATGCCTCTCCGATTACAGGTATCAGTCCCAAACCATTTAATATGGCATGTCCTAAATTCTTCCAGTTAAGTCTGTCAAGTGGTGACAATCCAAATGGGTCTGTCAGCTTTATAGGGTTACCCTGTACATAACTGTATCTGTTAAGACTCTGGCTTACATTGATACTTCCATGTACTACGTCCTGATTGATGAATCGCTTGATATTCACATTATAATATCTCGCTCTCATATAGTAAAGACCATTATCATCTGTCATTACACCTAGCTGACCATTATATAAGAATGGTGTTATCTTAGTATCTCCACTTAGAACTTCACCATAGGCACCATATTCATAACTTTGGATTACATTTCCGTTATTGTCAGTTATCTGTGTGGTACTTCCAATATTATTGTAATGATAGTATGTTGTACCATCTGCATCTTTATCTGATGATTTGTCCGCTGATAAATCTTGTACTTTATTATTAGTTGTTGTACTGTCTGCTTCATTATCATTATAACTGTATATCAGACCGTTACCATATACATAGACTGTATGTATCTTCTTTCCGTCATTAGTTTTCTCATATGATTCTAATACCTGCGACATTTCTCCTGCCACATCTGTCACATATGTAATTTTTTTATCAGTTGTTGTTACTGATATTCTTGTGTTTTCGGCATCGTAGTCGTATGTTACATTTCCTGCACTGATAAGTCTGTTTCGGCTGTCATATGTAAGGTTACACATTTCACCATTCACAGGACCATATAACATATTTCCGTCTTTGTCATATTTTATCTTTTTATTATTATATCTTATAAGACGGTTTGCACTATCATATTCCATTTCTAATGAAGTAGTTATTGTTTCACCATCAGATGTTACGATGCTGTTACTTTCTGCTGCAAGTTTCAATGCTGTCTTGTTAGCAGTATCCGGTACAGGTAATGTGTAATTGCTATCCTCTGTTAAACCATTGGTTGTTTCAGATTTATTTTCTGCCGATGTATCGACTGTTGATTTGTCTGATGTATCAGCTGTTACATCTACAACACCTACGATATTTCCTCTGACATCGTATTTATAATGATATTCGTTGATGACCTCACCTGTGGCGGTTTTTATATCCTTTTTAGAGGTCAGTAAACCAAGCTCATTGTATTCACAATGCTCTTTTGTTCCGTTTGGTCTTTCTGTATCTGTCAGATTTCCTGTTTTATCATATTTATAATAAGTTACTCTGCCTTTGCTGTCTGTTACTGTTGCTATCTGACCGCTTGCATAGTATGTATAGCGGATTATTTCTCCGCCTGGATATGCTATTGTAAGTATGTTGCCTAATTCATCATAGCCGTATCTGATTGTTTTGCCATTTGCATCGGTGTATGATGTTACTCTGTTTCGGCTGTCAAATGTTCTCTTAATGACTTTGACATTTTTATCTGATACCACCTGTATATTACCTGTGGTATTCTGCTTTTTCTCTTCTGTTTCTTTTAATACATTGCCGTTTTTATCATATTCATATGTTATCCTGCCTGTCTCATCTTCCTTTGATGTTATTCTTCCGATGGCATCATATGTATATTTTGTCTTTTGATTTCTTCCGTTTGTACTTTCCGTAAGAAGTCCTATTGCATTGTATTCATTTTTCTTTGTTACTCCTATGGCATTTGTCTCTGATACCGGTCTGCACATCTTGTCATAAGTGTATGTTGTTGTTCCTCCATTTGCATCGGTTACCGTTGTAACATTTCCTATGTTATCATAAGATGTTTTGGTGATTCCGTCTAATGGATCTGTTACTTCTGTAAGTCTGCCTGTTTTATCATAATTATATGAGGTTGTTACGCTGTCTTCTGTATTAGTGTATTTATTCTCTTTTATAAGGTTATTGGTATTGTTATACTCATATGTATTTTCATGACCTGCAGCATCTATTGTCTTTATAAGATTATTGTTTATGTCATATTCATAACGGGTTGTATGTCCCTCTTCATCTGTTTCACTTATAAGATTGCCAAGTCTGTCGTAACTGTATGTCTTTGCATTTCCTGCTTCATTTATAGTTTTAGTAAGACGTGATAAAGCATCATATTCATATGAAATGGTTATCTTACCATTTGCCTTAGTCTCTGTACTTACTGATATTAATCTTGACAATGCATCATATGTATTAGTCATTATGGTTCCATCTGGTAATGTCTTTTCGATACAGTTACCGTTTGCATCGTATTTGTATGAGGTTGTGTTACCATTTTTATCTGTTGTGCTTAGTAAACGTCCGTTTATGCCATACTCGCATTTCTCTGAATTGCCTAATGCATCTCTGGTCTCAATAATTCTTCCCATTTCATCATATCGATATGTTTCTGAATTATTCTGTGAGTCTGTTTTTCTGATTAATTTCCATGTGCTGTCATATGTGTAAAGTGTACGACTATTATCAGGATATATTTCTGCATATAATTTTCCATTTGGATAATATGCATATTTTATCTTGTCACCAGCTGCATTGGTTTCGCTTATCTTCTGGTTAAGTGCATCATATTCATAAGTTATTACATTGCCTGACTCATCTGTTTCACTAAGCATATTTCCTTCGGCATCATATGTATAACTTAATTCAGTACCATCAGGTTTAATTATCTTAGTGTTTCTTCCATTTGAATCATATTCATATCTTATCTTTCTGCCGTCAGGAGCAATGTCTGCTGTCTTATTTCCGATAATGTCATATTCATATGTTGTAGTCTGTCCTGCTTCATTAGTCTCTGTAAGAACATTTCCATATTTATCATATGTATATGACTTTGTTCCTCCGAGGGCATTTGTCTTAGTTAATGTTCTTAACAAGGCATCGTGTGTATAAACGGTAGTGCCGCCAAGGGCATCTATCTCGCTGACCACACAGCCTGTTCCGTCCATTTGTCCTTTTTTATGTCAAATAAAATTTAACGGCAAAGCTCTTCTTTCGAACCTTGCCGTCAACATTTTTTATATATTTAGTTAAAACAATTACAATTGCAAATGCCTGAAATACTACGACTCATACAAAATTTCAGACACTTTTCTCCACTTAACTTCCTGAACTCTCATAATTTCTAAGCCCTCTGCTCCATATAAATGTGCCTACTGCAAATACGGCTGTTGCCGCAAGAATTATCGCAGCACTTTGTACTTTTTATTCATCTCTTTAATGGCCTCTCTAATCTTTTCTCATACTAACACGTCAAAAACTCATTATCAAATATAAAATCACGTAAGCTCTTACTTTTTTGTAAAATATTTGTAAGCTAAATCTATGCCTAGAAAACACCTAAATGCTCTAAAAGAATTTTTATACCAAGCAAAATAAGTATTATGCCACCAGCTATCTCTGCTTTAGCTTTGTATTTTGTACCAAATATATTTCCAACCCGAGTTTGCCACTTTGTTCCTTAAACAGTTTTAAATTTTTCCTTATTTTGCAAGGTTTTCCTTGCTTTTTTTATGCTCTTATGATAAAATATACATGT